>Ga0070707_100001838_pt1 | contig 20374 bp, 25 predicted proteins | sample KBSK5502metaG_FD_65468 | JGI IMG/M metagenome (GOLD analysis project Ga0070707, IMG submission 65468) | Corn, switchgrass and miscanthus rhizosphere microbial communities from Kellogg Biological Station, Michigan, USA - KBS K5-50-2 metaG | ecosystem: Host-associated > Plants > Roots >...
CGCAGCCGCGCGGTCAGCCGCGACCTTTTCCGCCGCCTTCGCCAGGATCGTTTCCAGGTCCAGGTCTTCCATCGTGTCTTGTGTTCCTTGGTCTGTGGGTGTGCTCAGGCCGAATGCCTTCGCGATCCGAAACGCCGCTTTCGGGTTGACTGGGTAGGCGGCAATGGTCGATTCGATCAGTGGCTCGATTTTGAGGTACCGCTTGCCGCCACCAGGCAAGTTTTCCCATTCAGTGAAGTTGCCGATGAAGCTCATGCCCGAGACGTTGCCCTTGCGGATGGCGCTTCGGCCGGGGCCTTCGTTGGCAACTCCGCGCACCCACACGCCTGAGCCACTTTCGGGCAGGCGGGTGAAGTCAGCGGCATCGGAGGGGTGCTCGGCGGTCTTGAGGACCTTACCGTCGCGCAGGATGGCCGCCTTTTGCAGGTGGCCGATAGGGAGGGCCTTGTCGTTGTGCTCGATGCTGACCGGCGCACTGCGCGCGAAGTAGTCGTCGAGGCTGCCTACGAACGACTCCGGCTCGGTGATGTCGCGCTCCAGGTCGCGGTGCGGGGTGGACATCCAGCCCTCGAAGTAGACGCTCTCATCGTCGCCTTCTTCGGACCACGCCTTGACGATCTGGCCCTGCTTGGCGAGGGGGTTGAACGCCTTCGTGACGCGGTGAGTGTGGCCGGCGCCGCCGCCGCCTTCCGTCGCGTCTTCTATCGCGTTCGGTAGCTCTGCGTGGTTGTGCCGGACGCCCAGCTCGTGCATGAGGCTGTGCGCCTCATCGGGGAGCAGGTGGGTCAGGCCGCGATCAGATGCGAACTGGACGAGGCGGCGCTTCTCGGGGGTGTCGCCCTCCATGCTCTCGTGGTGCCACGCCTCGGAGAAGAGGGCCGAGAGGTCGTCGTTCTTGGCCTTCTTGACCTTCGTCTTGTCGAGCAGCCACTTCTTGGCGGTGTCGGGGAGCTTGCTGGTCAGGCCGTTCGCGTGGGCGTAGGCGATCACCCGCTTGCGAATCTCGTCGGGGTTGGCAGCGTGGCCGGCGAGGTCCCAGGCAGCCGCGACGTGCTCAGGATCGAGCGGGTAGCTGCCGTGCGGGCCGGCGTGGGGGTCCTTTGCCCGCTGTTCGGCGGAAATGCTCATCAGTCGTTCCTTACGCCAGCGTTGCGGGCGGTTTGGGTGAGGCCGCGCGGCTTCTGGCCGGCGGGGTTCTTGCCTCCGCGAGCGTCGCGACCGATCTGCCGGGAGGGTTTGGGGTACATGACCTTGGGCGCGGTCGATCCCGAGCCGTCCGGCGTAGTCAGGCTGTCGGGCAGGCGGGGCGCGCGGATGATTGGCGGAGAGATCGGGGCCTTCTTGCTGCTGCCGCTGCCGTCTGCGCTACCGTCGTCCTCGCCCTCTGCGGCTTCGTCCTCTGCCTCGACGACCCCCTGGAGCGCCGCAAGCTGGATCGCGGCGAACTGCTGGACCATGCTGAGCGGGATCGCGCCGGTCTGCGTGAAGATCAGCGGTTCCTCGCCACCGGGGACGGAGGGGTCGCCTCGGCGGTTCCGCACGGCGTTGGGGGAGGCGAGGCCGTTCTTGACGTACGCCTCGTCGATCTGTGCCTGGATCAGCTCGTCGCGGCTGTCGATCTCGTCGTAGGAGAACTCGATGTCGTCCCAGCCGAGGGTGTCGTAGATGAACCGCTTGGTCAGCGTGGCCGTCCAGGCGTTCAGCAGTGGCTCGACTGCCCGCTTCTTGAACGTGAAGCTGAGGTTGTAGCCGTTGCTCTTGTTGATGTCCTGGCTCTCGCCCAGCTCGTTCATGGTCACGCCCATGACGGCCATCTGGTAGCCCCGGACTTGGTTGAGCAGGTCCTTGGCTTCCAGCTCTTTGAGGGCGTAGCCGAAGGGGTACCACTTGCTGCCGCCGCGCGAGCCGGTGATTACGATGCGGTGGTTCTTGCGCGCCTGGGAGTTCCAGCTCGCAATCGCCGCCTGCTGCTCCTCGGGCGTGATGTCGCCGGCATCGAAGACGCCGAAGGGCACGTTGGAGTCGGTGAAGCGGGCGCCGATGAAGGCGAGCATCATGTTCTCAATCACGGCGGCGGGGAAGAGCTGGGCGATCCGGCTGGAGGGGTAGCGGGAGTTCGTCTGCGGGTTGCGCCGGATGAGGATGATCTCTTCGGGCTGCCAGGCGTGCACGCCGTCTTTGCCGTGGATCGGGAAGCCCGACGCGTCGAGCATGTCGTAGCCCAAGATCGTGCCGTGTTCGTCGAAGTCGATGTACAGGCGGGCGGCGTCCAGCGGCCAGAGGTTGGCGGGCATGCCGTCTGCATCCGGCTCGATCTCGATGGCACCCCAGCCCATCGTGGTCACGTCCCGCAGAATCGACTCGGTGAACTCGATCCATGTGTCGCCGGGGTTGGGACTGGTCATGAACGACCGCAGGAAGGCAGCGCGAGCAGGGTTGATCGGCTTGGCGGGGTCAACCGAGCGGAGCTTGAGGGGGACGCCGACCGAGAAGTCGAGGATCGCGTTCATGCCGGCGGCCGGGGTGGGCGTCTTCTGCACGACCTCGCGCATGCGCTCGGGGGAGATCAGGCCCATCACGTCGCCCTGGAGCGGACGCGGCTGGCCGTACTCGGGCGGGGCGTTTAGTACGTAGCTGGTGATACTGCCCCGGCTTGCTTTACGCACCTGCTCGCGTTCCGGGCGGGGGCCGGCGCCGGAGCGCAGGGCACGAGTCAGCAGCGTCGCCATAGGGTATCCTTACAAATCAGGAGGTGGGACATGCGCGTCGGGCGTATGGTGTACTGGTTCGCCACGGGGGCTTGCTTTGGGCTGGGGTTGGATGCATACGCGCTGGGCATCTTCTTCTTAGTCGGTGTGATGCTCGTGCTGGTCGGGGTGTTTGTGCAGCGGGGGCGCGAAGCCGTCGCCGTCGTCTTGGGGTTGGGTGTCGGGTCGGCGGCCCTCTTGGCCCTCTTGACCAAGACCGACTTTCAAGGGGGGCCACCCGTTGCGCCGGTCGTCTACGGGTGCCTCAGCATCTCCATCCTCAGCACCTTGGTCGGCTTGGTGGCCCTGGCCGCAGTGTTTCGTGGACGACCGACAGCGCCTAGATGACTCTCAGCCGTCCAGCAAAGTTTTGAACCGCCTCTAGTGGTCAGTCCACTTTGAAATTGCCAAGGCTCCTTTACAGCCCCATCTGCTTCCGACTCCTCAGAGACCGCGCGGTGTGCTATGTTGGGCGTAGCGACAGGTCAGCGGATACCACAGGGACGGTCCAAGGAAAGAGAGGCAGACCGTGCGCTATTTTGACCGCTTGCCGCCGCTCTTGCAGGTGGCATTCATCGTGGGGCTGCTGCTCTTACTCACGACAGCCGTAGTCGGCTTCTTTGCGCCCGTTCTGTGGGTCCTTGCGCTCGTTGCGAGCCAATCGTCTGCTTCCCCTCCCTGGTATATTGACCCCGTTCGCCTGTACGTCATACCAGCGAATCTCGGCATGCTCGGCGGGGCCTGTCAGTTTGCTGTGACCACGTACAGCCGGCGCTTTCGCCGGCCAGACCGGAGACCGTTCCCGCTGGATTCGTGGCAGAGCCAAGTGCGGGTCATCGCCCTGTTGGCAGCCTTGCCGCTCGGCGCGATCGTGGTGGTGCTGGTCCTCCCTCTGGGCTTGGTCCTCCCTCTGGGCTGGCCCGCCGACTTCCTCCCTATAGGGATCACCCTGCTCGCGTTGGGCGCGCTGCTGGCGGCATGCGTGTGGTTGATCTCCGTCGCGGTGCAGCAAGCGGCAGACCAACGTAAACACCAGGGGACTTGATGACCTCGCGATGTCGTTGGCCTTCTGCTGTGCCAAGAGCTATTTGGACTGACTACTAGTCGTCGAAGGGGACGTTGTGGGCCTTCGCGTAGTCCTCGTCGAAGGCAGCGCGGAAGGGGTCGTAGGTGAGGCGGGCAGGGGCGTCGGGGTCGCGCTTGGGCCGGCGTATGTCGGCGAGGGGAGCTTCGACCACGCCCTCGGCAGTGCCGACTTGGCCGGCAGCCTGGAGGCGGGCCAGGTTGTGCAGGTCGTCGAAGGCTTCCACACCCGCGAAGCCGGCGAGCATGCGGGGGATGCAGGCGAGGTGGGCGGCGAGGGCCATCGCCATCACGATGTCGTCGTGGCCGCGCTTGGCCTCGGCGCGGAGCATGCCGGTCGCGCTGTACTCGTATTGGAAGTAGCGCAGCTCACGGATCACGTCGGGGTCGTAGGGGATCACCAGGCGGTGCTCGGCGAACATGCGCGCGAGTTCCTGGACGACCTCCATCTTGGCCGGGTTGGAGTTGAACTTGTAGCCTTCGGCGCCGATGTCGGCCAGCTCCTCGACAACTGACTCGCCGAGGGAGGTCGCGTCGATCAGCGTGCGGGCGTGGTTGTAGCGGGCGCGGTTGTCGCGGATGGCGGCCTTGATCGCGGTCCAGCCTCGGCGGCGGAAGCGCGTCATGGAGGCGAACACGACTTGGGCACTGTCGGTCGTGTCGAAGAGGGCGCTGACATAGTAGTCGTTGACGTTGGCGAGGTCGGCGCCCTGGACGTAGCGGTGGCTCTCGCGGGGCGCGAGCGGGAAGGGGGCGCTCTTGCTCTCGCTCTCGAAGCCGGGGTAGTGCTCCCAGGCCCACTGGAGCTGCGCGGGCGGGAAGACGGCCAGGTCGTCGTCCACGAACTCGGCCAGGTACTCGGTGCGCCACAGGAGCGAGTCCTCGCCGTACTGCTTGCGCACGCGGTCGAGGAATGCCTGGTCGGCGTGGGGGTTGGAGGTGGACGGGAAGTTGAACCAGGAGGAGGCGGGGCCGATGCCGGAAGACGCGGTAGTGGGTTCGGCGACCTCGACCTGGGCCTGCTCGAAGAGCTGCTTGAACGCGCCCTCGCCCCACGGGGTGGAGATGAGGATGAGGGCGGCGTCGGGGACCTTACCCGTGACCGTCATCATCGGCATAATCACGTCGGTGAGCGTCTTGTCCTTGAAGAAGGAAGCTTCGTCGCAGACGATCACGTGGGCGTTCTTGCCGCGAATGTACTGCGGGGAGTTGGCGCCACGGGCATGCAGCTCGCAGCCGTTCGCCAGCTTGATCTTGGGGAAGGGGTACTCGACGATCTTGCCCGAGACGAGGGGCTTGAGCGTCGTGCGGAAGTGGTGCGCAACCTCGTTGAAGATGATCCTCGATTGATCGAGCGTCGGGGCGATGATGTAGACCTTGCGGTTGGCGTGGGTCGCGAGGTACCAGGCGATGTACGCGCCCATGACCACCGATTTGCCCCATTGCCGGCCGCACGAGGCGACGGTGATGCGGCGGATGCCTCGGAGGATGGCTTCTTGCCCCTCGTGGGGGACGAAGGGGGTCCCGTCCGGCTTCTTGAGCACTTGCCGGCAGAACTCGACGGGATCGGTGGCGAGCAGGTCCGGGTCGAGCGCGGCGGGCTTAGCTGGGCGGCGGGGCATGCGTACCTATTTCACGAGGCCGTAGTAGCGCGCGAGGTCGTTGGGGCTGATCTCCTGGCGTGCATCGAGGACGGTTTCGAGGAGCTGGAGGTCGTCGGTCGCGATAGCGGCGAACATCGCGGCCAGGTCGGAGCAGTCGAGGGAGTGCAGCCGGCCGACGTAGAAGGGGCAGTGGATCAGCTTAAGGAGCTGGTCGAAGATGTCCACCCAGCCGTACCGGTTGCCCACCCGGTCGAGGGCCATGCTCAGCGCCAGCTCCAGGCGGTGCGGTTCGGCGACCTTGAGGGGGATGCGCTCTGCCCGGTCGCGGTCGTCCACGTGGAAGTAATTGACCCGGATGCCGGAGCTGGTCGCTTCGAGGATCGTGCCGTCGCCGAGGTCGATGGCGGCATGCACATAGTCGGCGGCCCGGTTGCCCCCCGATGTGGCCGCGACGATGATCCGGTCATACCACGCACCGGAGTTGTGGAACAGGAGGAGGTCGCCGCGTGCCATGTGGGGAGTCCTTGATCTAGGCGAAGTCTACTTCGGTGGTGACGCCTGTGTAGCTGGGGGTCGTGCCGGAGATGGCGTAGCGGATGCGGACCATCGGCTCGGTGACGGCGGGCTGGCTGAAACGGTACTGGCCGGAGGCGGTGATGGCGGCGCTCTGCGCGACGACAAACCAGTTCACACCGTCGAAGCTCGCTTCGAGGAAGACGGTCATGGAGGGGGTGGTGCCGGTCGGGGAGTTGGCGACGTTGACGCGCACCGAGACGAGGCCATGCTCGCCGTCGTTGACGAGTACGGCGCCGGTCGTGTTGGCCGTCAGCGTGGCATTGCTGCGCTCACCGAAGCGGAAGGCGCGGATGGGCATGGGAGGTCCTTACGGGAGGGGTGTGGATGTTGGTTGCGGTACTTGTGTGGTGACGATGTACTGCTGGCCCACTGCGTAGTTGGCCGCGAGGGCGGCAGTGCAGGTGATCGAGACGCTGCCAGTGGTCACGCCGGGGCTGGGCACCAGCGTGAAGGTGACGATGTAGACGACCTGACCGGCGGGGTTCAGCGTGCCGTTGATGCCCGTACAGAGGAAGGTCAATTGCACGCTGAACACCTTTCAGGGGCTAGTAGATGAAGCTGACGCCGGGGCCGGTGTGTGCGTAGCGGAAGGAGACGCGACCCCAGCCGCCACCGTTCCAATAGAAGTTCATCTCGGAGACGAGAAACCAACCGCCCGAGTAGACGGCCTCGACGTGCGAGACGTGGCCCAGCCAGCTTGCGCCCTGGACGCCGGGGGCAAAGACGACAGTCGCGCCGACTGCGGGGGAAGAGCCGACGCTGAGACCGCGAGATCGGGCGCCGTAGGCCCAGTTACCTGCGTTACCGAGGTAGGCGACCTTGCTGCCGGCCCGGTAGGCCGCGTACCACGTGCATTGGCCGAAAGGGTAGCCAAGCATGCCGCTGCCCGACATGGCGTAGCTGTAGCGGCCAGTAAACGCCCACTGGGAGATGCCGGCCGGCGTGGGGGAGGTCGTCGGCGGCGTGTAGGAGTAGGGCTTCGGAGCTGGGGCGGGAGCGGGAGCGTAGCCGGGGCTGTTGGGGACCCAGGCGGGGTTGGTCGAGATCACCTGGCCGCCTGAGATGTACCAGTGCTGGGTGCAGTGGTAGCCGCCGACAAACGAGCGACAGAGCCATGTACCGCTCACCCAGGTCGTGCTGGTCCAGATCAGCCCGCTCGCGTGTGCGCGCGGGGCCGGGGTGCCGGCGGCCAGGCCCGCGAAGAGCAGGATCGCCAGGATAGGCAGGAGGAATCGTCTCAATACACTGTTCCTTTCATTGACGCGCCCACGATTGACGCGCATTCGTCTTGGGTGAGGGAACAGGATGAGGTGAGAGGTAAGGGCGCAGAGGGGAGGACTCGAACCTCCATTTTCGGCTACCGAGGGCGCCTGTAGCGACGTGCTGCCGTTGGACACTACCTCTGCGATGGCGCCGGGCGGGGGTACCCGGCAGCGTGCTAGGGGGAGCACGCGGGCAATGGAGGGGGAGAGCTGGCGCGTGGGCCGAGAGGCAGGAAAGAGGTGGAGGTGGGGCTGTCGCCCGTGCGCGCATATTCTGTATTAAGTATACCGCTTGACAGGGGCCTGTGCGACACGAGTTTTTAGCGATCTCCCGCTGCTTGACTGGAACTAAGTACCTAGTCCGCTTGCCTCATCACTGTCCGCCAGATGTAGGCTATAATACCTAGCCGTACAGCAACGTTGCTGTGGGAATGAATGGAGCCAGATATGCGGCGTTTCACTTCCTGGTTTGGCGCGCAGACACGGGTCTTGCAGATCGGTATCGGAGTAGGAGCACTCATCGTCGTCTGCGCTTGCTGTAGTATCGGTCTCGCCGTCGCCAGTAATGGCGGGACCACTGGGGGCACCAGCCCCACCCAGACTGCGGGACCAACAGCGACTGCGAAGCCGCCCGCCGCCACACAGACTCCTCAAGTAGCTCACTTTCCGCCAACAACGCATGCAGATTTGCAGGGGCTTGCTGCAAAGGGGGATGCAAGCGCAATACACGAGTTCCACAGCGAGAGTGTAGGGCTGGTCGCGACCTGCCCTCAGCCAAAAAGGGAGGTGACGGTTGACCCAAGCGTGACTGGTCAGCAGTTGGCAGAGGACTTACTTGCCTACTTCTATGGTCAGCAGCTCGGTAACCCGTGTGGATCGGTCGTATTCGCCTACCATAGTCAGAGCGAAGCGGGTGATGTCTACACGGCAGGACGCGTCCTCCTCGATGTTACCGACTCAAGTGGTCAGGCGAACGTTGACCCCAATGCAACCAATCTCACGTACTCGCTTACCCTTGATATTGGTGGGGCTTTGGCGGGCCAGCAGGAGTACATCATCACGTACCACCAATAGCGTGCCGTCGTGGTTTCTCGCTGCTGCGTCACGTAGCATGAGTTTTGGGTGGAGTGCTTGACGGTGCTCGGCTGTGTGTGGCTGAGTAGCGGACAGTGAATATGCGGGGCGTGGCGGCGGTCAATGGGACCGAGCTGCGCCCTTCGTGTATAGGTGCGGCGGTGTGCCGGCTGTGGCATACCGCGACGAGGCTTGAGCGGGGGCAGCACAGCATCCGCAAGAGATTGGCTGCTGATCGGCGCTTGTCGTATTATGGAGACAGGCGGTGTAAATGTTCGAGCTAGGAGTTTGGCGCCACTATGGAAACGCCTCGCACCGCGTCACGTGCGGATGCTCTTATCCATGTTTGGGATGCCAGTCAGGTATTCGTCCGGCTTGCACTGAGTCGTGATGATGCCGGCATGGTAGTACGCAGTCTCGTCGTGGAGGTCCTTCCCCAAATCTGGCTGTCTAACCATGATGAGACGCTGCTTGCTCCGTGGCTGCAAGATCAATATCCGTTATTCAGCAGTTCCTACGCTGTCTTTTTCTGTGGCTTGCTCAAGAGCGAAATTGTGCGTGGGTGGTTCGAGCGACCAGAGGATTGTGGTCTGCAAGTCTTCGATGGCAGTCAATCAATCTCCGCCCTCAGGGTGCCATTCACGTTCCCTGAAGTCCATGACAATGTCACGGAGTGGCACCTACCTAGCTATTCACAGAACGCGGTCAAACCGATCCCGTATCCGAGTACACTATACACATTCACACCAAGGTCGCCTCACAACGGCCACTCCAGAGACGATGACCGATTAGTTAGCGAAGATGGCGACAGTATCCCGAGCTTCCGTATGACCCGCGCTGAGCTGATGTTTGGGGTAACAGACCGTAATCAGGCACACCAACGCGGTGACACTCTAGCGGTTCGTGTAGTGGATGCACGGGGGTGGCTCAAGCAGGTTCGCGTCACGCCGGAAACGCTATTCGCTACGTTGGGTGGCACCGACCTTCTTCAGGGGTGTAAGGTCGTGGTGCAAGGCCAGACGGTGAATCAACGAGCACCAGTCACAAACCACCATGTGTCTCTTCCACTCCCAGCTCGAATTACAGGTGAGGTAGAGGTTGCGCTGGTGGGCAAGGGAACAGTGCTCGACTCTGCATGGTTTTTCGGCACGGATCACGCGTATCCGTATTTTTCGCGTTGCCCACACGTAATCGTCGAGCGTGAGGATGTCGTGGGATATAAGCCCCCAGCGAGCGCGGAGAACACCTCGTACTCACCGAATGACGTTTTGGCTAAGGAAGAGTTAGGGCAACCCCGGCCCAAGGTCTTTTTCAGCTACAGTCACGATTCCGAGGAGCACAACCAGAGAGTACGTGAACTTGCCAAGCGCCTGCGTCACGAAGGAATCGAGTGCAACATCGACCAATACGTGCCAAACCCACCCGAGGGCTGGCCACGATGGATGATGAAGCAGATCAATTGGGCTGACTATGTGCTCGTGGTATGCACGGAAACCTATTGCCGGCGGTTTAACGAGCAAGAACAGCCAGGTAAGGGGCTGGGCGTGGCATGGGAGAGCCAGATCATTACCCAAACCCTCTATGAGCAAGCGGGAAATAACGACAAGTTCATTCCCGTTATCTTCTCGGACGAGGACTCTGTATACATTCCGATGCCACTGCGTCCCCCAACCCGGTACAATCTCGCCGACGACGGGAAATACGAAGAACTGTACGCACGCTTAACCCATCAAACACTTATTGCCGTACCGCCGCTTGGCGAGATTAGGAAGTTGCCGCTTCAAGATGATGGCACGTCCAATCAGCGGAATGCACAACCACCTGTGCAAGCACAGCGGTTCGGATCTGAGGCACAGCTCGTCCTGGGCTATCTTGTGCGCTCCTTTGGCCCTGAAGATAGCATGAGCCTGGATTCGCTGGCGCAAGCACTCGGCTTAGAGGTCGGCCAAAGCCTCACTGATGCGTTACACGAATTAGGAGACCTCGATGCCATCAAAGGTTATGGAAACGCTAGACACAAATATGACGTGTTCCAGGTGACCCCCCATGCATGGGAATATGTCGGCGCGAACACCGCTGGATTTGACGTCACACAGGATATGGTTGTAGTTGCGACGGCTGCCAGCAAGTATGACCAAGTTGACCGCGAGGAACTACTCACGGAGACGGGCTTATCCTCAAAGAGGCTCGACATAGCAGCATTGCTTCTAGACGAACACGACTATCTCAAACTTGTCCGGCCAGGCGGGCGCGGAGTCATGTTTGCTACAGTCATTACGACGTACAAAACACGCCAGTTTGTTCAACGACACAAGGCGTTGTGACATGCGCTCTGTTCAAGTGGTTTATCAGTTAGCTGTGTGGTGACAAGGCCAAGGGGCGTAGAGCATAGGGGTGCTCACCTGGCGGTCCAGCGCGGCGTGAACCACACCCTTCGCTGCTGCGTCACGTAGAACGTAACCTCGGTCTCGCGTCCGATTTCGTTCACGTGCTGCTGGGCCATCTCGCGGAGCTGCGCCCGGAGGGCCTGCACCCGGTCGCGCTCGATGCCAACGAGGTAACGATTCAGGCAGACTGGGAGTGTATATTGGCACATGCGTGTCGCCGATGGACTGCTGTTGCTGGTTGGAGCGAGCAGTATCATCATATGGGTGACGCGGATGGTGCAGCCTCTCGTAGCGCAGGAGCATCCAACTGAGGCACTCAGGAGGAGAGGACAACGCCATGCTCACTCGGTCATTCACGACCCTGATGGCTCTTGTGCTCATACTGCTCGTCTTTACTGGGTGCGCTTTGCCAGGCAGCCCCAGTATTGGTGGATCTAGCCTGCCGCCAACCTTTACTCCGCTGCCGTCACCGTCCCCTTCTCCGACACCTCCCATCCCAGGCCCGGTCCCAACCAATTGCCCGGTGAGTACGCTGCATCCACAGAGCGCTTTGACTGGGCTAGGCCCAGTCATTGGGGCCACGCCGGTCTGGGTGACGTGGGGGCTTACCGGACCTGCGATCGTCCACCTGGAGGTCCCTCCCCCCTACCCCAGCACCTACTTCGCCCCCTACGGCTGGCAGGCGGCAAAATTGATCTGGGAGGTCGGGCCACGGTACATGAAGCTGGCCACGATACGCGGACACGAGCGCTTAGATCGCACGCCACTGCTGTTCCAGTTCCTCGCCACTACTCCGACGGCGAATGCAGTGCTGGACCCGCAGCATCCGGACCATCCAGCCTCGGCGGTCGGCGTCGACTGGGCGGAGTGGGGGTCCTATCTCGTCGTGCCGAAGGCGGGCTGCTACACGATGGAGGTCTCATGGCCGACCGGGCAGTGGAGCATTACCTTCGCCGCAGGCGCGTAACAAAGCCCCCGTGCCCACGCCAATAACAAGAGTGCAATGAGTGTTCCGCAGATGCGCGCAGGCCATGTAATTGTGGCTCCGTCTGAATTGTCACCCAACGAGGGTGGTGAGGTACTGGCCGCAGTGTTGGCAGAATATCTCGATGGTGTAGAGATCGTAGCGGGTGGTCTCAGCGTGTGGCATGGAAAGAATATAGTACAGACGTTCTATTTGGCGCATGTTACCCCATCCGGGCGCCCGCGTCCTACATAGCAGGAAAGCTGCGAAAGAGAGGGAGACGTATGCTGCGGCGAGGCGGCGGGTACACGATACTGGGCAGGGCGGCTGTCGTGCGTGGACCTATGGTGTTGTGTGTGGTCGTCCTGCTGGGCGTCATGGGCTGCGCGGCGGACTCGACGGGCAACACATCGACCAGGTTTTCGGTTATACACACGACCGCTATCCAGAAGCCTGAAATTATGACGTACGAGACGGTCCTGGGTGGCGGCTTCTCCGCTTTCTACCGCAAGTTCGGCAGCGGCACCTGTTGCGCCTACAGCGGATGGGACTACCAGGGGCCATACGGGCAGATGTGGACCGGGGTGGATACCGAGGACCCCGGATTCACTTACGGCGGAAAGCCAAACCCCAGGGTGAAGGCGATTGTCAACATGGGCGTCCACCTTACCGCGGCAATGTGGACGGTAAGCCAAGCGGATGCCATCTGCAACCCGTTCCTGCCGCCCGACGCGATTCGTCTGAGCACCCTCTTGGTGACAGACGCAAGGGGCGGTGTGAGGGGCATTGAGAGGCGGTACAAGAGCGTGCTGCTCGCCAACACGCTCCCGGCCGACGCCTTCACGGACACGAAGAGCCTGACGTTCGATCCCGGCACGTTCTACTACATGATGTACTACAGCGCAACGTCTAGCGGCTCGCCTAGCATACTAGTAAAGGCGTGCGTACTGAGCACCGACGAATACATCGCCCTGTCCCTATAGGAGGAGTGGTGGCAGGGGGCGAGGATCGCGTAAAGGGGAGGGAAAGCCGTTGAGTTGGGGGGTGGTACGGGGAGGAAACTCATGCGAAAGTCGTGTCGCACGCGCCTGTCCACCGCTCCGTCGCGACCGATGGATGGGGGGCGGTTTGCGATTTTCTTCTCACACTCGACCTTTCGACTCAGACTTGACGGATTGCCCACGAAGGCGGATTTTTAGCGGGGACAACCTTGCCCTCCCCGCACGCGCGCGTGGGGCTGGCGCAAACCGACTGCTTGTTCCAAGACACACCGCACGCATGCTACGATGTCGCATGCCATGCGCTCTCACGTCTGCTCAAATTCATGTTATGTAATGGTCCGCAAACGGATGTTTGCGGGCATCGCATGCTACTTGCCATAATCACATCACGCTTGCGCACGACTACATGACGCGCTCACACCTCCGCATGCGCACGCCAGATGCACGCACGCCACGCACGTACACGCACACATGCACGTATGCCCGTACACGCGTCATGGGGCAGTGAAATTGCGTGCAGACATCTCCGCACGCTCACCCGAGCACATCCAGGAAACGTACACAACGCCGTATGCCTGTCTGATAATATCACCGTCTGCTCACTTAACCTAATGTCACTCGCTTGCTTATCATCATCTCCGCTTGCATGATATAATGACTCTGCTTGTATGCTTATAACACTGCTCGCTTGCGGTGTAACGCCGTGTGCTTGTTTTATGACCGTCAATAGCCAATTTGGGCTATGGTCAATAGTATCTTTCTCCTATTGCACTTTTGCTAGCCTAAAACGTCTTGACAATAGTGGCTAGTGCATGTAAGCTAGTAGCGGCTCCTCGGAGCGGACCAACGCGGGCCGGTACTCCCACGCTGGTAGCGAGCACCTTAACAACTCCATAGGCGTTCCCCCTCATCCCGGCACGCGGGATGACGGGCGGCCGGGCGGGCGATTCGCAGGCCGTCGTCGGGTCACGGTGATGTCGTGACGGGGTGAATGGCGGAACGTCTACGGAACAAAACACGCGGCAATCAAGTAGCCGCCAATTCCCCTAGCTGCACTGGCGACGTGTTGCAGCGGCGATAAGGCAGTATGCCTGCGGGGGTGGCAGTGAACGGGCGCGGCAGCGTGTCGAGCGAGCGGGGATCACGCGGACCCCAGTGTCACATGAGCGCGCTAGAGTGCGACGCCAGACACCCCGCACCCCGCTAGCTCGGTAAAGTAGCATCACAGGTTGACAGGTTTACATCTCTCCTCGCCTATTCAGGAAAGGGGTACCCGATGTATTACGACGAGACGACCGTTAACGACCTGCTGAGCAAGGCGCAAGAAATTGCGTTCCGTGCCATGACGGCAGCATACAAGCATCTGCCGGACGACGTGAAGAGCGAAGTATGGCACCTCATCATGGACGAACACGCGGACGTGTTAGGCGAGATACGCGAGGAACTGGGCATAGAACTCTGCGAAGAGTGCGGCGAACTCCTGGACGCATGCGAGTGCGAAGAGGAAAGCGAAGAGGAAACCGAAGAGGCGACCGAAGAGGCGACCGCGTAAGTCGCCGCTAGCTAGTAACCGTAGTGGCGAGGGGAGATGTAAGCTTAGTCAACAATTCACGTTATTGCGAGTAGCTAGCAGACTGCTGGCTAGTCGTGCTGACAGGGGAGGCATGGGAAAGGGGTACCCGCATGCTTCCATCTCTGCCACGTCTCGCGTATGTCGTGCCGTTGCGCTTCAGGCGCACGCGCACACTACAGCGCATGGCGTACAACCTCGTGACATTCCACTATCTCAACATCCGCCGCGATACACTGCTCGCTAACAAGGTTATCACTGAGCTAGCGCGCAGGGGAGTAGCGGACTACCGGGAACCGCTCCACCCGAAAGGGTATGCGGCAGCGTTCGGCTACTAGTTAGCTAGGTAATGTCGCCTCCCCTGTCAGCAGGGCTAGTCAGCTCCCCACCCCGCGCAAGGATACGCGCGAGTGTAGCCGCAAGGATGCGAGCACATATCCCCACACATGCCGAAACGCGCAAGCGTCTAGCCGGTGTGCCCGTCCGGCTACTGATGAGGCAGGGCACAAGGGAAAGGGGTACCCGAAAGTGGCAACAATCATCCTGCACAGTTTCCCGGACATGGGGTGCTATGCGGAGCATGACAGCGGCGCATGTTTCACGCTGGTTGACGGGTCTATATCGTGGCCCGAATGGCCGGACGAGTGCGCATGCGGAGCTGAGTTGCCGGACGTGTGCGAGGGGGATTGTCCAGACTGCGGGGAACCGTACTGGCAGCTCATCGCAGAGTCGTGCAGCGAGTGCGGCGAGTACATCGAGCATGACGACACGTACTGGCTGTGCCTTGACGGAGGCGAGACCTATTGCCGGGATTGCATCTCCGTTGAGTGACGCCGAAACGCGCAGGGACGCGCGTCTAGCTAGGCTGGCTACCTAGCTACTGATGAGGCAAGCCGAGACGGGAAAGGGGGCAAGCGTGAGGAAGTATGTAGCAAGCGTGGGTATATTCCACGCGGGAACCGGCGCGTATGAGGCGCGGCAGCTCTGCTTACTCGCCACGACGGACGCGGAGGCGTACGCGGGCGCTAAGCGGGCTGTACAGCGGTGCGGGTCACTGAGGCACGCAACCGTGATTGTCCAGTATGTCGTGCCGATATAGCCGAAACCCGCAAGGATAGCGGGTCCTAGTGAGTTGGCTACTCGCTAGCTGATGAGGCAAGCCGAAAGGGAAAGGGGTACCTAACATGCAGGCATCGTCAATACCCGTGCGAGAGACGGGCGGACAGCTCCCCGCGTACGCGTGGCCGGGGGGATACCCGCTGTTTTACCTGGACAATCACGGGAGTGTGTTATGCGCGGACTGCGCAACGGACACGCTAGACGATGAGTACTCGGCGGAGTTGGTGGCATGCGACATCAACTATGAGGAACCGCTGATGTACTGCGACCAGTGCGATAAGCACATCGAACCGGCATACGGGGACGACTAGCCGAAACGCGCAGGGACGCGCGTCCGCGTGTATTGCCCGGCACGCGCTGATGAGGCAGGGCAGATGGAAAGGGGTACCCATCAATGGCAAACCAGACGAGCGACTATCCCACGTGGGCTATCGGATTGTGGATTGACAATGACGAGTGCTCACAAGAGACGGCGCTAGAGATAGCGCGCGAGCAATGGGAAGAGGCAGACGGGGACCGCGATACCGCAGTGTACCGGACTGCTGACCGTCTGAAGGACTGGCACGACGAGATGGTAGACATGCAGGACATGCACACTGGCCCGCTGTCCGACCTCTTGTCGTGGGCACTCCAGCAGGTTGACTGGCACGAGCTGGCGAGCGGCTACGTTGATATGGTCCGCTCAGGCGACTACTAGTCAGCCAGGGGGAGGCACGGACGCCACACCCACCCCCCACGAAGGAAACCGCAGGGACACCCACCCCGCGCACACCCACACGCGCACACGCACCTCTTAGCGTGTCACTGACGCCGTGAAACCCGTGAAACTACGGCAGTCTACGGACCCTCGCAAGCCGAAACGCGCACACACGCGTCTAGTCAGCCTGGCTAGCTGGCTACTGAAGAGGCAAGCCAACGGAAAGGGGTACCGAAGTGGGAAGCATCCTGGACGATGAGACGAGCTGGCGCGAGTACATGGCGGGCCAGATGGAAGTCTACCAGGCGGTGTACGGACTATGGCCCCGCGTTGCCGCGATTGTGGGCGATGCCGAGCTGAAGTGTCTATCGTGCGCTGTCAAGGCGTACGGACCCGTCAAGGTGACGCAAGTCATGAACGGGGACGATACGGTCCTATCCCACGAAGGGGAGGCGCACGGGGGATATTTCCTCGGCGCCGTGCTACGCGGCAGCCAGGACCTCTACACGGAGGAGTCGGGCTTTACCGAGCCTGAGTGCTGCATGGCATGCGGGGAACCGCTCGCCTAGCCGAAACCCGCAGGGACGCGGGTCCGCGTGTAACTCCCCATATCGCGCGCTGATGAGGCACGGGGAACGGGAAAGGGGTACCCGAGTGATGGTGCGAACAACAGGCGGTGTGCTGACTGAAAGGGCCGTAGGTATCTGCCCGGCGTGCGGTGAGGCTGTCTACAACTCAGCCGAGCTGGACGGGCCGGTGTGGACGTGCCGCACGGACCTCTCGCCACACAATGCGTGGTGGCTACCGTCTGAAGTCACGGAGCGGGATATGGCGCGCGACGGGGTATGGAGCTACTGCCCGAATGACCACGGCGGGTATTGCTTCGAGCCTGAGACCCATATGCCGCTTCACGCACGATGCTACGACGCCGGCAAGTATTAGCCGAAACCCGCACGGACGCGGGTCCCGTTGCGCTGGCTACGCAACGGCTGATGAGGCAAGCCAAGTGGAAAGGGGTACCACGAATGTCCGGTAAGTTGGTCGAGTTCTACAAGCTCGACGACGGCCGCCTACAGATCATGCTCACCCGTGAGGGCCGGGACGAGCTGAACTCAGATGAGTTCACCTATCCTGACTTCGAGGAGATGATCGAGTGGCAGCTCTGCAACGGTTGGGAGTTCATCTGGCCCGAAGAGATTGGGGCACTCACGGACGCCCCAATCCTCAGCGATGCGGCAGAGCGCGACGACAAGGGCGTGCTAACCTCGGTCGGGCGCGTGTACTGGTACCCTCAGTATCAGGTACACAACCCGGTTGAGGAGCTGGACCGGCGCGTGTCCATCTACTTTCAAGAGGTGGACTAGCGCCACGGGGGCGGCATGGATGCCACACCCACCCCCATATAGAGGAATAGCAGGGACAACAGACGGCCGTTTGCGCGCCCGTTTTTCCCCGATACGTCATGGAGAGCAAAAGTGCGTGAAATTGGGGAAACTACGGAGCCGAACGCGGAGGATGTTTCTGGAACTGCAATAGGCGGATGCTCGGGCCTATGCGCCGCGCTTGCTGAGGTCAAGCAGCCACTTGCGCTGCTCCTCCAGGTCGGGATCGCGGTCCTTGCCGGCAGCCTGGCGAGCCTTGCGGGTGACTGATAGTTGCTCCATAAGCGCGCGGTACTGGGTGAGTGGGTGCTGGCGGGCCATCGACACAAGCTCCTTGGTCGCCATCTCGCCCTGGAGCATGCGCAGATACTTGACGAACTCGGCCGAGGCCATGAGCAGCGTGATCCGGTCGGTCTCGGTGAGGTCGGGGTATTCCTCTATATAGGCGCCGAAGTGGTAGTCGAACCACGACCGCTCGTAATCGTCCATGTGGAGGTTGGGCATGCGGGGCATCTTGGGCTTGGGTGGACGGCCGGTGCGGGGGGACTCGTCGAGGGGCATGAGGGCGGTCACGGTGAGCTTGTCAGCGGGTTGGCGGGGCATAAGAGCGGGATTCTCCTGGAACTAAGACGCGTCTACAGGCAGTGTCAAAAGTAGACGGGAGTAGCATCAGGGGACAGCTACTGAGTCACTTACCCAGACTTCGGTTCCCGAGGGTACATCTGCTTTCCCAACGCCGAGCAAGAGACAGTCATATCCCGCGCGGTCAGGTGGCACGCATGTTCCGATGGTGAAAATCGCCTCCACGCCAATGATTGAGTGGTTAGGCCGCCGAAGGGTAACGGTGCGCCGAATCGGCATCTGCGAGAGGTGCGGTAGCGCGTCGAACGGCACGAGAGGCCAGACGACCAAACCACGTCCATGAATATGGAACATATCCTCAACTACCAGCAGTCGCCTGTCCATATGTTCGCCTCAGTCTTTTGAAACTACCTCTACATTCAGTCTAGCATCGAAGGGTGGGCAGTGCGACAGCAGCTCATACGCCGTCGCATCAGACCATTGCAGAGTGGTTTTCAGCTTCCATGCCGACTCGCGGATTGACGAGGGGGCGAACTACAACCTTACAATGCGACGCGGTATCAGTCAGGCTGGTGAGAGAGGCTACGTGCGTCTAGACCTGCGAGGCGACGCCATTAATGTTAAAGCTCCGAGCGATCTCGACCTCCCACATATCAACGATGCCGAAATGCACCTTTGGCGTGCCGCGGAGGCGCAAGGCGCAACCATCAACGCGATCGGAGCGACACGGCCCGTTTGTGTGTGGTGTCAGACTCGTCTACCAGACAGCATTCCGATTGTGACGGAGTTGAAATCATGAGTGGAACATCATCAGAGGCATTGAAGAAACTTGAGGTCGAGGAATTGACCGAGCTGCTCAGGACCGACGTCGCTTTTGCCGATCTCCGAGCAGCCCTCACCACCCATCACATGCAACTCGACGAATGTCTCCTTGGCGGGCTGATCGATGGGGAGGACGGATCTAGCTACGGAGTGTTTGTTTGTCGAGACGGAGTCTGCATCGTGTTTGAAAAAGTGAGGAGCGGTGAGTTCATCCGTTGGGAGCGTGTCGAAGACCCCGAATCCCTCACTTGTGCTTTTGGAGCGATCAACGTAGCCATATCGCTTGCGACTGCCGACCGCTAGCGCCTCGGCACAGAAACCGCAGGAGGCAGCGCAGCCGGCGGAGACGTCGGCTACGCCGCCTCCTGCTCCCTCGCCTCCGACTGCTCGTGGGGCGGTCTGGTCGCCGCCACGGCCGGTGGCGCCGATGAAATATGGGTCATACGCCGTCGCATCATGCAGTTGGAGAATGGCTCTCCGCTCCTGTGACGGCTGGCGGATTGAGGAAGCGACAAACTACCACACTTCGGTGCGACAGCGGTGCTCAGTCTCCTCCAGCCGATGGCCGTTGAGTGGTGGTCGGCTAAAGGAGGGGGAGCAATACAGCAGTTGCCCCTCATGTGGTGCGCGTGGTATCCTCCATGCTACTCGCACTTTTGGCAGCCGGAATTGGGAAAGGGGTATCAACATGGTTGATTCACGTCATGCCGGCTACACGCTGCGGACACTGCGCAAAGAGCGCGACCTGTCGCAAAAGGATGTCGAGCGTCTATCTGGGTACACGATCTCAGATCATGAACTCAGCCGCCTCGAAACCGGCGCAGTGGCGAATCCCAGCATGAAGACCCTAGTGGAAGTGGGCAGGGCATTCGGCAAGGACCCAAACGAGATGGCCGCGCTGTACGGCTATTGGTTCCCGCTACCGGACAGCCTCGACGCGCGCCTGGCGTTCATGCGTTCGCTGCTTGCGAACCTGAGCGAGGAGGCGCAATCGCGAGTGCTCGATGAGATCGAGCGCATCGTGGGCAAAGCGGCGGGTTTGGCACGCAGCGAAATGAAGCGCAGAAGGCAGGAAACAAGCGCGTTGTAGCTGCCCACCAGACAGCGGGGTAGTACTTTCGGGTACTACCCCGTTTTTTGTTGCACAACCTCATCTGCATGTGATACATTACCTTACGTGAGGTTCGCAATAGTGTGAGCAGCGTATGAAGCCATAGGGAGGAACTAGTGGCGACGCTACGGACAGCGGCAGAGGTCGCGGCACAGCTCGGGGATCGCAGCTATGCCGAGGCGGTCATGGCGAAGGTGGACAAGGGCAACAAGGGCGCGTTTAGCTACGTGCCCTGGAACGAGACAGTCGGGCTGCTCACCCGCATCTTCGGCCCGTTCGGATGGAGCGCGACGATCACGGGCAGCAGCTCGGACATGGACAAGGGCGTCTACATCGTGGACCTCGAACTCAGTGTCAGTGTCCGCGACGACGAGACCGGCGAGAGCATCACGA
>Ga0070707_100001839_pt1 | contig 20370 bp, 18 predicted proteins | sample KBSK5502metaG_FD_65468 | JGI IMG/M metagenome (GOLD analysis project Ga0070707, IMG submission 65468) | Corn, switchgrass and miscanthus rhizosphere microbial communities from Kellogg Biological Station, Michigan, USA - KBS K5-50-2 metaG | ecosystem: Host-associated > Plants > Roots >...
GCTGATTGGACAGCGGACGTGGAATGAGCCAGCCTTTTCTTCCGCTTGTGTGAATGTGCAGGCAACGCGATCAGTGCAGCCAGCAGTACGAGTGCACTGCCAGCCAGGAAAGGCGCTCCTGGACCTCCGACCGCGAAGGCGCTTCCCGCGGCCAGCGGGCCTATGACTCGTGCCAGCGCTGCCACAGCCTGGGCGAGACCCAGTGTTTCGCCTCGTGCCTCGGGTGGACTCGCAAACGAGAGGAGCGCCGATACCATCGGCGTTACGGCTCCATCGCCTATGCTTACGATGCCCAGTACGATCAGCAGCTGTGGCAAGTGCGCACTCCACGGGAGGAGTGCAAGCCCAGTAGCTAACGCCCCTAAGCCGACAAGCAGCAGACGGCGTTCACCCCAGCGCCTGGCGAGTAGCCCGACCAAACCTCCTTGCAAGAGCACAATAAGCACGCCGATATACGTGAAGATGTACCCATTTTGCATGGCCGTCCAGCCAAAGGTATGCTGTGTAAAGAGCACGAAGACCGTTTCCATGGCAGTAAAGGCCCCCGTAAAGAGGAGATTCACGGTGACTAATCGCGCCACCACCGGATGGCGCAGCACCTGCCGCCATCCCGCGAGTAGCACCCCCGTACCATGGGCGGCGGGAGAAGCTGGAGCACGGGTGGTTCCCCTCCAGCGGGTTTCCGGGAGGAAGCGCAGCACGAGTAGCGCGTTGGCGAGCGCCACGAGCATGGTAACCCAAAAAGGGACGGCCGTTCCAAGGGGTGCGAGTGCCCCTCCCAGTGCAGGTCCAACGACGAAGCCCAACCCAATCGCTGCGCCGATGAGTCCCATCCCTCTGGCTCGTCCCTCGGCAGGTGTCACGTCGGCGACGACTGCCTGTGCCGAGCCGATATTCGAGGCGCCCAGGCCACCAATGAAACGTGCTACCAATAGGATTGGCAGTGAACCAGCCAGCGCCGAGAGCGCCAAGGAGAGCGCCTCGATGAGCAGAGCGGCGAAGATGATTGGTCGACGACCGTAACGATCAGAAAGGATTCCGAGTACCGGCGTAAAGAGAAACTGTGCCAGGGCATAGATCGTGAGAACCAGGCCGACACCTACAGGTCCTGCCCTGAGCCGCTCCGCCCAGAATGGCAGCAGGGGGAGGATGATGCCAAAGCCTGCGAAGTCAATAAAAATAGTCAGCGCCATTAAGAATAATGGCGAACGTGTCATTTTGTTCACTGCTGTGCTCCTCAGTCTATAGCATAGGACAGATTTGGCTGAAAATGGTAGACAAACCTCTCATCGGGGTACTTTTGCTCTATCTCTTGGGTCGGCTCTATCGAGACACGCTTGGATGTGTCAACCAGTGCCTGGCACAGGCAGCAGATCGTGCATACCTGATGGTGGCAGGAATGGCGGTCGATAGCAAACGTTTGCACGAAGAGGCTCGTTGGCTGTAGGTAGGCTTGTGAGCGATTCGTTTGACAGCGCGAATGGTCGTTGTATATACTACATGCAGGAAAACTATCCGTCACTGTTGTTCTCATTGGGTGGCCTGTATCAACGGATCAGGCAGATAGGGAAGCCGGTGCAAATCCGGCGCAGTCGCGCTACTGTCACTGGTGAGCAACTCATCCTCTCATGATGAAGAGAGCCAGCCACTGTTCTGAATTGAATGGGAAGGCAGGATGAGGAGCGCTTGGAGCCAGGAGCCAGGAGACCTACCCAATGAGGGATGCTCACGATCCTTCGCGTAAAAGGAGCGAGCTGCCAAGACATCGACGACCTCGGTGAAGGAACGCTTCACAGCTTGTGTCTAGACTGGTTGTTGGTTGACCTCCATTTTCCGCGGGGTGACAGCGGGCGTTGCCATGAACTTGGAGGGTACAACCCCATGCGCTCCCATGTCATCTCTTTTCGTCTCTCGCTTGTTCTGCTCCTGTCTTGCTTCGTCCTGCTTACCGCGTGCGGGCAAAGTTCATCACCGGCGACCGGGGCAAAGCAGACTCCCACTCCCACTGTAGCGCTCGATGTGTATGGAACACCGATTGTCTTTCCGACAACGGCTCCGCAACGGATCGTCTCACTTGTCCCAAGTGCCAGTGAAATCCTTGGGGCGTTGCATCTCCAAAGCCGAGTGGTCGGTGTTGACCACTATACCGACTATCCACCTGGGCTGGCATCGCTCCCGAAGGTTTCGAATGCCGATGGCAAGTTCAATATTGAGGAGATTGTGGCGCTGAAACCTGACCTGGTGCTGAGTTGGGGGGAGGAGACAAAACAGGAGGATCAGCAGCTCGAAACCCTGGGCTTGCGTGTCGTCGATCTTCCATTCACGAATCTCTCAGGGGTCCTCCAGCAAATAGTGCTCGTTGGACGCCTGACGTTCACGGAGCACACTGCCGTCGTGTTAGTGAACCAGCTTCAGCAGCAAATCAATCAGATTAAGGCAGCAGTGGCAGGCACGACTGCGCCCAAGGTGTTGCTCGAAGTAGATGATAGTACGCCAGGAAAACCCTATGTCTTTGGCGGCGGTTCCTTTGGCGATGAACTTCTGCAGAACGCTAATGCAATCAACATCTTCCATGCTAACAGCAGTAATGGTGGCTATCCACAGGTCACAGACGAAGCGATCATCGCTGCCAACCCGCAATGTATTATTCTCACCGAAGACCCTCGCTATGGTGGCGATGTCGCGTTGGTCTACAAGCGTCCCAACTGGAGTAACATCGACGCGGTGAAATCACATCATGTCTATCATATCAACGTCGCCATCATGCAGCGTCCAGGACCGCGCCTAGTGGAGGGACTACGATGCGTCGCACAGATTGTTCATCCCGAGAAGTTCACTGTTACAGTGCCCGATTATTGTTCAGTGACAGTCTAATCAGAGACGAGGAAGCACAAGCAACGTGGCTCCCACGAATGGAAACCGAACGTTCAACAGTTGTATAGAACAAGTGTGCTCTTGTTCCAGCCCTGTGTCGAGAGGGCTTGTTCTTAGTTTACTGTATAAGGTGGATTGACATGCTACTGACTCTTCCCAGAGTCGTTCTAGCCGGTGTATCCAGCGGAGTAGGCAAAACAACCATTGCGACGGCTTTCATTGCGCATGCACGTACGCAAGGCAGAGCGGTCCAGCCCTTCAAAGTCGGACCGGATTATATCGATCCGTCCCATCTTGCCTTGGCCGCAGCCCGACCTTGCTATAACCTGGATACCTGGATGATGCCACCCGGCCGTATGCTGGACGTATTTTGTATGGCTGCTGCCTCCGCTGATCTCGCGGTGATCGAGGGAATGATGGGGCTGTATGATGGACAGCGCAGCACCAGCGACATGGGAAGTACTGCTGAAGTTGCAAAGATCCTCCAGGCCTCGGTCGTGTTGGTCATCGATGCAAGTGCCATGGCGCGGAGTGCAGCCGCGGTGGTGCTGGGATTTCAGCAGCTCGATCCACAGGTACACATCGCAGGAGTGATTGCGAACCGCGTTGGGGGAGCGGGCCACGCTCACCTGTTACAAGAGGCAATCGAGGCAGAAACTGGCATTCCGTTCCTGGGATATTTTAGGGATGCACCGGACAGACTTGTGCCTGAGCGGCATCTGGGCCTGGTCCCGGCCGCCGAACGTGTCGTCGGTACCGAGCAGCTCACCGTGCTTGGGCAGCAGTTTGGTCAAACCTGTGACAGTGAAAAACTCCTCGCTCTTGCCCGCGAGGCTCCCCCGATTGAGCAGAACTCCCAGGAACTCTTTGCATCGATGGAAACGGCGCAGGAACATGTCAACATTGCTATCGCCCAGGATGAAGCGTTCAACTTTTACTACCCCGATACACTGGACTTACTTCGACTGGCTGGTGCTAACCTGGTCCCCTTTAGCCCACTACACGACAGCATTTTACCTGAGCATGTAGCTGGTATGTATATCGGCGGTGGGTTTCCAGAGGAATATGCACAGCACTTAGCTGCAAACGCAAGCATGCGCTCTGCTCTTGCGCGGCTCCTGCAGCAAGATATTCCCTGCTATGCGGAATGTGGCGGTTTGATGTACCTCTGTCAATCCATTCGTAAGGTATCAGGAGAAGAGTTCCCGATGGTAGGAGTCCTTGCCAGACAAAGCGTCATGAACAGTGATCGTGGGGGATTAGTGATCGGGTACCGCGAGGCCACTGCTTTGCGCGATACCCTGCTGACACGCCAGGGTGAAGTGGTGCGCGGGCATGAATTCCATTACTCTTGCTTGGACGCTCCATTTGCGCGAGAAGAGGCTGCCTATGAATTTACTGCTCGTGGGCAAGTGGAAGGATTTGCGCAAGGCAATCTCCTTGCAACCTATCTGCACCTGCCATTGAGCGGATTCCCCTTGGCGGCTCAACGTTTTGTGACCTCCGCAAGACGATGGCAGGCGCAGACAGAACATAAGTAGTAGTAGATCCAGACCGTACAGAGAAAGGAACATCTCATGTCAGATCAAGAGCTTACTCAAGAGCAGGCCCGGCCGAGCTGGCCGAAAGAAGATGACGAGGAGGACAGCGAGGGAGGTGACCCCGAAGAGGATCTGGCACTCAGCGAAGAGGAACGGCTGGCACGCCAACGCGCCAGCCATGAGGCTCGTCGCAAGCGAGCAAAGACGATGATCAAAAAAGGGTTGGTGATCGTCAATACTGGCAAGGGCAAAGGCAAAACAACCGCAGCAATGGGCTTGCTCCTGCGCGCCTGGGGGCAGGGTCTACGGGTATGTATGCTTCAGTTCATTAAGGCCCGAACGGCTAATTGGGGCGAAGAGAAAGCGGCACGCAAAATCGGCATTGAGATGCTCCCTCTGGGAGACGGTTTTACCTGGCTTTCAAAGAATATCGAGCACGATAAAGCGCTGGCGCGTGAGGGGTGGGAGATCTGCCGCCAGAAAATGCTTTCTGGCAACTACGACCTGATCGTACTGGACGAGATGACTTACGTGCTCAAGTATGGCTGGCTGTCCTGGGAGGAAGTGCAGAACACATTTGATCAGCGCCCGGCCGGGATGCATGTGGTGGTCACCGGGCGATATGCCATTGCTGAACTGGTAGCGTATGCTGATCTCGTTTCGGAGATCACCGAGGTCAAGCATCCTTACCACGCAGGCATCAAAGCGCAAAAAGGGATCGAATTCTAGCATGAAACCAGGTAAGCAAAGGTCAAGGAAGCGTTATGCACTGGAAGCAGGGGCGGCGGTGTTGGTGGCATTTGGGCTGGACGCCTTGGGTGAAGCATCTGCCACCTGGCACCCGGTTGTCTGGTACGGCAAGTTCATACGACGTCTGGAACAAGCTGCTCCACAGGGCCGCCTTCCCCAGTTGCTCTACGGCATGATCATGCTGATGCTGGCTGCTCCCGCTGCCTTCCTGCCAGCAGCGATTGTTCACGTAGTAGCAAAGCGGATACGAGCCGAAGCCATACAACGTGGCTGCGCTGACGGCGGCATCATTCTGTATGCGCTGATTGAGGGAATTGGTCTCACACCTTTTTTTGCCTTGCGTATGCTGGCCGGGGCAGGACGTGCAGTACGACTGTCCCTTGAGCGAGGTGACTTGCCGGCTGCACAGCACGCACTGCAAAGCCTGGTCAGCCGGGAGCGCTCCGAACTTACAGCAGAACTGGCGGGGGCGGCTGCCATTGAGTCATTGGCTGAGAATCTAAGCGACTCGGTTGTCGCCCCGCTCTTGTATTACACGTTGTTTGGCTTATGTGGCGCAGCGGCGTATCGCCTGTTCAACACATTTGACTCGATGGTGGGCTATCATGGGCGGTATGAGTATCTGGGTAAAGCAGCAGCTCGGCTAGATGATGTGCTGAACGTGCTTCCGGCCAGGCTCACTGCCCTGCTCATTATTGCACTTGCCCCGCTCTTCGGCGGGCGGCGGTGGAAAGCCTGGCAGATCTGGCAGCGTGACGCCAGCAGGACAGCCAGTCCTAACGCCGGGCATCCGATGGCCGCTGCTGCCGGAGCGTTAGGCGTGCAATTGGAGAAGGTCGGCCACTACAGGCTCGGGGACAACGATAAGGCCATCACTGCCTCGAGCATCCGCCAGGCTGAGCAGATGGTGTGGAGCATCGGGTGCTTCGCCATCTTCCTCACAGCACTCTGCAAAACGCTCTGGAGGCCCCAGTATGAGTAATTCGACACATGGAGTCGAGCGGCCCGTTCATGGTGCGCTTGATTACGGCGAGCTAGAACGGCTGGGTCTGCACCCGCGGGAGGTGCTTGATTTCAGCGTGAGTGCCTGGGGTTGCGACGGGCTATTCTGGACTATGAGCTTGCCCCGAGGAACCTCCTACTCGGCTCCATTGCGTGTGGGAACGGTACGGCTGAGCTGATCTGGGCCATAGCTCGTGCGTACCTGAAGCCTGGACTGAAGGCCGCTATCATTGGTCCCACCTTTGGCGAATACCGTGCTGGAATTTGGGGCACAAGCGACCGAATGGTTTCAGCCCGACACCACGGCGGTCGCTGCCTGGATCAGCGGAGAGCAACCTTCCCTGGTTTGGCTCTGCAACCCGAACAACCCGACCGGCATCTGGTTAGACCAACACCACATCGGTCATCTAGCGGAAGCCTGCCAAAGGACTGGTGCACTGCTCGTGGTCGATGAGGCCTATTGGCGCTTCGTCTTTCCAAAAGAGGTGTACTCAGCAATTGAGTTGCTGGACACCACCAGGAGAGAGCAGGTCGTTGTGCTACGCTCGTTGACGAAAGATTTTGCCCTGGCCGGATTGCGCCTGGGCTACGCCGTAGCCGCCCCGGATGTCACCGAGCGTCTTGGCGCACAACTGCCATCCTGGAACGTGAATGGTGTAGCCCAGGAAGCCGCCATTGCCGCTCTGACCGATCGTACGCATCTCAAAACAACGCTGGATCTCCTGGCCACTGAACGCCTGGCATTCTTTCACGCTTTAAGAGACAGCGGCTTGCATCTCATCCCGTCGCGCACGCATTTCTGTCTGATAGAAGTTGGGGATGCTCACCACGTCCGTCAACAACTCCTGGGCAGAAAAATCCTGGTGCGCAATTGTGCCTCATTTGGTCTCCCCCAGTTCATTCGTGTCGCCACGCGCCCGAGGGGCGACTGGCAGCAGTTACTGCTCGCCTTGCAGGAGATCGTATGAGTCAAGCGAAGACCCTCATGGTGCAAGGAACAGCATCGACAGTAGGGAAGAGCACGCTGGTGGCCGGCTTGTGTCGCATCTTCGCGCAAGATGGCTGGCGGGTCGCTCCGTTCAAGGCACAGAATATGGCCCTGAATTCATTTGTGACTCAAAGTGGTGGGGAGATAGGCCGGGCACAGGCGGTGCAGGCGGAAGCGGCGGGTGTCGAAGCGACCGTGGAGATGAACCCGATCTTACTTAAGCCGGAGGGTCTCTCTCGCAGCCAGGTAATCGTGATGGGCCGTCCGTTAGCGACAGTAGAGGCACGGAATTACTATGCCAATCGCGCCGCATTGTTTGATGTCGTACGACATGCTCTCGATAGACTACGAGACAAGTACGACCTGGTGATCATTGAAGGGGCGGGTAGTCCAGTCGAACTCAATCTTGCCCAGTACGACCTGGCCAATATGCAAGTAGCTCGTCTGGCCGAAGCGCCAGTCATACTGGTGGGCGATATCGACCGGGGCGGGATTTTCGCCTCGCTTCTGGGGACGCTGATGCTGCTAGAGCCCGAAGACCGGGTCCGCGTGAAGGGACTGGTCGTGAATAAATTTCGCGGCGATCTGTCGCTCTGGCGCTCGGGTGAACAGCTCCTCACCGAGAGAAGCGGGATACCCGTACTGGGAACACTGCCATTCTTCGACGATATTCATATCGCAGAAGAAGATTCAGTAGCACTCGACGATGGCACGGCCTCTGTCTTGCAGGGTCAACAAGACTCGGGGAAGGATCCGCTCGAAGTCGTCGTGGTCCGCCTGCCCTACCTGAGCAACTACGATGAATTTGATGCCCTGGCTGCCGAACCGCTGGTGCGCCTGCGCTTTGCCGCCAGCCCGACTGAATTTCCAGCCCAGCCTGACCTGATCGTCCTTCCTGGCACGAAAAATACGCTCTCTGACCTGGCCTGGCTCTGGCGACAGGGGCTCGCGCAGCGCATCCGGCAATGCGCGAGACGTGGCTGTGCCGTGCTAGGTATCTGTGGTGGGTACCAGATGTTAGGCGAACGCCTGAGCGACTTCGTGGGTGCCGAAGCAGAGGCTGGCAGGGTCGAGCCAGGTCTAAACCTGCTGCCCGTCGAAACCTTTTTCGAACCAATCAACGAGAAGATTACGCTGCAAAGCCAGGCCCAGGTAGAAGCGTCTTCCGTACGTGGTCTCTTTGCCAACATGAATGGACAACGCTTTCAGGCGTACCAGATTCATGTAGGGCGTACGGTGACAATAGGAAGGAATAGACAAGGTGGCACCTACGCTTTTCAGACGTTTCCCACGGACAAAGATGGCTGGCTTAGTGCAGACGGTTGGTGCGCAGGATGCTATTTACATGGCTTGTTCGAGAACGACAACTTCAGGCAGAGCATGGTGGCCGCCCTGGCGGGGCGGCGTTCCGCTCAGCCCCTCCTGCCAGAGCGGGTGGGTTTCAACCGTCAACTTGAATATGACAGGTTAGCAGACTTACTGCGTGGGCACATAGATATCCTTCGGCTCAAGGCTCTCTGCAACCTTACGGGCTAATGAGTGACACCTGCAAGGGGTTTGACTGTTTCTTCTCTTCTCGGCTGCATTGCCTTACGGGAAATCTTATCCGGCGGTGTATTCCTGGCGATATTCCCTCTCGAAAACTTTTTTGGCCTGCAGGAAGACCTCAGCACGCCTCGTGTATTTCCCCTGAAAACGATCAACCGGATGGCACCCATTGATGTGAAGAGTAAGAGCCTGTAAAAAAAGTAACAGGCCCTCGAGTACTAACAGTACTTGAGGGCCAACTCTTAAAACTTATCCGAAAACTTTGACCTTGGCAAAGATGAGTTGAGCACAGGCCAGATGAAGGAAAGCCAGATAATTCTCCACCTTCTTCTCCCAACGAACCAGGAGTCGGCGCGAGCGATTGAGCCAAGAATGGCTCCGTTCCACGACCCAGCGACGGGCACGATATCCAGGAATGATCTCTTTCTCTCGTTTCTCTTCCCCCCGACTGCGAACATGCGGTTGATAATGACGTGCAAGCAATTCCTGGTAGACCGGAGTCGAATCGTAGGCGGCATCCAGGCACAAATGCTGTGGCTGTTCTAGCGTGGGCTCTGGTCGGCTAATGACGAGGCCGTCGAGAGTGGCACTGAGCAGCTTCACATCATGGCGATTGGCGCCATCGACTACCAGGGCTAGAGGGATCCCCGCCCTATCAGTCAACAGACTGCGCTTGGTGCCACATTTGCCGCGATCCGTGGGATTGGCTCCGGTCGCGGCGTGACCGAAAGGGGCTTTTGTCATCACTCCATCTACAGCCTGCCACTCCCATTGGATGCCAGCCAGGTCATCGTACTCGCTTAAGCCCGCTTGCCACAGAGCCTTAAAGAAGCCCGCTCGTTCCCATTCCTGGAAGCGATCATGCACCGTCGAACTCGCCCCCACTTCCCGCGGCAGCGCGTTCCACTGGATGCCGGTGCGCAGCACGTACACGATGGCCTCAAAGGCCTTGCGATCATCCATCCTTCGTCGTCCCCCTTGGCATGCGAGGGCGCTGGTGGGATCAGCGGGCGGACCCGCTCCCACACTTCATCACTCACTTCCCACGGTTTGGTTCTTGCCATTATTTCCTCTGCTACTGTTTTCCTGCTATTTTACCACCTTTCTACTGGTTTTCGGATAAGTTGTTAGTGTTATTTCCATATATTGCCCAATAGAGTGTATATTGTGCGGCGCTCGCAAAAGTAGACTCCGACCTCATACCTAACGTTAAACGGCAAAAGGAAGTGTTACCACTCCCCACGTTACAGAATATGGTACATTGTTAGCAGCGAACACTCGTTCTTTTTAGGAGGCGTTACCATGTATAATGAGCCGGATTGGTCTTCGTTGTCCCTCGTGGAACTTCTTGAAAAAGCACAGGAATTTGCGAAACAAGCGTATGGGAAATCGCTGAGTAGCTATTCCTTTATTGAGCGTGCGCTTGATCGGATGCCCGTAGACAGTAAAGGTGGCGAAGAACTAGCTGAGTTAATGGAGAAAGCGCAGAGCGTCTATCAGACGATAGTCGAGGTACAGCAGGATATAAAAAAGATCACAGATAGGCTTTCCCAATAAGAGGCAGTGAACCTACTCTCTGTCTACGACCAGCGAAAATAACACTCCATGTGATCGCAGTTTGTATTGACTTCTTTGCCTCGACAGTAGTATTATCGGCTCGATTGAAACCAATCGTCTAAAGCACAACAGTTGCTAATTAGGATAGGACGTGTGAAGATGCCTTCACCAAATCTCCTAAAAGTTTTCATCAGCTATAGTCATCATGACTGTAAACATTTAGAGAGACTTCTGGTTCATTTAGTCACCCTTGAGCGGGATGGATTGATTGATATTTGGAGTGATACAAAGATTATCCCTGGCTCAAATTGGCGTGAGGAAATCAGTCAAACTATCGACTCTGCTAAGGTGGCAGTATTACTGGTGAGCGCTGATTTCTTGGCTTCACAATTTATTGCAGAGAATGAATTACCCCCATTATTGGCAGCAGCAAAAACAAAAGGTACAGTTATTCTCCCGATCATACTGAGTCCTTGTAGTTTTGCAAGTTCAACGTTATCGCAATTTCAAGCAGTAAACAGTCCTTCTAATCCCTTATCAAAAATGAGCCGTCATCAGAAAGAAGAGCGATGGGCAAGGGTTGCGGAAATTATAAGAGAAACAGTAGCAACGCAACAATCCCCACAGGCTACTGCTCCCGGGGTAAGCCAGGTTAAGGAGGAGCCATATTCAGACACATTGAGAAAGGAACCGCTCAGCGCAAAAAAGCTTTCGAGAGATACTCCACTGGATCCCATGCTCCTCCCCCACTTTGAAGATCGCGTACTTTACCATCTCGTAGCTCTTACAGGTCCTAATCCATTACCACTCGGTGCAGGTGTGAGTGAAGCTGATCTCGCAGTACGCCTTGCCGATGAACTTGGTATCTCACCTGATTTTCCCGTTGATCCGCAATTTCACTCCTCAGATGCGCGAGGTGTGGTGCTTGCCGCAGTAACGACGCTAGAGCAGGAGGGTTTATTGGATGCAATTAAAGTATTTGGTCCTTGGACAATCCGCCCTACATTGGCCGGTCGGCGTACTGTCGAGCAATGGGAGGAACAATGGAAAAAAAGTCAGGATAAAAAAGGTCTACCTACCACTGCAAGTCCTGATTTCAAAATCCTCACATCCCCCACTTTCCAGACAAATTCCCCAAACTGGATAGACGTAAATGCCTCGGAACAGCGTATCGATATCAAAAATATCGGAAAAGAGAATGCCTACGACATCTCTGCGGTACTCTACGGGTGTGAAACGTATATAGTCCCCCAAACCATGCCGCAAAGACGTATGGATGGGAATGATGGGTATCACTGGCGAGAATATTTGGGATGTCCTACTGAACCGGGGGATGTAGTAACGCCAACCCTGCTGCTCCGTCGAGATAAATTGAATGGTGAGCAGGAAATAGGAGGTTACAAGCTTTACGCGCCTCAAGAGCCAGGCTTGTACGATATGATGCATAACCCTGATCTGCCATTTCACTCAGCGCGTCTGACTCTCACCTACCGTGATCGGTTCGGAAATAAATATGCTCAAACCTTTGACTACGACCATAACAGGAAATCCTGGATATATGTGTCTCACCCGACAATTGTTGCCGAAGATTTCTTGGATTTGTTATAAGGAATAACTGACCTTCCTAATTCTTGAGGCCCGTACTAACCGGCGTATTGTTTCCCGTGAGACGCCATAGTCGTTAGCAACCTTAAGGTAGGATTCGTGATTTTAACGAATGGCGAGAGCGTGACACCCTGCCTTCCAAGCAGGCAGTCGAGGGTTCGAGTCTCGAGGACTGATTACTCGGATTATCCTTTGGAAAGGACAGAGGACCCCTGTGGGCTCGTATGCCCTCCTGGCCTTTTGCCAGGTGCTTCCCAGATGGTTCCCGCCTTGTTTCGACGCGTCCTACCCCGGTCCAGCCGCGCCATCTCTTGCTGGGAAGCACATTGCTGACTCGTGTAGCTTGTCCACGAAGATGATGGGTCACCTGGCATGGGATGCGGGGCACATACCTTGTTGCGGGCGATGGGAACCACCTCGCTTCTGCCAGGAGCGTAGGCGTAGAGCCTTCGCACACCCTCGATTGGTCCTGCTTGCCGCCTTTTCCCGCCCCCTATCCAGGTGTTATCCGTTGTCGTACCGTCTTCCACTGCTACACTTGTACTGTGCCGAAGGGACCAGCAGGGCACAACGGACCATCTACGTCCTTTCTTTGCTCTATTGGCTACGGGGGTGATCCGTGCTCACACGTCCCACTTAGCGGTGACGTGCGGTACGCAGCACCCGCCGGACTGCTTCATAGGACACGCCGTAATCACGCGCAATGTGACGGAGCGGTTCCCCCTGCTCAACCCGATGGAGCACGGTAGCCCATTCCGAGGGCGGGATTTTCCAGCGAGGATCAGGTCCGGCATGAGAGTGGTGAGGCAGAGATACCAGCATTGGATCTTCAAGGGCAGCGGTGAACGGATCATCTGGCGGTGAGGAAGTGGCAGTGTGTTCTTGGTAGAGAAGCAGATCACCTCTGCCAGAGAAGAGTTTTTCAAGGGGGATGCGTGCCAGGTGCGACCGATGGTTCGATGCCCGTCGGTTCCGCCGCGACTATTAGTAGAATAGGATGTAGAATATATATTCTATTCTACTTTTTTTACGGCTATCATGGTCTGCAGCCAACCCTTCGTTCTCATCTAACATTTCCCGTGATCGCACCACCACTGCCAGATGTTGATGGTGTCTGCTGCAAGGGGGCTGGGCAGGTAGTTATGTGTCCCCTTGCGCACCATCGAGAGGCCTGTCGGGCTGTAGAGCACAATCAAGGGGAACTGCGTCAGGTAGATCTGGTGGATCTGATGGAAGATCTGCTGCCGTATGCCCGCATCCGCTGTCACCAGTTCCTGTGTGTAGAGGGCATCCAGGGCCGGGTTGCAGTAGAATTCCCAGTTCACTCCCTTGGGCGGAATCTGGTCGCATGAGAGCAAGGAGGAATCGTCGGGATCATAACCAAAGCTCCATGCCCACTCAGCGATGTCATACCTGCCCGCCACGGCCCCCGTGGGCGGTGAGGCCTTCCCCCCAGGCAAGAAGGAGCCAAAGAACGTGTCGCCAGGATAGTTATGGATGTCGAGCTTGACGCCGATCGCCTCGAAGTTGCGCTTGATGATCGCTTCGCCAGCAATGCGTCCTGAACCGCACGATGCACATGTCGAGTACTCGAATTCCAATCGCTGTCCTCCCCTGGCACGCACCCCATCGGCACCTTTGACCCAGCCATTGTCGGAGAGCAGTTGATTGGCGAGTGCGGGATCAAACTCCGGACAGCTCACGAACGGCTCATAGCCGGGGTGCAGCGCCGAGGGATGGTCGGTGCACAGCGTCGAGGCGAACCCCTGGCGCGCTACATCAATCAAGGCCTGATGATTAATGGCCATGGCCATCGCTTGGCGCACTTCTGGATGGGCGGCCAGGATCGTGTTGTGAAAGTTGAACCAGAGCGCCTCGAAGGTGGCACTTGTGGGCGAATTGACGAGCGCATAGCCGCTGAGGCGCCGGTACGCCTGCACCTTGCTCACATCCATACGCCAGGCTGACGTGATGGTCCCCGCCGCCTGCAGATCCTTGAGTCGGGCATCTTGCTCGACGCTGCGGAACACCACCTTGTCCAGGTAGGGCAGCCCTTCGCTGGCACGGTAGTACCTGGGATTGCGCACCAGCGTGTAGTGATCCCCCGGCACGCTCTCAGCCACCAGGAACGGGCCGCTCGTGACTCTGGGGTTCAGGTTGTCAGACGACTTGAGGATCTGCTCAGGCGCCATGCTGCCGAAGTGGTGCGCGGGCAGCGGGGCAAAGTCGCCATCTACCCACCCCGAAAGAAAGGGAGCATAGGCTTGCTTGAGGTGGAAGGTGATGGTCAGGTGATCCGCCGAGACGGAGGCGCTGCTGATCAGGTTTAGCCCCGCTGAATTGGCGGCGCCGAACCTGGGATTGGCCCAGAGCCGCCAGGTGAAATCCACGTCGCGCGCATCATAGGGCTGCCCATCCGACCACGTCAGACCAGGCCTCAGACGGAATGTCCAGGTAGTAGCGTCGGCACTGATGTCCCCATTCTGCACGCTGGGGACTTCGCGTGCCGCTCCAGGATGAATGACGCCTTGCGCATCCCCGTAGAAGAGCGGCAGGTAGAGTGCCTGATCCATGCCACCACCGTCGCTCCCACCATTGGGAATGAGCGAAGCTGGGTCAAGCGTGTCGTCTGTCCAGGTGCCTCCGCGTACGGGAGTGAGCGTGGAGGGTCCACTGTGTGCGCCGAACACGCCGAAGTGAGCCAGCAAGCTCGCGCTGCCTAGAAGCGTGCCTGCGATGACCAGCGTGACCAGTGCGATGAGGGGCCATCTTCTGCGACCGGAAACGACGTTCCGCTGGCCTTTCCTCAGGGATGGAAGAAAGGCCACGGCAGCAGGCAATGGTGCGGCGGCTGGGGACGGTTCTAAGGTGTGGTGCTCGTGAGACGAAGTCGAAAGTTCACTCACCCGTACATGTTCCTCAGGATCGACTGAGGTAGGAGTGCTGCTCTCGGGGGAAGTCCGTCTCACGTGTTCGAGCGCGGCGGCAATCTCCCCGATCAGCATGGGATCATTGCTCATGCGAGCATCAATCAGAGCAGCCAAATCGAAACTGCCGTTGGGAAGGTAGTCCTGCCAGCGCTCGCCCTCGATCCACACCCCACACACGGGACGCTGATACCTGCTGGCCAGCTCCAACGCTTCGCGCACATGCCTGGAGGCACGCGCCTCAGGCGAGATGATTATCAGGATGACCTGGGCCGCTTGCACCGCTTCACGCAAGGACGTTCTTGCGTTCCCATTTCCCTGTCTACCTAGCTGACGGCTGCTCCAGAGTGTGATGCCTCGTTCTTGTAAAGTGCTCTTGAGGTGGGAGACGATCCGCTTTTCCGCATCCACATAGGACGAAGCGAGAAATACGAGGGATGAGGGAAGCGGAGTGAATGCGTCTGGGTGACTGCCAAGCAAGCCGAGTTCCTCGGCGCTCTGGCCGAGGACAGCACATAAGCGCTCGCGGTAGTAGAGACTGGGAACCGTGATACCCCGCTCCCAGCGGCTCACGATTTCGAAGCTGGTGCCCGCCTGCTCGGCCAAGTCTGCCTGGGACCACCCTTTGAGGCTGCGTGCGCGTCGCAAACGTTCATTGGGAACGAACTCTTCAGGACTCTTCATCGATTGACCCCTCCTCGATCAGCACTTCCCGTGTTGCTCGTCTTCAGTCTCACCCCAAGAACCCCATAGGAACGGGAAATGAGCAGGATAAAGCCAGTAGCCAGGTATTGTCTGAACAGACAGCAGATTGCTTCCAATCCACCGTTCACCCGCACCTGACCGCGATACACTTCCGCTGAGTTTTTTACATCCTCAAGTATAGCAGAAAAGATGGAATCTGGCTATGTCAATGTAACAGGTCAAAAAAAGTCTAGCAACAAGTCCAAACAAATCCTGTTCAAGGGCAGCTTCTTCTGCCAGACTTGAAAGAGACGCAAAACAATGGCACCGCCAGAGGTGATATTTCCTTGCGTTCAGATGACCAATGCGCAGTGGACGCCCGCTGCGCATTGGTAGGCACTTCCTCTCAGTCGGATGAGCACTTCTGTTCGGCCTGACTGAGCGAAGCTAGAAGGATAGCTGCGAGAGCAGCGTTTCCGACTGGATAAGAGGATGAGAGTGGTGTTTCTGAACGTCTATGGGCATGAGTATGCGAGGAAACCATACTCACCCGTTCAAGGCATGTGCACTCTCCGGAACTCCCCTGGCGACTCTGCTTGATTGTCTTTTGTACTCGGTACGATGTCTTGTTCTTCTGCTCTTGAAAGGAAAAGCAGGATGCTTCCTAACATCCTTCACCTGTCCCTTGTCCCTTGCGTTTCGTCAACACTAAAGAAAAGGAGCTTTACGATGAAACTCTTCCGTGTCCCTGGTTGTCTCTTGGTTGTGCTGCTCTCCCTTATCGTCTTTGCCTTCGTCCCAGGGTCCCAGGCCTTTGCCGCTTCTGGACGCGTGACAAAAGGTGACGTCGAAGCGATCTTGCATGCCGTGACCGGTGGAGGCGGGATCCTCTTCCATGAGCACCCAGTGCCAGGCTTCGATGACTACCCACGAGCTGCTATCACCCCCCTGAGCTTTCATAGCGGGGGGCATTATTGCGTAGATGACTGGCATGTGGTGCGCATAACCATCTCCCAATCCGTTGATAACGAATACTTCTTTACAAAGGAGCAGGCTATCGCAGATCTCGAGGCTACCACCGTTACGCTCACACTGGATGGCGTGGCCCTGCCCTTGACTCGGACACCCATCAGAATGCTCAACGCGGCGGAGCAGAAGCGATTAGGCTTCCCAGGGCCAACGTTTGCGTTCCAGACTGGGAGCATCCTTTCACCAGCGGCACTCAGTGTCGGCGACCATACGGCTGGGCTTGTTGTGACCGATCCGGTGTTCGGCAGCTTCCAGGACTCCAGCACCTTTACTGTGGACCCGTCCGGGACTGGTGTCTGCTTGTAGGGCTGAGCACAGATCACTTGTCCATTGTCCCTTTCGTTCCGTCAATGCAAAGAAAAGGAGCCTTACGATGAAACTCTTGCGTATCACGTGTTCTCTCGTCGTGCTGCTGCTCTCCCTGGTCGCATTCGCCTTCGTCGCGGTCCATCCCGCCGCAGCACAACAGACGCTGAATCCCCCGCCCCCGTCGTTCGAAACCTGCAAGGCCGTTGGCAACGGTACCATCTGCCAGGGCGCTCGCACCGTGACAGATCCACTGGCGGACGCTGGCTTCGCCTGTACCACTGCGGGAAGCACCTTCGAAGTCTTCAATGCCGACCAGTTCGACCAGCATGCCACCCGTTTCTACGACCAGAACGGCAACCTGACACGCCGTTCTATCTACGACAACTATTCCTTCGGGCAGTTCAGCAATCCGCAGGCAGGTACCGTAGTGCCCTATACGCAAGTAGGCAACGAAAAGGACACTCTCGCTGTCCCGGGTGACTTGAGTAGTGCGACGGCGCAGTTTACCGGCGAGAGCATTTTCAAACCCGCGCAGGGTGCGCCGGTGGCTCTTCAAGTTGGCAGGATTGTCTCGAACCTTGATCAGACCATCATCTTATTCGAGAAAGGCCTAGACGCCTTCACTGACTACTTCGTTGAGGGCGATACCTCCGCGCTTGCGGCGCTCTGTGCAGCCCTCTCCTAAGCAGGAGGGCAGACACGAGATCTGATTCCGTCTTGCCAGCAGTACGTCCCAACTCATCTCGGAACGCGTTGTGCGGCAAGGACTCAGCGGTAGTGGCCGTGCGAGACATTCGCCCACAGTGGGGGGTGGATCAACATGAGACGGCACAGACTCCCTCCGCCGCACAGCTGGGTCAGCGCCAAGAAACACCACCTCTTGCACCTCACCTGCCTCTGAGGAGGCAGGTGACAGAAAGAAAGGAACCCCACCGATGAAAAGAACGATGCCATTTCTACTCGTGCTCGGCCTGCTGGCCGCGCTGCAGGCCTCCTGTGGGCAACCCGCACCAGGCCAGCACAGCAGCGTGACGACGGCAACGGCCTGGCCGACGCAGCCCGCCACCGGCCTCAAAGGGCGCATCGCCTGGCAGGGCTTTCTGGATCCGAACCAAACCACGGCCGCGATCTTCTCGGCCAAGGCCGACGGCAGCGACGTGCGCCAGCTCACCCAACCGAGCAAGGGGGAGCAGGACGGCTTTCCCGAGTGGTCCCCCGATGGCTCCAAAATCCTCTTCGCGCGTATCGCTGCCAGTGGCCCCAGCGATGTCTGGGTGATGAACGCCGACGGGAGCGGCCTCAAGCAACTCACCCACTACATCGACGTGGGCAACGGCGCTCAATGGGGCAGATGGTCGCCTGATGGCAGCCAGATAGTCTACAGTGTGGCCGAGATGCCCATTCGTCCCGACGGCTGGGCGTGGCGGGAGAGCCTCTGGATCATGCAGGCTGATGGCAGCCATGCCAGGCAGTTCACCAATCCCCCGCTGCCGACCAGTATCGCGGATAACTCGCCCGCCTGGTCGCCCGATGGCACGCACATCCTCTTTGCGCGCAACCGCCAGGCGAATGGGTCGTGGGACCAGCAGGCGCTGTTCCTCATCAACCGCGATGGCACGGGCCTCAAGCAGCTGACCCCCTGGGAACTGGAGGCGGGCAATGAGCACTGGTCGCCCGACGGTAAGCGCATCCTCTTCCAATCCTTCGGCTCCTTCCCCGATGACGCCACGCCGCAGCTCTACACGATCTTGCCGGACGGCACGCACCTGGTGCAACTGACCACCAACGAGCGCAACAGCTGGCCAGCCTGGTCGCCGGACGGCACGCAGATCCTCTTCGCGCATCGCTCCTCGACCGGGGCGGACCAGAATGCTCACCTCTATGTGATGAACGCCGATGGTAGCGGCCTGCTCCAGATCACCCACAACCCGTTCTGGCAGCTCCAGCCCGCCTGGCGCAGCGCTCCCTAGCAAGTGGTGGAGGCCGCTCTTCTGTGTCGTGGACCTGTTCGTTCCACACCGGCCCGAGCGGCCTCCATCCACGTCTAGTCAGGTGTCGCTCTTGCTGGGTGCTCCGTCTACGACCCTACAAGCCCACTGCGATCAATGTTTTGGCGTCCGTCCTTGGTGGGGCTCGGGCTGCCTGATCCTGGGGAAGCGGATGAGGCGCAGCCACCTCAAAGAGTATGTTGGTGGATGTTTACGCTCCCCGCTTCAGCTTGCCCGTGCGAAATACGCCGACGCGTGCCTAATCCCCCCTGCTGGAGAAGTGGTTATTGGACGAATGGGTTTCGAACTATCCGGCTAAGGATAAGAAACTTGACCAGGCTGTGCGGCTCCCATTTTGGGCCGGCGCGATCTTTGCACGCAGCAGGGGCAAAGCGCAAGCGCTCCCTGAGGAGATTGCAAGGTGCAGGCAGCAAGCGGTAGCCCTACGGCGGCGGCGAGCGGAACTCGAGGCAGCGCTCCAGCAGTCGCGCATCGGGGATCTCGCCTCCTTAGCGCATGCCGTCTCGCGGGAGCTTGATCAACTGGCGACATGGGTAAACTCGAGCGTGGGGGTAGGGGCAGCAACTGTGGAAGCGGTTGCAACCGCCACCCTGAAGGCCCACGCACCCGTTGTCCCTTCCGAAGTAGTAGCACCCATTACGAAAGCGGCGGATGTGATGAGCGGGTCAAAATGGCTGAAGAAGCTCGCCCTGAAGCTCTTTCAACCGCACGTGTACTTTGTCTACTCGCTGTCTCAGGATGCCGGTCAGCTTGGGGACGTCCTGCGGGCTGCGGCGCAAGTGTTCCCGCTAGGCGGAAGAGATGCCTCGCAGCCCGCGGCGTTTCTGATACGCCTGGGAAGAACCGAATGGCTTATTTGAACCAGTCTTGGGCTGATGAGAAGCGACCTGGTTGCGACAACCGTGATACCAATACCTGCCCTGAAGCGTCTGGATACCTCTGCTCTGCAGCAGCAAAACTGGTCTCTAAGTGTGTTTGGCTCTACCCCCTTCTCTAGGCTTAGCGCGGTTCGCACGTTGTGTGGCGTACCCATTCTAGTGGAAGCAGACGTGCAGATGTGGCATACCTCGGTTGAATTGCTCCCCTGTGCTGGCTACATAGTACGTCCGTTCTCAAGTGAGAGAGTGTTCTCACTCGAATTTCGCCGGTGCGATCCGTCTTTTCCCGCCCTCTTCCCAGGGTCTCGCATCCGGCAGGAAGGGCATGGGTGTCTCGATCACAACGACCTTTCCATCGGTTCCCCACGTGCCATTCGCCTTGTTCCAGAGCGGCCCGTCTTCACCTGCTCTCCTGGCTCACATGTCCCACATCGCGACGACAAGCAGCACGCAGCACTTTGCGAACCGCATCATATGACACACTGGAGTCACGGGCGATGTGACGGAGCGATTCCCCTGCTCGACTCGGCTTTCGCACAGGTGCCCATGCCTAGAGTCTGTTATGAACTTTTGGTAAACTAGGGGATATGGAAAGACAAGCCTATCCCAGTGATGTAAGCGATGATGAATGGAGCTTTGTGGCTCCCTACCTGACCTTGATGACGCAAG
>Ga0070707_100001840_pt1 | contig 20360 bp, 21 predicted proteins | sample KBSK5502metaG_FD_65468 | JGI IMG/M metagenome (GOLD analysis project Ga0070707, IMG submission 65468) | Corn, switchgrass and miscanthus rhizosphere microbial communities from Kellogg Biological Station, Michigan, USA - KBS K5-50-2 metaG | ecosystem: Host-associated > Plants > Roots >...
CATACTCCTCTAACCCATTCATTTCTGGGAAATACCTTTTCGTCGGCTTGCCTCCTTGCTTGAATGATTGTCAATAGTCACAAAAAGTTTCTGTTGACAGTTCTTTTGACAGTTTATCGAGTTCTTCCGCAGATTTAAGATCGTGGGCTATAGCGAATATCAGCCAGCAAGGTCATGGCATTGCTCACCATGAATGCAGCCAGTGTCATAGCAGCATCAGGGTGAGCACATAGAGTGTATACTGTTCCTGTCCTCTGGTTTCTCCGTTTTTCTTACCACGTTCGTGATATGTTACATCTCTTGAACACGAGCACATCCTCTTCCTCAACGACAGGTTCCCCGCGCTCTTTGCGTCTGCGTTGCCATAAAGAGAGATTGTGCAGATGTCGCTGGTAATGGGCATGTAATGCGAAGCCCAGTTCTTCACACACTGCTCTCGCGGTAGCCGCCGTGGTTACTCGCTTTCCATCGCGGATATGATCTTTCACCACGAGGATCAGGTGCCCATGTGGGCGTAACGCTGCGTATGCCTGGGTGTAGATAAGGCGCATTGCTTGCCAATAGCATTTCCCGCGCAGGTGCCCAATTTGTGCAGGATGTGTACCATAGTAGAATGCAAGCATCCCGAGACTGCCCTGATTGGGCTGATCGAGAAACCGAGACCAGCGTGTGCCAGAGGATATCTGGGCCGTGCGTAGACGATAGCGTAAGCCCCGGTTGCTGTTCGGGGTCGTGCTAACTTCACACCCATAGGGCGGGCTGAACAGGATATGGTCAGCGGTATATCCCCACGGCTGGCGTGCGTCCGCCTGGTCGATGTATCCGGCGAATAATCCCGCGTGTGCGGTGATATGCGCCGCGTTTTCTCGCATGAGTTCGATCCAGTGCGGTTCAATCTCCCGAGCGATGACGTGTCTTTGAAGGGAGGCAGCATACAGTATACCACCGGAACCAGCCATTGGGTCGGCGATAGTCTCACCCGGCAGGGTGTGGCGTTCGATGAGCCAGTGCAGCAGGCCCAGATGTAATTTCGCTGGATGCTGAAAGCTTGCTGGCACAAACCAGCGTGTGCGCAACGCTACATCACTGCCAAACACCAAGTGGGGTGACAGACCTGACGTGTCTCTCCAGTGTGGCATCACGTGTGCCTGCACGGTCATGCCGGCACCTCCACATGTGCTTGCTCATCGACCTGGATCACTGTTGGCACTGCAGCAATGTTCATCTCACCTGTGGGGAAGGTTTGCCGGATGAACGGGAGATCATGTCGCAGCCATTTCGCAGGAGCACGACACGCATAAGCTTCCCAGCCTCCACGACCTGAGGCAATCGCACGATACCTGGTCACCTGGACACGTGGATACTCCAGCCTTGCGCCCAGGTCGAGCAAGGTCTGCGCTTCTTGATGAGCTGCACACCAGTCATTGGCCAGTGGTTTGCCCTGACAAGCAACCGCCTTGATATGCCTGCCCCGGTCAATCACGATGCACTCAAACGGGCAGCGTGTGCGTGGCAAGGATGACGGCATTGGTGCAAAGACCCGTTGAGGTGGAGAGGATGGTGGTGCCTGGCTCGTCTCGTTGTGCAGTTCGTCGGGCGTTGGCGCGATCGGTGGGGGTGTGTTCGCTAGTGCCGCGACTATCCACTCACGCAGATCGGCTCCGTCCTGTAACATCTGGTTGGCATCTTTCCACAGGGGACGCAGGCGCTCAGCATGCTCTAACCGCGCAAGCCACCATTGCGCAGCGGTATCTCCTGTGTCTTGGGCATCAAAGGCGACCAGGACCCGCGTTTGCTGTGCCAGCAGGGATATCCAACGCGGGGTATGGCCTCCCTGCGTCGTACCGGTGGCGACGACAGCGACCAGATCACCGCATTCCTGGGCAATGGAAAGCGCATCGAATTCGCCTTCGACCAGCGCGACCACTGGACGCCCTAGCGCCAAACTCTGCGCTAAGTACAATCCATTAGACCCACCGGACACCTGCAGATAGCGTCCTTCGCCGTCGCTTATGCGCTCGTCTCGGATGGTCAGTCGCCAGATACCGCCCTCAATCAGCCAGGGAATGACAATTCCTTGCGCCAGCCGGACGGTCTTGCCCCATAGCTTGGCAGGTGCGCGCCATGCACCAGGGTGATAGCCGAGCGCAGCCTTGCGGATCGTCTCATCGCTGAGACCGCGTCCTCGTAAGTAATCCAGGGCGTCCTTGCCGCGTTCTGACCACAACACCCGCTGGCAGGCCTCGGAAAAGGCGCTGGCTGCCTTTTGCCACTGTTCGGGCGGCGCTTCCCAACCTGGGTGTTGCTGCTTCGCGTGTCGCGGGATCACGAATGCTGAGGGAGTGCCCTCCCTGGGCTGCCATCCCACCGTAGCAAGGGCATGCTGTTTGGAACAGCCGCGCATCAGAATCAGATAATCGATAGCGGTGCCCGAACGCCTGCACTGGTTGCAGGCAAAGAAGCCATACGGACCGTAATGCGGCTGCACGCGAAAGCGGTCTATCCCGCCGCACCAGGGGCATGGCCCGTTGTATTGCCCTCCTCGACTGCTCGAGGTGCGTTTCAGTCGGGTATCTTGTTTTATCTCAGTAAGCAGGTCGTACCTCATACGCCTACTACCTCCTTTCACTCCTCTCGCAGTGTTTCCTTCGTGAGAGAACCAATGGTAGAGATTATTTAGGTTGGATAGGTTACCCCCTCTAGAGGGGGTAACCTATCCAACCTAAATAATCTCTACCATTGCATGAGGAAAAGAAGAAAAAGAGCGCCGTAAACAGACAATGGAAGGCGATTCACCTTCCGGCCTCTACGACGACTGGTAGTCTTGTGCTTCTGGTGATTGCTGATCAGGAGTCTCGTCCTGGTGTGTGTCGAGTTGCCAGCATTTACCAACCTTGACGATCTGACCTGACTTGTTGAGATCACGGAAGGCAACCTTGAAGGTCCCTTCCTTTTGTCCCGCATCCAGGCAGGCCTGTTTGAGCCCGTCATAGGTGAGTTGTTTGCCCGCAAGACAGGCCAGGATGGTTGTCTGAGACTCCGGCTGCAGCGGTTTGGCGCGTTCAGGCTCCCTGTCGGGAAGAAGCACCACCGAGGTATCTTCCTCCAACGTCCCGAAGCGGACGACCAGTTTCTTGAGGTAGATGTCTTCAAACTCGCGGATATCTTTTTGTTTGACGCAGTAGAGTTTACAGCCTTCCTCGGTTGGCTCCAGGCCGATCACGGTCTCCGTGTTGCCTTTCAAGGCAGAGCTGCCACGCGGTCCTCGCTGGGTATCTTTGCCCTCGTGATGCACAATCAGGATGGTGCAGTGGAATGTTTGCTGGATGACATCGGCACAGGCCAAAAAGCGCGCGATTTCTGAGGCGTTATTCTCATCGATGCCGGCGCTACAGCGACTCAGGGTATCGATCACCACCAGGAGAGGAGGCTGGGGAAAGTCCTCTTTGAGGGCAGTTACCAGTTCGTCAAAGGTGCTACTGTCGGTGAGCGTCAGAGACTCATCGAACCAGCGTACGCCACTGTTGCCGACATAGCCGTGATGGGCTTTCCAGGCTTTAATGCGCGGGCCAATGCCGAACGAGCCCTCCGCGGCAATGTAGGCAACCGGTCCCTGGGTGACGGGATGGCCTAACCACTGGGTGCCCGATGCGATACAGAGTGACCAGGCCATGGTCAAAAAGGACTTGCCACAGCCAGGAGGGCCATAGACCAGGACTAAGCCAGACCTGGGAACGAGATAGGGGATGAGCCAGTGCCGTTGCGGGCGGCTTTCAAAGGCGTCGTCGTCCACAAAGCGGATGCGGCGTATGGATGCGGGCTCTTCCAGACCTGGAGGTTGTCGGGAGGCTAACTGCATGAGCCAGGGCCGATCTTTGGCAAGAGCAGTAAACGCTTTGCGTACGGCTTGCAGGCCGCCGGATTGCAGTGCCTCTCCCAGGGCATCAAGGCACGCTTTCACATCTCCGCTGAGCGCTCGGGTAGACTCGGTAGGCACAGGCCTGCCGGCTAACAGTTCGTGTAACGCAAGGGTCACCTGGGCCTCTTGCTCGTGTGGTTCGGGTAGACTCATCATTGTCTCCTTCCAATGCGATAGGGAGTTGCAATGCGAACAGACCAGGCCTCACAGAGACTGTGCACTCGTCCCTACGGACCTGTTCTGATGGGTAGCTGTTCAATGCTTGTAGCGAAGAGGTGTGGAATGAACAAGAGCTTGCACGACTCGGGATCTGGTGTCAGGCGCGCTCCAAGTTGGAGATTCTGCGCGTTCAGGAGGAAAGTATGGAGCTTGCGCATGCGATGGCTTGAGGCCTTCGAGACCACTCGTACACGCGCTGATAGAGGGTTTCGATGGCTTCATCGGGGGTATCTCCCGTTGCAGCAATGACCTCAAGGCGGTCATTGCCTCTTGCAAGCACCACCGCCTGCGCAGAAACCCCGCAGTGCAGGCACGGCGTGTCATCTCCTCCAGTGAGCTGCACAATCTCCTCGAGATACCAGGCATTACGCTCTGGATACAGTTCCGTGTGCGCTGCCAACCCTCGCCAGTCGTCAGCCAGCTCCACCGCCTCACGCCAGGCAAGACAGGCTTCTATCGCCTCTTCACGGCAGGCGTATCCTTGTCCTGGGTCATGGAATGAATCAAGTGCAGGTGGGATGAGAGGAGGACCCTCCAGTACGTACATCAGATGAGGTATTACCGAGAGTGGGGCCAAAGCTGGAAACCACCTGCCATCGGCGGTTTCTATCAGTGCCATGCCCTTTGGGAACGTATTTTTCTTCATCGTCCTGGTCATGTCATTGTTCTCTTTCTTCCACACAAACACATGCAAAGAGACCAGGAAATTATCCTCGGTCTCTTTGCATGCAAACAAAAAAAGGAGCGGTCTTCAGATATTGAGCGTGCTCGATCCTTCTATAAACGCATGAGCATGTTGTCTCTCTTGATGACAGTACAAGTGATTGCCTCCTCCAGGCTGGTTTAGCGATTTCTGCCATCCTTTTTTTGCTCACCAGCCACGGTGATACTGATCCGGCTCGGGTCCACTGGCAGTGTGGTTTGCTCTCTTCCAGAAAGGCGTATGTTAGCAGTCTGCACCCCTTGCTCACGGAGCAACCGCGCGAGCGCATCCCGCTTCTGTGTGCCTGCGATCCGCCTTGCCAGCGCTTCCAAGTGTGCCCGCCTCCACCAATAGACCCACGCACCCTCAGCTAGGGTGGAGAGCGCGAGCGTTCCCTGCTTCGTATCGATCACCGTCACGCCGACAAGCGTCGTCGTCACCTGACCTACCAGTGCGTAGTCCGACCCGAGGGCGGCGCTCGTTTCCCGCGTGAAGGAGATCGCTGCGACTCGCAGCGCAGCGTGCTGGTCGTACACCTCAGTTCGGCAGGTCACCGCGACTGTCACGATCACTTGCTTTGCTCTGCTTCCTACAGGGAGATCCGCGCTGATCGCGCGGGAGCAGGCAGGGATGGTCACCATCCACTCCTGTGGGCGAATCTGGAAGTGCACCTTCGTCAGTGCGCTCTGTATCAGCGTGTTGAACAAGGGACGTGCGAGGCCATCGATATCCGCTTGCCTGACCGTCGAATAAGTCTGGGCATCCTGCCCCCCACTAAAACCTGCCGTGTTCTTGACGGCTACGCCAGCCGCGCAGCACAAGTCATCGATATCCAACGCCGCAATATTGCTACGGGAGCCTACAAGCGCTGCATGGGCGCTCACGGTGACGACGCCGAAAAGGGGCGGATTTCCCGCTGGGATAGGTGCCGGGGCATCGGTGACCACCTGCACGCCGTCGGCTCCCGTGAGCACTGTACCTGATGCAATGGTCTGTGGGTAGGTGGCCGCATTGTACAAGGTCAGCGTTCCACGCGCTGTCGTGGCTGGCACGTGCGCGACACCCGATGCCTGTCCGCTCGCCACCAGCTGCGGTGAGGTTCCGGACACAAACCGTGCAGCAACCTCGTACCGGGCGATATCAGGCGTTCCCGTTACTGCAGTGATCACAAGCGTGGCCCGTCTGTCCATGCGGGTTGGGACAATGGTGACAATGGCCATTGACCGGAACAGGAGCGGCGCGAGTGGGCCACTGTCCCAGAGCGTTCCCATCCCTACGAGGAGCAACAGCAAGAGCAGCAGGAGGCCCGTACTTACCAGGAGCCACCGTGATCGCTTCTTCCCACCGGCTGTTATGGGCCACCGTCCGACCGTAGTGAGTGTTGACTCCACAACCCGAGGCTGCCGGCGCGCAGAACGCGCTCGGCAACGTCTACAGGTACATGTCGGCCCCAATACGGCAGAGGGCCTGCCACCGACTGGATTGGTGCGCATTCGCTTGCTCCTCTCTTGACCTGCTGCAGTGGTATCAACTGAAGCCCAAATTCTTTGACAAACCTGGGCACAGCGTTCTCGCCGCCCTGATCCAGTCCAGCCTTCCCAGCGTTCCTGCCGCATTCCAGGAAGCTATCGGATCAGGTCATGTCCGCGAGAGCATGCAGGCTGGAACGTACTCCCTTTGGACCAACGATAGCCGTACCACATTGCGTGTCGCCATGCGACCGGCCTGGCCTGCCAGTCTTGGCCGGGGTGTCCCTCTGACAGGCTTCTCCCATCCGACCTGTAGCCGGACAGGGCGATGCTGGCTTCCTCACGCGCTCATTGTGCGGCGAGGCTGCCAGTGCAATTCGTTGAAAAAGCTATGATGCACATTCACACTGGCGTTCCAATCGGCGTGGGCTTCATAGCGGCAATGTGGGCACCAGAATAGCTTGCCCCAGGGCTCTTTGATGCGCTTGCCATCACGGATGGAGAACCTCTCCCCCTTGAGGCCGCATCGCGAGCAATATTGGCTGGTGCCGTGCGGGTTGACCTCGACGGTCACGACTCCTGCGACAAAGGCTTTCTCACGCGCTTTCTGATTGATCTTGCCGCGCAGCTGGTTCGCCTGCTTGCGGTTCATGCGCCGTGACTTGCCGCCCCCTTTGGCCTTGATCTTGCGCAAGCGCTCAAAGAGCAGCACACAGCCCGGATAGCTGGCGCACACGTTGGCAATGCTGCGCGCTACCTTGTGGGCGGCATCCTCGTTCATGCGGCGCACATGCTGCCAGAGCTGCTTCGAACTGTGCTCGCTCTTCACCGGCTTGCCCGACTGCCACTGCTTTTTCGCGATGCGCTTGAGATGGCGATAGCGCCGCTGATCCAAGCCATGGTCCGTGACGAAGACGGTGTCGATGATCTCGCCGTGCTGCCTGACGGTGAGCACGGCGAGATTTTTGACATTCAAGTCGACGGCGACCGTCACCAGATCGGGATCGAGCTTACTTTCCTTCACCTTTTTGGCTGCGATCTCTTTGGTCTGCGGGAAGTGTAATTCAGCCGAGTGCGCCCGCAGCAACAGGATGGGGCTTTTGCGCTCCCACGCCTCTTCGCTGAGGCGCTGCTGGAAGTAGCGGCTGCACTTTACCGGGTAGTTCACCCAGCGCCATCCCTGTCCATCGTAGACCTTGAGCTGCACAAATCTGGCGCGCGGGTCGCTGCTTCCCAATTCCAGGGAGCAGGTCCCCTGGTAGAGCGTGGGGTGATCCCTGGCCCCTGGCTGCCCTGGCTTGCCTTTCTTCTGGCCACTTTTTTCCCACTTGGCGCGATGCGACAGATACGATCGGACCTTGCCAATGGCATCTTTGATCACGCTCCTGCGGTAGATGAAAGGCATGTCAGGAAAGCGCTCGGTGAAGTTCCAGCCTTCCCAGGGCTCTTGATGCTCACGGGTTACGACCGTGCAGGTCTCGGCCCAGGTGAGCAGTTCATTTGCAGAGATGGCGCGCTCAAGCATCTGCAGGCGCTGATCCGAGTAGTAGGGGACGCGCTCGGCAAGCTTCTGGGCGTGTGCCAGGAAAAAGTCGATGTAGAAGGCGCGCGCCCGATTGAGCACCTCTTCAGTGGCACCCAGGGCCGCTCGTTTCTCGGTATTGGCACCCCCTTGCCTGCGTTCACCCAGATCAAGGAGCAGTTTCGTCGTGCGGGTCGCCTGTCCCATCTGGTGGTGCTCCTTATGCGAACATTTGTTCTTAATGCCTCCAATGTACTACCCTTGCCACTTGTTGTCAAGCTTTTTCGATTGTTGTCACCTTCGAGTTCAATGTTCGGTGCTTTCAGCATGGTATAGGATGTCGACATCCTCTTCCCTTTCAGAAGTGGCTGACCCCGCACATGCAATTCACGAGCCTTCTCGACGCGGGTAGACCTCCTCGACGTGTTCATTGAGCCCTACGCTCTGTTCAATCCGTTTGCGCCACATGTTGGCGGTGCCAGGCATTACTCCTCTGCTGTCACTTGCGCGTATGCATCCACGCGTATCGCCGCCTCGGAATGCCCGTTTCTGTTCCCTTGCTGGAGGGTGTTTTCCTGGCTCTCATCAAACTCGTTTTGTCCCGTATTTTGACGGCTCTCCCGATACGCTTTGATACTGCTTACCAGGATCAATTTTTTGTTGCGTCCGGAGCAGCGCAGCTTCTTGTTACTGCGCAATTCACGCACGTAGGACTCGCTCAAACCGAGCATCGTTGCCGCCTCTTTCACGGTGACGCTGAGCGGTGTCGTAGAGCCGTCTCGTGTGGGTATTCGCGAGGTTATTTTCCTCGCCTGATCGCGCTGGTCATGCGCGTCGTCAGAGGTTGCGCGCGCTCCAGGTATCGCTGCTATGTGCTGACTGCGAAAGGGCGCGGTATGCTCCAGCGTTTCATCCACGCTCATTTCCGCAGGATCTCCGTCGTTCGTACCATCTTTTCCCGATACTCCAGGGGGAGCGTTCTGGTTACTTTTGCTGGCACTATACGCTGGCCAGAGCTCCATCGCTTTGAGCCGCCAAAACCGCGCGGAGGCTTCACGTTTCAGTCCCAGGGACGCAGCGAGTGCTTCATCGGATCCTGTATCCCAATGGTCCGCCAGTTCTGGATGCTCAGCGAGAAAGCGCAACGTTTGTTCGAGTTTCTCAGGGAGTGCTTCTTGTAGCAGCCCAGATGCCTTTTCGTGCTCGTCGTGCTCGCCAATCACCTCGTGTGCTGCCGTCTTCGCCTCTAGCGCAAGCTCCTTGGCACGCTGGATCAGGCTCGGCTTTTTCATGCGGGCCTTTGCCGCCTCCAGCCGGTTCTGCTCAGTCGTCAGCGACTCGAGTCGATCGGCCTCTTGCGCCAGTTCCTCTGCCGACAATGGCTTCTGTGTAATCACTTTATCAGCCATAAGCGTAAACATAATTGCTAAGACTGGAAACATTGATGCCATGATCGGCGTCACTGTCCTCATAGAAACCCCAAAAATGTTCTCAGAAATTGCACCGGAAAGGGCAATTGTTGCTGTTGCGCTGTCATGTTTGGCATAGAGCCAGTTAATGAGCCAACTCACCGCTGTCAAAAAAAGAATAAAAGACCATAAACCAGAGAGATACTTACCCGACGCGGTCTTTTCTCGACGCGTCACAGCAGCAGTACGAGAAAGCCAGATCACGGTTCCATCTATTGAAAGGGCAATAGCATAGCTGACTATCCACCAGAAATCATTCTCTGCCTCATTTGCGCCAACTGGCTCCCAAGCATGAAAGAAGTATGCAATATGGGGTACCGATGGAGCTAAAAATGCCGCGAAGGTAAACCAGAAAAACAAACTTAAAAGTCGCTTGCTTCTGCTCATAACGCCGTACTCCTTGGTCTGTAGTCAATGACCTTGTCCCGCTTCTTGGAATTGCAAGACTTGCAGAGAGGCTGGATATTGTCGATGTTGCTTGATCCATGTTGGGTGACAGGAAGAACATGGTCGGCAGTTAACTTGATCTCAGGCTCTTGTTTTCCGCAGCACAAGCACCGATAGTCGTATTTGGCACAAAGGTCATTCCATTCTTGCACGGTATACGAACCTCCTATCTGTGTCTCACGTGTGCGACGAATGGAGCCTTGAATGAGGAAGTATTGAAGATTATTCTTGCGGTAGAGCTTGTTGTACTCCTTATACCACTCCCTTTTCGCCTCGCGATACGCCTGTATATACTCAGGGTAGGCATAGTAACGAGCCTTAGCACGTTTCCTGTCCTGCTCTTTATAAAAATCAGCGTTCTCATGCTTCCATCTCTCTGTGGCCTGCTTGACGCGCTCAGGATGCGCATCACGATACCTTTTATACCTTGCTCGGCATGCTTCCCGATGGCTTTGGGTGTACGCTCTGTCCATCTCTCTCATCTTGTCAGGATGTGCTTTGCGATACGCTTGCAGGTGAGCACCGTGGCAAATACGGCAATATGTTTGGAAGCCATCCCGGCGATTGCTGCGATTGAAGGTCGCATGACACTTGACTTGTTCACAGCCAGGACACCATTTCCCACCACACGTACAGTCATGCGTGACATGTTCAACTGCTGCGTTTTCTCTCATCGCAATCTCGGCCCGGCTAGGAGTCCTGCGTTGCGAATAATACACGGTATTTCTCGTCCGCTGGCACTTCCGACAATAAACGTACAAGCCGTTCGTTGTGCTCTTATTGTGATTAAAAGCTTCGTGACACTTGATCTGCTTGCAATCGGGGCATCTCTTACCGCCGCAAGTGCAACCCTCATGTACATGAGCTATCATGATGGTCATGCTACGCCTCTCCTTCCGTCTGCTGCTCTGCGACAAAGTCCAATTCTCGACAGACGCGCTGGTAGAGAGCATATTTCCTGCCCGACAGCCCGACGAAGCGTGCAATCTTGCGGTCGGGTTCTCCGGCCTTTTTCATGCGCCGAATCGTTTCCCGAATGCCCGTTTCCACCTGTGGCACTGATACCTGTGTGCTCGGAGGATCGGCGCCCACGCAAGCGGGAAACACATTGTCGATGATCCCGGTTGATCCGGCTTCCGGAGCTGTTTCCTCAGGTGTTTCCACGTCGTTTCCGGTGTTTCTGTGCATTGAAACGTTTGCTGCTTGTCCTTCGCTGAGCGGAAACGTTGCAGCGTGGCTAAGGTTTGGTGCACTGGGTGTATGTTGCCCTGCGTATATTGGGAAAGCGAATTGCTTCCTGTTCAGTGCGGAGGTAGAGGTCATCATACGCCCGATCTGCTCGATATCCTGCGCCGTCACATTGCCAAAGGCCATGCGGATCACGTCGCCACTGGAGAATCCCAGGTAGCCGTGGCCGGTGGGAAGAGCACGCATGCCCCGCAACTCGCCGCCTGGCAGCAGGCGCATAGCCTGCGCCTGGTTGGGAGGGAGCCGCAGCAGGCCCTGACTCTGGCACCCATCGCGGAAATCGACGTGGCCGCCGCCAGGGAGCCGGAAGGCATCTTTGGTCACGTACTGGCTGGCGAAGATGCCATTCACGCCGAATTTGTTGTACTGTGTGCCCAGGTCACGCATGAAGAGCGCGAGGTGGCGATAAAGCTGCTGGATGGCTTTGTTTTGGGGTTGGCGCTGCGCCCGGCCGAAGAGGTTGAGCACCTCATCGACGATGAAGACGAGCGGCCGACCGGCAAGCACAGTCTCCCTCCCTTGCAGTCGGGCCTCCGCCTCTGCTTTCGCATGGGAGAGCACGGCGTAGATGTCGGTGTCCGTGGTGGCCGGAGGCAAGATGAACGCATGGGCGAGCGGCTCCAGCCGCCTGGCGATAGATTTGTTAAGGTGAGCGAGGTGCGGGTCGATGAGATAAAACAGGGCGCCCATCATGGCCTCCTGCGCCGCCAGGTGGGTCATGAGGGTGGACTTGCCTGATTTGGATGCCCCGCCCAGGAACATGGTGCAATTATTCTCCAGTGTGTCTCGGTAGGGGGTCAGCTCACCGGTAAGGCTGCCCTCGTCGTTGCGTACCAGCTCGTAGCAGAGCAGTACTTCGCGCTGACCAGGTCCGATGAGTCCAGCCTGGAGAGACTCGGCAAAGCTCGGGATATGCAGGGAGGCAGGCGCTGGTGAGGGGAGCTTTTGCGGCTCCTCCTGGGCCCGGGTGCTGCTGTCCCGGTAGACCAGGTGCGGCGCGTAGGTGTGCGGAACAGAGACCACCGGGCTATTGCCGGGCGCAAGCAGCGCCACCGGTCGCCCGCTTTCGTCAATGGGGATCTCGGGGTTGCCAATGGGATCGTAGTGCAGGCGCCGGTTGGCCAGGCGCTGCTGGTCCATGCGTACGAGCATGTCCACAACGGCCTGTCCTATGGGAATCCCCCAGCGGGCTAGGACGAAGAGCAACGCCCCGAGTGGCATGATGCCGAGCGTGGTGAAGAACAGCACCAGCAGCGGGGTGCCGTAGTGCGCTCCGATAAAGGTAGCGGCGTTGCCGATGATCGGCACGATGCCAGCCGCTACTATGGCGGTGGCAACAACAGCGATGCACAAGCAGCCCAGTTTGAACGCGAAGTTCCTCTCTTTGATCATAACACCTCTGAGGAGCCGTCCCCGCTTGTGGAACACCTGGCACGATTGCCCTGTGCGGGAGAGACAAGCGTCTGGAACGAAAGGCTCACTCCTGTATACCAGAGGGTGTCAAGGGGTGAGCATGTTGGGATGCTCTCACGTAGACCATTTAGTCCAGGTAATCCTGGAGCTCGTAGCTCAGGCTCTCAGCACGCAGTTTGCTCAGCGCTTTCGCCTCAATTTGACGAATGCGTTCCCGCGTCAGCTGGAATGCCTGACCGACTTCCTCCAGCGTCCGGCTGTGGCCATCGCTCAGGCCGTAGCGCAGGGACAACACCGCCCGTTCTCGCTCAGTCAGGCGCGCAAGCAAGTCTTCTACCAGCTCTGTGCGTGCAAGATGGCTGGCGGCATCGGGAGGAGCGAGCACGGTACGATCTTCAATCACGTCACCCAGGTTAAGGTCCTGGCCCTCGGTGATCGGCAGGTCCAGGCTTACCGGCTCCAGATTCGCCTTGAGGAGTTCCTGTACCTTCTCTGCACCGATGCCCATGTGCTCGGCGATCTCTTCAGCGGTCGGCTGTCGTCCGAGCTCTTGCTGCAAGCGCAGGCTGCTCTTCTTGAGGCGGTTGAGCTTGTCGCCCAGGTGAACCGGGAGGCGAATCGTCCGCCCCTGGTCGGCAATGGCACGGGTGATGGCTTGACGAATCCACCAGAACGCATAGGTACTGAACTTGTACCCCTTGGTAGAGTCAAATTTCTCGACGGCACGTATGAGCCCGAGATTGCCTTCCTGAATGAGGTCTTCCAGTGCCAGACCGCGACCCTGATAGCGTTTGGCAATACTCACGACCAGTTTTAAGTTGGCCTCGAGGAACTGTTGTCGGACGTGCTCGTTGCCAGCCTTGATCTGTTGGGCCATGCGCTGTTCCTCTTCGGTGGTGAGTAGTAGTCGAGAACCGATATCATGCAGGTACTGACCGGTGGTGTCCACATCTTCATCGATCATGGTGTGTTGTCTCTCTTTCTCAGAAAAACAGAAGAGCGCAAACAGCAAACCTGCGCTCTTCTTCTGTAGGCTTTCAACCAGACGAGGATGCCGGTCGTCAGCCTCCTCGCACACACAGCATCTACCAGGCACACCCTCCACACAGGAGAGCACCACCCGTCCTCCGGCCACAATACAGGCAGGAGGGTTGATCAAGTTCGACTTGCTTCGCCTGCATGTGCTTACAGGCTTGGCGCGGATGGTACTTGCGCCACCTGCATGAGCACCCAACGACGTGGCCACGATGCACGTAGACGTGGTAGGTTGTGCTGCCTGTCGAACTGGGAACCGGCACCGCTCTCATGGCTCTCTCGTCTCCGGTGCGCTGCTTGCCCAGGCTCGGCATATCATCGCTTCTGCTGTCGGATCGTGCTGCGGAAGAGAAGCTCCAGTGCTCTGCTCAAGGATGGTCGGCATGTCGCAGCCAAACTGCAAGCAGCAGGCACGTGCTATTTTCGTGAGAAACGCAACCGAGAGGGCGCGATGCGCAAAGACACCATCCGCTTCGTAGTGGATGCGTTGCCCCTTGACCACTTGCTCCTTGGGGAGCTTGAGGTCTTGCATCTCATCAAAATCCGCGCCCTCGAAACGGTCGCAGATGGCCCGGATCTGTGTTGCTGTTGGCCCATCTGTCCAGTGAACATCGATGGATGCGCCGCCAGTGTAGCTAGCAGATCTGACCGAAAATTTCGTGGTGGGGAACGCCTCTTTCAGAGCTTGCCTGAGCAGTTTGGCCGTTTGGGCACAGGTGAGAGAGGTCGTTGGGGTTTCTGTCATAGCGGTACCTCCTGTGTGGCTAAATGAACCCTTCACGCTTGAGCCACTGTCCAACCTCCTGAGCAGTTGGCCGCTGAGCGGGAAATGCGTGATGGAACTTCAAGAGGAACTGGTGGAAGTCATCAGGTAACAAGGCATACCCAGCATGTTGCGTAAACACACGATTGTAGGGACCATTCTGTCGGTACTCGGGTAGATGGATCGCTGCCACGTCCTGCAAAAAGCCTCGTCGATCAGGTCCAAGCGCACCAGCCACATAACAGGCAACGGGATTGGCGGCCACATCCCCATCAATCACGATGCTACGAGGTTGCTCACGCGCTCCTTCGAGGAGCCACTAGTACATGGGTTTGACACCAGCATTCAGGACATCTTGTACAGCTTTTTGCATGGCATCTCCTGCCTTTCTTTCTCTGGTAAAAGACCATTAGGTTACGTGAGCCGATCTCTGAAAAGAGGGAACCAACAGTGAACAGTTTCATCGTGATCCCTCCTGCCGGAGATCCATGAGGAACCGTGCGACCTCGTTCCCGTGCAACTTCCGATCACGGATTGCAGCGATGAGCTGCAAGATCGCCCTGGCATTCATCTGACGAATGGCAAGATGCGTAGCACCATTCACCCGACCTGAGTTGAGGACCCAGGAAAGGTAGTACGCTGACATCTCGAAGGATATGGGGACTTGCTCATAATCGCCCTGGTGTGCAATGCGTACCACTTCGCTCGTCACATACTGCCAGCGGGAATTGTCCGTCCGGGCGTCCAGTTCTCTCACCTACTTCGGCCCAAATTGGTGCAGCATGAACGAGACAAAGGCATTTGCCTCTGCTGAAAGACTGGTAGTGGTGAATGTTACGATAGTAGTACCTCCTCAAGTTGGGGAAACTAGCTCCGACGAAATTGGAACTGTTTCATCTTGCGTCCACTGCGAATCATGTGAGCCTGCACCGTGGCCGGGTCGTTCATCACTCGTTGCCATTCCGTCACCGGCGGTGTTGCTCGCCACATAGTAGGAGTCGTGCATGATGGCGGCTGGTGCTGAGCACCGCGAAAAATGTGTATCCGAAAGCCTCGTACTCGCTTGGGTCTGGGGGATTGCTTCATACCAGCACCCCTTCATGAACGATCTCGTAGTGATCAATGCAGTGCTCAGCAAAGAACCGTCGCGCCTGCATGAGACTCCTGAAAATGGCATACTCATTGCTGTTCCCGACGTAGCGCTCGAAATGGACCCAAGGGCATTGCTTGTTCCATCGCCACTGAGAGTGATAGGTTCCATCTTTGCTGACCAGCAGCCGGCGCTTCTCTTGTTGCTTGCATGCCAGCTCACGCTCCGCTATCGACTTGAACCGATAGCCACGGGTGAGCCGGATCAATCCGCGATAGACATACTAGAGATCACCAACATGCTCAAGATGCGGCGGAAATGCTGTGCTCGTAGGTTGCCTCATGCCTGCACCTCCACTTAGGCAGCCGCTTGCAAAGCCGTGGGCACACCGATGGTGAGATGCCACACCATGGCTTGATGCTCGTCGGACCAATCAAACACAGCATTGACGACGCGCTGGCGATGCTGCCGGTGCCAGCGTTGCAAGACGGCTATGGTAGCACATCGGGCTTTGAGCGCAAGAGCACAGAGGTGATCCTTGACCTGGTAGAGTTGATCCATCAGGCTGTCAATGATCGCCCGGAGCAGGGCTTGTTGTATGTGGAAAGAGCCGATGAACCTGGCGACCACATATTTATTTGCCTCTTTGCGTACATCCTTCACGGCATCCTGTAGGTCTTCGGTGCTGACAACGATGGATTCCTCGAACGCCTGAAGCGCTACGACGGGCATAGGCATGGGGGTGGAAGGGAGCGCTGGCTCATCGTATTGGCACAAGGGTTGGACTGCTTGCGCATGTGCGGCCATCAGCGTGAGGATCTGAGCGGGGCTTTTCCCTTGCAGGCGTATGTCCCAGGCCAGGGCTGAATACAGGTCCTCTTCGGTGAGTACAACCCGTTCGGTGCTGGCAAAGTTGGGCGTAGCGGCCACGTCAGCCCAATAGAGGCCATCGCCACATGGGCGTAACACATGAGCATAGCAGAGCAGGTTGTGGTAGATTCCATTCACCAGACTAATCTGCCTGCGCAGACTCGGTAGCTCTTCGTGCGTGTCAGGATCGATCAGGGGATCATCCGAGAGAACATTAGCAGGCACTACACAAATACCGTGGTGCCCAAATCGTTGGAAGAATGTGCGTTGTTGTACCACAGCAAGCCTCCATGCGGGTGCAACGTCCGGCCTGCCGTGATATAATCAAGACAGACTCAGAACTGCAACGGGGCATATGCGCTGGTGTAGCCTGGAAAACTCTTCCAGCACATATGCAACTAGAACACTGAGTCGCTTACAGAGCACTTGCGGCGGCAACCGTAAGTGCTTTCTTGTTTCTAGGGCAATTGTACATCATTATCCCCCGGAAACTGTCAAAAAATGAGAACGCTATATGCACGTTTTGAGCATATTTGAGCACGTTTTGGGAACACAGTTTTGAGGTTCTATTTTCCCAGATATCAGTACAGTTAGCTGTACTAATATCTAGAAGTATTATAACATCTAGCTGTACTAATTGCAAGTCTTTTTTCCCATATGTTCTATCACATGCTAAAAATCTGCTTTCTCATGGTATAATGAGAACAAATTAGTACAGTATGAGAGACAATTATGGCAACAGATACATCAGAGCGCTTTCGTGAAGAGATTTCCACTGTAGCGGCGGCCGAGAAATATAGCCTCACTCCGAGCTATGTTGCGCGACTTGCTCGTACTCATATTATTCGTGCACGTAAGTTTGGACGTGATTGGATCGTTGATGAGGAGGCACTCCGAGCGTATCTAGCGCAGCCGCGAAAAACAGGCCCAAAGCCACAGATAAAAGGACAAGTGAAAAAAGACGAAGTACAGGTGTTGGATGGCTCTGAAGATGTAAAAGGAGAGCATCATGCCGCAACCGAAGGAGACGGAGGCAGCAAGCCTCTATCCTAACAACATTGGAAGGTGTATTAAGAAGCAAGGCTACACTCAAGAGGAAGTTGCAGATGCCATAGGTATTGCTCGTCGAACGTTGTCAAACTACATTTCTGGGAAAAGAGCTACTCCTCGATACTGCCTTGAGAAAATAGCAAAAGCCATCGGTTGCGAAATTGAAGCATTAACCTACCAGCCTGAAAACCAAAGCAGCCCATCATCACAAGATGCGTCTGAGGTACGGCAGGAAACAGCCTCAGATCATATTACAGAGGGCGATGATGATATGGACAGACGCCGAACACTCCAGTTTCTTGGTGCAGCTGGTACCCTTATCGTGGGTGTTCCAGCAATAACACACCTTGAGGAGGTGGAACAATTAATCAGACGGAGAGTAGCACGTCTTCAGACATGGCTCGTTGATAGCTTGGAGGATGCAACACTGCAACGGTGGCAACTCTACTATACAAGCAGGAATTCGCTCACTGAAGGAGGATTGTTTCAGCAGATCGGAAGACTAGAGCAACTTGCAGATGATGGGGGAGGGGATGAATCTAAAATATATTCGATCCTCATACAAAACTACCAGCTGGCAGGAAGCTTGGCGCGTGACAACTTCCACTATACAAAAGCAAAAAAGTACTTCTGCGATGCTCAGCGACTTGCTCATGAGATCCAATCGCCGGATCTGACTGCCACGGCTGTAGCACGTCATGCGGTTGTACTCATGCGTCAGGCTGGAGGTGATGTGACTGATAGTGGGTATAGCAAACGTGTAGCTGACGCACTAGAACTTTATCGCAGTGCTGCTGAGATCGCTGCACGTGCCGAAGTGCACGTTAGAGCCTATGTACTCGCGGGCTTGGCAGAGGCTTTAGCGCGAAATGGTCATCGAGACGAGTGCTATCGTAGCTTAGATCAAGCAGAGCAACTCTTTCATCGTAGTCTCGTTATTTCACCTGAAGAAGACATTGCTCAAGTTAGTTTAACCTTACAGTCCCTTGAAGATACGCGAGGGGAATGCTATGTGCTGCTCGGTGAACCGTTGAAAGGATTGAACTACCTCCAAACTGCGCAAAAAAGCCTGAATCCGACGATAAGCCGGAATCTCTGCCGTTTACTCATGCAGCAATCTGAAGCATACCTTGCTGCAGGCTATCCTGATCAATGTGTGTGCTACGCCCTCCAAGGTTTACAGATAGCACGCACACTTGAAAGCACAAGCAATATCAATTGGTCTCATGAAATTCACATCAAACTGTTACGGTCAAAGTGGAGAGATGAAACTGTCATAGGAGAGTTGGAAGCTGCGCTTGCTGGTTAATGTTGAGAGAGAAATAACTTGTTATGCAACAACAAAAGAATGCGCCATCCTTTCTAGGAAGTGTACGTCTTCCTGCTAGTCAGATGGGGATTGGGACATGGGCAATTGGCGGAGGATGGGGACCACAAACAGAAACAGACTCGCTTCAGGCCCTTCATAGCGCTCTGGAGATGGGATGCAGTTTAATTGATACGGCAGCAATGTACGGGAATGGACGAGCAGAACGCCTGATCGCACGCGCCTTTAAAGAGCATGGGGAGCGCGTGACCACGCTAACGAAAATCTTCCCTCTGAACTTTCACTGGTCACCAGCGCCAGAAACTCCTATTACCGCAATTTACCCATCGGAGCATATCATTGCACAAGCAGAAGCCAGCCTGCGACGCCTGGAAACAGATTGCCTGGATGCCTTGCTATTCCAGACATGGTGTCCTACGTGGTCAGAAGAAACGGCATGGTACGAGACGATGCTCAAACTCCGTGAACAAGGCAAAATCCGCACCTTCGGGATCTCGGTCAGTGATCATCGCCCAGATGATGCAAATGGTGTCATTACTGCTGGACGTGTGGATATCGTAGAAGTTCCTTATAGTATCCTTGACCAGCGTGCTGCTGCATGTCTCTTTCCGCTTGCCCAACAACATCACATCAGTATCATCGCTAGAACTCCCCTGGCATCAGGTGCACTGGCTGGTCACTGGCATGAGGGAATGAAGTTCCACCGCTCAGACTGGCGGCGGCGTGTGTTTCGTGGCGACTTACTCCAACAAACAGTTCGGCGTATCTCTCGGGTAAAGTCACTTATCGAACCAACAACTCCTCTTGCTCAAGTCGCCTTACGATTCTGCTTGAGTCATCCTGCTGTCACGATTGTTATTCCTGGCGTTCGCAACCCTGAGCAGGTAAAATGTGACCTTGCAGCGAGTTCGCCGGGGCCACTTTCTCCGGAGATGCTTGAACACCTTGCTCGTCTGTGGCATGATGAGTTTCGGTACAATGTACGAACCAGTATTGGAGAAGAGGGGGAGGGATGAGCGAAATCGTCCCTTACCCTAGAGGGGTTCTGTACAACATCGCCTGCGCAGCATCCTCAGCAGCACTCGTCCCAAACCTTGTTGTGCAAGCACACACAGCGGGATGGAAAGTGTGTGTCATTACTACGCCTCAAGGGACCAAGTTTCTCGATATTCCTCTGCTGGAACAACTCACAGGCTATCCAGTGCGCAGCGAATACAAACGTCCTGAAGAGCCTGATGTCTTGCCACGCGCCGATGCCATTGTGGTATTCCCCGCCACGTTCAACACCATCAACAAGTGGGCATTGGGTATTTCAGACATGCTCGCAGTCGGCATCTTGTGTGAGTACACGGGATTGAAGATGCCCATTGTGACTGTTCTCTGCTTTCGTACTGGCGGCGGTCTTGATGGTCATCCCGCCTTCTTCAGAAGTCTTCAGATGCTCAGGGACTATGGCATACGTGTGCTCTACGAGCCAGAAATCTATCCTCCGAAGAATCAAGTGCCTCCAGATGTGATACTAGAAGTCTTGGGTGAAACGATCGGAGAACACGCTCAGCGTAGCGATACAGCCGACAGAGATAGTTACTAATCTCATCTTGCGACCATCCACAGGAGAGAGCAATGCCACAGCAAGACGGAAGACTCATCGACGGGCCAGAAGAGCAGTATAGCTTTCAGGGGCTTCTTTTTCGCGACGGCGATCTGCTGGATATCCTGGTTGGGAAGCAATGGGTAGTGTGCCATGTGCACTATGAAGCCTCGATGTGTTAATAACGGGTGTAAAATCCTCAATAGTGCCAGGATAAAACTCCCC
>Ga0070707_100001849_pt1 | contig 20333 bp, 15 predicted proteins | sample KBSK5502metaG_FD_65468 | JGI IMG/M metagenome (GOLD analysis project Ga0070707, IMG submission 65468) | Corn, switchgrass and miscanthus rhizosphere microbial communities from Kellogg Biological Station, Michigan, USA - KBS K5-50-2 metaG | ecosystem: Host-associated > Plants > Roots >...
GTTGAAGCAGGCGCCGCCGCCGATCTCGCTGAGGTCGTCGGCGACGAGGGCGGTGGCGGAGGTGCCGCTGCGGAAGGACCGGCGCCAAGTTCCCTTGGGCAGGCTGACGACCCCGGGCCGTATGCGCTCGCTGAGGCGTGCGCGGCAGCGCACCTCCCCGAGGGCGTTGAAGACCCGCACGCCGTCCCCGCTCGCGATCCCCCGCGCCCGCGCGTCGTCAGGGTGCAGGTGCAGCTCGGCCTCGTCCTTCTTCAGCTCGCCGAGCACGCTGTTGATGGTGCGGTCGGTGGCGGGCGAGATCAAGGCGAGCGGGAAGCGCGGGTCGACCTTCTGCTCCCGGTACGTGTAGAGATTCGGCCCCAGCTCGGGCGGATCGAGGCGCATCCGCCGGTCCGCGGTGAACGGAAACGCGCTCACGAACTGCACCGGCGAGGGCCCGGGGAAATCCACGGGGATGATCCGATCACGCTCCAGCCGAGCGAGGTCGGCGCCGCCGGCGAGGGGGACGCCCACGCTGGCCAGGGCCCGCGCCCGGAGAGCCTCTTCGCCTCCGTCGAAGAAGGTCCCGTCGATCCCCGCGGCATGGGCAAGCTCGCGGAAGACCGCGGGATTCGTCCGGCCCTCTCCGATCGGGGGAATCAGGCCGGGCGCGTACTGGACCGTGTACGACCCGTAGGAGTGCGAGAGCTCGTCCTGCTCGAGGAACGTGGCGGCGGGCAGCACCACGTCCGCGTACCGGACGGTGTCGGTGAGGACGGAATCGAAGACCACCGTGAACAGGTCCTCCCGCTGCAGCCCCTGCACGATGCGGTTCTGGTCGGGCACGGTCACGACCGGGTTGCAGTCGTAGACGAAGAGGGCCATGACCGGCGGCGGCGCGATCTCCCCGAGCAGCACCCGTCCGAGGAGGTTCATGTTGACGACGCGCGTGGACGGCTCGGGCCCGCCCGCCCGCGCCTCGTCGTCGACGCGGAAGGCGCCGCTGTTGGACATGGTGAAGCCGCCGCCGCGGCGGCCGAACTTCCCCGCCAGCGCGGGGAGCGCGAGGACGGCGGCCACCGCGCTGCCGCCGTTCCGGTTCCGCTCCAGGCCCCACCCGATGCGGATGACCGCGGGATCGGCCGCGGCGTAGTCCTCGGCGAGACGGGCGATGTCGCGGGCGGCCAGCCCCGTGACCGCCGCCGCCCGGTCGAGCGTCCAGGCCTCCGCGGCCTCCAGCACCCGCTCGTAGCCGCTCGTGTGGGCGGCGAGAAACTCGCGGTCGACCTTGCCCGCATGGGCGAGGCAGCGGGCGAGCGCCAGGGCGAGGACCACGTCGGTGCCGGGACGCACGGGCAGCCACTGGTCGACGTACGCGCCGGGCGCGGTGGTGCGGGGATCGATGAGCACGACGCGGCCCCCCGACTCACGCGCGCGCTTGAGGTGCGGGACGAGGTGGATGTTCGAGTGCCAGGGGTTGGCTCCCCACAGGACGACGAGGCGCGCGGCCCCGTAGTCGGGGAACGCGACACCCGGCATCTTCCCCGTCATCGCCCGGGCCACGGTGCCGGTGGGAGCGGCGCACACCGCGCGGTCGAGCCGCGATGCGCCGAGGGCGGCGAAGAACCGGGCATCGAGCGTGCCCTGGGTGATGAGCCCGTTGCTCCCGCCGTAATAATAAGGAAGGATCGCCTCCCCGCCCCACCGCTCGCGCACCTCACCGAGGCGCCGGCTGACGAGGGCCACCGCTTCCGGCCAGGAGACCGGCGCGAATCGGCCCTCGCCCTTCGGCCCCGTGCGCACCATCGGGTGGAGGATCCGGTCGGGGCCATAGACGCGCTCGGGGAAGCGGCGCACCTTGCTGCAGATGTAGCCCTCGGTGAGGAGGTTCGTCCGCGAGCCCTCGATGGAGACGATGCGGCCGTCCTCCACCGTCACGTCGAGGCTGCAGCGATCGGGACAATCCAAGGGACAGAACGAGGCGTGCACGCTCATGGCGGCCCCATTCTACCGCCAGCGGGATACGCGACGACGCCGTCGGGACCCACGACCGCATTCGGATCGAGGACGTGGATCTGTCGCTGGCCGGGGCCGAGAAGGTGCACCACCTCCACGCCGCGGGCCGCAAGAGCATCGGCGATGAGCCGGCGGTGGCACTTCCACGGCAGCGCCTCCGCGCACATCACCACGGTGGGCGTCTCCGGCTGCGCGATCAATCGTTCCAGGGCCACGCGGAACTCCGTGCTCGCCATGTGATCGGCATAACCGCGGAATCCCGCCACGCGCCAGGCCGTGTTCGGCGAATCCGGCCGCGGCTCGCGCCGGCCACCCAGATCGGGCTCGTGCCGGTAGGCGATGCCCGCGGCGGCCAGGCCCGCTCGCAGCGCCTCCTTGCCGAACTGCGGGTGCCGGCGCGAGCCCGGGAAGCGCCGCACGTCCACGAGGAGCTCGACGCCGGCCTCCTTCAGGATCGCGACCAGCTCCTCTTGCGCGCGGGTCGAGTGGCCGACGGTGAAGATCACGGCGCCGGCCTGACGGCGAGCGACCGGAACCGCAGGCCGGGCCCGTCGGGCGCGGACAGCGTGAGCACGTTGTCGCCGCGGAAGAGCGCTCCGGCGGGCACTCGCACGACGGCCTCGTCCCCGGACGGGCCCACGATCCGCTGGCCCAGGCTGTGCCCGTTCACGAGCACCTCGACCGGGCGCGGCGACGGCGCTTCGAGCCGCAGGACGGCCTCCAGCTCCCGCGGCCGCAGGCAGGGCAGGAGGAGCGACGCCCTGGCCTCCTGCATGACGACGTCGCCCGTGCCGTAGTGCGCCCGCGCGCCCCAGCCCTCGCGCAGGAACCAGCGCATGCGTCCCATCTCTTCGGGAGGGGAGACGCCCCACTCGTACCCGGTCGTGGCGGTGTCGAGAACGACCGGACGGTCCCGCTCCAGGCGCTGCGCCGCCTGAACGCTCTCGCGGCACAGGGCCAGGATCAGGGGACCGTCACGCGCCCCGCGCAGGTCGATCCGCCGATAGCGGTCGAGCAGGAGGGGCAGGGAGAGCACGATCACGACGGGCGCGATCGCGCCGGCGATGCTCGGGCGCGACGTGGTCCGGGCGGCGGCCGGCGGCTCCGGGGCGGCGGCGACGGGGAAGAACGCCATCAGGGCCAGCGGGATCAGCACGGGCAAGGCGTAGAGGAGAAGCCGCGTGACGTCGGCGGCAAAGAAGCTCCCGCTCACGTAGCTGGCGGCGAAGAGCGGCACCCCGAGAAGGACCACGGCCAGCCAGCCGTAACGCGACGCGAAGGGGCGGGCCCGGCGGCGCACGGCGCCCGCGAGCGCGAGCGGGGTCAGACCCAGAAGCAGGATCGGCCAGGCCCATTGCCGCCACGCGGCAAGCGCCATGGCCATGGCCTCGAGCAATCCCGCATCGCCCGTGCCGGTCGTCGTGGCGGGCGGCCGCCACCACCACTCGCGCAGGATCAACGTGACGGCCAGCGGGCCGGCCGCGGCGGCCAGCGTGGCCACGAGCGCCGCGCGCGGGCCGCGGCGCGATTCGCGCAGCCACACCAGGGGAATGAAGAGAAGCCAGAGCTCCTTGGCCAGGGCCCATACGGTCAGGAGCAGCGCGAGGACGCCCGTGCCCGCGCCGGAGGCGAGAGCGAGGAGAAAGGCCGCCTCGAGAGCGAAGGAGAGGGGCTCGGCCAGGAAGACGTATCGGAGCGACTCCGCGACCGGAGGTGAAAGGGCGAACGCCCCCACGCCGAGCAGGGCCGGAAACTCCCCCAGCCCGACGCGCCGCAGGAAGAAGAAGAGCAGGACCGCCGCCGTGAGGAGCGAGAGGAACGTGAGGCGGCGGAAGCCCTGGACCGCGTTGCCGGGCAGCGCGCCCGCCGCCGCGGGCGCCAGGAGGCGGTAGCCCCAGGGCGCGACGGTGAACACCGCCGGGCGCTCGGCCATCGCGACGTGGACGTAGGCGTCGAAGGCGGGCAGCGAGAAGCGGTCGTAGCGGACGTGGGGGTCCGAGACGCGTCGCTGCTGCAGGCCGAGGGCGGCGAGCGCGACGAGGAGGGCCAGGACAGCCCCCCGCCCGGCTTTCAAGCCGCGGCCGAGACGGGGCGGTAGAGCTGGGCCTTGAGCTCCTCGATGCGCCGGCGGGCCCGGACGAGCGCATCCTCCTTGCGATCGAAGAATCCCAGCGTGGCGATCACCTTGGTGGTGCCGATCCGCTCCTCGGTGACGAGGTGACCGCCGCCGGTGGTGGGGGTGTCGATCCCGGGAGGGTTCGGCATCGGCGGCTCCTCGTAGACGTTGATCCGCACCCGGCTCGCCTGGGTGGGATGCTCGAGCGTTTCTTGATGGATCAACACCTCAGTGCACCGTCCGCGTCTTCTTGTTCAAGTAGTCCATCAAGATGAACTGCCCCAGGGTGTACGGAGTGGTGAAGTACGCCTTGCCGCGGCTCATCTCGCACACCTTCTTCACGAAGGCCACGAGGTCGTAGTCGCGCGCGAGCATGAACGTGTTGACCATGATCCCCTGCCGCCGGCAGTTGGCCACCTCCTTGAGCGTGAGCGCGACCACGCGCGGGTCGAGGCCGAAGGGGTTGCGGTAGATGCGGCCGTCCTGCTCGGTGAGGGCGGAGGGCTTGCCGTCGGTGATCATGACGATCTGCTTCATGTCCTTGCGCTGCCGGGACAGGATCCGCTGGGCGAGGCGCAAGCCTTCGCGGGTGTTCGTGTAGTACGGGCCCACCCGCACCTTGGCGAGCTGGGAGAGCGGCACCTCCTCCGCCGAGTCGTGGAAGACGACGAGCTGCAGGCTGTCCCCCGCGTACTGCGTGCGGATGAGGTGCGACAGGGCCAGGGCCACCTTCTTGGCGGGCGTGAAGCGGTCCTCGCCGTAGAGGATCATGCTGTGCGAGCAGTCGAGCATGACCACGGTCGCGCAGGAGGACTGGTACTCGGTCTGGCGGACGAGCAGGTCCTTGTAGTCCACGTCGATCGGGACCTTGACCCCCTCGCGGGCGAGGGCGGAGAGGAGCGTCCCGCTCACGTCGAGGTTGAGCGTGTCGCCGAACTCGTACTCCTTGGAGGGTCCCGACGCCTCGATGCCGGTGGAGAGGTCGCGCGTGTCGTGGCGCCCGAAGGACGCCTTGCCCAGCGACCCCAGCAGGTCGCGCAGCGTCTTGTAGCCGAGGAAGTCGATCCCCTTCTCGGTCAGCTCGAACTTGATCGGAGGGCTGGCCGGGCCCCAGCCGCCCCCGCGGCCCTGGGTGGGGTCGTGGAAGGGCATGCCCTCGGCGGTCTTCAAGTAGCCCTCGCGGATGAGGCGCTCGACCGTCTTCTGCAGGAACTGCTCGAGGGCGTCCGCGTCGTCCATGAGCTTCTGCAGGTCCTCGTCGGAGAGCATGCCGCGGCGCATGAGGGCCTCGAGGATCGCGTCGTAGAGGGACTGCAGGCTGTCCTCGTCCCACTCCCCTTCCTCGTAGCCGAAGCCGCTCTGGAGAAGGAAGTCGGAAAGCTCGCCGACGAGCTCCTCGAGGTTCAGGTCCTCCCACAGCTCGCCGACGTACCGGTGATAGCGCGTGACGGCCATGTCGGCTAATTCACCTGCTTCTTCATCCGCCGCAGCCGTTCGAGCCGCTCGAGGTCGACGTCCGCGTCGCTGCGCCGCTCGGGGGCGACGTAGCCGCGATCGTCGCTGCGGCCGATCTTCTTCTGGGCGTACAGCCCCTCGAGCACGAACTCGCCCGCCGCCGCGAGCAGCGGCACCGGGTCGCCCGGCTGGACGCCGAGGAAGCCGACGTGGTCGAGCAGCCCGGGCACGCGCCGGAGCTGCGCCACCATCTCCTCGGCCGCGGCGTCGTCGCGCAGCTTCAGGCTCCCGCCGCTCTCGAAGAAGGCCACCACCGGCTTGAGGTCGACCGAGCCCATGTAGACGGAGAAGGTCTCTCCCGCCGCCTCCCGGATCAGCTCGCGGCCCACGTTCTCGGCGCCCATCAGCTCGCCTTCGTACTCGAGCTCGAACTTGCCGGTGAGCGAAGGCAGCGCGGCGTAGATGTCGGCGACGCGCGGCACCACGAGCGCCTCGCCGCGGAGAAGGGCCCGCCGTTCGGCGTTGGACAGCGCGTTCTCGAGCGCGCTGATCGGCAGGCGCTGGCTCACCCCGCTGCGCTTGTCGATCTTCTTGTCGCGACGGGCGGCGAAGGCCACGCCTTCGGCCACCTCGCGGATGAACCGCGGGATGCGCACGCCCTTCCCGCGCTCGGTCCAGGCCTCCTGCTGCGTGATCGCGACGCCCTGCTCGACCGTGGCCGGGTAGTGCGTCCGGACCTCGCTCCCGATGCGGTCCTTCAGCGGCGTGATGATCTTCCCGCGGGCGGTGTAGTCCTCGGGGTTCGCGGTGAAGACCATGCACACGTCGAGCGGGAGGCGGATCGGGTACCCCTTGATCTGGACGTCCCCCTCCTGAAGGATGTTGAACAGGCCGACCTGGATGCGGCCGGCGAGATCGGGCAGCTCGTTGAGGGCGAAGATGCCCCGGTGGGCGCGGGGAAGCAGCCCGTAGTGCATCGTCAGCTCGCTGGCCAGGTCGTGCCCGCCCCGGGCGGCCCGGATGGGATCGACGTCGCCGATGATGTCGGCGATGGTCACGTCGGGGGTGGCCAGCTTCTCCACGTAGCGGTCGTCCGGCGTGATCCAGGCGATCGGGGCGTCGTCGCCCCGCTCCGCGACCAGGTCCCGGCACCGTTTGCAGAGCGGCCGGAACGGGTCGTCGTGGATCTCGCAGCCCGCCACCATCGGGACGGCCGGATCGAGCAGCGTGGTGAGGCTTCGGAGCAGACGGCTCTTGGCCTGTCCGCGCAGGCCGAGCAGGATCATGTTGTGCTTCGAAAGGATCGCGTTCACCATCCGCGGCACGACCGATTCGTCGTAGCCCAGGATCCCGGGGAACAGCGTCTCTTTCGCGCGGAGCTTCACGAGCAGGTTGCGGCGCATCTCGTCCTTGACGCCCTCGCGCGCGGCGGGCGCCCCCGCCTTTTTCAGCTCGCCGAGCGTCCGTGCCTGGGCCATCGATTCAGAACCTCCAACGTCATTATAAAGGTAGCTACCGGGAGCCCTACTTGGGCTGCGTCTTCAGCATGTCCAGGAAGCCCTGCAGGGTCGTGAGCTTCCGCGCGGAGGTGGAGTAGAGCTTGGCCGAGAAGATCGCGGTGGCGGCATGGCCGGCCAGGAGCGTGAACAGCTCGTAGTCCATCGTCGTGAACTGCGTCTTCTGCACCAGCAGCTTGTTGATCGAGATGACCCCGATCACGCTGTCCTTGATCTTGAGCGGGATGACGGCCACGGGCTGGTCGAAGGGCGTGGGCTCGCGGTGGGCCACCTGCGACGCGAAGTAGTTCTCCCCCGTCTTGGCGGCCGTGCCGATGAGGCCGTCGCCGACGGTGACGCTGGCCACCGGGGCCGACTGTCCTTCGGAGCTTTCGACGTCGAGCTGGCCCGTCTTCTCGCTCACCATCAGGATGTGGAAGGCCTCCGCCCCGATGAGGTTGATCACGATCTCCTGCACGATCCGCAGGACCTCGCGGTAGTCCAGCGTGGAGTGGAGCTGGTAGGAGGCCACGTACAGGTTGGCGAGGTTGTTGTTCTGCTCCTCGATCTCGATGTAGCGGTCGGCGAACTCCTTGTTCTCCTCCTCGACCTTGCGGTAGCGGGCCTCCAGCTCGGCCAGCCGCGATTCGAGCTCCCGGATCCGCCCGGTGAGCTCGCGCACGTGCTCGTCCGGAGGCCCCGCGAGCGTGGGGCCGCCGGGGGAGCTCTGAAGGTTGGCCACCACGAAGCGCAGGCGCTCGTTCTCCCGCATGAGTTCCTCGGTGAACTCCTTGGCCTTGAGGAACATCTGGAAGAATTCCTGGCCCCTCTTGACGGGATCGTCTGGCTTGTCCATGGGCCCGTGGCCTCGGCGAAATCTTATCCTATTCGCGGCCCTGGAGCGTGTGCACCTTGCGCTGGAGGAATGCGTTCTCGAGGGCGATTCCGGCCTGATCGATGAACACCTCGAGGGCCTCGAGGCGGCCGAAGGGGCGGCCCGTCTCGGGGTTGTCGCCGAAGAGCAACGCGATCGTCTCGCGATGGGTGAGAAGCGGAAGCAGGGCCGCGGTGGCCGAGCGGAAGCGGCCGATCTTGCCCATCAGGTACTGGCTCCAGCGCCCCTCGGGCAGGGGTCCGACGAGGGCCTTGTGGGAGACGACCACGTCGAGGAAGACGGACGGCTCGGAGAGCGGGATGAGGACGTCGCGCGCGAGCAGGTGCAGGCTCTCCTCGCGAGGAGCGGGGCCGAACCCGCCGAGCCCCCGGGCCTCCCCGTTCTTGACCAGGAACAGCATGCCGCGCTCGAAGAACTCCCGCGCCATCTTCATCACGAGCATGGCGATCTGTGACGCATCGTTGGGGCGCCGCAGCTCCTCCAGCCGCTTCTGGAGGACGGCGAACTCTCGCGACAGCTCCTCCGCGCTGGGCAGCGGCTCCGCGGACGAAGAGCGCGCCGAAGGCACCGAGGCGGGAGAAGACGCCGGGGGGGCGGCGGGGGCCTTGCGGCTGGCGGGGCGGGAAGGGACCGGAGCCGCCTCGGCGGCGGGGACCAGACGCGGGATCACGTCGGAGATCAGCTTGTGGGCGAAGGCCCGCAAGTCCGCCTCGAACTGGCCGGGGTCGAGCTTGGAGAGTCCCGGCTTGAAGACGATCCGCGCGATCCCCATCTGCTTCGCCCGCGAATGCAGCGCCGAGCCAAGGCTCTCGGTCATCATCAGCACGGGCGGACGCAGGTTCATCTTGCCGAGGCGCTTCACGACCTCGAAGCCCCCCTGGAACGAGGAGCCGCCGGAGGTCGGCATGCCGAGGTCGGAGACGAGGAGGAAGGGGATACCGGACTTGCCCAGCCGGCCGGCCTTCTTCACCGCCGCTTCGGGATCCTCCGCCTCCACGACCTGGTAGCCGCCGGCCGTGAAGTGGTCGGCGAGGATGCGGCGCACCTCCTCCTCGTCGTCGACGAGGAGAATCACTTTCTCCCCCGAGGGCGCCGCGGGCGCAGGGCGAGCCGGCGCGGGGGCGGGCTTCGGCGGGGCGGCGACAACGGGCGTGGGCTTGGGCGGGTGGACGGGCGGGGCGGCGGGCGGTTCGGGAGCGGGAGGCGACTCGACGGCCGCAGCCACGGGCGGCGGCGAAGCCGCGGGTATGGGGGCGGTGTCGTCGTCCGGCTCCGTGAAGGACGCCTCCAGCGCCGCGGTGGAGTCGCGGCGGTCCTCGTCCATGCCCCGGGCGAGATCGAGCAGCAGCTCCTGGGGATTGATCCCGTCCGGCAGCGTCTCATCGAGGATGTCGCGGGCGCCCACGCGGGTGGGGGCCGCGTCGGAGAGGCTGAAGTTGAACTGCCCCTCCCGTAGCCGTATGAGCTGCTCCAGCGCCACCTCGATGCGATGGCGGAGCATGCGTGAGCGCTGGTCCGGAGGAAGCGTCCGGACCCGGGGGTCCAGGGGGGCGGTGTCCCACGTGAACGAGGCGGTGACGAAGCCATCGCGGAAGACGATCGCGCCCTCGCCCGCGCCGGTGCGGATCGAGAGGTACCCGGTCTTCTTGCTGAAAGAGACGATCTGGAGGATGTCGAGGAGGGGAAGGTCCTCGAGGTTGCCGGTGAGGCTCATCTGGGCCGCTGATTCTACACCGCGGCCAGGATCTCGTCGGCCACGCGCGGCAGGGGCGCCGTGCGGTCCACGACTCCCGCTTCCACCGCGGCCTTGGGCATCCCGTAGATGACGCACGTCTCCTCGCTCTCGGCCAGCGTTCGCCCCCCGGCCTCGCGGATCGCGCGCAGCCCCTCCACGCCGTCCGCGCCCATGCCGGTGAGGATGATGCCCATCGAGCGGGGCCCGTATGCCTTCGCCACCGACGCCATCAGCACGTCCACCGACGGGCGGTGCAGCGCGGAGCGTGGCTCCGTGTCGAGCCACACCCGCGCGTGGCCCCCCCGCTTCCTGATCTTCATGTGCAGCCCGCCCGGAGCGACGAGCACGCTGCCCCGCTCCACCGGCTCCCCGTCCTGCGCCTCGCGCACCGGAAGCGCGCTGCGCTGGTCGAGGCGGTCGGCCAGCGACCGGGTGAACCCCGCGGGCATGTGCTGCGCAATGAGGATCGCGCCCGGCAGCCCACGGGGCAGCCGCGGGATGATGGCCTGCAGCGCCGACGGGCCGCCGGTGGACGTGCCGATCACCACGACGTCCGCCTGCTGGTCGTGGCCCACCGGCGGCAGCGCCGGGCGCAGCGGTCGCCCGATCTCTCCCAGCCGCTCTCGCGGCACGCTCGCCAGCGCCCGGACCTTGGCGAGGAGCTCGTCGGCGAGGCCGAGAAGGTTCATGTGGCCCTGGACGCTGGACTTGTCCACGAAGTCCATGGCTCCGAGCTCGAGGCCGCGGAGCGTGATCTCGGCGCCTTCGCTCGTGTGCGACGACAGGAGCAGCACCGGCGTCGGGCACTCGGCCATGATCCGGCGCAGCGCCTCCAGCCCGCCCATGCGCGGCATCTTCACGTCGAGGGTGACCACGTCGGGGCGCAGCTCGCGCACCTTCTCGAGGCCGTCCTCGCCGTCGACCGCGGTGCCCACGACCTCCAGGTCGGGGGCGGCGCCGAGCATCCGGGAGAGGGCCTGCCGGACGAAGGCCGAGTCGTCGACCACCACCACCCGGATCACGGGACCCCCGCGGCGCCGGGCGGCTTCTGGTAGACCATCGCCCCCTGGAAGCGGACGGGCGTGAACAGATCCGTGATGCGGGAGAGGCTCTCGGCGTGCCCCAGGAAGAGATGGCCGCCGGGCGCGAGCAGCCCGTGGAAGGTCCGCACGACCTTCAAGATCATGGCGTCGGAGAAGTAGATGAGGACGTTGCGGCAGAAGATCACGTCGAGCGGGGCGAGGCCGTCGAAGCTCGCCGGCTCCACGAGGTTTCCGTGGCGCAGGGTCACCATCCGCCGGATCGCGTCCTTCACCGAGGCCCCCGCCCCCTGGCGGACGAAGTGCCGCTCGAGCTGGGCCGGGCTCAGGGAGCGGAAGGAGTTGTGGAAGTAGACGGCCCGGCGCGCCTTCTCGAGCGCCTGGTGGTCCACGTCGAGCCCCACGACCTGCACGTCCCAGTTCCAGAAGAACTGGCCGCTGTCGTAGACGAGCATCGCGAGCGTGTGGGCCTCCTCGCCCGTCGAGCAGCCGGCGGACAGGATCCGCAACGTGCGCGGGAGCTCGCCGCCGGAGCTCGCGAGCTTCTTTTCCTTGATGTTGCGCAGCACGTGCTCGGCGAAGACCTGGAGCTGGGGCGACTCGCGGTAGAAATACGTCTCGTTGTTCGTGAGGTGGCTGACCATGCGCTCCAGCTCCTCCGCGCGCTGGGGGCCGAAGCGGAGGTAGTGGTAGTAGTCCTCGAAGCTCATCAGGTCGAGGCTGGCGAGCCGTCCGACCAGCCGCGAGCGCAGCGAGGCCCGCTGGTTGTCCTCGAAGTAGAGCCCGAAGCGCTCGTGGATGAGGTCCCGCAGCAGCCGGAACTCCTCTTCCGAGAGATCAACGTCGTGATCGGAAGGGTGGTACACGGCTCTTGCGTTGAAAGCCTTGCGCTATCGGGGGGCGAGCTTCTTGAGGGCGGCGGCGGCGGCCTGGCGCACCTCCGGCGACGGGTCGGACGCCTTGAGGTCCATGAGGGGACGGAGGGCGTCCATGAAGCCCCCCTCGCCCAGCGCGAGAGCGGCCTCCGCGCGCACCCGGGCGCTGTCGTCGGCGAGGGCGGCGAGCAGCAGCTTCCGTCCACGCTGGTCTTCCAGTCGGCCGGCGAGGTCCACCACGAGCCGCCGCGCCTCGTGATCCGAGGCGGCAAACGCGCGCTCCAGATCGCCGAGCGCCGCCGTCCCCATCCGCCGCAGCGCCTCCTGGGCCGCGGGCTGGAGCGCCGCGTCCGCCAGCGCGCGGACGAGCGGGCCCGCCGCCCGTCCGTCACCGATCTCGCCCATCGCGGCCACCGCGGCCCGGCGCACGGTGGCGTCGTCGTCGCCGAGACGGGCGAGCAGGCCCGGCACCGCCTTGCCGCTGCGGATGCGGCCGAGGGCCGTGGCCGCCGCGCAGCGCACGCTCCAGTGCTCGTCCTCGAGGGCGAGCAGCAGCGGCGGCACCGCCTGGGGATCGCCGATGCTGCCCAGGCTCTCGGCCGCGGCCCGGCGGAGATTGCGGTCGAGGTCCCGGAGCACCGCCGTGAGCGGCCGCACCGCCGAGAAGGCCCGGATGGAGCCGAGCGCCTCCACCGCCGCGAAGCGCAGCTCCTTGCGCCGGTCGTCGAGGAACGGGAGGATCCGCGGGACCGCCTCCACGTTGCGGACCTGGCCGAGGGCGCGCAGGGCGACGAAGCGCATCTTGGGGTCCGGGTCGTCGAGCAGCGGGAACAGCTGGGCGGCGGCCTCGGGGTCTTCGAGCTTGCCCAGCGACAAGACCGCCTGCTGGCGCACGAGGCTGCTCTCGTCGCCGAGGGCGCGGCGCAGCCGGTCCGCCACTCCCGGGGCGTCTATCTCTCCGAGCGCCTTCAGCGCCGCGCGCCGCACGCTCTCGCGCGAGTCCTCGGCCAGCGCCATGAGCGCGGGCGCGGCGGCGGGGTCCCGCACGAGGCCGAGCGTTTCCGCCGCCCGGATCCGGACGTTCACGTCGCCGCTGCCGAGCGCCTGCAGCAGCAGCGGAACCACGCGGGCGGGCGAGAGCCGGGCGAGGGCGCCCATCGCGCTCTCCTGGATCAGCTCGCTCTCGTCGCCGAGCAGCTCGAAGAGCAGCATCGCCGCGTCCTCGTCGCCCAGCCGGCCGACCGCCGCGGTGGCCTCCGCCCGCACCTCCACCGAGGGGTCGTGGATGAGGGGAGCGACGAGCGCGATGCCTTCCGCGGGAGCGACGAACCCGAGGCAGCGGATCGTGCCCTGGCGCACGGCATCGTGGGGATGGGCGAGGCCGGCCGCCCACGCCGCGGGGTCCTGGAACCCGATGGAGACGAGGGCATGGGTCGCGTATTCCTGCAGCGCCGTCTCCGACAACATCTCCACGAGGGGGCGCACGGCCCGCGGCTCCTTGAGCCAGCCCAGCGTGACGGCGGCGGTCCGCCGGTTGTTCGGCTCGTCGTCGGCGAGGGTGGCGAGGAGGTGGTCCACGAGCCCGCGGCGGCGCAGGGCCGCCTGCACCTCGGGGTCGAGGCTCTCGCCGCTGGCGGTGGCCCGCTGCTCGATGGCCACCACCGCCTGGATCGCCATGTTCCGCAGCAGCGGATCGGGGTCGTAGAGATGGGGCACCAGCCGGGGCAGCGCCTCACGTCCGGCCAGCCGGCCCAGCGCTTCCATGGCCGGACCGCGCAGCAGCTCGTCCTCCAGCAGGTCGAGCAGCGCCGGCTCCGCCTGCGGATCGCCGATCTCGCCGAGCGCGCCGATGGCCGGGTACTGCAGCCACGGCTCGGTGCGCAGCACCTGAACCAGGGGCAGCACCGCCTTCGGATCGCCGATCTGTCCCAGGCTCGCCGCCGCGGCGTGGCGGACGTTGACGTCGGGATCGCCGAGGGCGGCGATGAGCCGGTCCACGGCCCGCCGCTCGTGCCGGGCGCCGAGCATCACCGCCGCGAAGTTCCGCACCTCCTCGTCGGCGTCGTCGAGCAGGCGCAGGAGGGCGTCCCCCGTCCCCGGCCCGAGCTTCACGTAGATCTCCATCGCCGCGTTGCGCAGCGCGGCGTCCTCGTCGTTGCGCAGCGCGGTCTCCAGCCGAGGAAGCAGCGCGGCCTCATCGAAGGCGACGAGGGCCTCGGCCGCGGCCTGCCGCACCGGCCAGCTCTCGTCCGCCACCGCGACCAGCAGGGGCGTGACGGCCTCGGGCTGGCCCGAACGGCCCAGCGCCTCCACCACCCGCCGCCGCACGGGCTCCTCCCCGGTGCGCAGCGACTCCAGCGCGGCCTGTATGTCGAGCGTCATCGCCTATTGAACGCGGAAGACGGAGATCAGCTTGGCCAGGTTCTCGGCCTGCTGGGCGAGGTTGGCGGTGGCCTTCGACATCTCCTCCACCGTGGAGAGGTTGTCGCGGGCGATCTCCGAGATGTTCTCCATCGCCCGCACCACCAGCTCGCCGCCCCGCTTCTGCTCCGCGGTGGCGTAGGACACCTGCTGCGTCATGCGGTTCATGTTGTCCACCGCCTGCACGATCTGCCGGCTCCCTTCCGCCTGCTCCTTGGTGGCGATGTTCACCTGGCCGGAGATCTTGTTCATGTTCTCGACCGCCACCCGCACCTGGCGCCCCCCCGCCGCCTGCTCCTTCGTGGAGTAGGCGGCCTGGGTCATGATCCGGTTGATGTTCTCCATGGCCTGCCGGATCTGCTTCGTGCCCTCCGCCTGCTCCCGCACCGCGCTCGTGACCTGGTTGGTGGCGGAGGTCATGTTCGACACCGTCTGCAGCACCTCGGCCGAGGCCATGGACTGCTTGGCGGTGGCGGAGGCGATCTGGGCCATGAGCTGGCTGGAGCGCGACACGGAGTCGATGATGCTGCGCAGGGCGAGGCCCGCCTTGTCGGCGAGGTTGATGCCCTCCTTGGTCTCGGCGGCCCCCGCCTTCGCCGTCTCGACCGCGTCGCCGGTCTCCGTCTGCACCTGGCGGATGACCTCGCCGATCTCCTTGGTTGCCTCCACCGAGCGCTCCGCCAGCTTGCGCACCTCGTCGGCCACCACCGCGAAGCCGCGGCCCGCCTCGCCCGCCCGCGCCGCCTCGATGGCCGCGTTGAGCGCGAGCAGGTTGGTCTGATCGGCGATCTCCTCGATCACCTCCAGGATCTTCCCGATCTCCTGCGAGCGGCGGCCCAGGCCCGTGATGACCCGGGCCGTGTTCTCCATCGTCTCGGAGATCGTGCGCATGCCGGCGATCGTGCGCCCGACCGCCTCGTCTCCGGTGCGCGCGTCGTCGGAGGCGCGGCGGCTGATGCGGTCGGCCTCCTCGGCGATCTTGGCCACGTCGCTCACCGCCGCCGCCATCTCGGAGACGGTGTGGGCGGTCTTCTGGGCGGCCTGGGTCAGCGACTCCGCGTTGTGGGCGACGGAGGCGATGAACGCGGTCATCTGCTCGACGGTGGCCGAGGTCTCGGTCACGGTGCCCGCGAGGTTCTCGAGGTTCTTGGCCATCTGGTCGATGGAGACCGTCATCTCCTCGATGGTGGCCGAGGCCTCGGTGATCGTGCCGGCGAGGGTCGAGCTGGAGCGGGCCACCTCCTCGATCGAAGCCCCCATCTCGTTGATGGAGCTGCTCGTCTCCTCCACGTAGGTGGCGAGGCTCTGCGCGTTGCCGGCCACGGTCTGGATGGAGGCCGCCATCTGCTCCATCGAGGTCGACGTCTCTTCGGCGGCCTGGGCCTGGCTCTGCGCACCCTGGTTGATGAGCTTCGCGTTGGCGGAGATCTGGCCCGCCGAGGACGCCACCTGCACGGAAGCCTCCTGGATGTTGTCCACGACGCGCCGGAGGTTGGCGACCATCTCCTGGAGGCTCTTGGCGAGCACCCCGATCTCGTCCGCGGAGTCGATCTTCAGCGTCTCGGTGAGGTCGCCCTTGGCCACCGCGCTCGCCACCTCCACCATGTGGCGCACGGGGTCCAGCCACCGGCCCGTCAGGTACCACCCGAGAAGCGAGCCGGCGGCGAACAGCGCGAGCGCGACGAGGAACGTGCGCAGGAGGATGCCCCGCTGCTGCTGGCTCATCTGCTTCTTGCTGATCGCGACCTCCACCCCCCCCTTCAGCTCCTCGGCCGGCTTGGCCGCGCTCGCCCCGCCTCCCCCGGCCTCCGCGCCCGCGCCGGCGGTGGTGACGGGCGCGCGAAAGAGGATGACGTCCTCGCCGGTGTCCGTGATCGCGTCGCGGTCTTCCACGGCGCTCGCGGGAGCGAAGGGCAGTTCGCGGATGGAGGCGCCCCTCTGGGCGAGGATCGCGCCCTTGGCGTCGCGGATCATCGCCCCCACCACGTCGGAGCCCTGGCCGGTCTGCGCGGCGATGGCGCCCTCGAGGAGCTGGCTGAGAAGGGGCCGGTCCTCGGTGAGGACGCCGTACTTGCTGTTGTAGGCCAGGTTGCCGGCGATGTACGTGCCCCGCTTCACCATCTGCTCCCGCAGCACGGTGCCGCTGCTCACCGACGAGTACACCGCCGACACGATGCCGACCAGGAAAGCCACGCCGGTGACCAGGAGCAGCAGCTTCGTGCGGATCGAAAGCGTCCTCAAGTCCATAGGGGCTCCAGAACCTCCGCCGCTAGAAGACCCGGTTCGCGGCCTTCAGGGCATCGGCGGGGATCTCGATCTTGAGCTTCCCCGCGATCTTCTTGTTGATGATCAACTCCGCGCGCGGCACCCGCATGTCGAGCCGCCCCCGCTCCCCGGCCGCGAGGCGGTCGACGAGGTCGGCGAGCAGCTCGCCCACCGATGCGGGGTCGGGGCCGTCGCTGGCGAGGGCGCCCTCGGCGATCAGCGTGTCCGAGTAGGCGTAGACGGGACGGCCCGCCTTCAGCGTCTCTGCGAGCACGTAACGCCGGGTCTGCACCGTCGCGAGGACGGGGTCGCCCATCATCCACACCGCGTCCACCGCCTCGGCGCCCGTGAGCAGCTCGCGCATCACCTGGGGGACGTCGCGCTCGGACGAGACGAGGCGCGGGACGAGGGCCACCCGTACCAGCCGGGCGCCCTTCTGCGCGTCGTCGATCAGGTCCGCGGTGTCGGGGCCGTGGAGGACGCCGATCCGCACGCCTTTCGGGTTGACGAGGCGGAAGGCGGCGAGCTGGTTCTTGACCGGGACCCCGGCCGCCACGCCCGCCACGCGGGGCGTGTCGGCCAGACCCGCCTTCCTCGGGTCGGGCACCATGCAGAACGCGAGGGGAGCGTCGGGCAGGGCCGCCCGCGCGACCTGGGCGGCGAGCAGCCCCACCGCGACCAGGATCACCGGGCGGCCCCGCAGCCCCGCGGTGATGCGCTCGCCCTGCGCCCGGTTGCCTCCGAGGTCGAACTCCGAGAACGTGTGCGCCGCTCCCGCCCGACGCAGCGCATCCACCACCGGCCGCACCCCGGGCTGCTCGTTGCTCTTCAGGATGACCACCTCCGCCGCGCGGCCGGACGCGGCCAGCGCCAGGGTCAGGACCAGCGCGAGCCCCCCACGCATCCCGTTCATCGCACTTCCTCCGCCCTCCTCGCCTTTCGGCGGGCAGCGTAATCAATGCGGGGGGGTACGAAGCACGAAAGCACCCCCCCACGGACATTCGTCCTCCCCCCCAAGTCGCTCCGCGCCGGGGTGAACCCGGCGCTCCGCTGCTACGGGCCACTTGCTCGCTGCTTTCAATCGGTGGTCGCGCCTCCTTCCCTCAGCTCGAGGGCCAGCACCCTGGTCAGGTCCATGAGGATGATCAGCCGGCTCTCGAGCTTGGCGACGCCGCGGAGATAGTTGGCGTCGATCTCGACCACCTCCTCCGGCGCCGCCTCCACGCTCGCCACCGGCACCTTCAGCACCTGGGAGGCCCCGTCGACGAGCAGCCCCACCAGACGGTCCCGCACCTTCACCACCACGATGCGGGACTGCCGGGCGGCTTCGCTGACTTCGCCGAGGCCCAGCTTCCGCTTCAGGTCGATCACCGGGATGATGCGCCCGCGCAGGTTGATCACGCCCTTGATGAACCCCGGGGCCCGCGGCACCTGCGTGATCTCGCTGACGCGGATGATCTCCTGCACGAGGCGCACGTCGACCCCGTACTCCTCGCCGGAAAGGAAGAAGGTGGCCAGGTGCTCGGTCGCCTCGACGGCCTTGCGCTCCTCGCGCACCGCCGCCCCGAAGAGCGAGATGTTGTGGGCGGGGGCCGCCGCCTCCGCCTCGGGGGCGGCCGCGCGCCGCTCCACGAGAGGCGCGGCTCCGGCCCCGGCGGCGGGCTCCAGGGCTCCGCTGGCGGCGAGGGCCAGGATGTCGGCGGCCAGGCCCGACGAGGGCAGAGCGATGCGAGAAGACTCGGCGATCGACTCGCCGCTCGCGGCCCCGGGCGTCGGAGAGGCTGCCTTCTTCCGGGGCGCCCTCTTGCGAGACGAGGGAGTGTGGGCCATCGGGGGCCTAGCTCCCGCCGGCGAGAGCGGGCCGCGACCGCCCGTGAGCCAGGGCCTGGCGGCGGCCCTCGAAGAAGGCGGCCACGTCGAGGATGAGGACCACGCGGCCGTCGCCCATGATCGTGGCGCCGGCGAGGGCGAAGGCGGTCCCCGACACCGCCGGATCGAGCGCCTTGATGACGACCTCCTGCTGCCCGCGGAGCCGGTTCACGACGAGGCCCACCCGCTTGTCCCCGCGTCCGAGGACGACCGCGTAGTGCGCCGTCTGGTCGGCGGCCGCGCGCAGGCCGAAGAACGCGTCCAGCCGCACGAGGGGCACGATGCGGTCGCGGATGCGCAGCGTGTCGCGGCCGTTGATCGTGTGCACGTCCGTCGAGCGGAACTTGAGGCTCTCCACGACCGACCCCAGCGGCACGGCGTAGGTGCGGTCGGAGACCTCCACCAGGAGAGCGGAGATGATGGCGAGGGTGAGGGGGAGCTGGATGATGAACTTCGTGCCCACCCCCGGGACGGTCTCCACCTCCACCAGGCCGTTCAGCCGCTCGATCGACTTCAGCACGACGTCGAGCCCCACGCCGCGGCCCGACAGCTCGCTCACGGTCTCCGCGGTCGAGAAGCCCTGCGAGAAGATGAGCTGCACCAGCTCGCGGTCGGCGATCGTCTCGTCCGCCTTCAACAGGCCCCGGCCCACCGCCTTGCGGCGCACGGCGGCGGCGTCGATGCCGGAGCCGTCGTCCATGATCGTGATGAGGACGTGGTTCGACTCCTGCATGGCGGAGAGCAGGATGGTGCCGGTCGGCGTCTTGCCGCGGGCCACCCGCACCGCCGGCGTCTCGATGCCGTGGTCCACGCTGTTCCGGATCATGTGCACGAGCGGCTCGCCGATCTCGTCGATGATGGCCTTGTCGATGCGGGTCCCCTCCCCTTCCAGGATCAGCTCGATGTCCTTGCCCTGCTGGCGGGCGAGGTCGCGCACGAGCCGCGGGAATCGCTCGAAGACGTGGCGGATGGGCAGCATCCGGATGTCCATCACGGTCTCCTGGAGCTGGGTGGAGACCGAGGCCACCTGCTGAACCGCCGAGAGCAGCTCCACGGATTCGTGTCCGCCCATCTGCTCGGCCAGCTCGCGGCCCAGCTCGTGGAGCTTCGTGCGGTGGATGATCAGCTCGCCCACGAGATTGAGGAGATGGTCGAGCTGCGAAAAGTCGACGCGGACCATGCTCGAGCGGGCCGAGACGTATTCCGCGGAGACGGCGGACGACGCGGGCGCAGCCAGAGACGACGACGCGTCGGCCGGGGGGGCCGGGAGGGGCGCCGGCGGCGCGACCGGGGGCGCCGCGGGGGTGGGGAGCGCGAGCGGAGCGACGGTGGCGACCGTGGATGGGGCCGCCGGCTCGGGGGCCTGACGGAGGATCGCGTCGAGCACGGTCCGCTCACCCTCGAGGCTCCGGACCTCCCCGCGCTGGCGGCAGGCCTGCTCCACGGCGTCGCGCAGCGCGCTCGCCCCCGCGAAGAGGCGGTCGAAGAGCGGACGGGACAGCGTGACCGTGCCCTGGCCGACCCGGACGAAGACGTCCTCCAGGCGGTGGACGTAGTCCTTGATCCCGGTGAAGCCCATCATGCCGCTGTTGCCCTTGAGGGTGTGCAGCGGCCCCATGATCCCGGCCACGACCTCGGGATCGAGCCCTTCGCGCTCGAGGGTGAGCAGGGCGTGGTCGAGCCCCTCGAGGTGGGCGCGGGCGTCCTCCAGGTAGATGTTGAGGAGCTCCGGGGAGATCTGGAAGTCGGACACCGCCTCTGAACCCTAACCCGCGGCGGTGATCTTCTCGATGAGCCCGTGCAGCTCCGAGGCCTGGAAGGGCTTCTTCACGTACCCCTTCGCTCCCATCTTGAGGCCCCGGATGGTGTCTTCTTCCTTCCCCTCGGTGGAAATGATGATCACGGGGATGGCCTGGTAGGCGGACTCCTTCTGCAGCCGCTGCAGGAACTCCAGGCCGTTCATGACCGGCATGTTTATGTCGAGGAGGATCAGGTCGATTCCCTCCTCCTGGGCCAGCTTGTCGAGCGCCTCCAGCCCGTTCATGGCGCTGATGAGCTTGCAGTTCTTGTAGCGGGACAGGAAGAGCTTGTACATCTGGTGGATCAGGGCCGAATCGTCCACCGCGAGGATCTTCCTGAGCATCACCTGTTGCTCCTAGTGCCGTTCCAAC
>Ga0070707_100001850_pt1 | contig 20321 bp, 15 predicted proteins | sample KBSK5502metaG_FD_65468 | JGI IMG/M metagenome (GOLD analysis project Ga0070707, IMG submission 65468) | Corn, switchgrass and miscanthus rhizosphere microbial communities from Kellogg Biological Station, Michigan, USA - KBS K5-50-2 metaG | ecosystem: Host-associated > Plants > Roots >...
TGACCGGCTTCGACGTCATCCTGCGCAACCTCGCCGGGCTGTTCAGCGACCGGAGCCTGCGGCTGATGTTCCTGGCCAGTTCGGTCCGCGCCTCCGAGCAGCAGTTTCCGCACCTATACCAGACGATGCTCGACGGAGCCTACGTGCTCGACCTGCCGCGGGTCCCCGAGCTGTTCATTAGCCAGGACCCGCAGGTCAACGCGATGGCTCTGGGCACCGACAAGCCCTTCATCGTGATCACGACCGGAATGGTCGACCTGATGGACGCCGAGGAGATCCGGTTCATCATCGGTCATGAACTCGGGCACGTGCTGTCCGGGCACGCCGTCTACCGGACGATGCTGTACCACCTGGTCAGGCTGGCCGCGCGGCTCGCGCTTGTGCCGTTCGCCTGGGTGGGACTCAAGGCCGTCATCTGGGGCCTGGAGGAGTGGTACCGCAAGTCCGAGCTCTCCTGTGACCGGGCTGGCCTGCTGGCCGGCCAGGACGTCGGTGCGGCACGCCGCGCGCTGATGAAGACCGCGGGCGGCCCGCAGCTGGCCGAACTGAGCCACGACGCGTTCCTCGAGCAGGCTCGCGAGTACGACGCCGTCCCTGACGTGCGCGAGGGCCTGATCAAGCTGCTGCAGCTGCAGGGCACCACGCACCCGTTCGCCGTCGTGCGCTTCGCCGAGCTTGATCGCTGGGCCAACGAGGGCGAGTACAGCGACATCCTGGCTGGCAATTACCCGCGGCGGGACTCGGACCGGGACACCTCGGTCGGCGACGAGTTTAAGTCGGCGGCCAAGTCGTACCAGGAGTCGTGGAACCGGTCGGCCGACCCGCTGATCGGCGCCGTCCGCGGGGTGGCCGGCTCGGCCGTGGGCGCCGGCGAGCGGCTGATGAACAGGTTCGGCAACCGCAGGGACGACTCGGACCCGAACGACTAGCTCAGCGGCGCCCCTGCGGCGGCCGCGGCTGCCGCGAGTACGCCACGTTGATCACGGCGATAGCGAGCCAGATCACGACGAGCCCGCTGATCCCGACCGGGTGCGTGCCGGCCGACACGGCAATGGCGGTCAGCGGGATGCCGAGCGAGATCGACACGATCGCGAGCACGAAAGCTGACCTCTCCCTGTTGGCGGGCTTGGCCGGCGGCGCGGGCGGGGTGTACGGCTGGGCGGCGGCTACCCGCGCGTCCACGCGGGCGTCGATTTCCCTGCCGACCTTGTCGAGGAACGACTCGATCACGGCGGACTGATAGTTGGGTCCGAGCTCGCGATGGGTCTCGGCGGCGGCGCGGATCTCGTCCGGGGTGAGTGACGACGGGCTATTCACACGAGCACGATATATCTCAACGGCTGCGGGCGCCATACGCTTGGGTCCCTGCGCGGCGCGGGCATTCTGAGGGGATGAACAGGACGCACCGACAACCGGAGCTGCCTGTGGAACTCAGATTCGGGGCCGAACTCCGCTTCTTCCTGGCCCCGGCGAACCGGGCTGGCACCGTCCGGATGGCGACCGACGGGGCCTCCTCGCTGGGGCATGTCGTCGAATCGGCTGGCGTCCCGCTGACCGAGGTGGGCACCCTGCATGTCAACGACAGGCCGGAGCGGCCGTCGTACCAGCCGCGACCCGGCAACCTGGTCCGCGTCGAAGCTGTCAGCAGGCCGCAGCCGCTGCCAGCGCCGATGTTCCTGCTCGACGTGCACCTCGGCGCGCTCGCGCGCCGGATGCGCCTCGTCGGCGTCGACACGGCATACTCGAACAGGCTCGGCGACGACGCGCTGATCGACCTCGCTAACTCCGCCGGGCGCGTGCTGCTGACCAAGGACCGCGGGCTGCTGCGGCGCAGGAAGCTGTGGCTCGGCGCGTACGTCCGCGGCGCCCGAGCCGACGAGCAGCTGGCCGACGTGCTCGATAGATTCGCCCCACCGCTCGCGCCGTGGACGCGCTGCGTCGCCTGCAACGGGCCGCTGGCCCGGGTAACCAAGGGAGAGGTCGAGGCGCAGCTTCTGCCCGGTACCCGGCGGACCTACGACGACTTCTGCCGCTGCGCCAGTTGCGGGCGGGTGTACTGGCGCGGCGCCCACAGCCGCCGCCTCGCGGCGATCGTCGCTGCCGCGACCCGGCCGCGCGGCGGAACTCACCCAAGCGCTACCGCCTGATTCGCGGGCCTGCGCCAGTGCGATCCGTGCTCGCCGAGCGGGCCGACCCGCAGGCCGCGCCGGTCGCACTCGTCAAGGAGCTTCGGGAGCGCGCCGAGCGCGGCCTGCCAGGACCCGGGCGTTGACGTGGCGTCCGAATCATGCAGCAGCACGGTCGCTCCGCCGGCCAGGCCGCCGGAGAGCGTGTCGTGCACGGTTTCCGCTGTCGATCCCGGTACCCACTCGCGCCCCCAGCTGCTCCACAGCACCGGCGTCAGGCCGAGCCGGCCCGCGGAGATCAGCGCCGCTGTGCTCAGCACGCCATACGGCGGACGGAACAGCCACGGGTCCAGGCCAGTCGTGGCCGCGATGATCTCCTTCGCGCTGGCCAGATCGTCGTAGGTGGCGATCGGCCCGCGCAGCGGCAGGTAGCGGTGCCGCCACCCGTGCACGCCGATCTCATGGCCGCCGTCGGCAATGTCGGCCGCCAGCCGCGGCGCCTTCGACACCTGCGAGCCGAGCAGGAAGAAGGTGGCCCGCACGCCGCGGTCTGCCAGCAGCTCAAGAAAGAGCGGCGTCGCCGCCGGGTCGGGGCCATCGTCGAAGGTCAGCGCGACGTGGTCGGACAGGACCTGCCCCGACAGCAGCGGAAACAGCGACACCCTGACGGCCCGCAGCGCCGTGACTCCAGGACCAGAGTTCGCCACTGCCAGGCCGGCGGCCGCCGCGAGCAGCCGACCGGCCAGCGCCCCGCTCGCCCGGCCAGCGGGTCTATGCGCCGCATTTGTCCGAATTACCCCGGGCCGACCGGCGTTGTCACGCACGGACGTTCCAGCACATTAAGGGGCACCAATGGAATCGCAAACAAGGCATGTCTAATTAGGACGCCTGCGGACGTCGGCAAACACTGGCTGATCCATTGCTGCAATCATGTCATGTCCAGGTTGTGCCGAGCGGCCGAGCGGGTCGCCAGAGCGGCGGCCGAGCGGGTGGCTAACCGGCGCAGGCCGTCCGCGACCGCGGGAACAGCCGAACAGCAGCGCACCTTTGTATACGTCGAACCCGCTCAACGCACCCGCAAGTACCTGACCTGGCTCCACAGACACGGAGGCGGCCGATGACCGGGCGACCGGGCACCATAACGCAACCGAGCACCGCAGGGACAACGGAGCGTGCAGGGCGGAGGGCGCTACTGCTATCCGGATCGATCGGCATGGGTCATCACACCCTGGCCGAAGCCTGCGCCGACACCCTGGAGGCTGCCCTCTGGTCCACCCAGACCCTGGACCTGATGCAGTTGCTCGGCCGGGGCGGCGGCGGAGTCGGCAAGGCCGTGTTCAGGTCGATGCTCGCGGTGCCCGGCCTGTATGACGCGTACCACTTCGCCGCGCTCCGGACCGGGAGCCGGCTGGCTGATCTCACGGATGCGGCAGCGAGCCGCCAGATCCTGCCCAGGCTCCGCGCCGTCCTTGACGCCACCAGCCCAGACCTGGTGATGTCCGTCTTCGCCACCGGGGCGTCGGCGGTCAGCCAGCTGGCCCCGCGCTACCCCGCGATGTCGCATGTCGTCTTCTGCACCGATGCCACCCCGCATCGCCTCTGGGTACACCGCAACGTAGGCCTCTACCTGGTCACCTCGTCGGTCGCCGAGCGGGCGGTGCGCAGGTTCGAGCCCGAGGCGCGGGTGCTCGTGGTGCCCGCTCCGCTCCGGGCCGCGTTCTACGACCCGCCGACCCAGCTGCAGGCCCGCCAGAACCTCGGCCTGCCCGATCAGGAACGGTGCGTCCTGCTGATGAGCGGCGCCTGGGGAATCGGCCCGGTCGCCGAGGCGGCGGAGGCACTGGGGAACGCGGGTGTGCATGTCCTGGCGGTCGCCGGGCGCAACGCGAGGCTGGCAGGCAAGCTGCAGGCAGTCGCCTGGCGGCAGCCGCGGGTGCGCCCGCTCGGTTACACCAACCGGATAGCCGAGCTGATGGCCGCGAGTGACCTGGTCATCTCCAGCTCCGGTGATACCTGCACGGAGGTCCGCACGGTCGGAAGGCCGCTGCTACTACTAGACGTGGTCCAGGGTCACGGGCGCGACAACCTGCAACACGAGCTCGAGCTCGGCGACGCCGCCGTCACTTCGGGGCGGCCCGCTGACGTCGTCCGCTCGGCACTAGCCGCGCTGGACACCGCGAAGCCGCCGCCCGCGAGTCCGACCCGCTCGCAGGCAGCCTGGCGGAGCGCGTTCGCCACCACGCTCGAGTCGCTCGGCCTCTAACCTCGGTCGGCGCGGGCCCAGGAACGGGGCCTGATCCGCAGGTAGGCGGCGTCGGACCGGGGCGCCGGCGAGAAGCTGGCCGCGGGAACCCTGCGCACCAGCTGCATCTGGTACCTGGCGGCCCACCGCGCCGTCTCCCGGTCACGCGGCTCCCGGCTCGATAGCCACTTCGCGGCGCCCAACTCCACGATCAGCTCCTCGCCGGTCAGCCTGATGCTCCGATCGCCGAGCAGCCGCCGGCATAGCAGCGTCGTTAGCGCGAACGGCGGGCTGGCGACGACACGGAACGGACGCCTCGGCAGCGGAACCTCGCGCAGGTCCGCCTCCACGACGCCGACCAGCGGGTCGCCGCGGAATCTGCGCCGGAGCCGCTCGGCCAGCTCTGGATCGAGCTCGATCGCGATGACCCGCGCCCCGGCACGGGCAAGCGGCCCGGTCAGCGCGCCGTATCCGGCGCCCAGATCAAAGACAAGGTCCCCGGTGCCGGCCCCGCTGGCCAGGACGAGCTGATCGATAAGCCGACGGTCAGTCAGGAAGTGGGCACCGGCCGGATTCGGCGACTGCGCCGGTCGCCCGGGCATCCGCCTGGGCGACCGCCCGGGCCCGGAAGGCCATGACCATTACCATGGTCGCTCCTCGGCTACTGATTACGCGGCGGCAGCGTTCGGCCGCCACGCAGCCGGTCACGGGCTGCCCCGATAACGTAAGCCATCCTTGCCCGGGTTGCCACTGATTATTGGTAGCGCCCGAGATAAGACCGCTGCTACGCAACCTCCGCTTCCTCCGGCAACCCGCGCCGGCCCGCTTCGAGCAGACCGACCTCGGCGACCCCGCTCACCTCGGTCAGCCGGGCCAGGACGGGCGGCAACTCGTCGGCGTAAACCACCCCTGCCCGCTGAGTCGCCCTGGTCAGCGCGACGTACAGGTCGCCGAGTCCGCGCGGCGACTCGATCAGGATCAGGGTCGGGTCAGCCACAAGGACCGAGTCGAATTCCAGGCCCTTCGCCTGCCGCACCGTCAGCACGACAACCGGCCGCTCCAGGTCTGGTTCGCCGCCGCCGGTCGCGCCGGGCTCGCCGGGGCCGCCGGGAGCGGGGTCGCCCGGGCGGGGATCGCCGGGGCTGCCGGGGGCGGGATCGCCGGGGCTGCGGGAGGCGGGATCGCCGGGGGTGCCGAGGGCGGGATCGCCGGGCCCGGCATCGGGTAGCGCCGCCCTGACGGCGGCGCCGATCTCCGCCAGCCGCCCCTCAGGAACGATCACTGCCAGCGTCCCCTCGCCTGTCAGGGCGGTCATCGCCACGGCCGCGCCGGCTGCGGTGCTGGGGAGCTGTCCCTCGTCCCGGACCCCGAGCCGCCACGGCACGGTCCCCGACTCACGAACCGACCGCGGCGGCGTCGCCTGCGGGTCGATCTGAGCGAGTATGTCGGCCGCCACGGTCATGATCTCGGCCGGGGTTCGGTAGTTCACCGTGAGCGGCGCGAGCCGCCACCGGTCCCCGACGAAGGGCCGAAGCGCGTCGGACCACGACGCTGCCCCCGATATGTCGCCGGTCTGAGCGACATCGCCCACGATCGTCATCGACCTGGCCGGGCAGCGCCGCATCACCATCCGCCACGCCATCGGCGAGAGCTCCTGCGCCTCATCGACGATCACGTGCCCGAACGCCCAGCTCCGGTCGGCCGCGGCCCGCTCGGCAGCGGTCAGGTGGACCTCGCTGTCGAACCGCGTGGCCAGACTGGCCGCGTCGAGCATGTCCGCACCCATCAGGATCTCAGGGTCGTCCTCGTCGTCCCGGCCGATGATCTCGAGCACGCCCTGCGCGTACGCCTCTTCCTGTTCGCGCCGCCGCCGCGCTGCCGCCCTCGCCCCCCGGTCGTCCTCGCCGAGTAGCTCGGCCGCCTCGTCCAGCAGCGGGACGTCCGCCGGCGTCCAGGCCGAGCGGGCCGGGCGGTGCAGCAGCTCGCGCTCGGAAGCCGTCAGCGACCGCGCCGCGGCCGCAAGCAGCCGACGTGACGCGAACAGATCGCCGATCAGCTGCTGCGGCGTCAGCATCGGCCACAGCCGGCCGATGGCGACCCGGACATCGGCGTCATCGCGGAGTTCGGCCCGCAAGTCCTCGATGTCCGCGCGCCCCATCAGGTTGCCGCCGCCGAGCGGGTCAGCGCCCAGCCGGCCAGCCACGACCCGGGCAAGTTCGTCCAGTGCGTCCCGCACGAAGACCTGCCTGGCCTGGTTGTGCGGCCGCCTGGACCGGCGCGCCCGCTCCCTGGCCCTGGCCAGCGACTGCCTGCTGAGCCGGTATCCGGTTCTTTCGAAACTAATCTCCAGGCCTTCATCCGGCACGCGCTGCCGGTCCCGCACGGCGGCGGCCACTACCTTCGCCATCACCGGGCTGCCCTTGATTCGCGCCACCTCGGTCGGCTCGGTGCCGGTCGCCGCGATTCCCGGCATCAGGTCTCCGATGGTCTCGAGCAGCACGCTCGTCTCGCCAAGCGACGGCAGTACCTGGCCGATGTAGCGCAGGAACGTGGTGTTCGGGCCGATCAAGAGCACGCCGCGCTTCTCGAGCTGACGCCGGTAGGTGTAGAGCAGGTAGGCCGCCCGGTGCAGGGCCACCGCGGTCTTGCCGGTGCCCGGACCGCCCTCGACAACGAGCACGCCAGGCAATCCCGACCTGATGATCAGGTCCTGTTCGGCCTGGATGGTCTCGACGATGTCGACCATCCGCCCGGTGCGGCTGGCATTCAGCGCCGCGAGCAGCGACGATTCGCCAGTCAGGCCCTCGTGCCTGCTGGGGTCCGCAGCCGCTAGATCGAGCACCTCGTCGTCGAGCCGCTGCACGGTCCTGGCCCTGGTCTTGATGTGGCGCCGCACCCTGACATCGCCCGGGGAGGCTGCCGTGGCCAGGTAGAACGGCCGGGCTGCGTCGGCCCGCCAGTCCATCAGCAGCTGGTCGTAGGTGTCGTTGTCGGCGTGCATGCCCAGCCGGCCGATGTAGCTCCTGGCGCCGTCGTTGAACTCGAGCCTGCCGAAGCACAGGCCGTTCTCCGCGGCGTCGAGCTGCGCGAGCTGCTGCTGGTACATGACCGTGAGCGCCTCGCGCTCGGTCCGCGCCGCCGGCGTCCCGCCGACCTGCCGGAGCGTCCTGGCCAGGCGGTCCGATGCCCGGTGCCTGAGCTCGTCCAGCCTGCCGTAGAGGCTGGTGATGTAGGCCTGCTCGCTGTCCAGTTCCACGTCTGTACGGCCCTCGCCCGGCAAGCGCGTGTCCCTTCGCCGCTGAAAAAAGTGCCCACACAGTTTAGTCGCGTTGTCGCGCCCTGGCCGACCCCATCCGGCGAGGCGGCCATGGCAGAGCCTCATCCACGATCTGGCGAGAACGGCGTTCTAGCGCTCCAGTCGCGGGTCGGTGCCGCGGGGGCCGAAGCCGGCGCCGGCCGGCTGTTTCGGGTCCCAGTCGAATACCACCGAATTGTCCTCTTCGCCGATCAGCACCTCGGCTCCTGGCTCGGCGCCAGCTCCGGCCAGCGCTTCCTCCACACCGAGCTTGGCGAGCCGGTCGGCCAGGTAGCCCACCGCCTCGTCGTTGCTAAAATCGGTCTGCAGGATCCACCTGCGCGGTTTTGCGCCCCGGATCCGGAACGTGTTCTCGCCGACCCGCTCCAGCTCGAAGTCCGGGCCAGCCACCGGCTCGGGCCTGAGGACCAGCCTCGTGGGAAGCGGCTCCGGTGCGGCGCTCCTGGCCTCGGCGATGATCGCCGCCAGGGCGAATGCGAGTTCACGCAGGCCCTCCCCCGTCGCGGCTGACACCCGATGCACGGGCAGGCCCCTGGCCTGCAGGTCGGGCAGGACCAGATCGGCGAGGTCGCGTGCGTCCGGAACGTCGATCTTGTTGAGCACCACGATCCGCGGTCGGCCGGCCATGTCAGCACCGGTCATCTCATCGTGAGTGGCGAGCTCGGCCTCGAGCACATCGAGGTCGCTGATGGGATCACGGCCAGGTTCATTGGTGGCGCAGTCGATGACGTGCGCGAGGACGGTGCATCGCTCGACGTGCCGCAGGAAATCATGGCCAAGGCCCCGGCCCTGGCTGGCCCCGGGGATCAGGCCGGGCACGTCGGCCACGACGAACTGGGTGTCCCCAGCCTCGACCACGCCCAGATGCGGGGTCAGCGTCGTGAACGGGTAGTTCGCGATCTTCGGGCGGGCCGCCGACATGGCCGAGATGAGCGACGACTTGCCGGCGTTCGGGAAGCCAACGAGGCCGGCGTCGGCGATCGTCTTGAGCTCTAGCAAGAGTTCCTTCTGTTCGCCGGGCTCGCCGCGCAGCGCGAAGCCCGGAGCCTTGCGCTTGGTCGAAGCGAGCGCGGCGTTCCCCAGGCCGCCATGTCCGCCTTGCGCGGCGACGAACTCGGTCCCGGCGCCAATCAGGTCAGCGAGCACCTCGCCGCCGGCGGTCTTCAGCACCGTGCCGTCCGGCACATTGACGATCAGGTCGGCGCCGTCTGCGCCGCTGCGGTGCGAACCCGCGCCTGCCTTGCCGTTGCCAGCCCGGCGCAGCGGCCGGCGGTGAAAGTCGAGCAGTGTCGCGGTGCTTGCGTCGACCCTGAAGATGACATCGCCGCCCCGCCCCCCGTTGCCGCCGTCCGGGCCGCCGAGCGGCTTGAACTTCTCCCTGTGGACCGAGGCGCAGCCGTTGCCGCCGCTGCCCGCCTGGATCCTGACCACCGCCTGGTCAGCGAATTCCGCCACGTCAGCCCCCTTTCGAGACCTGGAACCGCCGCTGACCCGCTCGCAGCAGCTTGTGCCCAGCCGGCCAGCAACAGCTATGGGCCATCACCGCTGCTGGTACGACGGTGATGGCCCATAGCTGTTGATCAATGCCGATCTGCGCCGGTCCGGCGCGCCGCGAAAGCCAGGGCGCCAGCCGCGCTAGCTGGCCTCGGCTGACACCGTGTCGGCTGGCGCCGTCTCGGCCGCGACCGGGATCACGCTGACCGCACGCCTGCCCCGCCGTGAGCCGAACTCAACCCGGCCGGACACGAGCGCGAACAGGGTGTCGTCACCGCCGCGGCCGACGCCGATGCCGGGGTGGAAATGAGTGCCGCGCTGACGAACCAGGATCTCGCCGGCATTGACGACCTGGCCGCCGAAGCGCTTCACCCCAAGCCGCTGGGCGTTGGAGTCACGCCCGTTCCTGCTGGACGAAGCGCCCTTCTTGTGTGCCATCTCAGACCTTCTTCTTCTGGCTGGCGCTGGCCTTACCGGTTCCGATGCCGATGATCTTCACTTGCGTGTACTTCTGCCGATGACCCTGGCGACGCCGGTAACCCGTCTTGTTCTTGTAGTGGATCATGTTGATCTTCGGGCCGGCGGCTGGCCCGAGGATCTCGGCGGTCACCTGGTAGCTGCCTAGTTCGGCGCTATCGCTGATCACCTTTCCGTTATCCACGATTAGCACGGCGGGCAGTGTCACGGTGGACCCGACCTCCCCGGCGAGCTTGTCGACGGTCAGGACGTCGTCAACCGACGCCCTGCTCTGCTTGCCGCCGCAGCGAACGATCGCGTACACGAAAGAACTCTCTCTCCCTGGTGTCGGCCCAACGCGTGAACCGCGGCCTCGTCCGAGCGTCGAGGCGACCGGGCCTGCCGACTATACGCGCTACTCGCCCGCCGAACTTCCGATCTGGTCTCTTGCCGGCCGTGATGACCGGCAAACGTCCAGGATCAATGCCCTGGGCAGCAAGACACGCCGACGACAAAGAATACCAGACCACGCACCCTTATTCGGTCGCAGATGCGTTGGGCGACCCGGCCACCCGCTAGTTCTCGTCGGCCTCCGTCGACGCACCGGCGGAAGGCGCATCGGCGGCGGGCGCATCGGCGGCGGGCGCATCGGCGGACGCATCGGCCGCGCCGGGCGCATCGGCGGGGGCGGGCGCATCGGCGGCGGCTGTCGCAGGCCTGGCCGCCAGCACGGAGTCGGGCGGGCCTGCCTCGCGGTGCGCCGATCGCCTCGGCCGGCGGCGCGGAGCGTCCGCCGTGGCCGCAGCCTCCTCGGGCGGTGCGGCGTCGGCTGAGCCGCCGACAGCAGAGTCGCCCGCAGTCTCGCCGTCGCCACCAGCCGCTACGCTACTGCCCCCAGCCGCTGCGCTATCGCGGTCCGGCGCCTTGCCGTCGCCCCCTGGGCTAACCAGGGCGGAGTCACCCGCGGTGGCGGCACGCAGGCCGGCGCCGCTCGCAACGGACTCGAGCGCGGCCGACTCGGGCTCGGCGGACCCGGCCAGGGCAGCCTCAGCGCCGCCCGGCTTGCTCGACTCCCCCGGCTCGGCCAGCTCGCCTGGCTCGGCCGGTGCCGCGGCTGCTCCGTCAGGGCTGGCTGCGTCTGACTCGATCGTCTTCGCTGCTACCTGCGCGATCGCCTTGCTCCTTGCGGACCTGGACCTGGCCGGGCCCGGCTTCGGCGTTGCGGCCTGCGGCCCGTTGCGCCCGTGCGGATGGGGCAGTTCGGTGAGGTCGGTGGAGACGATGATGCCGCGGCCGTTACAGTGCTCGCACGGGACGGAGAACGCGGCAAGCAGCCCGGAACCGACCCGCTTCCGGGTCATCTGGACGAGGCCGAGCGAGGTCACTTCGGCGACCTGGTGCTTGGTCCGGTCGCGAGCCAGGCACTCGATCAGCCGGCGCAGCACGAGATCACGGTTGCTCTCGAGCACCATATCGATGAAATCGATGACGATGATGCCGCCGATGTCCCTGAGCCTGAGCTGCCGGACGATCTCCTCGGCTGCTTCCAGGTTATTCCTGGTGACGGTCTGCTCCAGGTTGCCGCCCTGGCCGGTGAACTTGCCCGTGTTGACGTCGATGACCGTCATTGCCTCGGTGGTGTCGATCACCAGCGAGCCGCCGCTGGGGAGCCAGACCTTCCTGTCCAGCGCCTTGGCGATCTGCTCATCGATCCGGTAGGCGGTGAACAGGTCCTTGTCGTCGGTCCAGCGCTCGAGCCGATCAGCGAGGTTCGGCGCCACATACCGCACGTAGTCGTCGACCAGGTCCCATTCGCTGTCACTTGCGATGACGAGTTTGGTGAAGTCCTCGTTAAATATGTCCCTGACAACCCGGATCGTCAGGTCGGGCTCGCCGTAGAGCAGGTCGGGCGCGCTCGCCGTCTTGGCCTTGCGCTCGATCGCCTGCCACTGGGCGACCAGCCTCGTGACGTCGTGCTGCAGTTCCTCCTCGGACGCGCCCTCGGCGGCGGTCCTGACGATGATCCCGCCTTCTTCCGGCGCGACCTTCTTCAGTATCTGCTTGAGCCTGTTGCGCTCGGTGTCCGGCAGCTTGCGGCTGATCCCGGTCATGGCGGCGCCTGGGACATATACCAGATACCGCCCCGGCAGGCTGATCTGGCTGGTCAGGCGCGCGCCCTTGTGGCCGATCGGGTCCTTGGTGACCTGGACCATGACCGATTGACCGGACTTAAGCGCCGATTCGATACGCTTTGCGACACCCTCGAGGCCGCTCGCGTCGAAGTTGACCTCGCCGGCATAGAGGACGGCGTTGCGCCCCTTGCCGATGTCGACGAACGCCGCCTCCATCGAGGGGAGCACGTTCTGCACCTTGCCGAGGTAGACGTTGCCCACGAAGGACTGGTGGCTCGCCTTGTCCACGTAGTGCTCGACCAGGACGCCGTCCTCGAGCACGGCGATCTGGGTCCTGTCGCCTCGCTGGCGCACCACCATAACGCGCTCGACTGCTTCTCGCCGGGCCAGGAACTCCGATTCGCTAACGATTGGCGGCCGGCGCCGTCCGGTGTCGCGTCCCTCGCGGCGGCGCTGCCGCTTGGCCTCGAGCCGGGTGGAACCCTTGACCGCCCGGACGTCGTCGGGCTCGGTCGCAGGCCGTGGCTCGCGAACGTGGACAACAGTGTCGGCCGGCTCGTCGGGTGCCGGCACCTCACCGCCGGCCACCAGCGTGCCGTTGCGCTGCCTGCGTCGCCGGCGGCGCCTGCTCGATGTGCTTCCCCCTTGGCCTTCCGCGCTTTCGTCGCCGGGCTGCTCGCGCCCGCCGTCGCTGGCTCCGTCGGCCCGGGCAGCCTGTTGCGTGGCGTTGGCACTGTCCTGCATTCTTCCGCCGTGCCTATCCGCGGTTGCCTGACCGGTGTCGCCGTCTCCGGAGTGGTCGGCACCGCGATCGGCCGCACCGCCCTCTGCCGAGCCCTCCCGGGCTGCGCCCCGAGTTGAAGTGCCGCCTTGCTGATCCGCGCCGCCATTGCCTGAGCCGCCTTTGCCTCGGCCGCGGCCGCCTCGCCGACGCCTGCGCGAGCCGCCACCACCGCCTTCGCCCTCGCTCTGGCCTGCATTAGTCAGGGCGGAGCCGGCGTCTGTGCGGGCGGAGCCGGCGTCGGTCCGGGCGGGGCCGACGTCGGCTGGGCCGTCGGCCAGATCCGGCGGCTGGAAGACCAGGACCGGCGGCTGGAAAGCCGCGGCTGGCACTGGCTGCTGCGCACCCCCGCCTGACCTGCCGCCGCGTGGCGTTCCTGGGTCAGGCGCGCCGGGCGAGACGCCTGGCACGGCCGGAACGGCGCCCGCGGCTGGCCCGCCCTGCCCGGCCAGACCAGCGCCTGGGCCGGCACCCTGCTGGCCGGCCTGGCGAGAGCCTGGCTCACTATCCGGTGCGGCTGACTTAAAGGCGGGTGGTCCGGCCGGCCTGCTTACGCCGCGGCGGCCCCGGCGCAGCAAACCGCGCCGGTGAGTGGTCTCTTGGCCGGTGGCCTGGGTCTGACCGGTTTCTTGGCCGGTGGCTTGTGCCTGACCAGCATTAGCTGATGATTCATTAGATTCTGACTGTCGATTCTGTGGCTCGGTTTCGAGCATCCGGGCGATCTCTTCCGTAGGGCTCCCGGGCGCGCCGGTCAGCGAGCTGATCGCGCGTGCCGCACGGGGGCTGTTCGTTCGCACGCAGTCGGCCGGCTGGCGCCTGCTGGGCGCTCTCCGCCTCCGGCTGCATTGCCTTGTCTGTTGTGCGTGGTGGCAGGTGTACTTCGGGCCTGGGAACCGAGTCCTGGTGATGCTGCCTCAGTTCCGGCATGCGTTCTGCTGGCTCACCGATGACAGGACCGGTAGCGGCGCTGGCTTCGGCCATCCCTATCTGAGCTCCCGTCTGATCCGCGGTGAGCGCGCTCATCGGCCCCTGCCACAACCTGGTCACCAGCGGGGGCGACGTAGGCAACGGAGCCGAAAACTGCCGGAGCGCGGCCAGGATGTCATCTGGGCGGACGGCAGGTGTCATCTGCCGAACAATCATGCGAAGTATCGCACATCCGGCAGCTGGGTCGATTCCGGGCGGGTCGATGCCGGGCTGCTGCGTGCTGGCCTGGCTGATCGGACTGGCCAGGCTGGTCAGGTCGACCTGGCTGGCCTTGCTAGCCCGGCTGGTCAGGCTGATCACGGCAGCGCGCGCGTCGAGCGTGCGGATCCCCTTGCTGGTCAGGCGCTGGACCTGAACGCTGGGTGCGGCGAGGAACGCCTGCACTGCGCAGTCAGCAGCATCGGCCGGAAGGCCCGGCCAGATGACCTTCCACTCGGAGGCCTCAAGCTGCACTCCCGCGGACCTTCCGCCCGCTTCGACAACCTCGATCACGTCAATCCCGTCCGGCAGCGCGGCGTTGAGCCGCCGACCGACGTCGTCCGGCTCGCAACGGCGGGTCACTGCAAGTTCGAGGTACTCTGCCTCGCTCGCCGATCCCGTCGGAGCCCCGCCCGAATACGAAATCCTCGGATGCGGTGAGAACCCGGCTGAGTAAGCGACCGGCACGCCGGCCTTGCGTACTCCCCGCTCGATCGCGCGCGCTACATCTCTGTGGCTCGCGAAGCGCATCCTGCCTCTTTTAGAGTACCTGATGGTCAGCCGCTGGACGGTGGGCGCGGGAGGCGGCCCGGATGGCATGGGCCTGGCCATTTAAGCGTCCCTCCCCTGGCCAGACGCCACCGACGCCAACGGAGCGCGGTCGAGCACGGTCAGCGGCAGCAGCCGCTCGCCGGTCGGCCCGGTCTCGATCTGGGTGTCCATCGCGGGGCAGACTCCGCACTCGAAGCACGGAGTCCACCGGCAGTCATCGACCTCGGCGGCGCCGTCGGGGTCAATGGAGGCTCGCCAGTCCTGCCAAAGCCAGTCCCTGTCCAGGCCGGCGTCCAGGTGATCCCATGGCAGGATCTCGGCGTACAAGCGCTCGCGCGTCGTGTACCAGGCCAGGTCGACGCCGTCCTGCGCCAGTGCCCGCTGCGCGCAGGTCTCCCAGCGCTCGAACGAGAAATACTCGCTCCAGCCGTCGAACCTGCCGCCATCCTCCCAGACGGCCCTGATCACCTTGGCAACCCTGCGGTCGCCGCGGGACAGCAGTCCCTCCACCATTGACGGCTTGCCGTCGTGGTAGCGGAAACCGATCGACGAGCCATAACCGCGGTCGGCCCGCATCGCCGCGCCGAGCGCCTTCAGCCGTGCGTCAACCGTCTCGTGGTCGCATTGCGCGGCCCACTGGAAGGGGGTATGCGGCTTGGGCACGAAGCCGCCAATCGACACCGTGCACCTGATGTCCCGCCGACCGGTGGCCTTCCGCCCGGCTTCGATCACGCGGTGCGCGACCCTGGCTATCGCGAGCACGTCCTCGTCAGTCTCGGTCGGCAGCCCGCACATGAAGTACAACTTGACCTGCCGCCAGCCACTCGCGTAGGCGGTCGTCACAGTTGAGATCAGGTCATCCTCGCTGACCATCTTGTTGATCACCTTGCGGATCCGGTCGGTGCCGCCTTCAGGGGCGAACGTGAGCCCGGACCGGCGGCCGTTCCTGCTGAGCTCGTTGGCCAGCGTCACGTTGAACGCGTCCACCCTGGTCGACGGCAGCGAGAGGCCGGTATTAGTGCCTTCGTACCGGTCAGCGAGATCGGTGGCGATCTCGTTGATCTCGCTGTGGTCGGCGCTGGACAGCGAGAGCAGCCCGACCTCGGCAAAGCCGCTAGCGGCCAATCCCGCCTCGGTCATCTGACCGATCGTCGTGATCGACCGCTCCCGAACGGGCCTGGTGATCATGCCGGCCTGGCAGAACCGGCAGCCTCTGGTGCAGCCGCGGAAGATCTCGACGCTGAACCGCTCGTGCACAGACTCGGCGATGGGGACGAGCGGCTTGCTCGGATACGGCCACGAGTCCAGGTCGGTGACGGTGTGCTTGGCGACCGCGCGCGGTACGCGCGGCCGGTTCGGCACAACGCGGCCGATGGTCCCGTCTGGCAGATAGCTGACGTCGTAGAAGCGCGGCACGTAGACGCCCCCGCGCGAGGCCAGGCGCAAGAGCAGGCCATCCCGCCCGCCAGGTCGTCCCGCCCGTTTCCAGTCCCTGATCAGGTCGGTGATGGTCAGCACTGCCTGCTCGCCGTCGCCGAGGACCGCGCCGTCGATGAACTCGGCGACCGGCTCGGGGTTGAAGGCGGCATGGCCGCCAGCCAGCACCACCGGGTCGCTGTCCCCGCGGTCAGCCGCCGAGAGCGGGATCTGGGCCAGGTCCAGGGCCGTGAGCAGGTTCGTGTAGCCAAGCTCAGTTGCGAAGCTGACGCCCAGCACATCGAACGCACGGACCGGGCGGTGCGCGTCGACCGTGAACTGCGGCACCTGATGCTCGCGCATCAGGGCCTCCAGATCCGGCCAGACGCAGTAGCTGCGCTCGGCGAGCACACCCTCGCGTTCGTTAAGGACCTCGTAAAGAATCTGGATTCCCTGGTTGGGCAGGCCTACCTCGTACGCATCCGGATACATCAGTGCCCAGCGCACCTCGGTAGCGTCCCAATCCTTGACGACGCTGTTGAGTTCCCCGCCGACGTACTGGATCGGCTTGCGTACCAGCGGGAGCAGCGACTCAAGCCGGGGGTAGACCGACTGAATAGGCATCGCTACAGCTTACCGACCGCCAGTGCGCGCCTGCCGTCGGCGACGGGCACGGAAGATCGAGCAAGCGGTCAAGGGCTGCTAATCTACGCTACATTCTAGGTCGCAACGGTAGGTATTCCCGCAGTCCGGAGCAGCGGGACGCACTGGACCGGCGCACGAGAAATGGACTTTGATGCACCTGAATCCCTTCATGATCATCGGCAGCGCCGTCGTCGGCCTGCTCGTCGGTCTGACCGGCGCCGGCGGCGGCGCGCTGATGACTCCGATGCTGATCCTGCTGTTCGGGGTCACCCCTTCATCGGCGATCTCCAGTGATTTGGTCGCGGCCGTGCTCATGCGGCCGTTCGGGGCTGCCGTGCACCTGCGCAAGGGCACCGTCAACATGCGCTTGGTCGGGCTGATGGTGGTCGGGTCCGTGCCTATGGCGTTCCTCGGCTCTTACCTGCTGCACCTGCTCGGCGGCAGCGAAGCCGACCAGGCGAATGTCGAGATCGCGCTCGGCACCGCCCTTCTTATCGGCGCTGCCGCGATGGTGATCAGATACGTACTTGACCGGCGCTCCGGCCAGCAGCGTCTCGGGACGATCATTGAGGTGACGGTGCGACCCATCCCCACGATTGCGATCGGCGCCGTGGGCGGGCTGATCGTCGGCCTGACGTCAGTCGGCTCAGGCTCGCTGATGATCGTGCTGTTGCTCTTCGTCTATCCGCTGATCGGCGCGAACCAGCTGGTCGGCACCGACCTGACTCAGGCCGTTCCGCTCACCGCGGCGGCCGCGCTCGGGGCCCTTGCGTTCGGCCATCCCGAGTTCGGAGTGACCGCCTCGGTCGCGATCGGCAGTGTCCCCGCAGTCCTGGTCGGCTCCTTCTTGTCCTCCCGCGCTCCTGACCGCTACATCAGGCCGGTCATCACGTACGTGATCTTCGCGTCCGGCTTGAAATATGTAGGTGTCCCCACGACCCCGCTGGGCGTCACGCTGGCTGCCGTGGCCGCGGGCGGCCTGACCTTCTGGCTGGTTCGCGCTCAGCCATGGCGCCGCGGTCTGCCCGCGTCCGCGTCCGCGGCCGCTGCCGACACGACCTCGGCCGGAGCGGCGTCGGCTAGAGCGGCCGGTTCTGCCTCCGCGAGAGCGGCCAGTTCTACCTCGGCTGGCCTTCCCGCCACGGATGGCGCGGCGCACCGGGGCGCTGGGTCCGATGGCCAGGCTCAGGCGCCCATTTCCGTCACCGTGCCGCGCGATGGCGCTGCCATACCCCGCGAGAACCAGAGCCCGCCCAGCGCAGGTCTCGACTAGCGAGCACCACCAAGCACAGCTGCCACAAGCATCCCTGCGCCAGCGGCTGTTCTGACAGGGCACCTCGCAGTGGGATCTGCTGCCTTGACGGCCGCGTGTATGGGTGCGCCGCCCCGATTGCGCTGTTAAGAGCGCATCGTGAGCGAGCACGCCACGCGGCTGTGCTCATCGCGGTGCCACCACGCGGTGGCCGATCTTCTTGGCCGCCTCGGCCATCCGGTCGTCAATTGTGACAAGGGCCCCGAGATCCTGGCCCAACTGCACGGCGGTCGCCAGATGGATGGCGTCCAGTGACCGGATCTGGACCGGACGAAGCGCCGCCGCCTCGTCTAGGACACGGTTGCTGATCCGGACAAAGTCCAGCCGTGTCAGGACCTTGCGGCCGGCAGCGACCGCATCGTCACCAGCTAGCAACAGCGCCCGCAGAACCTCGGTTCGGGCCAGCGAACTCGAAACGAGCGGGCGGCGACGGCGCAGATACCGCCGCAGCGCAACCGACTCAGCCTCGCGCACGGCAAGCCTGACGATCGCGGAGGAGTCCAGGTAAGTCGCCGCCATCAGCGTTCGTCATTCCGCAGCCGCGCCAGAGCCTGCGAGGGAGATTCGGCCCCCGAGGGCAGAACTAGCGGCTCCGGCAGATCATCCAGGTCATTCGTCGCGGCCTCGACATCACCGGGACCGCCGCACCCCGGGCAGGACGCCACCAGGTTGCGGCTCGCCGCAGGCCAGAAGCCAGGCCTCGGGGAGCCTGGTGTGTCCAGGCCGGAGCAAAGGCGCGGCCCTCCCGCCGGGAAGCAGGCCCCCACGTAGCAGCCCCGCCGACCCGTCGGGCGTCGAGTAACCGCCCCGGTCAGCTCGCGAAGACGTTGCGCGGACGGCGAACGGACTGGAGCAGCCCTACCGCGATCATGTCCGCGAACATGGCCGAGCCGCCGTATGACACGAACGGCAGCGGCAGGCCAGTCACTGGCATGATTCCCATGGTCATCCCGATATTGACGAACGTCTGCGCGGCGAACCAGATCGCGATACCCGCGGCGACCAGCATCCTGAACTGATCCTCCGCCCGCGCCGCGATTCGCAGCGCGCAGGTCAGGAGCAGCCCGAGCAGTCCGATGACGAGCAGCGAGCCGACGAAGCCAAGCTCATTGCCGGCCACCGCGAAGATGAAGTCGGTGTGCTGCTCGGGGACGAAGCTGCCCGCAATGATCGGGCTGTGGAACAGGCCGGTGCCGTGCAGGCCGCCTGACCCGATCGCCATCTTCGCCTGAGCAGCGCTGTAGCCCGTGCCGAGCGGATCGGCCGACGGGTTGATGAACGACGTCAGCCTGCCCACCTGGTAGGCCTTGAGCAAGTGCAGCTGCGCGACGGCCGCGATCACGAGCACCGCAGCGGCGGACATGCCGATGAGCCACTTGAGCCTGACACCGGACAGCGCGATAAGCCCCCCGACGAGCAGCACGAGCACGATCATCACGCCGAGGTCGGGCTCGGCGGCCACCAGCAGGATCGGGGGCGCGGCGAGCCCCAGCGTGAGCGCGATGGCCCGCGTCCCCGGCCTCGTCTCTCCTGGACGCAGTCCCGACAGGAGCATCGCGCTGATCACGATCACGGACAGCTTGGCGAACTCCGATGGCTCGATCTGGAAGCCGGCGCCGATGGAGATCCATGCTCTGGCGCCGTTGACGATGCTTCCCAGCGGGCTGAGCACCGCCAGCAAGCCGAGGCAGGACAGCCCGTACAGGATCGGCGCATAGAGCCTGGCCTGCCGGGTGTCCAGGGAGCTGACGAGCAGCATCAGCACGAGCCCGAGGGTGATATTGAGCAGTTGCTTCAGCAAGAACTCATGCGGGTTGGAGCCCTGCTGGATCAGCATCTGCTGGGTGCCCGACCAGATCAGGAGCGTGCCAAGCACGCTCAGCGCGAGCACGGCGGCTAGCAGCAGCCAGTCGGCGTGCCTCAGCGCCGAGTCCCGGCCCACGGCCCGCGCGGCGAGCCGCCTGACGGCAACCCAGGCCGGGCTGCTGTGGCCGCGCGACTGGCTGCTTACCCAGCTCACGGCTGCCGCTTCCGGTGGCTGGCCTGCGCCGCCTTGGCGGCTGCCCGCTGTGTCGCCTTGGCGGCTGCCCGCTGTGCAGCGGGGCCGAACCCAGGCGGCGGCACCATCTGGCCGACCTGGTTCAGATGCGGCAGGCCAGGCAGCACACCGCCCGGCAGCGCTGCGGTGTGCCCTTCCAGGCCATAGAGGCTGTCCCAGATCTGGCGGGCGGCTGGACCTGCGACATCCGCGCCGAAACCGGCGTTGGGGATCACCACGACCACCACGTACTTGGGGTGATCACAAGGCGCGAAGGAGGCGAACACCGACGTCGCCTGGTTACCTACGACCTCAGCGGTACCGGTCTTGGCAGCCACGCAGACGCGGCTGAGCGGGAAGCCCCCGAAGGTGCCGGCCGCGGTTCCGCCTGTCACCACCCCGGCGAGTGCGTGCCTGATGTAGGCGAGCGTCGACTTCGCCACGGGCAGGTGCCCGGTGACCGGCGGCGTGATCTTGCGCACGGTCGTACCGTCCGCGCTCATCATTGCCTCACCGACACGCGGGCTGTAGAGCGTGCCGCCGTTGGCGAGCGCTGCGTAGGCACGGGCTAGCTGCAACGGAGTCACCGAGACATATCCCTGGCCGATCGAGGCGATCACCGACTG
>Ga0070707_100001851_pt1 | contig 20321 bp, 15 predicted proteins | sample KBSK5502metaG_FD_65468 | JGI IMG/M metagenome (GOLD analysis project Ga0070707, IMG submission 65468) | Corn, switchgrass and miscanthus rhizosphere microbial communities from Kellogg Biological Station, Michigan, USA - KBS K5-50-2 metaG | ecosystem: Host-associated > Plants > Roots >...
ATGCTGCCTCAGGGCGTGGAGCTGGCCAGTTCAGGCCGGCGCATCGGGGCCTACTTCCTGGCGATTCCGCTGGCCATCGTCACGCTCGGGATTGGCTACGCGATCTGGGGACTGATCGTGTGGGCCAATGGCCAGACCCCGGCGCTGCAGGTGCTGGGCATGCGCTGCTGGCGGCCTGACGACGGGCGCGTCCCCGGCTTCTGGTGGATGGCGCTGCGCGAGGTCGTCGGGCGCATCGCCGAGGGCGTCTTGAGCTTTATCACCCTGCTCATCTCGCTCATCCTCATGCTCACCAGGCCCGACCGTCGCAGCCTGCACGACCTGATCGCCGGGACCGTGGTGCTCTACGACCCGAACAAGGTGCTGGCGAGCCAACCGCCGCAGGCGCCAGCTCCCGTGTAGCCTACGATCGCGGCAGCCGCGCCTGGTCAGGCTCCGAGCGGGCTGCTGACCGGTTGCGGGCGGATTGAGTACTCCATCCCCCAGTTTGGTGCGTCTACTACTCGCGGGTACGTGCCGAGATGTTGATCATCGGCCATAGTGTGGGGGGAGTTCATGAGGGTTCTGGTAACCGGGGGTGCGGGGTTTATCGGCTCCCATTACGTGCGCACATTGCTGGGAGGCGGCTATCGCGGGTTCGAGCACGCGCGCGTCACCGTGCTTGACAAGCTGACCTACGCCGGCAACCTCGCCAACCTGGAGCCGGTGGCCGCCAGCCCGCGATTCTCGTTCGTGCGCGGCGATATCGGTGACGGCGCACTGCTGGCCTCCGTGGTCCCCGGTCACGACGTGGTGGTCAACTTCGCCGCGGAGAGCCACGTCGACCGGTCGATCACCGGGGCGTCGAACTTCGTGGCCGCGAACGTGGCGGGGGTTCAGGTCCTGCTGCAGGCGTGCCTGGAGGCGCGAGTCCCGCGGGTGGTCCAGGTCTCCACCGACGAGGTATACGGCAGCGTGGCGTCTGGGTCGTGGGCCGAAGACGCGCGGCTCGACCCGAGCTCCCCGTATTCGGCGGCCAAGGCGGGCGGTGACCTGATCGCCGGGGCGTATGCCCGGACGTACGGGCTGAACCTAAGCATCACGCGGTGCTGCAACAACTACGGCCCGTACCAGTACCCGGAGAAGGTCATCCCGCTGTTCGTCACCAACCTGCTGGACGGGCTGAAGGTCCCGCTGTACGGGGACGGCCTTAACGTCCGCGGCTGGGTGCACGTCGATGACCACTGCCGGGGCATCCAGCTGGTCCTGGAGCAGGGTCAGCCGGGACGCGTGTACCACATCGGCGGTGACGTTGAGCTGTCCAACGTGGAGCTGACCAAGGCCCTGCTGGAGTGCTGCGGGGCGGCCTGGGACATGGTGGCCCCGGTCGAGGATCGCAAGGGGCACGACCGCCGGTACTCGCTGGACGACTCGCTCCTGCGGGGCATGGGCTATGCCCCGCAGATCCCCTTCAGCGAGGGCCTGGAGGCCACCGTGCGGTGGTACCAGGACAACCGCCGCTGGTGGGAACCTCTGAAGCAGCCCTATGCGGCCCCGGTCCAGCGTGCCGTGAAGGACCCGCACGGCGAGAACGCGGCCGCCACGGCGGGCCCAGCAGGTCGAGCGCGCCGACGTCCCAGCTCTCGACTGAGGAGAGCCAGGTGAAACGGCTCGGGCGCGGCGTCATCGTGCTGCTGATGACAGGCCTCGTGACTTCCGCGTGTAGCACTGGCGGGCGGTCACAGACAGCCTCCCCGGCATTGGCCACGCCTCAGGCTCAGCTTCCCCCCGGGGGGAGTGCACGGCCAGCCGCCGACGTGCCCCAGCACCCGGGATCGAACGGGCGGGCGGGCAAGGCGCACGCCAGGCTGGTCGTGAACAACGGGAAGATCAGTATCTGCTCGCTGATCACGCACCAGCAGGTCGATCAGATCATGCGACTGCAGCTCCCCGCGCCGGTGCCCGTCATGGTCGGAACGTTCGCCGAGTGCGCTACGACCCAGCGGCGTGGCCTGGACTCCCATTCCGCACGCGTGCGCGTGGCCTGGGCTGTGCCACCCGAGTCCAATCCTCGTCTGGCCTTCCGGCGGATGACCATTAACCTGCCTCGACGCGACGCCATCCAGGGCCTGGGAGAGAATGCCTACTGCAGCAGCGCGAACTCCCTCTCGTCCCAGCTCTTCCTCATCTCCGGCCGGAATCTGCTGGAGGTATTCGCCGACACCTGTGATCACGCGACGGCGCTCGCCCGAGATGCGCTCGGCCGCCTCTGACTGCGGTCGTGGTCAACCACGGGGTGACGCTGTCACGGCTTCAGGCTGTCCGCCGTTTCCTTAGGGCTGCATACGAGGAAGTAAAAGTCATGCCCCAGGTGCGGCAGCGCCGAATCTTCCGCGTCGAAGCACTGATTTATAAGCTCAGACGTAGCCGGATCTTCATCTAGAAAGTTCTGCGCGATTCCTGAAAAGGCGATATGGAGCACGGTACCCCCGTAGGGCCGCTCCTCAAGAACCGTGAACCACCGCCTCACCGCGGGCAGCAGATTCGCGGAATCGACAGCCTCCGATGGATCATCGAGTCGCATCGACATCAGGCTGGGCCTTATCACCCGGCGCTTGATTTTGCCATCGGCCATTCTTCTTCGCTCGGCCGGGAGTGTCGCGAGCAAGGCGTTCGCAGCATCAAGCTGCGGGCTGGTCCACTGAAATTTCGTGGGTCCCACAAACTCGTCGATGACGAGCAGGCCATCGGGCTTCAGCAGTCCGGCAATGAGCCGCATGGTCTCGTCGAGATGCTGGAAGTGGTGCAGGGACTGCAGGCCCAGAATGACGTCGTATTTCTCTCCCGCGCTCAGTAGCGCCTGTGCGTCCGCGACTTGGAAGCTCAGCACGTCTTCTAGGTCGAGTTCCTTCGCCTGTTGTGTTGCATAGGCGACGCGCTCGGGCGAGATATCAACTCCGGTAATATGGCCGAAGACGCCCAGCTTTGCCCAGGCCACCTCGTTGCCCCCCGTACCGGAGCCCAGAGACAAAGCCTTCAGGCCAACCCGGCGAGCCAGCCACGTATTCGCCACATGCTGCGGGAAGGAGATCTCGGGATCTCCGCTCGCAAAGGTATTCCATCGGCTGGAGACAGCGGGTATTGCCCACCACTGCTGAAGCGAGGGCTCGACGACCGACCAGTGAGCCACGACGCGGTCCGTGCCGCGTACCCGAGCCCGGTCCATGACGCTTCTGAGATGCCCATGGCCTACCTTGCGGATAACGCGCGCCGCATCGTGCCGGTTTACCAGATTGCTAAACAAGCCTTACTCCCGCTGGTCATCGGTTATGGCGAGCGAACGGGCGAGCCATTGACATGGATGTTTCCTTTCCAGACGCCGACGCTGCCGCAGGAATCGCCGCCGCAGTCGGTGGCATCGCCGAATGTCCCTCCGCCGAACGTGTTGTTCTCGACCTGAACGCCCAGGCTGCTCTCGTTAAAGAAGGTATATGATCCGCCCTTCAGGAAGTTACCGATCACGGTGTTGCCGCTGCTGGGGTCTGACTGGAAGAAAATTGCCGACGTGGCGCCTGAAGGTACGACAATATAGTTTCCCTCGTAAGTTATTCCGTTGCCGCCCTGGCTGAACAGCCCGTCGAGATGACAAGGGCTGCCACCGCACGAAGCATTCTGCACGTATATTTCATTATCCTTGATCACGCTTTGCTGCGTTGGGTCAAGGCCTTGCGGAAACCCCTGTATCAGGGAGTTGCTCACGAGCATTGGCACGTTGCCGGTGTACTCGCTGATGCCGCCGATGTCGGACCCACCCGTGTAGACCGGTACCGAAGGGCCGGACTCCAGGGTAGAGCCAGTCACCGTGATGGTGCTGGTCGCGCCGGGAGTCTGGCAGGCATTCTGTATGAGGAACCAGGACTGGGAGGGCTGCCAGTCGATGACGGAGTTGCTGATGGTGAGATTCCCGCAGCCGCTCCAGTACAGGCCGCCCATGATGTGGACGTGATCAAGCGTCAGGTTGGTAGCAGCGCAGTTGAGGTAATGGTACTGGCTCCAGTTGCAGTCGCTCTTCGGCGGAACCTTGCCGTCCGCTGCCGAGTACATGGTGAGCGCAGCCAGTGAGCCTCTGTACCCCTGCGTGCCGGGCTGCACGTAGGGCGCGGCGACTGCCGGGGGCACCGGAGAACCTGGGGTCGGGGCCGTCGTCGGGACCGTCGGCGTCGAGGTGCCCGGACGTGTCTGGGCCGGACGGGGAAGTGCCTTATGATGCCTGTTACGGTGGCGTGGGTGCGCCTTCGGGGCATTGTTCTGGAGGGCAGCCGCGGCGGTCGGGCTCGGTCTGGCCAGCGGCCGGTGCGCCACGAGCGCCGTACCGGACAGCGCCACGGTGAGGACGACAGCCACGCCGATGACCGCGAGCCCGAGGCCGCCATAGACGAGGGTCCGTCGAGCACGCAGCCTCGGCACTGGCGACCCGTTCCGCAGCCAGTCTCGCTCCGGGACGCCGCGGCTCTCGCGCCCGCCACGACGTGTAGGCACCTCAGGGCGATCCCATGAACGCCGATGCCGCATTGACCCCCTCCTGCACATAACGGCGCGCCGTTAGAGGCATTCGACGTCCGATACTGCCATTACCGGAAGGCGCAAGTCCCGAGAAACCCGAAGTCGGTATGCGCGGTACGCGCTCAGCCAGGCAAATGTCGCCGCCCGGCTATGCGCCGCTGGCCGCGGCGACGTGCCTCCAGCGCCGGCCCTGCCGTCCATGCCCGGCGATCGGCCCGCTGCCGGCTCATGTCACCGCCTTGCGGACCGCCTCGGCTACTCTGCGCTGCTGATCTGCGGTTATGTGCGGGTACAGAGGCAGCGAGATGATGCTGGCCGCCGCGGCCTCGGCAACGGGGAAGTCACCGGGCGCATATCCGAGTGACCGGAACGCGGGCTGCAGGTGCACGGGCACCGGATAGTGGATACCCGCCTGGATCCCGAGTTCCTGCAAAAGCTGGACGACAGCGTCACGCCGGGGCACGCGGATCACGTAGAGGTGCCACACGTGATCATTCTCAGCACCGGTCTGCGGCAGCGCGACGTCGTCAATTTCCGCGAGCATCTCGGCATAGCGTGCAGCCGCCGCGGCTCGGCGTTCGTTCCACTCGGTGAGGCATCGTAGCTTCACGCGCAGGACCGCGGCCTGCAGTGAGTCCAGCCGGGAGTTGCAACCAAACGTTGCGTGCTCGTACTTGCGCGCCGAGCCGTGGTCCCTCAGCAGCCGGAGCCGCTCCGCGATCGTCTCCGAGCCGGTCAGCACCGCGCCCGCGTCGCCATAGGCACCCAGGTTCTTGCCCGGGTAGAAGCTCGTCGCGGCGGCCAGGCCCAGCGCCGCGGGGGGCTGACCCGACTGGCTCGCGCCGTGCGCCTGGGCCGCATCCTCGATCACCACGGCACCGCGCCGCGCGGCCAGGTCGGCGATCGCTTTCATCGGCGCCATCTGCCCGTAGAGGTGGACGGGGATCACCGCGGCCGTATCCGGGCCGGCCGCCTCAGCCAGGGCGGACGGGTCCATCAGCAAGTGCTCGGGGTCCACGTCGGCGAGCACGGGCTGCGCGCCTGCCCGCACGACGGCCTCGGCCGTCGCCACGAACGTGTTGGCCGGCAGCACCACCTGCGACCCCGTCGGCACCCCGGCGGCCCGCAGCGCCAGCTCGATAGCGTCGGTGCCGTTCGCGACGCCGACGCAGTGGGGAACGCCGCTGAACTCTGCGTACTCGTGCTCGAACGCCCTGACCGCCGGGCCGTTGACGAAGGCCGCGTCGGCCAGCACCTCGCGCATGGCCGCGTCGATCTCGTCGGCGACTTCGGCGTGCGCCTTCCGCAAGTCGACCAGCGGAATGACGTCAGATATACCCACAGCCCTCCCCCTTACTTTTCTCCGGTGGTCACTTACGTCCCGGCCAGCGCTCCCGGCCCGGTCGTCTGCCCGCTGGCATCCGCCCTCATTATGCCGAGATATGCTCCCGCGGCACCCATTATCAGGAAGAAGATACCGGTGAACATCGGGAAACTGAGCGCGTCGAACGTCGCGCTGGCGGCCACTCCCACCGCGATCGACGCGACCAGGGCCTGACCTATTTCGCGACGTCTTTCGTCGTGCGTCAGCCGGCGGCCAGCGGCGGCACAGTAGATGCCGGTGAAATAGAGCACCAGGAGGACGGCAACGCCGACGAACCCGATCTCGACGAGGCTATGCAGGTAGGCGTTATCTGTAAAGATGTACACCTGGGGGGTGAAAGTGCCGAAGCCCATCCCGAATAGCGGCCGCTGGCCAACGTAATGGAATACGTAGCCGTAGTCGTTCGTCCGGGCTTGAGCAGTCGCGTACGGGTTGGAAGTGCCGAAGAGAGCGGAGAAATATGTAAGAAAGGTGTGGATCAGGCGCGGGGCTACTACCCTGACCGCTCCGAGGCCGAGAACCGTGGTGACGATGGTGCCGATGCGACGCCGACTATTCCAAGTCGGCCAGAGAAGCAGCATCGCCACCGCCGCGCCTACTATCCCTGACCGTGACAAGGAGACCAAGATCCCGAAGGCTATCAGTACAACAGGAGCCCATCTACGGAATCTTCGCGGTTCTTCGCCCTGGCGAGCGGGAGAAAATGCCTGTTGCAACGCGAATGGCAATAGCATGGCCATGACGACGCCGAACTCTATCGGCTGGGTCGCGGTGCTCGAGGGGCGGTGAAGTCCGTTGCGGGAGAGCAGCGTCGTGACGTCGACCCGGGGGACCAGGCCGGGGATCTGAAGGTACTTGGCCACGTCAAGGCCGGTGTAGAACTGGACGATGCCGATCGCGCCCACCACGCTGCCCGCGATCACGGCCCGGCGCAGCAAGGTGGCGAGCCGGTCATAGCTGGTGACGGACTGCGAGATGACCACGACCAGGCCGACCCAGGAGACCAGGATGATGAGCGCGCGATCTGCGCCGAGGACCTCTTTCTGCGAGATGTTGCGGGTCATTCCGGCTACGAAGCTGGCCAGCACCGTCAGGGAGAAAAGGAACATCGCGACCCGAAGCGGCCTCGCGCCGCCGTCGGGGACGATGCGGCCGGCGATCCACGAGGCCACGTACCACAGGAGGATGCAGAGCGCGGCCACGACCGCGGGCGTGCCCGCGCCGCCGAGCGGGCCGAAAACCAGTGTCGAGGGGATGAAGAACAGCAGGATCAGGTAAGCCGTCAGCAGGGTGACGGCGTCAAGCCTTGCCTCGCGGGAGACGACGCGGCTGCCAGACGCACGATCGAGCGCAGGAAGCGCAGGAACCGAGAAGATGCCTCCCCGCTCGTACGGGTGGGTTCCGCTCACCGCGTCTTGGCCGGATGCGACTCTTGCTCCGGCCATTCACGTATTCTCGCGGCGCCAACCCGCTCATTAGCAGCGGGGGCGCGCCCGCCGCCGCGCTGCGCCTTGTCGCGCCGACTGAGTATGTTGTTGGCGATGAAGGTGAGCAGGAATGAGCAGATCAAACCGATTACGAACACCGCCGCAACAATTTCGATCTTCGTCTTGAGTACCTTCGTGGGGGTGTTCGGCGGCGCGATCAAGACCAGCTGGATCAGGCTGGTCTTGGGAGCTGATGAAGCACGCTGTATCTCGGCCAGCCGTTGCTGGGCGAACTTGACGATTATGGGAATTTGCTGCAAGATCACAGCGGGATGGCGCCCGGTAACGGTGATGGCCAGGAACGGACCCTGCGCGTTGCTGGCTATGCCGGCTGTGTATGGATACGTCACCCCTTGAGCCTGCAGCTGGCTGGCTGACTGGTCGGATGACAGGTTGCGGGCGATGAGGTCCACAACCGAATCGAGCGCCGGGGTGAAGTCCAGATACGGGTTGCCGGCGTTTCCCTGCGCAGACGCGACACTCCGCGAGCTGAGCAGCGTGAGCTGGACCTGTCCCTGGTACTTCGTCGGCCACACCTTGTACACGCCGGCCGTGCCAACGAGGGTGAGCAGCAGCAGGGGAACTGCCACGAACCAGCGCCGAAGCAGCAGGCGGAACATCTCGCCGAAATCCATGCCTCACCTTTCACGGCGAGCGATACTGGCCCCATGGCCACTTGACTCGCCGACGTCCGCCACGGCACCCGGATTCCAGGCTAGTCGCCAGGTGTCTTGTAGCAGCTTACTTTCCCAAAGCTGAGGAGCATCCTGTACGGTCTTGACGAGACCTTGATAGTGATGCGGTTTGCGCGCTGGGACCGGCATCATCACGGGCCGGGGGAGGGGTGCGGTGACCCCGCGAGAAACAATCGCCACGCTGCGTAGGCGCTGGTACGTGCTTGCCGTCATCGCGCTCTGCACCCTGGTCGGTGTCATGGCCGTCCACAAGCGCTCCATCATGTACATGGAGTGCGACGTCCTGTTCGTCAACCCCCCGCCCACACACCTCAATGCCAACGTCCTCCTGAACGAGACGGACTCACTGGACGCGACGACGGGCATCGTCACCAGGGCGGTGATGTCGTCGGCCGTGCAGGACCAGCTCCGGTCGGCGGGCCTGACCGCCAGCTACGACGCGGAAATGACCAACACCGGCACCAACGAGACCCCGGCCTTCAGCGAGCCGAGCCTGCAGATCTGCTCGAACTCGACCAGCCCGGGCATGGCGCTGCGCACGACGAACGGCGTTACCGGGCAGTTTCTGGCCATCCTGCACGACCGCCAGGTCGCGCAGGGCGTCCGACCGACCATGATGATCACGGCCGAGGTCGTAGGGTTGCCCTCGGTCCAGCCCATCTACGGCAGGCCGTCGCAGGCTTACATCGGCGTCGGGCTCATCGGCATCGTCAGCGGCGTGGCCCTGACGCTGTGGAGCGACCCGCTCCTCGAGCGGTGGCAGCGCCGGAAGACCGCGCGTGGGCGACCTCCAGCCGAGGCGGACGCGCACGCGTAGCGGTCCGCCAGCCACCGCCAGCTCGGCGCCCGTCACAGTCCCCGGCGCTTCCACGACTGCCACCACAACCAGTTGCGGGCCCTGCGGATCATCGCGGACACGATCAGGGGCTGCAGGTAGGGCATGGCCGTCGGCCCGATTCGGCTGCGCAGCTGAAAGCCCCGGTACGCAGCCGACGTGTCCGCCTGCGGCCAGCAGTCACGAGCAAACGACACGAGCTCGTCCACCGGGGTCTGCGGGACCCGGCCCCGGTCGTAGGCGCGGGCCGCGAGCCATAGCGCCTCATGGGCTAGCTTGCGGTGGACGATCGCGGAGAGCTCGTCCGCATCAGGTATCCGGTCGCCGCAGCGTTCGACCAGAAGCTCATAGGCCAGCCGCCGCTGACGCAGGTTCACCATATGATTACGGGCCTTCGACATGTTCTGGCCGTGCACCCGGTAATAGGCCTGGTCCGCGCCACGCACGTAGCCGACGTCCGCGTACGTTGCCAGACGCATCCACATCTCGATGTCCCCGGTATGGGGAAGCCGCGGGTCATAGCCGCCCACCAGGTGCTGCAGGGACGTGCGGACGACCACCTCGGGCGTTGTGATGCACCCGTTCGCTTCCCTGAACCGCCGCTTGAGCCACCAGTGGCCGCGCCAGATCGACCACCCTCGGGCGCTGGTCCTGGCTTGTGGCAGCGGCCCGCCATCGCGGAAATGTACGGGATGGCCATAGACGAAGCCGACCTCTGGATGCTCGTCCATGAGAGCAGTGGCCCGGTGTAGTGCTCCGGGGGTCAGCCGGTCGTCCGCGTCCAGCAGGACGCTGTAGTCACCGTCCGCCCATTCGAGCAGGCCCTCGTTGTAGGTGGCGATGTGGCCCCTGTTGACCGGGTGGACCAGGACGTCGACGCGCTTGTCCGAGGCCGCGATCTGGCGAGCGGTGTCGGCGCTCCCGTCATCGGAGGCATCATCGATGATCAGGACCCGAACGTCGCTTTCCGGCTGGTCGTCGAGCACGCTGGATACGCACTCGGTGAGGAAATGGCCGTAGTTGTAGCACGGAATGACGACGTTGACCCGGCTCACGGTGAGCTTCCCAGCGTGCTCACCTCGTGCGGGGGTGCTGGGTTGCTGGCTTCGGGTGCGCGTGCCTGGCTGCCGACCCGAAGGCCCACGACCGCCCCGTGGAACGCCATGCTGCGCGAGGCAGCCTCGAGAATGTCGAGCACCCGCAGCCCGGACCGGCCGTCGGTGAGGGGCGCACGGCCAGTTCGGATGCATGCCGCGAACTCCTCCACCACTTCGCGCAGAGGCTCCTGCTCCGACAGTGCCGGGGACACCATGTCGCCCGACCGGTAGGACACGATCGCCTCCAGGCGGTCCTCGGCCCGCGCCTCTTCCGGAGGGATGAGGTCAACGCCACGGTCGAAGATGGCTACCCGTTGTATCGGGTTGAGGTCATCCCAGAGCAGCGCGCGCTTCGAGCCGCCGATCAGGGTGGTGCGGACCTTGGTCGGGGACAGCCAGTTGACGTGTACGTGAGCGATCGCGCCCCCGGTGAGCTGCAAGGTAACGAACGCCACGCACGACCGGCCGGCGCCGATCGGATCTGCGCCGTGCGCGGCCACCGCCAGCGGCTCCATCCCAGCCGGCAGGACTGAGTCCAGGATCGACAGATCGTGTGGCGCAAGGTCCCAGAGAACGTCGATGTCGCGCTGGACGATGCCCAGATTGATGCGCACCGAGTCGATAAAGTGCACGTCGCCGAGTTCGCCGGAGCGGACGAGCTGGCGGATCTTGGTGACCGCTGGCGTGTAACAGTAGGTGTGGTCACACATGAGCACCGCGCGCCGGCGATCGGCCTCCTCTACCAGCGCGAGCCCGTCCGCATAGGTGGCCGCCAGAGGCTTCTCGACAAGCACGTGCTTCCCGGCGCGCAGGGCGTCGAGAGCGATCGGCAGGTGTGTGGCTGCCGGTGTCGCGATGGCGACCGCGTGAACTCGCTCGTCGGCCAGCACGGCTCGTAGATCATCGGTAATACCGACCGTCGAGTAGGAGCCGACTGCGCGCTGGGCGCGGGATTCGTCCAGATCGGCTACCCACGCCAGCCGGAACTGGCCGGAGGCCGCGAAGTTCCTGGCCAGGTTCGGCCCCCAGTACCCCGCGCCCACGACGGCGACCCCGATCGGCTCCTGGCTGTCCGGCGTCACCGCCCGCGAAACTCCGGACCGACTGCCCACGTTCCCCCCAGGCGTCATCAGGCGCGACGGCGACAGCAGGGAGCGATGGTCCCCAGCTGCGGATGGAGCTGCTGATTGCCGCTGCGGCTCGGCGATGGTGGAATGTACTCGGTGCATTAGACGCGCAACCGGGCGAGCATGTTTACACGCCGGCCTCTCGCGCATCCTCACTCTCCCGGCCTGGAAGAGCGCCCGGACGGCCGGCCAGGGTGAGCATCCCATCGGCAGTCGTGTACAGCTCCCCGGACACCGGGCAGCGCCACGCGGTGTCGCCCTCCGCTACCAGGCGCACGCCCGCGCGGCCCACCCAGCCGATCCGGCGCGCCGGCACGCCTGCGACGAGGGCAAAGTCGGGAACGTCCCTGGCCACCACGGCGCCGGCGGCGACCATGGACCAGCGCCCGATCACGACGCCTGCCACGACTACCGCCCGGGCACCCAGCGAGGCGCCCTCCCGGACGACCACGCCGCGCGCCTCCCAGTCCCCAGGCCGCTTCGGCTTCCCGGTCACATCGGTGGCCCGGGGGTAGAGGTCGTTCGTGAGGACAGCGGCAGGCCCGATGAACACGAAGTCCTCCAGCCGGGCGGGCTCGTACACGAGCGCATAGTTCTGCAGCTTGACGTGGTCGCCGATGACCACGCCCGGGCCGACGTAGGCTCCTCGCCCCAGGATGCAGCCCTCCCCCAGGCGGGCGTGCTCGCGGATCTGGGCGAGGTGCCAGACGACGGTCCCGCCGCCGAGCTGGGCGCTGGAGTCCACGTCAGCCGTGGGCTGGATCCGGATGCCCTCCGCTTGCGCCGCTGGCTGTGCTGGCGTCATGCTCGCCCTCCCCTCTCGCGAAGGCTCATCATGTCACTTCCCCGGCGACCCCGACCTGCTTCCCCGGCGGCACCGGAGCTGCCATCATGCCAAGTCGACGAATGCGCCGCCGCGAGATCGGACCGCCGGATGATCAGTGACACCCGACCTGGCCTCAATGCTCGACGCCTGGTCCGGCTCATGACCGCGGCCATCGAGCGGAACGAGCTCAGCCTAGAGGGACGCACCGTCCTGACCGAGGCGGCCACGGGAGCCTACATCGTCACGCCCGTGCTGGCCGCCATGGCCGGAGCAGATGTCTATGCTCTCGCGGCAGCAACTTCCTATGCCTCGCCGGCGGAACTTCGGGAGGCCACGCTCGAGCTGGCGGAGCTGGCCGGGGTCCTCGATCGGATCCGGATCGTCGGCGAGAAGAGCGCCGGGGTCGTGGGCGCGGCAGATATCGTCACCAACAGCGGCCAGGTCCGCCCCATCGATGCCGCGATGGTCGCGCGCATGAAGCCGTTCTCGGTCGTCCCGCTGATGTATGAGAGCTGGGAGTTCCGAAGCTCTGACGTCGACCTGGAGGCATGCCGCGCGCGCAACATCGCCGTGGCCGGAACGAACGAGCGTCACCCTGCCGTTGACGTCTTCTCCTTTCTTGGTCCGATGGCGGTAAAGCAGCTGCACGACGCGGGGATCGCCGTGTACGGCAGCCGCCTGGTACTGCTGTGTGACAACGCGTTCGCGCCGTTCATCACGGAAGGACTACGCAACGTCGGTGCGGAGGTCTCGAAAGCCCGGCGGCTGACTCACGAGGTGCTAGGCGAGCATTGTGACGCGGTCCTGCTCGCGCGGCAGCCTGGCGCCGGGCGTGCCCTGAGCACTGCCGAGGTGAGGGTGCTCAGCCAGCGGGCGCCGGGCGCGGTTCTGGTCCAGTACTGGGGCGACGCGGATCGATCGGCGCTGGCGGCCGCCGGGGTGCCGACGTGGCCTGAGCGCCCACCTCGCGTCGGCCACATGGGCGTGCTTCCGTCGGCTGTCGGACCCGAACCAGTGATCCGGCTTCAGGCGGGCGGGCTCAAGGTCGGCCAGCTCCTGGCATGCGGTCTGGATCGGGCCTCTGCCACGGACCGAGCTTTGGTGCAGCTGCTGTGACGAAGACCCGTGGCCACGCAGTAGTTCGCGGTTATGTCGCAGAGATGAAGACCCTGAGAGCCATGCTGCCACCAGACAGGATTTTCTTGACGATGACGTAATCTTCCGGGTCGTCTGGCGCGTCTAGGTCTCGTGCCAGGTAATCCGCTGTCAGGGGAGGGCACCGGGGCCTCAGTTACCTGACGTCCCTGAATTGGCGCGACGGCGAGATTGAGGTTGTCATGAGGTTCATCGTCATGACTGGACGGGTCGGGCGGGGACTCTTCGGGGCCCGGCGGCGCAGTCTGGCGCTCACGCTGAGCGCGGCGGTGGCGCTCCTCGGCGGGCTGTTCCCGCTTTGGGCTGCGGCACCCGCGTCCGCGGCCAACTGCGTGACTGCCGCCAACCCGGTAGCGTGCGAGAACGCGCTGCCGGGCGATCCGATGTCTGACTGGTACTCAGAGCAGTCTTACGGAGATGTACAGGGGTTCACTGACCAGATCAGCTACCAGATCGGCGACACGGTTAACTTGAAGGTGCAGTCGCCGGTCTCCTATACCGTCCAGATCTTGCGGCTCGGCTGGTACGGCGGCAACGGTGCCCGGATCATGGGCGGCTCGCCGACGCAGACCTTCCCGGCCAAGACGCAGCCCAGCTGCGTCTCTAATACCAGCACGGGCGCCGTCGACTGCGGCAACTGGTCGGTGACCTACAGCTGGACCGTGCCGTCCGATGCGGTGTCGGGTGTGTACATCGCGAACCTCAACCAGTCGGACAACCATGGCTTCATGACGATCCCGTTCATCGTCCGCAACGACGCCAGCACCTCCGGCATCGTGGTGCAGACCGATGACGAGACCTGGGAGGCGTACAACAAGTACACCGGCGCGAACCTCTACGGGGGCAACGGTCCAGCACCCGACGGGCGGGCCTACGCCGTCAGCTTCAACCGGCCGATGAACCCGGCGGGCGACAACGGCATCTACGGTGCCGAGTACCCGATGATCCAGTGGCTCGAGCGGAACGGCTACGACGTCAGCTACCTGTCCGGAATCGACGTGTCGACCAACGCGTCCCTGCTGCTGAAGCACAAGGTGTTCGTGTCCTCCGGACATGACGAGTACTGGACGGCATCGCAGTACGCCAACGTCCTGGCGGCCCGCAAGGCAGGCGTGGACATCGCATCCTTCGCCGGCAACGACGTCTTCTGGAAGACCCAGCTCACGCCCAGCATCGACGGGTCAAACACGCCGAACCGGACGCTCATTTGCTATAAGGACACGAAACTCGAGCTCAACCCACCCAACGGCGTCCCGAACCCTTCCGGGGTCTGGACCGGGACGTGGATGGATCCGGCGGGAGCCAGTTCCGGCGGCTATAAGCCCGAGAACCAGCTGACCGGCACGATGTTCACGGTCAACGGCTACCGCAGCGACTCGATCACCGTCCCCGCCACCGACGCCCAGCTGCCGATCTGGGCTCATACGTCCGTGGCCAACCTCCAGCCCGGCCAGGTGACCACCTTCCCGGCCGGAGTCCTGGGGTACGAGTGGGACTCGGATGTTCTCAACCCCACCCGGCCATCAGGCGAGATCGATCTTTCGACGACCACGATCCCGATCACGAACGGCACCTTGCTACTGGACTCCGGCAATACCTTCGGGAACGGCACAGCGACGCACTCGCTGGTGATGTACCGCGACTCGACCAGCGGTGCGCTCGTGTTCGGCACCGGAACCGCCCAGTGGTCATGGGGACTCGCCACCGTCCACACGAAGGACGAGCTGAACCCGAACCCGCCCGAGGTTACGGACATGCAGCAGGCCACGGTCAACGTGTTCGCGGCGATGGGGGTGCAGCCGGCAACTCTGCAGTCAAACCTGGTCCCGGGCACCGTCTCCACCGACACCACCGGTCCCAGCGTGTCGGTTACCGGCCCGGCGGCAGGCTCAACGGTTCCGGTCGAGTCCCAGGTCACGATCACAGGAACCGCGGCGGATGCGGGCGGCGGCGCGGTCGCGCGGGTTGAGGTCTCGGTCGACGGCGGGCAGACCTGGCAACCGGTGACATGGGGGACCGACACGGCGAACGTCAGCTGGTCCTATACCTGGACGCCGACGGCGCTGGGCGCCGTCACCCTCCAGATCAGGGCCGAGAACGGGAGTGCCTACGTGGGCCCCGTCCAGCAACTGCCGCTGACCGTCGGCCCCGCGACCTGCCCCTGCTCGGTCTTCCCCACCACATCCGCCCCGGTGACCGCCGACAGCGGCGATGCAGGCGCGGTCACGCTAGGTGTGAGGGTGACGCCCACCCAGCCGGGTTACATCACCGGCATCCGCTTCTACAAGGCCGCGGCGAACACCGGCACGCACATCGGCACGCTGTGGACCGCGACGGGCACGCAGCTGGCGAGCGGGACGTTCAGCGGCGAGACCGCCAGCGGCTGGCAGCAGCTGAACTTCGCCCAGCCGGTGCCGGTAATGGCGAACACGACGTACATCGCCTCGTACTTCGCGCCCCAAGGGCACTATTCTAATGACGGCCAGTACTTTGCCTCGCACGGCGCAGGAGTCGCACCGATCGTCGCGCCGCAGTCCACGAGCGGTTCGCTCAACGGCCTTTATGCGTATGGCTCAGCGAACAAGTTCCCGAATAGCAGCTATCAGAACACGAACTACTGGGTCGACGTCGTCATGAGCACCAGCGGCGTCAGCACGACTCCTCCGACCGTCACCAGCCAGTTCCCGGCGCCTAATCAGACCGGCGTGCCGGCCAACGATGCAGTCACGGCGACATTCAGCGCGGCCATCGACACCAGCACGCTGACGTTCAGCCTCAGAGACTCGTCGGGAACCCTCGTGCCGGCATCGGTAACCTACGACGGCAGCACCGATACAGCCACGCTGACGCCAAACAGCATGCTGGCCCTCGGGAGCGTGTACACGGCGTCGGTCAGCGCGGCCGACACGTTCGGCAATGCCATGTCGCAGCCGGTCACCTGGAGTTTCACCACGGCTACCACCCTGCCCGCGCCCACCTGTCCCTGCTCGATCTGGTCCAGCTCGGCTACCCCGGCCAACCTGCAGGCCAATGACACGAGCTCGGTGGAGCTCGGGACAACCTTCCAGTCAGCGGTGGCCGGCCAGATCACCGGAGTGCGCTTCTACAAGACGCCGAACGACGCATCAAGCTCGCACACCGGCACCCTTTGGACTTCGGGTGGCACCCAGCTCGCGACCGGCACTTTCAGCAGCGAGACCGCGAGCGGATGGCAGACGCTGACATTCTCCTCGCCGGTCACCATCCAGGCCAATACGACCTACGTTGTCTCGGTGCACTTCCCGAACGGCGAATACCCTTACGACCTGAACTACTTCGCCTCGCCGGTCAACCACTACCCGCTGACGGCCAGCAGCGGTCTTTACACCTACGGCTCCGCGACCGTATTCCCGACGCACAGCTGGTCTGCGTCCAATTACTGGGTGGACGTGATACTCACCACGAGCAGTGGCTCGGGTAGTGCGAGTGCCGGGCCGAATGAGCCGGTTCAGTAGATCGCGCCCAGCGCGGATCTGCCAGCGTCGAGTCAGGCGTTCGGCGAGTGCCGTCATTCCCTGCTGCGACTGCGGCCGTGTCCTGCAGCTAGGGGCTGCCTTTCCGCTCAAGGGGCAGCCAGGACCGAACGTGCGTCATAGTGCTACGGAGGCACCGAGATGATCGAAGGACAGCGCTGCCTGGTCACGGGAGGCGCGGGCACTATCGGGTCGACGATCGTGGACCAGCTCGCGCGAGCTGGCGCCGCCGAGGTCATCGTCCTGGATAACTTCGTCCGCGGTCGGCCGGAGAACCTGATGGCGGCCCGCGAAACCGGCAGGGTCCGCGTGGTCGACGGCGACATCCGGGATGGCGACCTGGTCCGCTCGCTGATGGGCGGGATCGACCTGGTGTTCCACCAGGCGGCCATCAGGATCACGCAGTGCGCCGCAGACCCGAGGCTCGCGCTGCAGGTGCTCGTGGACGGCACCTATGAGGTCGTTGAGGCCGCGGCAGACGCGGGAGTGCGCAAGGTCGTCGCCGCATCATCGGCGTCGGTGTACGGTCAGGCCGAGCACTTCCCGACTCCCGAGAGCCATCATCCGTATGCCAACGACACGCTCTACGGTGCCGCTAAGACCTTTAACGAGGGGCTGCTGCGCAGCTTCCACGCCATGCGCGGGCTGGACTACGTGGCGCTGCGCTACTTCAACGTCTACGGCCCTCGGATGGACATCCACGGGCTGTACACCGAGGTCCTGATCCGCTGGATGGAGCGGATCGAGGCAGGCCAGCCGCCGCTCATACTGGGCAGCGGCAGCCAGACCATGGACTTCGTCTACACCGAGGACATCGCCCGGGCTAACTTGCTCGCGGCGGCCAGCAGTGCCACCGACGCGGTCTTCAACATCGGCACCGGTGTCGAGACAAGCCTCATTGAGCTTGCCCATGCCTTGCTGCGCGCCATGGGAGCCGCCGATCACAACATCGAATTCGGGCCGGAACGAGGCGTGAACGCGGTAACCCGGCGCATCGCGGACACCTCGGCCGCGGCCGCGCACATCGGCTGGAAGGCTGAGGTGAGCCTCGATGAGGGCCTGCAGCGCCTCGTCGAGTGGTGGCGAGCCGAGCGGTGATCCCGGTCATCAGGCCCTGGCTGGGCCCAGAGGAGGCAGAAGCCGCTGCGGCCGCGGTCGCGTCCGGCTGGGTCGCGCAGGGGCCGCGGGTCGCCGAGTTCGAGGCCGCCTTCGCAGCGGCCGCTGGGGCACGCCACGGTATCGCGGTCTCGTCGTGCACTGCTGCTCTGCACCTGGCGCTGGTGGCGGCGGGCATCGGCCCGGGCGACGAGGTGGTCGTCCCCTCGCTCTCGTTCATAGCAACGACCAATGCCGTCCGCTACGTGGGCGCGACGCCGGTGTTCGCGGACGTCGAGGCGTCGACGCAGAACCTGACTCCGGCAACGATCGAGCCGGTTCTGACCCCGCAAACACGTGCGTTGATCCTCGTCGACCAGGCCGGGGCGCCGGCCGACCTGGACGGTGTCCGGCGCCTGTGCGATCCGCTGCGCATCACCCTGGTCGAGGACGCCGCGTGCGCGGCCGGCTCTCGTTATCGCGGAGGGCCCGTCGGCGCAGGTGCGAAGCTTGCTGCGTTCTCCTTCCACCCCCGCAAGCTGGTCACCACCGGCGAGGGCGGCATGATCACCACGTCCGATCCGGAATTGGCCACCAGGTTGCGCCGGCTGCGCGAGCACGGCATGGACATCAGCGCGGCGGAGCGGCACCGCATCCGCCAGCCGGTCATGGAGAAGTACGTCGAGATCGGCTACAACTACCGGATGACCGACGTGCAGGCGGCGATCGGGCTCGTCCAGCTGGGCAAGCTCGGCCGGCTGGTGGCCCGGCGCCGTGAGCTGGCCCAGCGGTATCAGCGTTTGCTCGCGGGCATCCCCGGCCTCCGGACCGCGGCCGACCCGGATTACGGGACGACCAACTATCAGTCGTTCTGGGTAGCGCTGCCTGGCGACTTCCCGGTCTCCCGGGACGACCTCCTTCGCGATCTTGCTGAGGCCGGAGTCTCGGCCAGGCGGGGCATCATGGCCGCGCATCTTGAGCCTGCCTACGCCGGCCACCCGCACCAGCCGCTGCCGGTGACCGAGGAGCTGACCGCCCGCTCGCTCATACTTCCTCTCTTTCATGACATGACCGAGGCCGAGCAGGACGTCGTGGTGTCGGTCATCCACGCCGCTGCCGGACTCGGCTGGCAGCGGGCCGGGCCGCGCATTCGGCTGCCGTCCGAGGTGACATGACTCTCCGCGCCCGCGCCACAGGCTCCGCGGCCGGTTCCTCCGGCGAGTCCGGCGGCGGGCGCGGCATACCCGCCAGACACCGCAAGAGCCCTGAGGGCGCGACGCCCGCGGTGTGGCACAATGCTCTCGCCCGGGTGCTCTGGTGGGTTTTCGCCAACAGCGCATCGGCCGGTGGCGGCACCGTACTCATCGGCCTCGTACTTGCCCGGATGATCAGTCCGCGCGAGTTCGGGACCCTCGCCGTCGCGGTCGTCGCGCTGCTCGCGATTCAGAGCCTCAGCCACCTCGGCGCGAGCCAGGCACCTCTGGCCTGGCGCGGCGATCCTGGGCAGATCGCGGCGACCATCACGGCGCTGTCGCTCGTGTCCAGCGCCGCCATCTATGCAGGCTGTTATGCGGCGGCTCCAGCTTTCGCCAAGGTCATGGGAGCGCCAGCCGCCACGCCAGTGATCCGGACCCTGGCCCTGAGCGTCATCATCGGCGCGGTCGGCGCCGCTCCAGCGGCCATGCTCCAGCGCCGCTCTCCGCGCGCCCTGAAGGTACTGGTCGATCAGGCGGACAACTGGACTGGAGTGGTCGTAACCGTCGGGCTCGCCGCGGCCGGCCACGGCCTGATGAGCGTGGCCTGGGGGCGGATAGCCGGCAGCGCGGTGTCCACCTTGCTGCTGATCATGTTCGCGCCGCAGGGGGTGCGCATCGGCTTCTGGCCGGCTCGGGCCCGCGAGATGCTCCGTGCCTGGCTGTCACGAGCTGCTTCCCAGGTGCTGCTGTTTGCGGTCACCAACGCGGACCTGATCGTGGTCGGGCGCCTGCTGCCGAAAACAGATCTGGGCTGGTACCTGCTTGCCCTGTGCCTGGCCAGCTGGCCGGTCACGCTGTGCTCGCAGCCGGTCCGGGACATTGCTCCCGCTGTCTTCGAGCGTTTCCGGGTGGCCCCCCGCGTGGCGGCGTCGACGTACGTGTCCTCGGCGAACCTGCTTGCCTGCCTGACCGTGCCGGTCTGCATCGTGATGGCAACCTCGGCGTCGAGTCTGGTCCGGCTTATCTATGGCCCCGCGTGGGCACCGGCGGCGCACGCGCTGCTGTGGCTGGCGCCGCTCGCTGCGCTCCGCGCCTTTTATGAACTGACGCGGCAGTATCTCACCGCCCGAACCCCCGGGCGCGCAGCAATGTCGTTCCAGGCCGTTTTCCTGCTGGCGCTCGTGCCGGCCCTGATCGTCGGCGTACGCCGGGACGGCATCGTCGGTGCCGCCATCGCGCAGGTCGCGGTGTCCGCCTGGCTCCTGGCGCCGAGGTACCTGCGTGAGATGGTAACGGTGGGCAGCGGCATCCGCGTGGTCGCGGCACGGCTCGCCGCCCGCCTGGCTGTGGTGGCCATCGTCGGCTGGATC
>Ga0070707_100001854_pt1 | contig 20311 bp, 18 predicted proteins | sample KBSK5502metaG_FD_65468 | JGI IMG/M metagenome (GOLD analysis project Ga0070707, IMG submission 65468) | Corn, switchgrass and miscanthus rhizosphere microbial communities from Kellogg Biological Station, Michigan, USA - KBS K5-50-2 metaG | ecosystem: Host-associated > Plants > Roots >...
ACCAGCCCCATGCGTAGTGCCTGCTCCGCCGTGATTCTTTCCGCTGCTACGAAGATTTCGAGGGCGCGGGCCCTTCCGATCAATCTTGGCAGCCTTTGCGTGCCACCCCATCCGGTGACCAGGCCGAGTGCTGCTCCGCGGTGTCCGAATAGCGCATTGGGTGCGGCGATGCGACGGTGGCAGGCTAGCGCCAGGTCTAGTCCTCCGCCCATGCAGTGCCCGGAGACGACGGCGTACACCGGGGCAGGGAAGTGCTCGATTTCATTCATCAATGTCTGCCCTATTTTGGAAAACTCGCAGGCTTCGGGACCGGACAGGCGTGAAATCTCATTCAAGTCCGCACCCACGGAGAAAAAGTTTGAATTTCCGGCAACGATCAATGGCTGATCTCTGCTTGTCAGTTCGCGGACCGTCTCGGTCAATGCCAGCATGCACGATTGAGTTAACCGGTTCATGCCGTCGGCAGAGGTCAAGCGCAGCAGGCGTCCACCGTTGAACGGCTCGATTTTGAACGGGCGAGACAATGATTTGAGGAGGCTGAAGTTTTAGAATTGGTGAGTCAGCGGCGACCAGGCTGGCTAGATCCCCTTCTCGATCCATTCTGCGAGAGTGCAGCCGTCTTCCTCGAGTAAGAACGTTCCTACGCCGAAACATTCGCCGAAGAGGCGCTGTGATTCCGTGTCGCGGGCGGCGCGAGGAATCCACTGCCTGCCAACTTCATACTGGGCCGCGGTGAACCACTTCTGCGGCAGCACTTGCACCAACCCCGCCTGCAGGTAAAAAACGAACAAGGCGAAAGCAGGATCGTCGCTGCTCAGCGCCTTGTAGCTGGTGGGCACAATCAGCTCATCCACGGTGGCGAGTTCGGGCGGTACTTCGATCTTGTGCATGCCCGGCGACAGCGTCAAGGGCACTTCAAAATCTGCCCAAGGGGTCGACGCGGAATAAATGCGGTCGGTGGATTGCTTGAACCATCCTGCAATCTCCGCGAGTGAAAATGACTTCAGTTGATCGAGGTCGAAACACGTTAGACGAATGCTCCGTCCTTCCGGACACCAGATCCCGAGATGGTGGGGCAGCACCAGAAACGGTCGGCAATAGGTATTGAGGGCGAGGCGCGGCTTGTCCGGTTCCTTCTCCAGCGCCAGCGTGATCAGATATGCGACCGGACCTTGATCGCCGTGATGGGTCCAGACGAAACCTTGTCCGGCAAGCGAACGGAAGGCTGGAAAAGTCTTCCAGTACCACGGGGTAGGACCGATGGTGCGTTCAAGTTGTTGCCGGAGAGCAGTGAGCTTGGGTGCTGGCATGGGAGAGTGCAAAAGCTGATCTTGAGCGCAGCGATTCAGGCCTGCGGCACCGCGTGTCCCTTCACGTTGGCGCGGATGAATTTGACGATATCGTCCATGGCCGTGCCGGGCTGGAAAACCGCGGCCACGCCGGCTTTCTTGAGCGCCTCAATATCCTGGTCGGGGATAATGCCGCCGACCAGTACAAGAACATCGTCCATCTTGTTTTGCTTGAGCAGGTCGAGAACGCGCGGCACGATGGCGTTGTGGGCTCCGGAAAGAATCGAGAGTCCAATCACCTGCACGTCTTCTTGCAACGATGCGTTCACAATCATTTCCGGTGTCTGCCTCAGGCCGGTATAAATCACTTCCATGCCGGCGTCCCGCAGCGCGCGCGCAATTACCTTAGCCCCGCGGTCGTGGCCGTCGAGACCTGGCTTGGCTACCAACACGCGGATTTTGGGATCATTCGGCATCGGTTTCATTTAACCACAGAGCACGCGGACCCACTTAACTTACGTGTCCCGCCCCCGTCGCAGGCTTTCTCCTGGTTAGGTTTCAAACCGTCTTGATATCCAGGCTCCGCCACAAGTACCAGCACGCGATGGAGCGGTACGGCTCCCAGCATTTGGCGATCCTCTCCATGTCCTTCGGCTTGGGCAGTTTGCGTTTTTTGTAGTGCTTCTTGACCGCCACCTGGACGCCGTAGTCGCCGGTCGGCAGCACGTTGGGGCGGCGTAGCGAAAATATGAGAAACATGTGCGCCGTCCACACGCCGATGCCTTTCACCTGCGTAAGATGTTCGATTACTTCCTCATCGGGCGCATCGGCCAGCCCTGCGAAATCAAGCAACCCACCATGAGTCTTGGCCGCCAGATCTTTCAAATACGCTGATTTCTGCTTGGATAGCCCGACGCCCCGCATCTGCGCGTCTGTCAGTTTCAGAATTCCTTCCGGCGTCAGCGGATCACCGGCCAAGGCGGCGAATCGTTTGAAGATGGTGAGCGCGGCCTTGCCATTCAGTTGCTGATAGACAATCGCCTCGGCCAGGCTGGAGAACTCGGGCGGACCAAACTCCATGCGGCAGGGCCCCACGCGCTCGATAATGGCGCGGAGGACAGGGTCGGATTTCTTGAGGTGCATGACCGCTCTTCGCATGGTTCATAAAGTTATCACAAGAGCCGAGACGAGGCGAATAAAAAACGAATACTTTCCAGCCCTACATGCCCGCAAGCAAACGCCCACTTGCTGAGCCAGGTAACTGCGCGGCCGCGGCTGCGGTCACCAAAATGCGCAATGCATCACCCCGTTGGATGCCTGTCCTGCCCGGATCTTCTTTTCGGGTTTCCCTAGGCAAGATATCTTACCGTTTGCTCAATCAAGTCCGCAGTCGGCTTGTATGGGTCTCCGGGCGCGTCGTACTCGATTGAGCAATATCCCTTGTATTTGTGGCGCTTCAAAAGGGCAAACGTACGGGCAAGATCCACGTGAGTGGCTTTGCCCTGCTCGTTGACTTCGCCATCCTTTACGTGGCAGATGCCATAGGCGTGCGCAAACATGGCGTCAATCGCGCGGTAGGCATAGTCTTCGTCATGCGCATTCAAAGTGTTGCCAAAGTCCGGCAGCGCGTGCAGCCACGGGCTGTTCACCTTATCGATGACCTGCACCAGAAAGAACGGATCTTCACTCACAGGATTGTCATTCTCAAGATGCACCACGATGTTCCTTGAGGCTGCGTGCTCGACGACTTGCCGAAGGCTTTCCGCCAGCCGCTGGACGTCGGGATCTGTATCTTTGGCTCGCGGAATGTTGGTACGAACACTGGGGGATCCGATAGCCACCGCTACATCGATCCACTGCTTGCTATAGGCAATGGCCTTTTCACGTTCGGTGTGGTCAGCAGCGTACGGGCTGTGTTCGCCATCCACGGCGATATTGGCTACGCCCGCGTGAGCCTTCTCGACCGCCGTGCGAAATTCCGCCAGATATTTCGGATCCGTCGAGGAAAAGTGTCCGGTCCAAGGCTCGATCTTTTGGGCGTTGAACTTTTCTACGACGTGAGCTGCGAAGTCTTTCAGTTCGATGGTCGGATTGCCGCTCTTGTGATCCGATCCCGCGATGAACTCGCGAAACGGATAGGATGCCACCGCAACCCGTTGCCGCGGCTTGGAAGGAAACTTGACGGAAGGTTGATTGCCGCTTTCTGCGGCGCGTGATAAGGTCGGCAGCAGCCACGCTCCGGCAGTCGCGCTCGCGCACTGTCCCAGGAATCGTCTTCGAGTCGTCCCACTCAAACGGCGACAGTGTAACAGAATTAGTTTGGCTGGCGCATTGCCGCTCCGACTTCTGCTCGACTCCGCTCTTCGACAAGTCGGACGCGCGCCTCCGCCTGGATTAGACAACCTCTCTCTGATCAGGCCTTGACTTTACCCGCCGGTAGCTGGAATCCGATCCGGCTGCGAGGAACGTCTTCAGGAATCATAAGCACCCGGATAGCCTCAATGAGTTCCTGAATGGCGGAATCATGCGAGTCAAGTCGGTTCTCCAGTTCGTCGATCTTTGCAGCCAGACTCCTGTTGGCGGCGAGCATTTCGCGCAGTCGCACGAAGGCACGTACTACGAAGACGCTCATCTGCACGGCACGCGAGGAATTTAGCACCGTCGCTGCCATGATCGCGCCGTGCTCGGTGAAGGCGTACGGTGGATATCGCCGTCCGCCGCTCCCCTTTTTTGAGGTCACAAATTGTGACCTCAAAAACTTGTGTTCCTTGGCCGTGAGTTGGAACATGAAGTCGGAAGGGAACCTTTCCTGGTTGCGCTTAATCTGCTGGTTAAGATGCTTGACCGCCACGCCGTATAGCTCAGCCAGGTCAGCGTCAAGGATGACCCTGTGACGACGCAGGAACAAGATTCGCGACTCGACGGAAAAGACAGATCCTCGACGCTTTGGCATAGAGAGCAGTTTTGCCTTTTTTGGTTTCTTCACTTTGAGGTCACAAATTGTGACCTCAACATCATAATCTGAAGCAAGATCGGATTTTCAATTTGTAACCGCAGATATTCGCCCAATCTCCCATTTGGAAAAAAGATTGGGATTACAGGAGATCGTGTATTCGCGAAGACCTGTGCAACCTCAACCCGAATCTTCCGTTGAAGTCTGGGCGTATGGCTGCTGAGAGCGGTTGTCTATAGCGGGGATCCGCTCGGCAATACCGATTTAAGTAATGCTGACTTCAGTATAAGTTCCGTAAACTTGCCGCAAGGCCTCGCAAACTTCTCCCACGGTGGCGTAGGCGCGGACGGCGCCTACGATGTACGGCATGGTGTTGGCGGACGAAATGTTCCCATTCGAACCGGACGCACCAGCAGCCCCGGCTCTTGGTTCCTGGGCAGCAGCTTTCTTCAGCGCGTCCAGAGCCCGGCGAACCTCTTCATTGGATCGCCGTCCCCGCAGCGCCTTCAGCTTGGTCGATTGCTGGCGCGCGACGGTCTCGTCAATATAGAGAATATGCGGCGGTTCTTCTTCGATGGTGAACTCGTTGACGCCCACTGTGATTTTTTCCTTGGCCTCCGCCGCACGCTGGTATTGATACGAGGCCTCGGCAATCTCCTTCTGCGGATAGCCGCGCTCGATGGCCTTAACCATGCCCCCCATGGCGTCGAGGGTGCCGAAGTAGTCGAATGCACCCTTCTCCATTTGCAGCGTAAGGTTTTCGACAAAGTAAGATCCGCCCAGCGGATCCACTGTATGGGTTACGCCAGATTCATAAGCAATGATTTGTTGCGTGCGCAGTGCGATACGCGCAGCTTCTTCTGTAGGCAACGCCAGAGCCTCATCGTAGGAATCTGTATGCAGCGATTGCGTTCCGCCTAGCACGGCTGCTAGGGCCTGCAACGCCACGCGCGCAATATTGTTCATGGGTTGCTGTGCCGGCAGCGAAACCCCCGCAGTCTGAGTGTGGAAGCGCATCAGCCAGGTGCGCTGGTTCTTCGCGCCGAAGCGGTCTTTCATCACTTGCCCCCAAATCTTCCGGGCGGCGCGATATTTGGCGATCTCTTCAAAGAAATCGTTGTGCGCGTTAAAGAAAAAGCTTAGGCGGGGACCGAAGTCGTCCACGTCGAGACCGCGGCGACGGGCCCATTCGAGATACTCCACGCCGTCATACAAAGTGAAGGCTAGTTCCTGCAATGCGGTCGAGCCAGCCTCGCGGATGTGGTATCCGCTAATGGAAATGGTGTTGAACCGGGGCGTAAACTTCGAGCCGAACTCGAACGTGTCGATCACCAGCCGCATCGAAGGCGCGGGCGGATAGATATATTCCTTCTGCGCGATGTACTCCTTGAGAATGTCATTCTGGATAGTGCCCGAAATTTTCTTCCAGTCCGCGCCCTGCTTTTCCGCCACCACCAGATACATGGCCCATAGCACTGACGCGGGTGAGTTAATCGTCATCGACACCGTTGTTTTCTCCAGATCGATCCCAGCGAAGAGAATTTCCATGTCCTCGAGCGAATCAATCGCCACGCCGCACTTCCCCACCTCACCCTCGCTGGCCGGGTGGTCCGAGTCATAACCCATCAATGTGGGCAAGTCGAAGGCGACGGACAGCCCGCTGCCGCCGTGCTCGAGTAAGTATTTGTAGCGTTGGTTGGTCTCTTCCGGTGACGCAAAGCCGGAAAACTGGCGCATGGTGAAAAGCTTGCCGCGATATCCGGTAGCATGAATGCCGCGCGTATACGGCGGCTCGCCGGGATAGCCAAGATACTTTTCCGCGCTCCAGTCTTCGGGAAGATCGGCTTCGGTGTAGAGACGGCGTATTGGAACTCCGGAAATGGTAGTAAAGCGAGCCTGGCCTTGCTCGTCGCGATTGATGCCGGTAGGAGCGCCAATCGGCTTCTCGGGAGCTTTCTCCAGAGTCGGGGCTAAAGTCTTCTCAGCCCATGCCTTCTCCGCGACGGAAGGGTGGCGTCCCTCTAAGACGTCGGCGATCGGCCTTTCAGCAACTTGGGGTTTCGACGATTTCTTTCCCGACATGCTCAAGCAACCTCAATCCTTTGATGATATGGGGACGGCGGCCGACGGGCAACATTGCACCTGGCACTGCAGCGACCGATTGGTCGGTCAACTCGCAACCTGCTTCGTCGTTGGGCCAAGACCTAGCAAGCTACGTCTCTAGGAAAAAAGCATCCGCAGTGAGGTCGCTTGCAACGTCACAGGAACCATTATGACTTTTCACCTGAGAGGCGTGAGAGTTCCCATGCTTTGGCGTATTTCCAGCACACGTAGACAGCATGGTGAAGGTGCAGCAACAGGCCTTCGCGGCCATCCAAGAATCCGAGACGAAAGAAGTAGTTGTAAATAAACGTCGCCATGGGACGCAGCACGATGTTGCGCACGCTGAAACGGACCTTGCCTTTTGCTACCACCATTGCAGCGCCCAGGGACGAGTAGCGGTTCATGTGGTCGATGTAGTCGGAGAGCGTCGGGTAGGAGTGGTGAATAAGCGCGCCGCGCAGACGTCGTGGCGTGGCCGTGATTCCGGCTCCAAGCGATGGTTGAAGCTCCAATGTTTCGTGAACCAGAGTTTCCTTGAACCTCGCCGTGCCCCGCTGGAATAGCCTTAGCTTGCGATCCGGCCAGAAGCCTCCATGCTTGATCCGCCGCCTGAGAAAGTAATTGCTACGTGATATCCAAAAGCCGTTCACAGAGAGCGGCGCGAGATGTCCGTCTGGTGTCTTCTGCGCGACCTTATAAATAGCGGGCTGCGCTCGCACCGTACGCTCAATCTCGTCGGCGAGCTCACTACTAACCTCCTCGTCTGCGTCGAGGGAGAGAATGTACTCGCCCGTAGCTTTATCAATAGCCGAGTTTTTCTGTCCGGCATAGCCCTTCCATTCCTCAACGTAAACCTTTGCCCCCAACGACTTCGCGATCTCCACGGTGCGGTCGGTCGAGCCCGAGTCGACGACGATGATTTCCCCTTTGCCCTGGCAAACCAGCGGCATCACGCTTTCGAGCGCACGGCCGATGTTGACTTCTTCGTTGTAAGTGATGATGACGACCGAGAGGGTCACCGGGAGAGGATACCTTGCCGACCAACGGAATGGGAACTTGGCATGGAGTTCAAGCTCAGCGGCGTTCCATGCCCGGTTTTTGCGACTGCCCGCTGGTGGTTACATCTGTCCCCCGGGCTGGGCGGGCGCTGCCTGAGGTTGCCCCGGCTGCTGAGGCGCTGCGGGCTGCATATCCTGGCGGGGCGCTACGTAAGGCACGCTCGGTAGCTTGGTGACCTGGCCGCGGCTGGCGTCGGCGACATCGATGCCGGAACGCTCCAACAACGATCCGGTGGCACGGTCGAGCTCGATGCGTGATTTCTCATAGGCGGCCTTGGCTGAAACCAGATTTGATTCGGTGCTGGTCAAAACCGAAGCCTGCTGCAACACCGCGGTTTGCGTCGACAAGCCAACTTTGAGCTTCTCTTGCTCAGAGTTGAGACTCTCTCTTGCGAACTCAGCCGCAGACTGGGCGGCCTGGACAGCAGCGCGATTCTGCTTCACATCGAACTGCGCGTTCCGCACTTCAATGCGAACCTGGTTTTCGAGCTGGTGCTGGCGCACCTGAGCCTGCCGATACTCCAGCTGGGCGCGCACCTGGTTGGCCTGCGCCTGGCGGTTGCGCAACGGTATATTCAGGGTCAGACCGACGCCCTTATCGGGAGCAGTTCCGTTAACCAGTTGCTGCAGAGTGCTAGGGTAAGTGACCGGACCTCCATTGACGAAAGGAGGTGCCGCGTTCTTGGGATTAAAGCAATCTGAGAGAATGGTGCTGGAGCATGTGGGGCGAGCCACATCCCCACCCACGCCAGATCCGCCGTAGTAAGCAAAAGCATCGAGCGTGGGCAGCATGGCATTACGCACCGTCTTGTTGTTCAGGTTGCGAGTATCCAGATCAATGCTGGACTCTGCCAATTCTGCACGTTGATGGAGCGCTTCAGCAATCAATTCCAGCGTCGAAGTGGCCGGTTCCTGTTGCGGTATCAGCATCGTGGAGGTCGGAATTACGTCCGCGCCCGCCAATACGGGATCTTCGATGCTGCGGCTAAGCGCATTTTTCATCAGCAATTGCTGCAGTTCCAGGTTGTTCTGGGCCACGATCAGGTTCTGCTGGTCGGTGGCGACGGTGCTTTGCGCGCTCACCACTTGGATAGGAGGAACGGTGCCCACCTGTGCCTGGGTTTGAGTGTCGGTGTAGGCCTTCTGCGCGTAGGCCAGAGCCTCCTCCTGCACCTTCACGTTTTCGTAGGCGTAAACCAGATCCCAGTACATGTTTTCGATCTGATCGACAGTAGTGATCACCTGCAGCCGGAAGGCCACGTCGGAGATCTTGCGATTGTTCTGGGCTATGCGAATGAATCGTGTGTTGGGAAGAAATCCGAAGCCTTGCAGCAAGTTCTGGGTCAGCCTGAACTGGAAGTTGGCACTCAGGCCGGGACTCAACAGCGTTGTTGGATTGTTGGTAGTGACATGCGTGTTGTTGAATCCCGCGTTTAGCGTTGCGCCCCATTGGAAACCCTGGGTGTAACCGAAGTCAGCTGTGTAAGTATTTTGCGCTACGATGGGTACGGGACTGAAAATGCTCGTCGACTCCGTATTGTTCTTGTCTAATTGCAGGGTGCCGGTCAAGGCAGGATCAAAGCTCAGGATGGGCGAGCCGATACCTAGCGTAGAGCTGACCAAGCCGTTCGTGCCGGTTCCCGCGCCACCCGGGGCCACCGTCGTGCCTCCAGTGCCGGATCCCACGGTTCCACCGAGCCCTCCCACTCCGCCTCCGGGCGTATTCTGCACGACGCCCGTATTCACGCCGAGAATATTCGCTCCTGACTTTGCGCGGAGGATATCGGCGTCGGCGATATTGAGGTTGTAGCGGGCAATCTCCAGATCGAGATTGTTTTCAAGGGCCAGCGCGATGGCATCGTCGATGGAGAGATAAATCTTGCCATCTTGTAGCAGCGAATCGAGGCGCGCAGAGTTGCTCAGACTCACTTCAGCCAGAGGCCGCGGCCGGTAGGGCTGTAACAGGTGGGGGAACGCCGAGCGCGGCTTGGAGTAATCCACAAGGTGGACCTGCTGTGGCAGTGCGGTTTTCTGCTCCGGCTGGGGTGCGGAAGAAACTGCCGGGGAAGAAGTTTGCGGCGAAGCCTTCTGAGCCACTCCGCAGAGCGATAGCGCGCACGTCAACAGGGCGCACGCCACGATCCATTGGGTTGAATGCGCGGCGGCAGAGGTCAGACGGGGCAAAGACATGGCGAGGTCTCCTTGCATGAGAACGATATTTCTTTCTTTAAGTTAACAGAGCGTTGCAATCCGAAATTTTGATGCCAGGGATGGGAGGAAGGCGTCACTCGATTCCATCTTGGGGCAAGGGGAGTGGGTGAAAAGAGAATGGATTTGTAAAGAATTGTTGCGGAAGATATCGAGGGAGCGCGGTCTTAACGCGCTCCCTCGTTCCCTGGTTGATCCGGTTCAGGGCGCCGCAGCGGATTACCGGGACGCTACGGTTGCGACTGCGACGGCGGAGTCGATGGTTCCGGCGACGACGGTTGCGACGGCGTCGTCGTTGGAAGGTCTTTTCGCGGCGCCACGTAGGGCACCTTGGGCAGGCGCGTCACTTGGCCGCGGGCGGCATCCTCAATACTGATGCCATAGTGATCCAGAAGTTGACCGGTGGCACGGTCCAGCTCCACTTTCGATTTTTCGTAGGCGACCATCGCGTTCACCAGCGTCGACTCCGCTGTGGCCAGCTGGCTCTGATTTTGCAAGACCAGCGTGGTGGTCGACGTGCCGAACTGATACTTCTTCTGCTCCGCGTCCAGCGACTGCCGCCCCAGCTCCACCGCGGCTCTGGCCGAATCCACACTGGCGCGGTTTTGCTGGACGGCGAATTGCGCGTTGCGGACTTCGACGGTGACTTGATTCTCAATCTGCTGCAGACGTAACTGCGCTTGGCGAAATTCCAACTCGGAGCGGATCTGCACCGCCTGCGCGGCCCGATTGCGCAGCGGAATGTTGAGCTGCAGGCCAATGCCTTTGTCGGGAGCGGTAGAGTTTACCAACTGGTTCACGGTTGAGCCATAGCCGGTGGTTGGTACGATGGGACTCTGGCTTAGCGTCGGATCCGGATTAGCAGTGGCGCAGAACGGTTGGGATGGGCTCGCACAAAGAGCAGCCGGGTTCTGCGCGCCGCCTAGCCCCGATCCCCCGTAATAGGCGAAAAGATCTAGGGTCGGTAACAGCGAGCTCCGCACCGCCTTGTTGCTTAATTCGCGGCTGTTCAAATCTATCCGCGACTCGACCAATTCCGGCCGATGGCGGAGCGATTCGTTGATCAGATCTTCAGCGGGAACGACAGGCTCCTGCGCCGGGACGTCCATCGTCGACGTGGGAATCACCTCCGCAGTAGCCAGCGTCGGATCTTTCAATGTGCGGCTGATCGCATTTTTCATGAGCAACTGCTGCAATTGGAGATTTGTCTGCGCCGTGGTCACTGCCTGTTGATCGGTGGCTACCGTGCTTTGTGCGCGCACCACTTCAATCGGAGCCAGGCTCCCAATCTCGACCTGCTTTTTTGTGTCAGAAAGCGTCTTTTGCGCAAAGGCGAGCGACTCGTTTTGCACGCGCACATTCTCGTATGCAAATACCAGATCCCAGTAGATGTTCTCGATCTGATCAACGGAATCGGTTACTTGCAAGCGGAATGCGACATCAGAAAGTTCACGATTGTTCTTTGCGATCCGGATAAATCGCTGGTTGGGAGCGAAACCCAGGCCTTGCAAGAGATGCTGGGTAACCGTAGCCTTGAAATTAGAGTTGAGCTGGGGGCTCAGGCTGGTGAAGATGCTGTTGGTGGTGGCACGTGTGTTGTTGAAGCCCACGGAAAGATTGGTGCCCCACTGGAAAGCCTGGTTGTACGCGAAATCAACCGTGCCGGTATTTTGCATAAACAACGGCACGGAGAACGAACTGCTTGACTTTTGACTGAAGTGGTCTTCCTGAAGCGTGCCGGTAAGAACCGGATCGAAGCTGCCAATCTGCGGTCCGAAGCCAAGTGTCGAACTGACCAATCCATTGGTGCCGGCGCCCAGACCTCCCGCTCCCAGGCTGGTGCCGCCGGTGGCTGCGCCCGACTGCGCTCCGATTCCCCCCACGCCACCGCCCGGTGTGTTGAGCACCAAACCGAGGGGCGTGCCGAGGATACCGGCTCCCGCCCTGGCGCGCAGGATGTCGGTATCGGCAATATTCAGCGTGTAGCGCGCAATGGCAATGTCGAGGTTGTTCTCGAGCGCCAGAGCGATGGCGTCGTCGAGCGAAAGATAGAGCTTGCCCTCGTGCAGAAATTGGTCGATTCGCCCCGTATTGCTCAAATTCGGCGGTGGCAGATGCCTAGACTGGTAAGGAGCAATCGGATTCGGAAAGTGTGATACCGGTTTGGTATAGTTCAGCGTTCCCACGCGCTGTGTCTCTGCTGCAGCCGACGTTTGAGGGGTCGGAGCGGAGGGAACGTCTTGTCCCCAGCATGAGAGTGCTAAACTTCCGCAAAAAATCAAGCGCGTGGCAAGCTGCAGGGTCGAAGCTAAACGAGGCAATAGCATCTACTTGTCTCCGTTCATAAGAGCTTGTAGCTAAAAGACTTCGTTTTTACCTGGGACAGCCGGACTCATTAGAAAACAGTCCGGGAATTCCTTCCGGTTCATGCCTTGATACGCATACAGCGTGCTGAAGGTTCCTGTAAGTAGCGGTTCCTTCTCGCCAACCACTTGCGCCGCTCTAAGGATGTGATAGTCCAAATTCGAAGAACTTGCATGTCACACTGCCAAATCCCGAGAAGTGAACTAGTATATCGGACGCGCTCAGAACCTCTGGCGGAGACAAACCGCGCTGGTGACGGATCGACTCCAGAACAAGCGCCACGGTCAACAAGGACCTGCATCGCGTTGCCGGTTGTAATCCGGGTTGGCACACGAAAACACTTAGATGAACCGATGTCGTGGCAGGACTCGAAAGATCGCAACATGCGCCATCTAAAACTGATCATTTCTTATGACGGGGCTGATTTCTCAGGATGGCAAGTGCAGCCCGATGCGCTGACTGTGCAGGGCACACTAGCCTCAGCCATTGGACGCATCACCGGAGAAAAGGTATTACCCCAAGGGTCGGGCCGGACCGACGCAGGGGTGCACGCGCTGGCCCAGGTATTGACGTTTGCAACCGAGTCTTCCGTTCCCACCGCAAATTTCTTGACCGCGTTGAACGATATCTTACCGCCCACGGTGCGCGTGTTGGAGGCGGACGAGGCGCCAGCGGATTTTCACGCGCGCAAGTCGGCCCGCGCCAAGACGTACCGCTATCGGATATACCGCCAGTCAATCTGTCCGCCGTTTTTGGCGCGGTATGTGTGGCACTATCCCTATCGTCTGAATGAAGAAGCCATGGGACAGGCTGCGACCATCGTAATCGGAGAGCATGACTTCACTTCGTTCGCGGCCGTCGATCCCGAGCGCGGCCGCGAGGATCAGCCGGCTTCGAGTGTGCGGCGAATTTTTTCTTCGACGTGGGAGCGCCAGGATGAAGAGCTGGTCTATACCGTGCGCGGCTCCGGGTTCCTGCACCACATGGTGAGAAATCTGGTTGGGACATTCATTCTGGTCGGAAAGGGAACGTTCGAGGTCGGAGACATCGCGCGCATTCTGAAGGCCCGCCACCGATCAGCCGCGGGAGCGACGGCGCCAGCCGGCGGACTCTATCTGGTCAGTGTGGAGTATTAGCACGAACCGCGTTGAAAACGGCTTGTGAGGATCAAAACTGGAAGACGAGGACTGACCTTGTTGGCGGTGCCGCAGTGATGGGCTCGTCCTACGAAGTCTGGTTGCGGACTGCGGCGTTGGCCAAGCCGTTGGCCTCGGCGTTATTCTCGCGGCGGACATGGGAGATGGAGAATTTGATGGAGCGAGCCAACTTGCGGCAAATAAAATTGAGGGAATAGAGGCGAGCGCTGCGGCACCTATACTGGCCTTTCATCTGCCTCACCACGACCTCGGAATCGGAGTAGACGTGCAGCGTCCTGGCCTTCAAAGCCAATGCGCATTGCAGAGCTTCGAGCAGAGCAACGTATTCGGCGACATTGTTGTCCTGATGGCCGATCCACTTAGCGATTCGGATTTCGCCGTTGTCGGAACCGTCGATAATCACCCCAATACCGGACGGCCCTGGATTCCCCAGGGAGCCGCCGTCCACGTAGGCCACCAAATCTGGCATCAGGGTTCGTGTCTGTCTACAACATGCGCCCACAGGCTTTCTGTCGTCAAGATTATTATTTGATTCCCTCTCAACCGTCGTTCAATCGCTACAGGGCTGTGTAAGCATTTGTGGAAAAATAAGGCAAATTGGAAATGTACTCTGTGAAGTGGCAGTGGCAGAATGAGTTACGTTTTTCACGATGTAGGTTATCGCGTCCCGCAATTGCACCAAAAAATGTCGTTGACATCTTTGCCTCAGATGTTTAGGGTTGCACGCGTCGATGGCTGAAAGGGTTGGCTAAATAATACTTTGCCAGTCCGAAGTAGGCTGAGTGATCAGCTCGGCGGGGTGACCCGTGGAGCAGCCAGACCTGAAAAAACCGACGGCTCTGCGAGGAGCAGTTGGGGTTTGGGACTGCGAAAGCAGTGATCGCATCAAGGGGCTGTGACGGTACATGCATCCACGCTGTTGGCTCCCTCGCAAGAGCTGACAGTTAGAGCATAACCAAAGTCACGGCCCTTTCTATTTATTGCCCAATCCCCTCCCGGTTCCTTACGCACAGTCGCTTCCGTGAAGCGAAGCACGCCCCTCGAATCCTCTGGCATAATGCCAGAATGGGTTTAAGCCGCGGGGGAGTAATTCCATCGACCAACGCTCAATCCTGCAGGTTTTGCCGATTTCGACCGCAAAGCGAATAACCTATCGCCAGGAGAAAACAATGATCGCTCGGACGAGCAAAATTGCATTCTGTGCATGGTTGGTTCTCGCTGGAACTTTCTCCGCGCTTGCACAAACTTATACGATCACTGAGATCGGTGTGTTGAAGGGAGATAACGAGAGCAGCGGTTTTTGGCTCAACTCCGCCGGACAAGTCGTGGGTTGCTCCGATACCGCGACTCCGTATGGTTATCCCTGTACAGGCCTCACAGCGGGGCAGCATGCCTTTCTTTGGAGCAAAAGCGCCGGCATGAAAGACCTGGGAACAATGTCGGGCGGCACGATCAGTGGAGCGACTGGCATCAACGATGTCGGAGAGGTTGTGGGTTGCTCTAATGTCAAAGGAAAGCCGGCGTCCGACTTTTTTGCTTTTCTCTGGACCCCCACCGGAGGCATGACCAATCTGGGAACCTTGTCCGGGGGGAACTCGAGTTGTGCATTCGAAATAAATTCCGCTGGCGTAATCGCCGGGGATTCCTTCATTAGCAACGGATATGTCAATGCAGTGAGCTGGACGAACAATAAAATTAGGAATTTAGGTGCTCTGCCGAAAAGCATTTTTACTGCGGCCTTCGACATCAACGACAACAACCAGATTGTTGGCCAGACCACTTTCACCAACGGTCCCCCCTTGCAATCGCACGCCTTCGAATGGTCTGCCGCCCTGGGCATGAAAGATCTCGGAACTCTTGCAGGGGGGACGACAAGCATGGCCTATGCGATCAATTCCTCAGGCGTGATGGTGGGCCAGTCCAATGCGGGTGGCTTTCCGAATGCATGGCACGCCGTAATGTGGAACCCGGCACGGAAAATACAGGACCTCGGAACCCTGTCCGGTGGTGCCTACAGCGTGGCTTTTGGCATCAACGATTCCGATGAGGTGGTGGGCTACGGCAACATTTCCAATCACGCACCGCACGCTTTTTTGTGGACCCAGGCGGCCGGAATGCGGGACCTGAATTCCCTGATCCCGGCGAACTCCGGGTGGGTGTTGATCAATGCGAACGCAATTAACAGGCTCGGACAGATAACAGGTTACGGTACGTTCAATGGACATAATCACGGGTTCCTGTTATCCCCGAAATGAGAGCCCCGAGTTCAAGGGGTTGGGGAGTTGCGATTACAGCAGGCCTGTCAGGAATTCCGCAGTCAGGAGAGGATTCGGAAGAGAATCTGATTACGGTTCTGCTCTGCTTGTCACGCTTCACTCCATCCCCAGTAGAGTCCTTGCCCGGCGCCGTCCAAAATGCTGTCTACTGCCGGTTAGTAGCAGACAGACAACCCCGACTTGAATCTATTCGTGGTTGCGCAGACCTCGAACCCGCACTACTCCCCGGGTCCCTGCAAGCGTGATCGGCAGAGCGGGGGATGTGATCGTGCTCAACCGGGCTGCGATTGGGAATCAGCGCGGCATTCCAAAAGAAAGTCGCCGAGGCAGATATTTCTGCTGACAAGATCTAGTTCTGCTATCGAGTCCCTAGAATGAAACTTCCATGCACGTTGGGCTTGGACAAGTACTTGCCGAACCAATGCCGATGTTAATTCTGGCATTCGGGGTTTGTGAGCGTGCGAGTCTACCACGATGGAATGGGTTCCCTGCGGTGTTGGCCGTTCTCGGAAGGCCCAGCAGATGAAAGATGAGATCGATGGAGGGGAACAAACGGGCAACGGATTCGCATGCAACGGATGCGACGACACCATCCTCGGCATCGACCCCGAGCCGCCTTACTGTCCACCAGTCGCCCATTGTGTCTAATCATCTGAAATCAGCCGCAGCACCTGTTCGTCGGACAGGCCCTCGATTTCCGCGAGTATTCTTGCCTGAATCACCGAACGTAATTGACCAATCGTGGATCCCTCAAAGAAGTCTCCCAAGGTGAAGGGTATCTGATACAAGGAGCGGATTCTGGAAACGATCTCGGCAAGGCGAGAAGGGAGTGCCCGCCTAAATCGATGAAATTATCGTCAATGCCAATTCGCTCTAGGCCGAATACACTGCTCCATATCTTGATCTTGAGGAGCGCCGCCTGCACGGTATTGCTGTCAGACTCATCCTTGTCTCTTGCAAAAACATACACCTATGTTGCTTGATGCAGTTTGATGCCTCTAGAAGTACCCGGCAATCAGACCTTTCACCGGACTGCTACCGCTAGTGCTGCGGCGTATCCCTGCCCAACAGAAAGGTCGCACAAGGTCCATCGTCCGGCTTCGGTGGGGTCTGGTCTCGTCCCGACCAACGCTGCAGGTTGATCCTCCTCGAGCGACACGTCGAAAGCGTGCAAGGGGAGGGATAGGCCTTCGCCCTTCGCCTTGATGTAGGCTTCTTTATGGGTCCAGCAACGAAAAAACGCTCGTTGCAACTCGTCACCTGAAAGTTTTTCGAGGAAGCGGTGTTCCCGCACTGAGAAAAACCGCTTGGCTAATTTTTGGGCGTCAGGTTGGGGACGGATCTTTTCCGCGTCAACCCCGATCTCTCGGTCCCTGACCACCGCCAATACGGCCAAGCCTTCGGTGTGTGAAACGTTGAATCGCAGATCGGGCGGACCGTTCTTCAAAGCCGGCTTTCCCTGGGCTGAGTAATCAAATGACAGGCTTCCCGCCGACTGTGCTGTATACGACGCAAGCACCATGCGCAGGACCGCGCGGGTCGAAATGAATTCATTCCGGTGCCGGTCAAAACGGTAGCGTTCGGCCCGCTCCAGTTCGTCTGGCGAGAGCACTTTCCGAAAATCTGCAACTTCCAGCGCAGAAACATCCAGCGGCCAGTGCCAGACTCGCACCACACCGGGAATGTTTGGAACAGCGCGGTCTCCCGCGAAGCCATCCCACTTATGAATCTCAATCTGCAAGTCGGGGGTCATGTCCAGCGAGCAACAAGTCTACACCCCAGCTTTCACCAAAGCCGTCCGCATTCCGACTGACACGCTACTCCGCACTGAGGGCTGGCAATAATCGCGGCAACCACAAAATCGCGGCACCCACCTTCCGCCCTCAGCGGGAGCTGATATATAATTATGGTAGATTTGCTCAAGGGTGAGAACCTGGCTCGTGGTCCTTGGCTGGGAGTCAGTCTCGTTCTTACACTTCGTTTTTCCTCTGGACTACGCTTATAGATGGGGATGCTGGGGTCTCCTTGGCCGCCCGATTTGCAATCAGCTCAATCGTGTAAATTGTTCAGCATTTCACTGTAGGGCGGGGAATTTTCGCCTAGGGTGTTTACCCGAGGCTTGGCTTCCCAACCTGCATTTACGAGGGCGAGGGGGGGAAACTCTGAACTCCGTGCCGCCGCGGCGCCCGATTGTATTTAGCGACCGGACGACGGGCTTTTGGAGTCGGGGTCTGCTGTTTTACGTAGATTTGAAGGCTCCCAGCGGCTTTCGGCAGCAGAATGAGGCATTCGCGGGCTCCGACTCGGGCAGTCGGTTCGTTTTCGGAAGCAAAGTCAGTGCGTGCAGATACCTGTGGAAATGGTTGTTCTATCGCCACAGCTATTTTCGTCTCAAAATGGCATTGTGGATGCTATGAAATTCGGAACGTGCCGCTGCCGCATGCGGTTAGGCGGGAACCAATCCAAAGGAGGTACCGATGAGGGAACAGCCCGTTCGGCTGGGTCCGCGCGAACAGCAAATTGTTGAATTGCTTTTGCAAGGATGTGACAACGCCGAAATCGCGCAGCAGTTGAAGATGGCGCGTCGAACCGTGAAGGCACACTTCAATCGGTTGTTCCTGCGTTTCGGAATCACCGGCGGAATCAAGCGAGTGAAACTCGCGACCCTACTATATCGGAGGCAATTATGTTCGCAAACGAACGTTACGGAACACGCACCCCAAATGAACGTGAACGCAGAGTCATCCAGCTTGTCGCACAAGGCTTAAAAAACAAGGAAGTGGCGGACGAGATCGGGACTACCGAACACGTGGTGAAAAACTATTTACGCGTGATTTACGATAAGCTGGGTCTCTGGAACCGGGTTGAACTCGCCCTCTGGTATGAATCCCGTAGGAATCCAGCGGCGTTCGGGGCATCGGCATCTTGAGGGGACTCAGTGCTGGTGCTGGTCTTGGCCCCGCATGGTCATGAATTCGGGGGATCCAGTGTGCCAATCACTGGCAATCGAAGGCCTGCAGGTTGCGAAGTCGTTCACCGGCCCCTGCCTTGCCCTTGCGTGCGGCCGCATCTAACAGCAGACGGGCTTGGTCGCAACTTTTTGCAACACCGTCCCCGCGGAGATAGAAGTCAGAAAGCAAAAGCGTCGCAGTCGCATTCTGTTTGCCGACGGATCTCCACAACCACCTTACGGCCTCAGTGCTGTCGCGGGGCGCGCCCTGTCTGCCGTTGAGGTAGCCTTGTGCCACGGCCAATTCGTCAGAGCCGTCGCCTCCCGTCCCGGGGACTGCAGTATCTCCCGCAACCGGTGCGCGGTTCGCTGCTAGCAGCGGCGCGGCGGGAGATTGCCGCGGAGGAGCCACGGCCCGATTTGCAAGTTGAGCCCTCGCCGCAGTGACTGGCGCGCTCTTAGCCGGAGGGGCCTTCGTGCCACTTACCTTTGGTGCCGCTGGAGACTGCGGTGCTGGCGCTGCGGCCCGATTTGCAAGTTGATGCGGCGTCGACGGGACCGGCGGGCTTTCAGGTGGAGGAGCTTTCACACCGCTTACCTCTGCTGCGCTTGATGCCGTTGGCTGTGTCGACGGTGGCAACGCGGGAAGTGACCCCGGATGGTGAACTCCTTGCGCGGTTCCGTCTGATGAGACTGCGTTATTCCGCCAAGCTACGAAGACCAGCAGGCCGATCAGTACCGCGAGCGCAGCTCCAAGGTAAAGCCGGTATCGATAGTGAACCGGCTCATACTCCGGAATAAAACGGAGGGCGTCCCCCGCCACAGGACGAAAGTCTTCCTCATCATCGCTAGCGCTAAGGCTAGGGTTAAGGCGAGGGCGAAGGATTGACGACGCGTACGGGGCAAAAGGCGCTTCTTGCGATGAGCCGTCAGCAGTCTGCAACGCCCATGCCGGCGACACCGATGATGGCAACTGAGTTCGGTCCAGCAGCACCGCACCACAGCTCCCACAATACTTTTGAGACGCTGGACTTTCTTCTCCGCACTGTCGGCAAACAACGGACAGCGGCGCCACCTCTGACGATGAGCACGATTCCATTACTGGATCGGGAGTTTCCCCCGGTTCGCTGTTTTCAGTTGTTGCTCTTTCGGCCTTGGAATCTGCGGCCAGCTCGCGCAGCAATTCCTGCACCGCTTCCTGCCGCTTCTCAGGAGGAGTAGTGAAATAGACTTCCGCCCACCTACCCATGTGCTGGCCTAATAAAGGGTTTGACAGAGGATTTAAATTAGGGTCAGGAAACGTCCCGGAATCGAGCTTGTCCATGGCGTCTGGCAACAATGTTCTCCCCTGAGCGGGCGCTAACTAAGATTCCACTCCGGAGGGCGAAGGTTGTCAAATCAAGAGCGCGAATTTTCGTCAGCTGGGAGAAAGCCTGCGTTTTCAATCACATGCCTTACGGTATGCGGGTTCGAACTGATCGAGTTGCGCGCTGCGCTGGCTGGTAAGCCTTCCCTTTTCCGTCTTGCCGTACAAATCAGAGCCGGGGCAGTAGTAAAGAGCAGTGTGCAAATCTACCCAGACCTGCGTGTCGGGATTGCCCTTGTATTCTTGCTGCTCCGGCGCTTCCGCCAGTCCCAGGCTTACCAACAACTTTTCGAACATCGAAAGATCGGCGTCAGGGGCGGGTTTGCGGCGATGGGTAGCGCCGGGGATCGCAGACGGACCCACAGCGCTAGTAGCGCCAACGGAGTTGTTCGACCACAGTCCCCATCGAATGACGACGCCAATAAGAATCACAGCGACAGCGAGATAGAAGTCTCCGCGGCGCGAATTCCAGAACTGCCCCACCGCGCTCTGTGGGCGCGATCGAGGGAGCGCCTCGAGAGCCTCCCTCGCTCTAGCCGCAGAATTCCAGGTGATGTCCTCCCGCGATTTTGCGAGTGCCGTTTTCT
>Ga0070707_100001855_pt1 | contig 20307 bp, 14 predicted proteins | sample KBSK5502metaG_FD_65468 | JGI IMG/M metagenome (GOLD analysis project Ga0070707, IMG submission 65468) | Corn, switchgrass and miscanthus rhizosphere microbial communities from Kellogg Biological Station, Michigan, USA - KBS K5-50-2 metaG | ecosystem: Host-associated > Plants > Roots >...
AAAAGAAATTAGCCACAAAAAGGCACAAAAGTCACAAAAGGGTTTTTCCCTTTTTTGTGACTTTGTGCCTTTTTGTGGCTAATCCTTTTTCGTGGCTTAGGGGCGGAGTTCCGCAATGATTCCGTCCAGCGAGGCCTGCATCGCGCGGCCCATGGGATCCCAGCCGAATTCGCTCACCAGCATCTTGCCGATTTCTTCTTTGGTCTTTTTTTCGCGGAGCATGCCGGTTACGCGGTTACGGATGGCCGAGATGTCGGAACGCCACTTCACAAATCCGGCGCGGTTGGTGACGGGACCATGGCCGGGAACCACCGTGTCGAAATCCAGTTTGAGCGCGGCATCAGCGGTTTTTTCGCGACCCGCGAAACTGCCGCCGGTGTTGTAATCGATGTAAAAGGAGAAGGTGGACGATCCTGTGAGATTCACTCCCTGACCGTTGCCGGTGTTGAAGCAGTCGCCGGACGCGAGGACTTTATGTGCGGGGAAGTAGACAAAGGTATCGCCGTCGGTATGGCACGGCGCAAAGTGATAGGCGACAACTTCCTTTCCACCAAGATTCACAGCCATTTGATCGGTGAACGTCAACTGCGGCGGACCTGCCTGTTTCCCTTTGATCATGGCCGCTCGCAAATTCGTGTTCCCGATGATTTGCGCCGATGGAAGAAATTTCGGATTGCCGCCGCTGTGGTCGCCGTGCGCGTGTGTATTGATGATGTACCTGACGGGCTTGTCGGTTAATGATTTCACCTTCGCGACGATGTCGTCGTAATTTCTTTCGAACTTGTCGTCGACCAGCACGACACCGTCGTTGGTGAGAAGGATGGTGACGTTGCCACCCTCGCCCAGGAGCACGTAGAGATCATCTTTGATCTTCTCGAGCCTGGAAGCCGGCGGAGCCTGAGCGAGAGCGGCGGCAAGAAGAACTGCCAGCCAGGACTTCATCGAGTTCCGGGTCCGCCATCATCCGCATTTGCGCCAAAAACTCTTTTGCCATCCGGCAGGGTCACAGTTCTTCCGTTCACATGATTCGATCCGTTTTTGGCGAGGAATCCGTCCACAGTCACGGTGTCGCCGTTCTTCAACGAATCCTTGCCCCAGCCCTGGCGGCGCAGACTGTTTGGCGTACCGCCTTCAACTGCATAATTCGTCACCTTGCCGGATGTGTCTTTCACATCGACGTAGTAATAGATGTGCGGATTCATCCATTCGACTTTGGTAACAGTGCCAGTAAATTTTATGGGTTTATTTTTGTCGTACTCGGCAGCGAACGAATGGTGCGCCATCAGCGTTGCCGCAGCACAGAGAAGAGCGAAACACACAGCCGTTAGACCGAACAGGTAACGTCTCATTGGCGAGACCTCCTTGGGAATTCCTTTGTCCGGATTATTGATTCCGCAATCTGTGATGTCAAGCAGGTCTACGCGGGTCTATAATCACTCGAAAATTGCGATCAGGAGACTGGATATGAACAGGCGTGCCCTTAATGTAACCGTCGCGATGACGATAGTGCTTTCCATGCTCATCATCGTGACCACTCCTGCCGCCGCGCAAGGCCGTGGAGCTCAGCCTCGCAAGCCTAAGCCGACCGTGGGCGCATGGTGGTACAAGGGTGATCCTCAGCCTCCTGGAGCTCATCCCGATCTGACAGGCGTCTGGTTTGGCGGATCGATGAACGATATTGGGAAGGACACGCTGCCTGGACAACAACTCATCCTCACGCCTTATGCAGCGGAGAGATATAAGAAAGTCGATCATGCGAAGGATCCGAATGCGCAGTGCCTGCCGCCGGGTCCAACACGGATGACCGCGCGGGCGCATCCGACCATGATCATGCAACGGCCCGATGTCGTCGCCGTCATGAGCGAGTCGGAACACATTTTCAGGCTCATTTATACCGACGGCCGCGATCAACCGGCAGACGCGAAGGACTATCCGGCATGGTACGGATATTCAGTGGGGAAGTGGGAAGGCGATACCCTCGTCGTCGATACTATCAGCGTGAACGACCGTACCTGGCTTGACGGCGCGGGTCACGAGCATAGCGACAAGTTGCACCTCACCGAGCGATTCAGACTGGCCGATCCGAACACGCTCGAGTTCATCGTTACTTACGATGATCCGGTATTTTTTGTGAAACCCTTCAGTTCGAAGAAAGTCCTCCGGCGCCAGATCGGCGACTACATTTACGATCACACGTGCCTCGAGAACGAAAAAGATCTCGACAAGCTGGTGCCGACTCTCGGCGACGACGGAAGGGAATAGCCACAAAGAGGCACAAAAGTCACAAAAATGATCTTGTTTTGTGTCTTTTGTGCCTTTTTGTGGCTGCTCTTCCTATTCATTAAAGGAGCAGTTATGCGTTCATATTTGTATTTGCTCTCATGTTTGGTTCTGCTTTCCGGGGTTCTCTGGGCACAGTCAACTGCTCAAATCAGCGGCACGGTAAGAGATCAAAGTGGAGCGGTATTGCCCGGAGTGCAAGTGACCGCGACGCAAACTGCGACCGGTCTCTCGCGTAGTGCGGTGACCGACGAGACAGGCCTGTTCGTATTGCCCGATCTGCCCGTCGGCCCGTACAAGCTGGAAGCGGCACTTGCGGGATTCCGCACATTTGCGCAAACCGGAATCGTGCTTCAGGTCGGCAGCAATCCAATAATTAATGTTGCTCTCGCGGTCGGTCAGGTTAGCGAGACCATCGAGGTTCAGGCCGATGCGGCGCTGGTGGAAACTCGCAATACGGGCGTCGGACAGGTGATCGACAATGTGCGCGTGCTGGAGTTGCCTCTCAACGCTCGAAACGTCCAGCAACTGATCGCCCTTTCAGGGAACGCCGTCGGCGGAGGAGCCACGGGAACCAACCGCGGATATCCGACAGATGTCATCTCGGTTGGCGGAGGACTGGTCAACGGCCTGACATACATGTTGGACGGAGGTACGCATAACGATCCGTACAACGGTCTGAATCAGCCGCTGCCCTTTCCGGATGCGCTGCAGGAGTTCAAAGTCGAAACGAGTTCCGTGCCGGCACAGTACGGTCAGCACTCCGCGGGCGCAGTCAACGCAGTGACGAAGTCGGGGACGAACGAGTTTCACGGCGACCTCTTCGAATTCGTGCGGAACAAAATTTTCAATGCGCGTAACGCATTCGCACCCGAGAGAGACGGGCTGAAACGCAACCAGTTTGGCGGCGTCCTGGGTGGGCCGATCATTAAAAACAAACTGTTTTTCTTTGCCGGTGACCAGTTCACGCGGACGCGCTCCGCACCCGCCACTACCATTGAGTTCGTTCCAACGGCTCAAATGCTCGGCGGCGATTTCACGACCATCGCTTCGGCCGCATGCAATGGGGGCCGGCCGATCACGTTGAGGGCACCATTCACCAACAATCGAGTCGATCAGTCGGCGCTGTCGCCGGTAGCGCTCAATGTGATGAAGCGCATCACTCCTTCAACGGATCCGTGCGGCCAGGTTCAGTTTCCACGAAGAAACAACCTGAACGAGCAGATCATCGTGGGCAGAGTGGACTACACGCAGAGTGAGAAGAACTCGCTGTTCGGCCGTTTTGAGCAGGCGCGTCTGCTGACTCCCACGGATTATGATGGCCAGAATTTGATTACGCTGGGTCAACCGAACTATACGCGGCGGGTCAATTCGTTTGTTTTGGGTGATACGTATTTGATCGGACCCGGTATGGTCAGTTCCTTCCGTGGGACGTTGCTTCGGACGATCAGCCAGAAGGATCTGCCCGACCTTGTCACGTGGAGCGACTTTGGAGTGAAGAATCTTTATTACCCGGGGAACTACGCGAAACTTGCACTCCTGAACGTTAACAACGCCTTCACTCTGTTCAACGGCCCCCCGCGAGCTTCACCGGGGTCAACCAATTCGACAACATACCAATTGGCCGAGGATATCAGTTGGGCTCGCGGACGGCATCAGATCAGCTTTGGCGTGAACCATATTCATGCCACAACCAACTATTTGTCCGGCACAAACGCTGCGGGTGAATTCGCGTTCAACTCGCAGAACACCGGATTAGCGCTGGCCGATTTCCTGTTGGGAAAGCCGTCGCAATTCCAGCAGCAGACGCTCGTCGGGTGGTACCCCCGCGAAGGCTACATAGGCACGTATGTCCAGGATACCTGGAAGGCGACTTCCCACCTGACCGTGATTTCGGGTGTCCGTTGGGAGCCCTACATACCGCCGTACACGAAGTATCTCCAAACGGGAGTTTTCAACAAGACTTGGTTCGATCAGGGTCTTCACAGCAAAGTATTTCCGAATGCGCATGCGGGGTTCCTGTTTGCCGGCGATCCTGGAGCTGCAGACAGCAACTCAATCATTAGTCATGACTGGATGCATTTTTCACCGCGCCTTGGATTGGCGTTCGATCCAAAAGGCGATGGTCTGATGGTCGTGCGCGCGGCGTATGGGCTCTTTTTTGATTACCCCAACTTCGACCGATACGGCGATCTGCAGAACACGTCGCCCACGGGCGCCACGCTGCGGCTTCCAAATCCCGTCGGCGGTTTAGCGGATCCGTGGTTAGGCCAACCCGGAGGAAATCCTTTGCCCCTGACGCTCACGTCGAACTCGTTTCCGCCTCAGTCTTATTTCAACTTTCCACTGAATCCGAAGAAGGCCTACATCCATCAATGGAACCTGAGTATCCAGCGGCAAGTTGGTTCGGACTGGCTCGTGTCGGGAAGCTATATGGGCAACACCGGCATTCACGAGCAGACCGGATATGAGGTGAATCCGGCGGTCTTCATTCCAGGTGTTGGCGACGCTAACGGCAACTGCATATTCAATGGCCAGAGAGCTCCCCTTACGGTGACCCCCGGCAGCGCTTGCTCAACGAACGGCAATACGAACCAGCGTCGCGTGCTGTATCTCCAAAATCCGGCTGAAGGACAGTTCTATCAAAGCATCACCCAGTCGGGCGACGATGGAACGCGCAGCTTTAACGCAATGGTGCTTTCGATCCAGAAACGGCAAACCAAAGGTGTGACGCTGTTGGCGAACTACACCTTGTCGCACTGCATCGATGACGGATTAGTGTGGGACCTCACGACGGGACGTACTCCGGACCGGCGGCGGTTGAATCGCGGAAATTGCGAATTGGACCGGCGCCAGAATTTCAACATGTCGGCCGTGTACGCGACGCCACAGTTTTCCGGCAAAGCACTACGCGCTCTGGCAACAGGCTGGCAGGTCTCGGGAATCGTCCGAATCCTGACTGGGCAGTACTTGACTGTCGCATCGGGTCTGGACAACGCATTCACCGGGACAAGCTCAACGATAGCCCAGGGGGGAAGCGACCAGAGGCCAAATCAGGTGCTGGCTTCGCCTTATGCTGCCACGAAGAACATTCAGTCCTGGCTCAACCCCGCAGCGTTCGTGCAGCCGGCGCTGGGAACGTATGGGACCATTGGTTCGCGAAATATTCTGGGGCCGGGAAGCATCAATATCGATATGGGCCTCACGCGAGTCTTCCGGATTCGCGAGAAGCAGTCCATACAATTCCGCGCCGAAGCGTTCAACATGCCGAACCACGTGAATCCGAATAATCCGAGCACGACTTTCACGGATCCGAACTTCGGAAAAATCCTGTCTGCGGCCGATGGCCGAACCATGCAGATGGCGTTGAAGTACGTTTTCTAAGATATGAGGAACCACAAAGACACAGACCATATGGTCTGTGTCTTCGTGTCTTTGTGGTTCCCTACCAACCTAAGGAACAGCTTAATGCGGCTTTGTTTGTCTTCGCTCTTATGTTTGCTTCTGGTTTCCGGGGTTCTCTGGGCGCAGGCCACAGGTCAAATCTCCGGTACGGTTCGCGACGCCAGCGGCGCGGTGATTCCGGGCGTTGAGGTTAAGGTCACGCAGACCGCTACCGGGGCGAGTCGCACGGCCCTCTCCGGCGAAGATGGCAGGTACGTGTTTGCCAGTCTTCCTCTTGGACCTTATATGTTGGAGGCCAGTCAACCTGGTTTCACGACGTATGTCCAGATGGGAATCGTCCTTCAGGTGGACAGCAATCTCACCATCGATGTTGCTTTGAAGGTTGGAGCCGTTGGCGAACAGGTAACAGTCGAGGCCAACGTCGCTCAAGTAGAGACGCGTTCGACAAGCCTCGGGCAGGTGGTGGACAACCAGCGAGTTTCCGAGATGCCTTTGAACGGGCGCAACCCGATCGAATTGGTCTTCCTCGCCGGAATGGCGAGCTCGCCCGGGAATGGCGCGATCAACACGGTGCGGAATTACCCAACGATCGTGGTTTCCGTCGCGGGAGGACAGGGCAACGCTGTTTCCTACCTTTTGGACGGAACGATCTATCAGGACCCATACAACAGTATCGCGTTGCCGTTTCCGTTTCCGGATGCACTGCAGGAATTCAAGGTAGAGACCAGCGTCTTACAGCCGCAATACGGATTTCATTCGGGCGCGACCGTGAACGCCGTCACAAAATCGGGGACCAATGAATTCCACGGAACAGCGTTCGAGTTTCTGCGAAACGGCTCGCTGAACGCGCGCGACTTCTTTGCCACCCAACGGGACAGTCTGAAGCGTAATCAATTCGGCGGCGTGCTCGGTGGACCGATCGTGAAAGACAAATTGTTCTTCTTCGGTGGTTATCAGGGAACGATCCAGCGGTCGGATCCGGCGTTCAATACAGGCTATGTTCCAACAACAGCCATGCTGCAGGGCGATTTCACGACGTTTGCTTCCGACGCATGCCAGGGACCAGGTAAAGGTAAAAATCTTCTGGCGCCCTTTTCCGGCAACAAGATTTCGCCGAGCGCATTCAACCCCGCCGCGCTGAAATTTGCAGCCACGTTGCCGAAAGCTGTCGATGACTGTGGGACAGTCAAGTACGGATACGTTGCCAATCAGCACGAAGACTTGTACGTCGGCAGAATAGACTGGCAGAAGAATCCACGCAGTTCCTTTTTCGGACGTTTTTCCGCCGGAGGACTGGATGTTGCATCCACGTATGACGGCAAGAATCCGCTGTCGATCAATACATATGGTGTGAATGATCTCGACTACCAGGTCGCGTTTGGGAACACGTACCTGCTCGGCTCCAATATCGTGAGCGCGTTTCGCCTCTCCGCCAGTCGTACGAATATTGTTAAGTTGAGAGACAACTACGCATCCTTCGCCGACTTCGGATCAATCTTTACGCCCCTGGGCGGCAAGGTGATCAGTATGACTGTTACCGGCGGATTGGGATTCACCATCGGCGGCGGCGCTGCGAATCCGGGCCAGTCTCACAACGGACCCAATCCTTCAATTGCAGAGGACATCAGCTGGCTGAAAGGCTCACACCAATTTGCTTTCGGCGGAACGCTCTACCATCAACAGATGAACTACTGGTCCGGTGTAAACGCGACGGGATCGATGACATTCGACGGAACCGTCACCGGCTTTGGCCTGGCAGACCTGCTGATCGGCAACGCGAGGACGTTTGCCCAAGGCACGATCTACGGATTCTACACGCGGCAATACTACGAGACGCTTTATGCGCAGGATACCTGGAAAGCCAACCGCCGTCTCACGTTGAACTATGGCGTGCGCTGGGAACCCTATATTGCAATCTCCAACAAGTGGGGCCAGATTCATTACGTCGATCCCGCGCTGTTTGCTCAAGGCTACCGCAGTTCGGTTTTCACCAACGCTCCTCCGGGCGTGATCTTCCCCGGCGATCCGAAGTTTGTTTGCGGAAAAAGTTACAGCTGCGATAAATGGTTGAACTTCTTCCCGCGAGTGGGACTTGCATTCGATCCCATCGGTGACGGCAAGACCACGATACGCGCCGCGTACGGCATAATGGGCGAGCGGACGCACATGTTCTATCCGAATCAGATGTCGTTCGGTCCGCCATTCGCAGATCGCGTGTCGCTCTCCAACGTCAGCATGTCCAATCCGTGGGGAAACTTCCCGGGTGTACCGGGCTTCTCTCCGCCGGGACAGGATCCCATGGGACGCTTGGAGCCAATCGTCGGCATCGGGCTTGCCGGCAAAGATGCTCCATTTCCGACGGCGGGCTTCTACGTAAACAACGCTGAGCATCTCGATGGTCACTTCAAGCAAATGTACGTCAATCAATGGAACCTGAGTCTTCAGCGACAAGTGGGGACCTGGCTCCTGACGGCGAACTATGTCGGCAACAACACAATTCACCTGAATACTTCGACCACAGGGAATCCCGCGCAGTTCCTGGGTTTGGGACCGTGCTCGCTGAATGTGGTCCAGCCTAACGGCACGGTGGCGCCGCAGAACTACACCGTTTGTTCTACCACCGCGAACGAAAACCAGCGGCGCGTGTTGTATCGGCAGGACCCGCTCAACGGACAGTACTTCGCGAATATCGCGCAGGCCCTGAACGGCGGAACGGCAAGCTATGAAGGTATGTACTTCTCGGCCAACAAGGCGTTGTCGCACGGAATCAGCATGCTCGCCAACTACACCATGTCGCACTGCATTTCGGATGTGTACGATCAGCAACCCAGCGGCAATGGATTAACTCGTCCCGACGATCGCCGCGCCTACCGCGGCAATTGCACCGTCGGTGTTGCGGACGTGCGGCATTTCTTCACGTTGAACATGGTGGCCAACGTGCCGAAATTTTCGAACAGAGCGCTTCAGGCTATCGCGGGTAACTGGCAGTTCGCGCCCATTCTGCAGGTCAAATCCGGAAACTTCATGACCATTACGACAGGAACGGACGTGGCTCTCACGACCGTTGCGAACCAAACCGGAAACCAGCTGCTCGCGAATACCTACTCTCCAACTAAAGGCCAGGCTTGCGGAATTTCGGGTGTTGCCGCGTGTCTCAGCTATCTGAACAGGGCGGCGTTCGCGCCACCTGCCCCCGGAACGTACAGCAACATGCGCTACGGAACGGTGGAGGGACCGGGACTGATCCAGTTGAATTTGGCGGTGTCGCGTACGTTCCCGGTCGGAGAAAAGCGATCGGTTCAGCTCCGCGGAGAAGCGTTCAATCTACCGAATCATCTAAACCCGCTGATACTTCCTGCGAATCTCAACCTGAATTCCGCTCTTTTTGGTGTGGCCACAGCGGACCAGAGCGGGATTGCAGGCCAGATTGGAGGCACGACGTCGGGCGACTACCGTGTGATCCAGTTGGCTCTCAAGCTGGTGTTCTGAATTAGCCACAAAAAAGCACAAAAGTCACAAAAGGGGTGCTGTTTATTCCTTTTTGTGACTTTTGTGCCTTTTTGTGGCTAATCTCTTACTTCAGGTTTAGGGATCTTTTGGGGTCGATCGCGACTCGAAGAATATCCGTTTTTGCCGTCACCTCGAATCCCATCGAGTGCGGGACTCCGGCGGAAACAATGATCGCGTCGCCGGCCGACCACTTCTGCGTTTTGTAATTTTTCATCGTGCCGTTGACGCTCGGCCCGCGGACTTCTTTGATCGCCCTGCTGTCAGGATCATCCCAGACCGCTTTATCCAGTTCGCCCCCAAGCAAGGCCGTGCCTTCGCCCCGGATGAAGTAATAAAGTTCGCTGACCTCGCTGTGATAAAAGCTCGTGACGGGAAGCGTGTTCTTCATCGGCTCGTAATGCAGGATGAAGGCGCCAATGTTCGCGCCATGCCCGACATTCACAACTCTCGCCGGCCGATCGCCTCTGGTTGGACCCATCAGGGCTTCCGTTGCGGCTTTCGGAATAAACGTAAACTCGCCCGGCATCTTCGGGGGGCCCGGTTTGCCGGGAGCCGCGGGTGGTTCCGGAGCCTCAGCCCGAAGACGTGCGAGCAATTCGTCGCGGCTTGTCACCAGCCTCAGAACTCTCTTGGGGTCGTAAACAACTCTGAGGATATCGTTGGGGACGGTGACTTCGAATCCGATCGTGTGAGGAACTCCCGCAGGTACGATCATGACGTCGCCCGGAGACCACTTCTGCGTTTTGTAATTCTTTATCGTACCGGCGACGCCAGGGCCACTGACTTCTCTAAAGCTCCTCGTGTTCGCATCGCGCACGGTCGGATTTTCGAGTTCGCCTCCAAGCAAAGCGGTACCTTCACCCCGAATCACGTAGTAAAGCTCGTCGATCTCCGTGTGATAGAAGCTGGCCGGCGGTGAAGGATTCTTCATCGCCGGATAATGCAGGATGTAGGCACCAAGATTCGCGCCGCCGCCAATGTTTACAACGCGCGCCGGCCGATCGCCTCGCGTGGGTCCCATTACAGCTTGGAAATCGGCTTTGGGAATGTACGTGAAGGTTCCCGGCATGTTTGGAGGCGCAGGTTTATTAACTTGCCACACCAGGAGAGCCGTAAAGAGCGGAAGCAGTCGTGTCGGGTTCATTTCAGGTTGAGCGCACGCTCGGGATCAATCACAACTCTGACGATGTCGGTTTTCTCGGTGACTTCGTATCCGGGCAGGTGTGGAACGCCGACCGGAATCATCATGATGTCGCCGGCAACATACTTCTGTGTGGTGTAGCCTTTGATCTTGCCGCTCATGCTCGGTCCACGGACGGTTTTTACGGACTCGCTGTTGGGATCATCCTTCGTCGGATTTTCGAGTTCGCCGCCGATCAGGAAAGTCCCGGAGCCACGGATGACGTAATAGACTTCGGAAATGTCGTTGTGAAGCCAGCCGTTGAACGTTTTGTTTGGCGGTCTGGGGTCGAAGTGAAGCAGATACGCGCCGAGGTTCATCTTCTTCTCCACATCGATCACGCGCGCCGGATGATCGCCGTTGGTTTTCATCAGCGCTTCCAGGTCGGCATGCGGAATGAAAGTAAATGTTTGCTTCTTCTGAGCCTGCGCCGAACTCAAAACGATCATCGATAGCGCAAATACGAGTGCCAGGGCACCCGAAATGAGGCGTCTTTGCATGGTCTTCTCCCTTCGTTTGGAAGTTACTGGCCGAGCGGTTTGACGGTCATGACCCTCAGTTCCATCGGAGTCGCGCGATCGTTCACGACAGCTTCAATAAGAACGGGAGTGTCTTTAGGGACCTGAGGACTGTTTGGGGCGCTGACGAGAATGAATTTGTCTTTGCCTGCGATGAAGAACTGTTTTCCCGCCTGCTCCTGTACGCGGCCACGAGCGCTGATCTGCATGGAGGTAATGGTCGCATCCGTTTTGCCGAGTGCATCTCGAAGATCCTTCGGCTGGAAGCTGCTGCCCGGTTTATACGACACCATCACGGCTTCGTTCTTCTTGCTGATGGTGATCTGGTCGATGCTGGGCAGTTTCCTCAAATACACTTCGGAAACCGCGGCGCACACGCCGCACGAAATTCCCTCGGTCTTCATGGCCGCTCTCTCGACCTGTGCCAGAGCCGGGAACGCCGAAGCCAGCAGTAATGCGCAAAGCAGGAAAATGTGGTTCTGAGGTTTCATTGGCGACTAGATATAACTATTGATATCGGATCGTCAACACAATCCATCCGGCGATGAGCAGTCCGTTCGCCACGAGGCTGACGCCGAGAATGGTTTTCATTCCCCACGTCCTCATCGAAGGCGGACGGGTACGCACGGCCCATACCTGATAAACAAGAGATGCAACCGCCATCGCAAAGAATAGCGGCTGAAGACGCTCCAGCCAGAACAGGCAGCCGGCGCTCAACAACGAAAATAAGCCAAGTCCTGCCAGGACTTGAGGCAGCACTCATCAACTGGGCGTGAGCAGCGCTGCGATAATCGAGAGCATGCCTGCTCTCTTCGGATCCAATCTCATTTGGCAATCATCCTGCGGTTCATTATGCTCTAAGACCTGAAATTATGAATAAAAGACTGTTTATCGGTTGTGCCGCCCTTCTGTTCGTTTCTCTCGCTGGATTGAATCTGGCTGCAGGCCGAAGTGAAGTTGCGGATGCGGCAATGAAAGGCGATAAAGCGGCCGTCCGAACGCTGATCCAGAAGAAAGCCGATGTCAACGCCCCGCAGGTGGACGGCGCGGTCGCGCTTCACTGGGCTATATATAAGGATGACCTCGAATTGGCGGACATGCTGCTCCGCGCCGGTGCAAAACCGGATGTGATGAATCGAGAAGGCATTACACCGCTGCACATGGCCTGCCTCTACGGCAACCCGAGGATGATCGACCGGCTCCTCAAATCCGGCGCTAACGGCAAACAGCTTGGGCCCGCCGGCGAAACCATGCTGATGCTGGCGGCGCGCAACGGTAATCCTGAGGCGATCACGTCGCTCATCGCTGCGGGCGCGGACGTGAATGCAATCCATTGTACTGTGGAAATTTGTAAGGAGAGACTACCGAAATAAAATAGCCACAAAAAGGCACAAGAAGCACACAAATCTTTGTGCCTTTTGTGCCTTTTTGTGGCTTATTTTATTTACGGTTGGGCGTTTCCCTCGCTCGAGGCGGCGCCGAGCTTCTTTCCTTCGGCATCGATGACGCTGCGGGCATTTCCTCTCGGCGTGCCGTTCTTCGCCAGTGATCCATTCACGGTAACCGTGTCTCCGAGCTTCATCGTCGTTCGGGTCCAGCCCTGATTCTGGAGCAGGTGCGGCGGGCCCATTTCAAAACCCCAGTTCGTGATCTTGCCGGATTCATCCTTCACATTGATGAAGAACCATACATGAGGATTTGTCCAGTCGACCTTGGTGATTGTCCCGGTCAACGTCACCGGTTTCGTGGAATCGAACTCAGCGGCAAAAGAATGATGCGCCATTAACGGAAGGGCGCTGATAAGTAGTGCACCGATCAAAGTAATACCTAAAGCAACTCGCTTCATCGCAGTCTCCTGACAGTAAGGTGTGTTCGCGCCCAACAGTATAAATCAAAGGAAAAGAACGCCCGTTGTCTTTTTTGATTTGGAATAGGCGGCTTTGGCGGGTATAAACGTCGTCTCACTCACCAGGGGGGATACATGAAAACGACCGTTGCGGCGCTGGTTCTCTCGTTGTGTCTTGTTGCTTCCAATAATGCATTGGCTCAAAGCGGTAATGCATCGGTGGGCGGATTCGTCCAGGATGCAACTCAGGCCTTCATACCCGGCGTCACGATCACAGCCACGAATACTCAAACGGGAGTGACGACAACAGCGCTCACCAACGAATCCGGTGCGTACAACATTCCGAGTCTCCTGCCCGGCACCTACAAGTTGATGGCAGAGCTGGCAGGATTTCGAACGCAGGTTGTCAACGACGTGCAACTCGGACAGAGTGCGATAGCACGCTACAACTTCACACTGCAGGTCGGCTCTGTTGCCGATTCGGTTGAAGTGACGGCAGAATCGACGGCACTCATCGCCGAATCATCTCCCACGATTGGGCAGGTGCTTGCCGAAAAGCAGGTCCGCGATCTTCCGCTGGTGACCAACAACGTTCTTGATCTCATGCAGACGATGGCCGGCGTGCGCGGCGCGACGCTCGGTGAATCGACGACATTTGCCGGCATCAGCACCGGAATGGTCAACACCGTCCGCGACGGATTGAGCGTTCAGGATGGCCGCTACGCGAGTGGCGTCGGCGCAACCACGCAGATTCATCCCGATATGGTCGGCGAATTCCGCGTCATCCTCACGCCCGTCGATGCAGAGCTCGGCCGCGGGAATGGGCAGGTGCAAATCCTGACGCGTTCGGGAACCAACCAGTTTCACGGCAGCGGTGTGTGGTCGATTCGGAATTCAGGTCTGGATGCGAATACCTGGAGCAACAACAAACAGGTTGTGAACGGAAAGTGGACTCCCGGTCAATCGACCTGGGTGAATCGCAACGAGCTGACGGGCAGTCTTGGCGGACCCATCGTCAAGAACAAGACGTTTTTCTTCGCTCTGTGGGACAAGCAGTTCGAGCGAGAGAGAGTCACCGTCAGACCGTCCGTGCTGACGCCTTGCGCGCGCAATGGAATTTTCCGGTATTGGGAAGGATGGGGAAACGGCAACACGCTCACACCGACAACGACGACCGGAGTTCCGACCATCGCGTCCGTGGATTCGTTCGGCAATCCGGTGCGTCCCGCGACAAATCCGAACGGCACGCCGTACACCGGACAGCTTCGCTATTACAGCGTGTTCGGACCGCTCGCGAATACTCCGACCAGGCCGGATTGTTCCGACGCCATTCCGCAGGGCAGCCCCTGGGACGCGAATCGCACGAGAATGGATCCCGCCGGAGTGACTCAAAAATATCTGGCTGCGATGCCGCTGCCCAATATTTATGACGGCGGCGATGGCTTGAACACAGCGGTGGATCAGTGGGTGTACCGGGGTCACAACAATGGAAACTATGGACAAGCCACCGGAACCAACAGCGACACCGACCGGAAAGAAATCAATATCAAACTTGATCACAACGTCAGCGCGCGGCATAAAGTAGCTCTCAACTACAGCTATGAATGGGTGGATGGCGACTATTTTCAGAATGTCCAGAACCAATGGCCGAATGGATTCACGTCGCAGATCATCCGCCGTCCTCGCGTCTTCACTGTCAACTTTATGTCCACACTCACACCGTCGCTGCTGAATGAAGCGCGGTTTGGTTATCGCGCGAACAAGCACGTCATCTGGGCGCCATGGGAAGTTACCGACGCGGACAAGCGAAAACTTCCCGCTTCATTCCTGTTGCAAGGCGGCCAGGGATTCCCGATTGCGTATGCTCCAGCAAACGTGCAGGGCAGTGCGGCGCAAACGGCCGTCACTCCAAACGGCTACTTCTGCGTGACGAATTGCGCTCAGCAAGGCAATCGAACCCCGCTCACCGATTATTCGGATACGATCAGCTGGACGAAAGGCAAACACGCATTCAAGGGAGGCGCCGACTTCCGCTTTGCGTACACGCGAGGATCCGAAACACCGACCGCTCCGATACCGAAAGCGAACGTCACCGGATCCGGCGCCGGCTTGAATCCAGTGCAGGCATTTACGAATGCAACGAATTTTCCGGGCCTCGTCAGTAATAACCAGACAATGGCGAACAGCCTTTTGTATTTCCTTGCGGGTTCGGTCGGAAGCGCGCAGCAGTACTATTTCATCCAGTCTCCCGACCATCAAAACAAATGGATGAATTACCTCGACAGGAACCGCAAGATCAACGAACCGCATCAGAATGAGTTCGCGCTGTTCTTCAAAGACGACTGGAAGCTGCGTCCATCACTTACGCTCAACCTGGGAATGCGCTACGAATACTACGGCGTTCCATACGAAGGTCAGGGACTCACTGTCGTGCCTAAGGGAGGGGCCGGCCTCGCGTTGTTTGGTGTTTCGGGCCGGAGCTTTGATCGCTGGATGCGTCCGGACAATGGCGTCGACCTGAATCTTGCCACCGACCTCGAATTCGTCGGGCCGAAAACGTCGCAACCTGGCAAAACCATCTGGCCGAACGATTGGAATAATTTTGGTCCAGCTGTCGGATTCGCGTGGGCGCTGCCGTGGTTCGGTAAAGATAAAACGAACGTTCGCGGCGGATATCAAATCACGTATCCCGGTGGAGGACATTTTGGAAATCTGGTGAATTACATGTTTGCGGCGCCCGGTTTCGTCAATCTTGCGCAAACGTCCGGACCGACGGATGGCAGCTATTTCGATTTGCGTAATCTTTCGAGCCTGATCCCGATCCCGCCGAATTCGCTGCCGATGCAGCCAATACCGATTCAAAAGCAAAACTTCAATATGCACGCGTTCGATCCGAACTACGTGACGCCGTACGTCCAGAACCTGACGCTCTCGGTGACGCGAGAGATCTCGCGCAATCTCACAGTCGATGTTCGGTATGTCGGAACGCGTGGCCTCAAACTCACAGGCTTCTTTGACCTCAATACACCCGACGTCTATTACAACCCCACGCTCTTCGATGCGATCGACCGGACGCGAAGAGGAGAGAATATCGAACTGTTCGATCAGATGCTTCTGGGATTGTCTCTCGTTCCCGGAATGCCCGCTGTGAACGGCACCACTCAGCGGGGATCGCAGCAATTGCGCCTGAGCACGACATTCAGAGATGCTCTCGCGAACGGCGACTACATGACGGTTGCGAATTCACTCAATACGTATAACAACATTGGATCAGGCCCTACTGGAACAGTCGTCGGCGCGCCGGGTGAACGCGGCACGGTGCTGCGCCGAGCCAACCGAGGTTTCAACGTTCCAGGAGGAACGGCCATCGCTGGAGGCCCCGCCGTACCGGCAGGATTGTTCCCGGAAAACTGGATCGTCGCCAATCCGCAATTCAACCAGGCCAATTACTGGTCGAACTCGGGTAAATCCAATTACCACTCATTGCAGCTGCAGACGACATTGCGGCCGACACAAGGTCTGAGTTTGCAGGGAACGTACATCTGGTCCAGGTACCTGGAACTTCCGGGTCTGGGTTCAAGTCTCGCGAGCGGTTTGCAGACCACACCAACGTGGACCGATCCCACCAGCCGCAACCAGGATTACGCCCTGAGCAACAACCACGTGACGCACGATTTCCGATCGTACGGAACGTTTGAATTGCCCATCGGGCCGAACAAACTGCTTCTCGGCAAAAGTCACGGATGGCTGGCTCGCGTTGTCGAAGGCTGGCAGACGAGTTTCATTGTCAACTTGAGCACGGGCAACGCGGCGAGCGTCGCGTCCACTTATCTCAATGGCTCGATCCTGACCGCCGGCGCCGCCACCGTCGAGCCCACCGGCCTGTATGGAAATTCTGCTCCCGACATCGTCGGACCTTTCCCCGTTAAAGACTTTGGAAAAGTTCAATGGAACGGCGATTACGGAAACTATTTCGGGTCGCAATTCGCTCGAACCAGCGATCCGCAATGCGCGCAGGTCGCGACAGATCTGAGGCAGTACTGCACCCTGCAGGCAGTCACGGATGCGAAGACCGGTCAGATTCTCCTTCAGAACCCCCAACCGGGTAAGAAAGGCAATCTTGGCCGGCAAACGATGGAGATGCCGGGAATTTGGTCATTCGATGCGGCGATGGGCAAGAACGTCCGCATCTCGGAAAGTAAGAGCGTCACGATTCGCATGGATGCGACGAACGTGTTGAATCATCCGAACGTCGGCAACTGCAGCACCACGAGCACTACGCCACCGCAGTGCAATCCGGTTCTGAATATCAACGGCACGAACCCGTTCGGTTTCATCCAGACCAAAGGCGATCAGACTCGCCAGTTCAAAGGGACGGTGCGGTTCAACTTCTGAGTGGTAATCGCGGATAAGCCACGGATTACGCGGATTTCACGGATTGAAATCCGCGTAATCCGTGTAATCCGTGGCTAATGTATCGAGCTTACTGAGAAGGAACTTCTGACTCGGGACACTAGCCACTGTGGAGGAATCGTATGCGTCACAGTTTACTGTGCATGCTTTTGTTGCCGGTTTTAAGTGGCGCAGCGTTTGCTGACACGCAAGACCTCATTTTGCCGATTGCGTTGAACGGCTACACGACTCCGCCTGTGCATTACCAGACAATAATTCGCATCGTGAATGTGTCATCGTCGGCGGCACAGGTGACGCTGGAGGCCTACCAGAACGACGGAACGCCGATTCGCATTCTCGAATTGTTTCCAATCGCGAGAACTGGAACGAAGACCGTTTTTCAAATCAACGGTGGCGGTTCCGTTGAAGCCTTCACAGCAGAGGATGTGCCCCAGTTGAACGGATGGATTCGGTTGACGTTCGATACATCCGCCAGCATTCAGGCCAGTGCTGAAGTCGCTTTGATTAAAGCGCCGCCCGGTCCACATCCGATCTGCGTCCGGCCTTCCACGGATATCGTCACGAGCGTTCAGGTGCCGGGTGTTCGGGCCAGCACAAAATTCGACGGATTTGCAGTGATCCGGCCGTATCGAAAGAGTGGTTACGCCATCCCCGATGCTCCCTGCCAAATAGCCCGCGGCTTTCATCAAGCGTTCTTGCGACGAATGCCGATGGGCCTTGGCCGGTCGCGGGTGGTGATGAGCCGACTGCGCGTGAAGGTGCCCAAACGTAACATCGTCCCGCTCTCGGTGGATGAGGTGGCACGTTTCTGGTCGAGTTTCCGCACCTCACGCGACTTCGCCATTGTGGGCTTGATGCTCCTCAACGGCCTCCGGTCCGCCGAAGTATTGGCTTTGAATCGGGATGACGTGTTGCTTTCTGAAGCACACGGTCTAATGCGCCGTCTTCAGTCGCTGTCCAGAGAAGTTTGAGGTTAGAACTTCTAGATTGACATCCCATCGTGCCCCATGAAAGTCAACCTTTGGATCAAGCAATCAAATTGAGGAATGCCTTCAGCCAATCAATCAAGTTGAATGACAGCTACAGCGGTGTGTCTGCAGATATCATTCATAACTAAAGGTTAAATATCTTGGCGACTCACGTGCCCAAACGCCGGTGAGAGAAAGAGTCGAAGCGGTAAGTATTTTCAGGAATCCTTAACCGCGACTTTTTTTGCATCAAAACAGGAGGATACATGAAGCAAACACTCGCATTAGCCTTTGGAGCAGCGATCATCGTAGGCACGATGATTGGAGCGCCGGACCTGAGTGCCGCTGAAAAAGTTAGTTTATGCCACAGGGAAGGCAACGGAGGGGGTCACGTCATTGAAATCGCCGAGAGTGCTGTGAAAGCACACTTGGCTCATGGTGACCACCTGGAAGTCGCAGCGGGGCTGAAATCCGGAACCCCTTGCCTGCCCCCGATACAGCCGCCAGCCCCGGTATCCCAGCCCCCGGTACAGCCGCCAGCCCCGGTATCCCAGCCCCCGGTACAGCCGCCGGCCCCGGTACAGCCGCCACCGATCCTAAAATAGTTTGTGCGAGATCTTCCTCCAAGGGGCTGGACCTTGAATCCAGCCCGGCTCTCGCTTCGAGTGCCGCGGTGGTCACGAGTTCGGGTCCGTAACTGACCTCCGTCGCTTCCCCGTCAGATCCTCACTCCGCTCACAACGATGTTACGGGATTGAGCCGCAGAGCCCGAACCGCCGGAATGACCGCAGCCGCCAGTGCCACCAGTGTAAGTGCAGCGGGGAGCAGGTTGAAGACGCCAGGATCCGTGGTCGCGACTTCGTACTGTGCAGTGGGGCGTTGACGTCCCTCAGTGCGCGGCCACGTTTACATAATGCCCCGTAGTGTGACGCGCCCGCGACTAGCTTCCTACCGGTTTCTACTTCCCGTACCACGCCGGCTGCCGGCTCCGCGAAGACGCGCGCCACCTTTTCTGACGCCGGAACAATTCCAGAACCTGCTTGCCGGGTTGCCGGAAAAGGTTCGTGTGATGTTCTTGCTGGTCATGGACGTCCATGCGCGTGTGTGAAATTCTGGCGCTTCGGTGGCGCCGGGTCGATTTGCGGACAGGTACGCTGCGGATCACCGAACGGTTTTACCGAGGCGATTTCAGCACGGTGAAGTCGAAGCGATCCGATCATGACCTCCCGCTAGGCTCGGTGGCGCTGGAGACGCTGAAGAACTGGCGTGAGAACAGGAAAGGCGGACCGGACGATTTGGTATTTGCGACTCGGACGGGAAAGCTGATGAGTGACGGTAATCTTCGACGGCGTGTGATTTATCCAGCCTGTGACCGGCTCTGCATTCCGCGCGTGAGCTGGCACCGGGTTCCGGCATCTGCGCAGCAGTTTGCTCGCGTATCTCGGAATTCCGGTATCCGTGGCTCAGGCACAACTCGGGCACGCGGACCCGCGAATCACACTCGAAATTCGTCTTGAATTGGCAGCGAGGACTCTCCGTGAAACACGACGTACCTGCAGGCACTGCGCTGGGAGCGTGGATCATCAACGGCGTGCGGGCACATGAAATTGAAACGGATCACAGCGGCATTTTCTTCCCCGTCTCTGCGACGTTGACCGTATCTCCGTGAATTTGATTCGTGCCCTTGTCGATTAGCGTTAAACCGCGCCGCGACCGACGCGATTGCGTAGAAACTTCTACCGCTCGGATCACATTTCAAATCGTCACATGCTTCTAGTGGCCGGATAGTCGGTATTTCGGTAACTGAACGGGGCCGGACACGATCCCGGCTCGGTTCGATTCACTCTGTCGGTGCGTTCCCGAGACGGTCGTTTACGGCTTGACGAAATCGTTATTTGCAGCCCAAGTAGCGCTCAGTCGTTTGCGCAGACACGCGGTCAGAGCAATGCCCGTGCTAATGTAACAGCGCATGACGGACTCACCATCCATTCCACGTCCCTCTCTTCTTTTGAAACAGATGTCTGCCGACCGGCGGCGGCAAGCTGCTCAAGCCTTCTGGCGCGACGAAAGCGGCGCGAATGAACAGGCAGAAGCGATTGCCGCAATCGCTCAGCGTCTCAAGTTTCGCGCCAAGAGTGTGGTTGTATTGCCTGAGGCGAAAAAGATTCAGTATCTCCTTGATTTGCC
>Ga0070707_100001858_pt1 | contig 20290 bp, 21 predicted proteins | sample KBSK5502metaG_FD_65468 | JGI IMG/M metagenome (GOLD analysis project Ga0070707, IMG submission 65468) | Corn, switchgrass and miscanthus rhizosphere microbial communities from Kellogg Biological Station, Michigan, USA - KBS K5-50-2 metaG | ecosystem: Host-associated > Plants > Roots >...
CACGAAGGCCCTGGCCGGCTTTGCCGTGGGCATGCAGGTCGGCCGTCTCTGGGTGACCAACCCGCTCGTGCAGGTGCCGGGACTGGTGCTCCTCACGATCGCAGAGGGCGTGGCGCGATTCCTCCTGCTCCAGCTCTTCCACTATCCGGCTTCCCTGGGCGATCTGATGGCGCACGTGATCCTGCCGCAGGCCTTCTACAACGGCTTCGTCGGCGCGGCCTGCATGCTGGCCATGTCCGCGGCCGATGCGCTGCGCCGGGGGCGGTCGTGGATCTGACCCCTCTGCCCGGCGGCCGGCGCGACGCGTGGAGCCGGCGCGTGCTGGCGCTGGCCGTGGTCGCCGCTGTGGGATTCGTGGGCCTGCTCGGCCAACTCTGGTACCTCCAGGTGCTGGAGGGCGGCCGCCTCCAGGAGCTCAGCGAGAAGAACCGGATCCGCATTCGGCCGGTCGCCGCCCCGCGCGGCATCCTGTTCGATCGCAACGGGCTCGCGCTCGTCGACAATCGGCCCGCCTTTACGCTGTCCTTGATCCCGAGAGAGATGGAGGACCGCGACACCGTGCTCGCGCGCGTGTCGATTCTCTTGAAGATTCCCATCGGCGAGCTTCAAGATTCACTCGACCGCGTGCCGCCGGATTCCATCCGTGCGATCCGCGTGAGACGGGGGCTCTCCCTCGAAGAGGTCACGAAGATCGAAGAGCGCAAGCTCGAGCTGCCCGGCGTGTTGGTCGAGGTGGAGCCCCAGCGCGTCTACCCCACGAGCACGTTTGCCGCGCATCTGCTCGGCTACGTGCGCGAGGTTAGCGACGAACAGCTCAAGCAGGGCCGCTATCGCCGCGGCGACATGATCGGCCAGTCGGGCCTCGAGCGGCTGCTCGACGAGTATCTGCGTGGCCGGGACGGGGGCGAGCGCATCGAGGTGGACGCGCTTGGGCGGCCGGTGCAGGTGATGCGGCGCGAGGAGCCCAACCCCGGCGCCCAGGTGATCACGACGGTGGACCGGCGAATTCAGGAGGCCGCCGAGCGCGCTATGGTAGGTCACGCCGGCGCGGTGGTGGTCATGGATCCGCGCAGCGGCGATATCCTGGCCATGACGTCGAGCCCGGCATTTGCCCTGGATCGGTTCACCGGCAATCTGAATCGGGAGGAGTGGCTGCGCCTGGTGCGCGATCCGATGACGCCGCTGATGAACCGCGCGCTGCAGAGTCAGTACGCCCCGGGCTCGGTCTTCAAGGTCATCGTGACGGCCGCGGGGCTGCAGGAAGGCTCGCTCACGCCCATGGATCGCACGTACTGCAGCGGTGAGTATCATCTGGGCGCCTGGACGTTCAAGGACTGGAAAGAGGGCGGCCACGGGCACGTGGACCTGCGCTCGGCGCTGATCAACTCCTGCAATATCTTCTTCTACCAGGCCGGATTCAAAGTGGGGCCCGATGCCCTCGCGCGCTACGCCCAGGCCTTTGGCTTCGGCGTTCCGTCTGGCATCGACCTCGGCGGCGAGAAGCCGGGGCTGGTGCCCTTCGCCGAATGGAAGCGGAAGCGCTACGGGCGTGGCTGGCAGGCGGGCGACACGATCAACATGTCCATCGGCCAGGGGCAGCTACTCGTGACGCCGCTCCAGGTCGCGCGGATGATGGCGGCCGTCGCCAATGGTGGCGTGCTTTGGAAGCCGCGCCTCGTCGAGCGCGTGGAGCGGGCCGACGGCTCGCTGGCCTATTCGAGCTCGAGCCGGACGACCGGGCACGTCACACTCTCTCCGGTGGTGTGGAACTTCCTCCGCCACGCCCTCACCGGGGTGGTGAACGAGGGCGGCACCGGCGCCGCCGCGCGGATCCCGGGCGTGGAAATCGCGGGCAAGACCGGCACGGCTCAGAGCGTCGCCAAGAGCGACAGCTCCAAGGGCCAGGACCACGCCTGGTTCGCCTCCTTCGCGCCGGCCGACGACCCGCAGTACGTGGTCGTGGTCCTGGTGGAGCGCGGCGGCAAGGGCGGACAGGTGGCCGCGCCCATCGCGCGGCAGATCTACCAGGTGATCTTCCTCGAGAAGGTGGCCATGGTGAGTCTCGGGAGCGGCTCCTGATGCTCCGGCTCGACCGTAGGCTCCTGCAGAACGTCGACTGGCCGCTCTTGGCCGCCGCCGGTTTCATCATCCTGCTCAGTCTGCTGTCGCTCTGGAGCCTGGCGCCTGGTCGGGGCGGCTCGGCGCTGGCGTGGCGGCAGCTGTCCTGGGTCGGCGTGGGGCTGCTCGCGATGCTCGTGGTCGTGAGCGTGGATTATCGAAACCTCGTGCGCGCGGCGCCGGCCCTCTACCTCATGGGCGTGGGGCTGCTGCTCGCGGTCTTCATGCTGGGCCGGACGGTGTCGGGCGCTCGGCGGTGGATCCACCTGGGGCCCATCACATTCCAGCCTTCCGAGCTCTTCAAGGTGATCTTCATTCTCGTGCTCGCCTGGGCCCTGACGTCCCGCCGCGCTCAGCCGCTCTCGCGCGGCGCGCTCATCGGGACGTTCGCTCTGATCGGCGTGCCGATTCTGCTGATTGTGCGGCAGCCCGACCTGGGGACCGCGCTCGTGCTGATCCCGGTTCTCGCAGCCGTCCTCATTGGCGTGGGGATGAGGCTCCGCGTCCTCGGAGGGCTGGCGCTGGCCGGCGTGGCGGCGCTGCCGCTCGCGTGGCTCGTGCTCAAGCCGTACCAGCGCGATCGCCTGCTCGTGTATCTCGACCCGTTCCGGGACCCGCTCGGGACGGCCTATAACGTGATTCAGGCGAAAATCGCCATCGGTTCCGGGCAGCTCCTTGGGAAGGGCGTCGCCGGCGCGACGCAGAGCCGCCTCGCCTTTCTCCCGGAGCGCCATACGGATTTCATTTTTGCCGTGTTCGCCGAGATGTGGGGTTTCATCGGTTGCCTTGTGCTGATCGTGGCGTACCTGCTCCTGGTTCTCCGGGGGTTCGAGATCGCTGCCAGCACGCGCGATCCTCGCGGGCGTCTCATCGCCCTCGGGGTGACCGCGATCTTCGCCGCCCAAACCCTGATCAACCTGGGGATGGTGACGGGCCTGCTGCCCGTCGTGGGGATCCCGCTGCCGCTGATGAGCTACGGCGGGTCTTCCATGGTGGTGTCGCTCATGGCGCTGGGCCTTCTGCTCTCGATCCGAATGCGGCAGTTCCGTTAACCGCACGACTGCCGGCTGGGCCCCCCAGGGCCCGGATCGAGGACTGACGTGGCCAAGCGGATCGTGGTCAACGCCGGCGTGGCCGAAACTCGGCTCGCCGTCCAGGACGGGAATCTCCTCACCGAGCTGTACATCGAGCGCGCCGGACGGCGCTCCATCGTCGGCAACATCTACAAGGGCGTCGTGACGAACGTCCTGCCGGGGATGCAGGCCGCCTTCGTCGACATCGGTCTCCATAAAGACGCGTTCCTCTACGCCGGAGACTATACGGCCAACCTGGGCGAGGACGAGCGCGCGCCGGCGGCCGACGCCGTCGAGGACGCCGCCGACGCTGAGGTGGCCGAGGCGGTGCCGGAGCTGCGCCGCGAGACTGCGCCGCCCATCGAGGAGCTCCTGCGCAAGGGACAGGAGGTCCTGGTCCAGGTCTCCAAGGAATCGCTCGGCACCAAAGGTGCGCGCGTCACCTCGTTCGTCTCCATCCCGGGCCGCTCCATCGTCTACATGCCCCAGGCGCGGCACGTGGGAGTGTCGCGGCGGATCCACGACGATGTGGAGCGCGAGCGGCTGCGCGGGATCGTCAAGGCGCTACGGCCCAACGGCGGCGGCTTCATCGTGCGCACCGTGGCCGAGGGTAAGGGTGAGGAGGAGCTGGCGGCCGACATCGAGTTTCTCAGCCGTCTCTGGAGCCAGGTGCAGAGCCGCTTCGAGTCGGCCCGGGCGCCCTCGCTGCTCCACGAGGAGATGGACGTGACCTTCCGCGTGGTCCGGGACCTGTTCTCCCCGGAGGTCGAGGAGTTCCTCGTGGACACGCGCGACGCCTACGAGAAGTGCGCGCAGTTCGCCTCGTCGCTCGTGCCCCAGCTGGCCTCGCGCGTGAAGCTGTGGGACAAGGACACGCCGATCTTCGAGGCGACGGGCATCGAGAAGGAGATCGAGAAGGCGCTGCGCCGGCGCGTCTGGCTCAAGTCGGGCGGGTACATCGTCATCGATCATACCGAGGCGCTCGTCGCCATCGACGTCAACACCGGCAAGTACGTCGGCAAGCGCGATCTGGAAGAGACGATCCTCAAGATCAACCTCGAGGCGGTGAGCGAGATCGTCCGCCAGATCCGGCTCCGGGACCTCGGGGGCATCATCATCATCGACTTCATCGACATGGAGCGACTGGAGCACCGCGACCAGGTCTTCCGGGCGCTCACTCGGGTTCTGGCCGACGACAAGGCCCGCAGCAATGTGCTGGAGATCTCCGAGCTGGGGCTCGTCGAGATGACCCGCAAGCGCGTGCGCCAGAGCCTGCAGTCGCTATTCTGCGCGCCGTGTCCGACATGCAAGGGCAGCGGCGTCATCAAGTCCGACGCCACGCTGGTCGCTGAGATCTTCCGCAAGATCCAGTCGGGCGCCAAGGAGGCGGTCGGCCAGGAGGTCGTCGTCCGCGTCCACCCGGACACCGCGCACCATCTCGAGGTGGAGCAGCGCGAGGGGATGGAGCGGCTGCAGACGCTGACCGGACGCAAGATCGCCGTGCAGGCGGTGGCCTCCTACCACCGCGACCAGTACGACCTCACGTTCAAATAGGAGCGCGCCGATGGCCTCAGGGCTGCCCCTCATCCCCACCACGGTCTGCGGGAGCCACGGGATGCCGTCGTGGCTGCACTTGGTGCGCGAAGCAGCGCAGGCCGGGCGCCTCGGGCCGGTCGACCTCCAGGAGTCCTACGAGGACGCCGTCCGCATCGCCATCCGCGATCAGATCGAGGCTGGTGTCGACGTGATCTCGGACGGCGAGATGCGCCGCGTGACCTTCATCCGGGGCTTCTACGACCGGCTCACTGGAATCCGGCCGCTGCCGATCCCGCGCCTGATCGGGCCCCCCAACTACGACACCCACTGCCCGTACGAGGTCGTGGATCGCATCACGGCGCCCAATGGGCTTGGGATCGTGGACGAGTTTCGCTTCGCGCACCCGCTCGTGGACCGGCCCATGCGCGTCGCGGTGCCTGGGCCGATCACGCTGCTCATCCCGCTCAGGCGCGGCGGGCCGTACGCCTCCGAGGACAGCCTGCTGGCCGATCTCATCGCCCTGGTGAACCGGGAGATGCGCGCGCTCGTGGCGGCCGGCTGCGACTTCATCCAGGTGGACGAGCCCAACTACGTGATGGCTGCGGGCAAGCACCGCGTGATCAAGGGCGAGGCGGGCCCGATGGTCCAAGCGCTCAATGCCGCGGTGGATGGCGTGGCCGCGAAGCTGGCGCTGCATGTCTGCTTCGGCAACGCCCACAACAACTCCTTCGCGACCCCGCGGCGCTACCGGCCGCTCTACCCGGCGCTGCTCCAGGCGCGGGTGCAGCAGTTCGTGTTCGAGTACGCCAACCGGGAGATGAGCGAGATCGAGCTCTGGAGCGAGTTCCCCACCGACAAGGAAATCGCTGTCGGCGTCATCGACGTCAAGGCCTTCCGGGTGGAGACGGCCGAGGAGGTCGCCGAGCGGATCCGGCTCGCGCTCAAGCATGTCCCGGCCGACCGACTGTGGCTGGCACCGGACTGCGGCCTCTGGGAGACGCCGCGCTGGGTCGGGGTCTCCAAGCTCCGCTCGATGGTGGAGGCGGCTCGCACGATGCGCCGCGAGCTGGGCGGCGCCTGATGCGGCCGTCGCGGATCAGCCGGCGGGTGATCCTTGCCCAGCTCAAGCTGGCCGCGAAGAAGGGCGACCGCGCAGCCCTGACCCTGGCGGTCGAGCAGATGAAAGTGTGGGCCTACTCGCCACGCTATTGGGAAAGGTATCTGGAGCTGCTGGCCCATCCGCTGGCGCGGCTGGTCGACCTGACCGTGATCAAGCAGGGAGACAAGATCGCCCACCAGAAGGGATGGGTCCGGCCCAAGCGGGAGCCCGCCCGGGCGCCGACCAAGCCGGGGGCGGGCCGTCCCAAGTCGCGCGGCAAGCGCAGAAGCCGGCCGGCCACCGCCGCCCAGCCGTCGCTGTTCCCCGACCTCGCCTGAATCCTCGGCCCCTGTCCCACCGTCCCAAGCGGTGGTAGACTACCCCCGTAGGGTATAGAGGAAACGAGAGGAGATGCCGTGGCGGCAGGGGTCGGCTCGCTGATCGGCCTGGCGGTGGCGGCGGCGCTGGTGGCGGCCTGGCTCCCACCCATCCCGCAGGATCCCGGCTATCACCGGATGGCGGACGGCCGGGCCCTGATGGACGTGCCCAATGCGCTCAATGTCCTCTCCAATCTCGCGTTCGTGGGGGTGGGGGCGCTCGGACTGTGGGCCCTGCAGCGCGGCGAAACGGCCGGCGGCGCGCGCTTCATCGAGCCGCGCGAGCGCTGGCCCTACACGGTGTTCTTCGCGAGCCTCGTGCTCACGGGCCTGGGCTCCGCGTACTATCACTGGGCGCCCGACAACGCGCGTCTCGTGTGGGACCGGCTGCCATTGGCCGCGACGCTGATGGGTCTCTTCGCGGCCACGATCGCCGAGCGTCTGAGCGTGAGTGCCGGCGTGCTGCTGCTGCCGCTGCTCGCGGCGCTCGGGCTGGCCAGCGTGCTCCAGTGGTACGCGGGCGAGGTCCACGGGCGCGGGGACCTGAGGTTGTACGGCGTGATCCAGTTCTACCCGATGCTGGCCATTCCCCTGCTGCTGATCCTCCGCGGGCCGCGCTACACGGGCGGCGGCTGGCTGCTGGTCGCGCTCGGACTCTACGCCGTGGCCAAGCTGTTCGAAGCGCTCGATTCGGCCATTTTCGATCTGGGCCATGCCGTCAGCGGCCACACGCTCAAGCACCTGGCCGCAGCGCTGGCGGGCTGGGCGGTATGGCGCATGCTGCGCACGCGGCACCCCGTGCGAGGAGCCTTCCAATGATGGACGAGCAAACCAAGGCGAAAGTGCTGGGCCGGCTCCGCCGGATCGAAGGACAGGTGCAGGGCATCCAGCGGATGGTGGAGGAGGACAAGTATTGCGTCGACATCCTCCTCCAGCTGACGGCGGTGCAGGGCGCTGTCGAGCAGGTTCAGAAGCTCATCCTGGGCCAGCACATCGAGTCCTGCGTCACCGATGCCATCCGCTCGGGCAACTCGCGTGACCGGCAGAAGAAAATGGACGAGCTGCTCGAGGTGTTCTCGCGGTTCTCCGGGCGGTAGCATGGGAGCGAGGTCATGACGATGGACACCAGCACTAGCGAGCGCGAGAGCCGGCTCGATTTTCCCGTCAAGGGCATGCACTGCGCGGCCTGTGTGAACAAGGTCGAGCAGGCCCTGCTCGGCGTCCCCGGCGTCAAAACGGCCGCCGTGAACCTGGCGACCGAGCGCGCCACCGTGCGTCTGGCGCCGGAGGGGCCGTCGCTCGACCAGCTGCGGGAGGCCGTGGCCGACGCCGGCTACACCGTGCCGGCAGACATCGCCGACACGGCCGAGTCCGCCGACCGGGAACAGGCCGAGCGGGCGAACGAAAACCGGTGGCTGAGGATCAAGTTCATTGTCGGCGCGGCGCTCGCGGTGCCGGTGCTGCTGGGCAGCATGCACGAGATCTTCACGTGGGCCCCGCACTGGCTGCGAAATCCGTATCTCCTCTGGGCGCTCACTACTCCGGTGCAGTTCTGGGTGGGCTGGCAGTTCCACGCGGCATTCGTCAAGGAGCTGCGCCACCGCTCGGCCAGCATGAACACCCTGGTGTCCGTCGGGACCAATGCGGCCTACTTCTTCAGCGTGGCGGTCACGCTCTGGCCGCGCGTCTTCATGGCGACGGGCGCCATGCCCTACTACGAGGCCTCCGCGCTGCTCATGACCTTCCTTGTGCTGGGACGCTGGCTTGAGGCCCGCGCCCGGGGCGGCACGTCCGAGGCGATCCGCCGCCTCATCGCGCTGCAGCCGAAGACCGCGCGCGTGCTGCGCGACGGCCGCGAGACGGACGTGCCGATCGCCGAGGTGGCCGTCGGGGACCTCGTGCGCGTCCGGCCCGGCGAGCGCGTTGCCGTGGACGGCGAGGTCGTCGAGGGCGCCTCGGCCGTGGACGAGTCCATGCTGACCGGGGAGAGCCTGCCCGTGGAGAAGGGCCCCGGCGCCGTCGTCGTCGGCGGCTCCGTCAACCGCACCGGTACATTTGCGTTTCGCGCCACTCGCGTGGGCCGGGAAACGGTGCTGGCCCAGATCATCAAGCTGGTCGAAGAGGCCCAGGGTTCGAAGGCGCCGATCCAGCGCCTCGCCGACCGCGTCGCCGCCGTCTTCGTGCCGGTGGTGCTCGTGATCGCGGGGATCACCTTCTCCGTCTGGTGGGCGTGGGGTCCGGAGCCCGCCTTCTTCTATGCGGTGGCCAATGCGGTCGGAGTCCTGGTCATCGCATGCCCCTGCGCGATGGGGCTCGCCACGCCCACGGCGATCATGGTGGGCACGGGCAAGGGCGCGGAGCTCGGCGTGCTGATCAAGAGCGCCGAGGCGCTCGAGCAGTTGCAGAAGGTCCGCACCGTGGTCTTCGACAAGACGGGCACCCTCACCGTGGGCCGGCCGGTGGTCACCGATGTCGTGCCGGCGCCAGGCATGGATGCCGACGGGCTGCTCGCCCTGGCCGCCGCAGCGGAGCAGGGCTCCGAGCATCCTCTGGGCGAGGCTATCGTCACCGAGGCCAAGGCGCGCGGCCTCGCGCTGCCGCCGGTCAGCGAGTTCCAGGCCGTGCCGGGACAAGGCGTCGATGCGCTGGCCGCGGACGGCCGAATTCTGCTGGGCAATGCGCGGATGATGGCCGCGCGCGGAATCGACGTCGTGGCGCTCGAGCCTCGAGCTCGGCAGCTCGCGCAGGAGGGCAAGAGCGCGGTCTACATCGCCTTCGGCGGCGAGCCGCAGGGTCTCGTGGCCGTCGCCGACGTGCTCAAGCCCGAGACGCGCGCGGCCGTGGCGGCGCTCAAGTCGCTCGGCATCGAGGCCATCATGCTCACCGGCGACACGCGCGCGACGGGCGAGGCCATCGCGCGTCAGGCGGGCCTCGACCGCGTGCTGGCCGATGTGTTGCCGGAGCAGAAGGCGGCAGAGATCAAGCGGCTGCAGTCGGACGCCCGGCTCGTCGCCATGGTGGGCGACGGCATCAACGACGCGCCGGCCCTCGCCCAGGCCGATGTCGGCATCGCCATGGGCTCGGGCACCGACGTGGCGATCGAGGCCGCCGACGTGACCTTGATGCGGGGCGATCTCCGCGGCGTCGTGACGGCCATCGAGCTGTCACGGCGGACCATCCGGATCATCAAGGAGAACCTGGGCTGGGCCTTCGGCTACAACATCGTCCTGATCCCCGTCGCGGCGGGACTGCTCTACCCCTTCTCGGGCATCTTGCTCTCGCCGATCCTGGCGGGCCTGGCGATGGCATTGTCCTCGGTTTCTGTCGTGGCGAACAGTCTCAGGCTCAAGCGCTTCTCGCCGACGGTTTTCCAGGGAGGAGGACCCGACATGGCCACTGATCCCGTGTGCAAGATGGACGTGGATCCGAAGAAAGCCGCTGCCCAGTCGACCTTCAAGGGCCAGACGATCTACTTTTGCGCGGTGGGCTGCAAGGAGAAGTTCGACGCCGATCCTGGGAAATACATAAAGTCGTGATCGGTTCGCCGTATCTCGAAGGCCGCGACCGCTACGAGCGGGTGACGGACGGCTGGGTGGACAATACCCACGACGACGCGTTCACACATACGGTCTGCGTGACTGACGACGACTTCGGCATCGAGGTGACGGCGGTTTGCACGTCCTCGCCCGGCTACGAGGTGCGCAAGGCGCGGGCGCGAGTGCTCTCGGGTTCGGCCGATCCGGCGATCGCCGCCGCCTTCGACGGGCTGGCCGGCAGCCGTATGGTCGGTGGCTTCACGCGCCGTCTCGTCGAGCTTTGCGGCGAGCGGGCCGGCGCGCGGCTTTTCGTGGATGCCGGGATCGAGGTGGCACGGCTCGCCCGCCAGGCGACCAAGCTGCCCGCCGAGCGAACGGCGAGGCTCGATCCTGCCGACGCGCGCCAGTGCTGGGAGCTCGACACCACGGGATGGGCGGATCTGCCCGGCTCCTGCTTCACCTACAGCCCGGCCGGCCGCGCGCTGCTCGGAACGCGTCCGGTGTCGACGCCAATGGTGCGCGAGCTCTACACTCCGCCGCCCGGCGCCCGGAAGATCTTCGTGCGGCGCAAGCTCTCGCGGCTGGTGCGGACCGGCAGACGGCTGCACCTCTTCCACGCCATGCACGACAATGTTCACGGCTTCGATCTCCACTACGAGATCGACCTGGACCGCGGCGTGATCGTGGCCGCGGATTCCATCACGTCCCGCTTGCCGTATCTCGGGATCTGCAACGGGCCTCAGGGGAAGATCGCCTCGCTGATCGGAGAACCCGCCGACGCCGGGCTCCGCAAGCGGATCAAGACCTTGATCGGCGGGGAGACCGGCTGCGCCCAGATCTCCGACCTGACGGCCGATTCCCTCAAGCTCCTCACCCTCGTCTAGCCCGCGCCGACGGCTCCCTCCTCGGCCACGTATATATAGATAGATGAAGGACACCGCCAGGCTGTCGACAACTTGGATAACTCATTGAAATTAAAGCGTAAAGATACAAAAATTTGACAGCTGGGTGAATGCAAGCGAGTATCGTGTACTGACTGGTTGGTACAGCCAGCCCAATAGCACGACGGGACAAAGGACAGAGGCCAAGAATGACAACGGAAACCAAGAGCGCACGGGGCGCCGCGACCCGCGACCAGATCCTCGTCGCCGCAGCCGAGCTGATGCACCTGCAGGGCTACCAGGGCACGTCGCTCGACGACGTCCTGCGCGAGAGCGGCGTCGGCAAGGGGAATTTCTACTATTACTTCAAGAGCAAGGAAGACCTGGGCTATGCGATCATCGACCGGGTGATGCGCGGCTTTCTCGAGCGCACCCTCGAGCCCGCGTTCGCCGATGCCGCGGGCGATCCGATCGGGCAGATCCATATCTTCCTCGACCGCGTCCTCGAGGCCCAGCGCCGGCGCAATTGCGTGGGCGGCTGCGTCATGGGTAACCTGGCCTGCGAGCTGTCGGACGTGCACGAGGGATTTCGCCGGCGATTGGAGCAGATCTTCGTTCAGTGGCGGGCGCGGCTCACCGAGGCGTTTAGCCGGGGCCAAGCCTCCGGCCGCGTCCGGCGCGACTGCGACCCGGCGCGCGCCGCCCAGTTCCTGGTGGCGGCGCTCGAGGGCGCCATTCTCATGACGAAGGTGTCCAAGGACATCGTGGCCATGGAGAAGTGCGTGGAGGAGCTGAAGCAGCACCTGACGCTATACACGATGAGCTAACCCTGATGCGACCAACGATGCGCCGGCCTGACCGGCGCACGGGAGAGCCATATGAACCGCCAGACGGCGGAAGCAATGAGCGGTCAGCCCGGCCGGGGCCCAGGGGCCCAGGGACGGGTGGACCCAGATGCGGCGCTGGTTGAGCGCCTGCGCCGGCACGAGCCGGGCGCGGCGGAAGGCCTGGTCGGCACGTTCGGCGACCGGGTCTATCGGCTCGCCATCCGCATCACGGGCAATGAGCAGGACGCCGAAGAAGTCGTGCAGGACGCGCTCTGGACCGCGGCCCGTAAGATCGACAGCTTCAAGGGTGAGTCCGCGTTCGGCAGCTGGCTGTATCGGATCACGGCCAATGCGGCCTATCAGAAGCTCCGCGGCCGTCGTGGCAAGCGTCACGAGGTGTCGTGGGACGATCTGCTGCCGACCTTCGACGAGCAGGGTCACCACGTCGAGCCCGCGGGAGACTGGTCCACGAGGGTCGAGGAACCGGCGCTGAAAAGCGAGCTGCGCACGGTGCTCACGACGGCGATCAACGACCTGCCCGGTGACTACCGGACGGCCTTCGTGCTGCACGACGTGGAAGGTCTCTCGAATCCGGAAATCGCGGAGACATTGCATATCAGCCTGCCCGCCGTGAAGTCGCGGGTGCACCGCTCGCGCTTGTTTCTTCGCCAGCGACTCTCCCGATACGTCGGAGCGGTCTGAGGAGGGGTTCGAGAAGGAGACGATCGTGATGAATGAGCGTCTCGCGATCTTGTTCCCGCTCGGACTTGACGGAGATCCGCCCTGCCCGCCACGGCCGCGGCATGCTGGCTGCTGGCTCGATTCGCTGAAGAGGCTGCTCTTCTTGTGCCGAGGCTTACCGTGTCCGTAGACGGCAAGCCAGTCACCCGCCCATAGCGCTAAAGCCGCGCCCGGCTTGACTTTCGACGCCCTGGTGTGGTCTTATAACCGCTCGGGAAATTCGCGGCCGGGATCAGCCCTCACGTGAGGCAGTTCGGATGAGCGCTTGCGCGAAGGAGCCGAACCGCCAAACTGATGTGGTTGACGTTCAAGCGAGATGGAAGCTCCCTTGGGCGAAGGAGCCCAGACAAGACATGGAAGCCGTAATCGCGACGGGCGGAAAGCAGTACCGCGTGGCCCCGGGCCAGGTCATCAAGGTGGAGCGCCTGGGCAAGGCCCAGGGCGCCGCGGTGGAGTTCAACGAGGTCCTGCTCGTGAACAAAGATGGCCAAGTCACGATTGAGCCCAAGGCGCTCGCCAAAGCCAAGGTGACGGGCGAGGTGCTCGTCGAGAAGCAGGGCCGAAAGGTCCTCGTCGTCAAGTTCAAGCGGCGCAAGAATTACCGACGGCACCGCGGACACCGGCAGATCATGACCGCGGTCCGCATCACGAAGATCGAGGTCTAGGGCATGGCGCACAAGAAAGGCGTTGGCAGCTCGAGGAACGGCCGCGACTCCAATCCCCAGATGCTGGGGGTGAAGCGCTTCGGAGGGCAGTTCGTCACCGCGGGCAGCATCCTGGTGCGGCAGCGGGGCACCCGTTTCAGGCCGGGCGTCGGCGTGGGTGTCGGCGTCGACCACACGCTGTTCGCCAAGGCCGACGGCTACGTGCGCTTTCAGCGCAAGGGCGACGACAAGTACATCAGCATCGCCCAGCAGCCCGCCTGATCAGCGCGGGCGCGGCTGCCGGCGCTTCCGGTTCTCCACATGTTCATTGACGAGATCGATGTCTCCGTCAAGGGTGGAGACGGGGGGGCCGGATGCATGAGCTTCCGGCGTGAGAAGTTCATCCCCCGGGGCGGTCCGGACGGCGGTGACGGCGGTGATGGCGGCAGCGTCATTCTCGAGGCCGATCCAGCCATCACGACCCTCCTGGACTTTCACTACCAGCGCCACTACACCGCCGAGCGCGGCCAACACGGCAAGGGCGCCAACAAACACGGCAGGAGCGGAGCCGACACGATTCTGAAAGTGCCGCTCGGAACCGTGGTGTCTGACCGCGACTCCCACGAGCTGCTCGGCGATCTGACCCAGTCCGGCCAGCGGTTGATGGTCGCCCGGGGCGCCCGGGGCGGTCGCGGCAATGCGCGCTTCGCTACCTCCACCAACCGCGCCCCTCGCCGCGCGGACCTGGGCCGGCCCGGACAGGAGCGGTGGATCCACATGGAGCTCAAGCTGCTGGCCGACGTGGGCGTGATCGGCTTTCCCAACGCGGGCAAGTCTACCTTGGTCTCCCGACTCTCGGCGGCCAAGCCCAAGATCGCCGACTACCCGTTCACCACGCTCGAGCCGACTCTCGGAATCGTCAGGGTGGACGTGCACCGGTCGCTGGTGATCGCCGACCTGCCGGGTCTCATCCCGGGCGCGGCCGAGGGCAAGGGCCTGGGGCACCGATTCCTGCGTCACACTGAGCGGACGCGCCTGCTCGTGCATTTGATCGATCTCGATCCCAGCGACGGCCGCGATCCCGTGGACGACTACCGGGCCATCCAGGACGAGCTGCGCGCCTACTCGGTGGAGCTGGCCGCCCGGCCCCAGATCGTGGCCGCGAACAAGGCCGAGCTGCCGGGCACCGAGGCGCGCCGCGCGACCATCGAGCGGTTCTGCGCCACCGAGGGCCTGCCGTTCCACGCGGTGTCGGCGGTGACCGGTCTCGGGCTGCCCGAGCTGGTGCACGACATCGCAGCGCGATTGCGGAGTGAGCGATGGGCGGCCGCCGAGCGCTGAGCCGCGCCCGACGTGTGGTGGTGAAGGTCGGCAGCGGCCTCATCACGACGCCGGGTCAGGGTCCCTCGGCCGCGGTGATCGGCCGGCTGGCCGCCGATCTGGCGGCCCTCGCGCGCGATCGCCGCGAGGTGGCCCTGGTGTCCTCCGGCGCCATCGCCACCGGCACGGCCCGGCTCGGACTCGGCGCCGCGCCGCGCTCCATCCCCGAGAAGCAGGCGGCGGCGGCCGTAGGCCAATCGGCCCTCATGTGGCATTACGAGCAGGCGTTCAAGAAGCACGGCATCAAGGTCGGTCAGGTGCTTCTCACCGGCCAGGACATCAGCGACCGATCGCGCTACCTCAACGCGCGCAATACCCTCCTGGCGCTGCTCGACTTCGGCGTCCTGCCGATCGTCAACGAGAACGATACGGTGGCGGTGGACGAGATCAAGGTCGGCGACAACGACAACCTCGCGGCCCTCGTGGCGCACCTCATCGATGCCGACCTGCTCGTCCTGCTCACCGACATGGACGGGCTGTACACGGGAGACCCGCGTCGGGATCCACGCGCCACCCGGCTCTCCACCGTCGAAGCCGTCACCGAGGAGATCCAGGGGCTGGTCTTCGACGCCACCGCCGCGGTGTCCGTGGGGGGCATGAGCACCAAGCTCGAGGCCGCGCAGAAGGCCAACGCCTCCGGGATCCCCATGGTCATCGCCAGCGGACGCGAGCCGGGAACGCTTCAGCGCGTGATGCGGGCCGAGGATGTGGGAACCTTCTTTCAGCCCCGGGACGACCGTTTGGCGGCGCGCAAGCGCTGGATCGGCTTCGCCGTCCCGCCGCAGGGCCGACTCGTGGTTGACGCCGGGGCGAAGAAGGCCTTAACTGAGAGGGGCAAGAGCCTGCTCCCCTCGGGCCTTGTCGAGGTGGAGGGCCAGTTCCAGGCTGGCGAGGTCGTGGCGCTGGCCGAGTTCGACGGGCAGGAGTTCGCGCGCGGGCTGGTCAACTACGACGCGGGTGAATTGCGGAAAATCCGCGGGGCGAAGACGCGGGACATCGAGAAGACCCTGGGGTACAAGGGCTTCGATGAAGTCATCCACCGGGACAACCTGGTGGTGCTCTGAGCGGGAGGAGGCGGGCGCATGGACGTGGCGGCGCAGGTCGAAACGAAGGCGCGGGCGGCCAAGGCGGCGGCCCGGGCTCTGGCCCTAGCCTCCCCGCGGGTCAAGAACGAGGCGCTCCATCAAATGGCGCGCGGCCTGGATGAGAAGGCTGCCGCCGTCCTCGACGCGAACCGCTCCGATCTGGAGCGCGCGCGCACGGCCGGCCTAAGCCGCGCGTTCGTCGACCGCCTGACCCTCACCGAAGGGCGGATCGAGGAGATGGCGGCGGGCTTGCGCCAGATCGGCGCGCTGCCCGATCCCGTGGGCGAGACGGTCGAGGCCTGGCGGCGGCCGAACGGCGTGGAGATCGCGAGGGTGCGCGTTCCGCTCGGAGTCGTGGGCTTCATCTATGAATCGCGCCCCAACGTCACCGCGGATGCCGCCGGGCTCTGCCTGAAGTCGGGCAATGCGGTGCTGCTGCGCGGGGGCAGCGAGGCTCTCGACTCCAATACCGCGATCGCCCAGATCCTGTCCAGGGCGGCCGAGAAGGCGGGGCTGCCGCCCGACATCATCCAGCACGTGGACACGCCGGACCGCGCCGCGGTCATAGCCATGCTGACCTTGGATCGGTACATCGATCTCATCATCCCGCGCGGCGGCGAGGAGTTCGTACGGCTCGTCGCCGAGCGGTCGACGGTACCCGTCCTCAAGCACGACAAGGGATTGGTCCACGTCTACGTGGACGAGGGCGCCGATCTGGACATGGCGCTGGCCGTCGCGCTCAATGCTAAAACGCAGCGGGTCAGCGTGTGCAATTCGCTGGAGACGCTGCTCGTGCATGCAGCCGCGGCGCCGGTGTTCCTGCCGGCAGCGGCCGCTCGCTTCAAAGAGGCCGGAGTGGAGATGCGCTGCGACGAGCGGGCCCGCGCGCTGATGCCGGGAGCGCGCCCCGCGGAGCCGGCCGACTGGGACACCGAGTACCTCGACTACATCCTGTCGATCAAGGTGGTGGACGGCTTCGACGAGGCCGTCGCCCACATCCGGCGTCACGGCTCCGGGCTGGCGGAGGCGATCATCACCTCGGACGTGCGCAGGGCACGCCGGTTCACCCAGGAGGTGGACGCCGCCGCCGTGCTCGTCAATGCCTCGACCCGGCTCGTGGACGGCGGGCAGTTCGGCATGGCGGCAGAGATGGGGATTTCGACCTCGCGGCTGCACGCGCGCGGGCCGGTGGGCGTCCGTGAGCTGACCACGACCAAGTTCGTCGTCTGGGGAGACGGGCATATCCGCGAGTAGCCGCCCCGTGGCCCGCCTTGGAGTGTTTGGGGGATCCTTCAACCCGATCCACTTCGGCCATCTGCTCGTCGCCGACGAGCTCTGCGAGGCGCTCGCGCTCGACCGGCTCATCTTCGTGCCAGCGGCCCAGCCGCCCCACAAGTCTCCGGCGGAGCTGGTTCCCGCCCATCACCGCTATCAGATGACGGCCCTCGCCGTGGACGAGCATCCGCGCTTCGAAGTGTCCGATATCGAGCTCAAGCGCGGCGGCCCGTCCTATACGGTGGACACTTTGACCCAGCTCGCGCCGCAGGGGGCACTCGCCCTGCTGATCGGTTCCGAGACGTTCCTCGACCTGCTGGCCTGGCGGGAGCCGCGGCGGATCGCGCGCCTGGCGAGGCTCGTCATTGTCCCGCGAAACGGCACCGGGTTCGATCCCCAGGCGCCGGCCGCCCAGAAGGTGCTGAAGGAACTCGGGCTGCCGCCCTTCGTGACATTGGGGCAGGCGCTCGGGGAGGGGGCGATCGAGGCGCCGCTGCTCGTGCATGCCGCCTCGCTGCCAATCTCGGGCTCGGACCTCCGGCGCCGCGCCCGCGAGGGACGCAGCCTCGCCTACCGGATGCCGGAGGTCGTGGCCGTCTACATCCGGGATCACGGGCTCTACCGGCCAGCGGGATGATGGCGGCCCTCTCCGCGGAGCGCGTCGTGCGCTTGGCCGCCGGGGCCGCGCTCGAAAAGCAGGCCCTGAACGTGACGGTGCTCGATCTCCAGGGGCTGTCCGGGATCGCCGATTTTTTCCTCATCTGCAGCGCCCGCTCCACCCCGCAGGCCGATGCCATCGCCGATGCCGTCCGCGGGACGCTCCGCGGGCAGGGCGTGCGGCCGAGGCATGGCGAAGGCAGCGCCGAGAGTGGCTGGCTCCTGCTCGACTACGGCGACGTGGTGGTCCACGTGTTCCTGGAGGAGACTCGCGGCTTCTACCAGCTCGAGCGGCTCTGGGGAGACGCTCCGGTCCTCTCCGTCGAGGGCTGATGGAACCCCGCCGGGATTGATTTCCAGAAAAGGTCATGGTAGCCTGCGCCTCTAACGCGGCCGGGTTATGGCGCGCGTTGTAAGGAGGCGGCGATGAAGAAGGAGCGCTTGGCCCAATATCGGAAGAAGCTGGAGGAGAAGCACCGCCAGCTCGTCGAGGAGGTGGGCAAGAACGTCCTGTACGGGAAAGGTCCCGAGGACGACTCCATCAAGGACCTCGGCGACCAGGCCTCTTCCGCCTACAACCGCGAGTTTCTCTTCGAGCTGGGCAACGGCGACCGTCGGCTCCTCAAGGAAGTTGTGACCGCACTCCAGAAAATCAGCGAGGGCGGCTTTGGAGACTGCGAGCGCTGCGGCGAGCCCATCTCGGAGAAGCGGCTCGAGGCTCTGCCGTTCGCGCGCTACTGCATCGAATGCCAGCGTGCGGTCGAGGAAGAAGAGCGGACGGCCGCCCGGTAGCGAGTCACCCAGGCGCCCCCGTCCGTGTCGATCCGTCTCGCCTTCCTCGTCGCCCTCGTGTTCGGCGTCCTCGTCGCGTATCTCAGCTCGATCAACTCCGTTCACGTCCGCATCGCGCTTGGGCCGGGCTGGGCCTACGAGCTTCCCCTCATGGCCCTGGTCGTCGGCGCCTTCCTGCTGGGCGCGGTCCTCGCCTTCGGATTGGGGACGCTCCGTGAGCTCACACGCTCCTACCAGGACTACCAGCTGGCCCGCCGGGCCCGGCGCGCCGAGTCGCTAAGCGAGATTTACCACCGCGGGGTGGACGCCCAGCTCGCGGGCAAGCCGGCCGAGGCCGCCGAGGCGTTCGAGGAAGTGCTCAAGCGCGAGCCCGGGCATGTCGAGGCGCCGGCCCGCCTGGGCGAGCTGGCGCTGGAGCGCGGTGACAGCCAGGCGGCCTTGGGTCATCATCTGCAGGCGCTACGGTCCGAGGAGCGGACGGACACATTGCTCGCGGTGGCGGAGGACTATCTCCGGCTCGGCCGGCCCGACGACGCCATCACGATCTACCGGCGCATCCTCGCGCGCGACCGCGACCACGTGACGGCGCTGCGCGGGCTTCGGGACGTCGCCGTCGGGCGCGAGCGCTGGGCGGAGACTCTCGAGGCGCAGGAGCGCCTGGTCCAGCTGGCCTCGCGGGAGGCGAAGCTCGTCGAGGAAGGCTGGCTGGCCGGCCTCCAGTACGAGCTGGGCCGCAGCCTGCTCGCGGCCGGCAATACGGCGGACGCCATCGCTCGGTTCAAGGAGGCGCTGCACGTCCAGCCGGACTTCGTGCCGGCAGCGCTGGCGCTGGGCGACAGTCAGCTCAAGGCGGGCGATGCGCGTGAGGCGCTCCGTACCTGGGAGCGCGCGCTCGAGACTCAACCCGCTTTGCCGCTCCTTGCGCGCATCGAGCAGCTCCACCGCGCCGAGGGGCGGCCCACGCGCATGATCTCCCTCTACGAGGGCGCGGCTGCGCGCCAGCCCGACAATCTCGCGGTGGCCTTCGGGCTCGGGCGGGTCTACTTCGAGCTGGCCATGCTGGACGAGGCGGCGGAGCAGTTCGAGAAGATGGAGGTGCGCGCCCAGGAGCTGCCGGTGATCCACGCCTACTTGGGCGCGATCTTCGAGCGGCGCGGGCAGGTGCGCGAGGCGCTCGAAGAATACCGACGCGCGCTGCGCTTCACCGAGAGCTTCGACTGGCCCCACCGCTGCACCGCCTGCGGCGCCTTGCATCCCCACTGGCTGGACCGCTGTCCGTCGTGCCGTCGCTGGAACACGTCGCGGCCGTAGGCCTGCCGGAGCCCGCCTGGCGCGCCTGGACGGGCGCGCTGCTGGATCTTGTCTTTCCGCCCTTCTGCCCCGTTTGCCAGGGCCGGCTCGGAGAAGGGCGCCGCGATCCACTGTGCGGACGGTGCTGGCGCTCACTGGAGCGCATCGCGGGGCCCGTCTGCCGCGTATGCGGGCTGTCGATGACCGTACCGGGGATCTGCGGCGCGTGCCGCCGCCGGCGGCCGCTCTTCGCCTACGCGCGCGCCGCGACGCGCTACGGCGAGACCGCGCGGGAGGCGCTCCATGCCTTCAAGTTCGCCGGGAAGCGCTCGCTGGCGGCGCCGCTCGCCGAGCTGCTCGCCGAGCTGGGCCCGGCCGCGCTTCCCGCGGGCCCGCCGGATCTGATCGTGCCGGTGCCGCTACACCCGCGGCGCGAGCGCGAACGGGGCTTCAATCAGGCCCTGCTGCTGGCCCGCCGTGTCGGGCGCGCCTGGAACCTGCCGGTGCGCTCAGATGTGCTGCGCCGGACCGCGGCCACGCCGCCGCAGACGGAGCTGGGAGTCGAGGCGCGGCGGGCCAATGTTCGCGGCGCCTTCGCGCTGCGTCGGCCCGAGCTGGTGGCCGGCCGGCACGTCATGATCGTGGACGACGTCTTTACCACCGGCGCCACCGTCGGCGAGTGCGCGCGCTGCCTGCGCCAGGCGGGCGCGGCGACGGTGGGGATCCTCACGGTCGCTCGGGTAGCCTGATTTAACTCAGCCCTCGCCTCACCGTTCCCCCACGCCTCCGGCGCGTGGGGAGCGTTTCGGCTCGAACTTCCACCCAGCCCTCGCCTTACCGTTCCCTCACGCCTCCGGCGTGTGGGGAGCGTTTCGGCTCGAACTTCCACCCAGCCCTCGCCTTACCGTTCCCTCACGCCTCCGGCGTGTGGGGAGCGTTTCGGCTCGAACTTCCACCCAGCCCTCGCCTTACCGTTCCC
>Ga0070707_100001862_pt1 | contig 20267 bp, 20 predicted proteins | sample KBSK5502metaG_FD_65468 | JGI IMG/M metagenome (GOLD analysis project Ga0070707, IMG submission 65468) | Corn, switchgrass and miscanthus rhizosphere microbial communities from Kellogg Biological Station, Michigan, USA - KBS K5-50-2 metaG | ecosystem: Host-associated > Plants > Roots >...
GTCGGCGATGAAGAAGCCACTGCTGGTGCTGGTGCTTGTCATCGGTCTGCTTGCTCTCACCGTGGCGCCGAGTCATGCTCGGGTTCACTGGCATGGCGGCGTCTTCATCGGGGTCGGGCCATGGTGGGGCCCGCCGTATCCATACTGGTGGTATCCGTCGCCGTACTATTACTACCCGCCGCCGTACTATTACTATCCGCCGCCCACGGTCGTCATCGAGCAACCGCCGGTATATGTCCAGCAGCCCGCACCATCCCCGGCCCCGCCATCGGTCCCAGTGGAGTCCTACTGGTACTACTGTCAAAGCGCCCAAGCCTACTATCCGAGCGTCCAGCAATGCCCCGAGGCGTGGATCAAGGTCCCGCCGAGGGCGCCGTAGCCGAGAAGGGTCCGTCCTCAGCCCCTGTGGGACTCCGCGAGACTGTCGCGGCGCCCTTGACGGCGGCTCATGTCATCTCGTGGCTATACCGATGCTCTTTCGCAAGCCGCCCCCGTCATCGATATGCGCGCAGAGCCACCGATGAGGGCTTGGGTCAATGGGCGTGTTTGCTTTAAGCTGATGGTGTGAGCCGGCCGGGGGACGATGACACCTGCACAATCTGTCAGAAGCCATTCGATCCTAGCCAAGCTCGTTTTCGAACTGGCCAGCGTAACCTCCACTTGGCCTGTCTAGACCAGACGAGCGCACCGACCGGAAGAAGAACCGTCCTCGTGGTCGATGACGAAATCGAAATGCGTGGTGTGCTACGTGAGATTCTGGCGCCGCGGGCCTACGCGGTGCTCGATACCGGGATTCCGGAAGAGGCGTTGCGGATCGCCCGCGAGTACGCCGGGCCCATCCATGTGCTCCTGACCGACGTGGTCATGCCTGGGATCGAAGGTCCAGAGCTGGCTAAACTGATGGGGCCTCTACGGCCTCAGATGAAAATCCTCTTCATGTCAGCCTTCGAGGTCGTCCACCGCCTGACGCCCGACGCGGCCTTCCTATCCAAGCCATTTACCGTCAGGGAGCTCATGGAGAAACTGACGGTAGGCGCGGAGGACGAGACTGCGAGTGCATCAGGCTCGTAGGGGTCTGCTCCCCGATTCGCCAGACAAATGGTGGCGTGGATTCCAGGCATGCTCGGAAGATCCCAGATCTAGGTCAGTGGTGTCATCGTGATCCCATCCACAAAACTGCCGAAGCCGCCCAAACTACAGCCGCCACGAAGCTCGGCCCCAAGGTCTGAAAGACGGCAGGCGCAGCCTCCGTGTCAGATAGGCTGACGTACCGGGAGGAGGAGAGGTCGCGAGCCTCCCTACGCCTTCATCGGCGGGAAAGGCTGTGCCACGCAGCTCACCGCCGAAGAGTGCGGCGAAAGCGCACGCCGCGCAGTGCACGCGCGCTGGGCCAGGAGGAAGGAACGATGACCTACTCGACCGAGGACTTTGTCCGCCGCGAAGTTGGCGCCCTCCTTCGAGGCGAGTATCGTGACAAGCCCCTTTGCTCGGCGTGCCTCGTCAAAATGACGCTGGAGCGCCTGCATACAGGCTGGCGGAAGTCAGAAATCGTGCGGGCAATGGGCAAGGTGTTTAACACGCCGGGTGCCATGAAATCCTTGCCGGCCTCCGAGTGCACCAGTTGCCAGAAAACCACGCCGTGCCTCCAGGTGCCCAGTCAGTGATCCCGCCCATCTGGATGGCAGGTGTCCGTCAACAGCCCCTGTGGGACTTCGCGGGAATGTCGCGGCGCCCGCTACGCCGCTAGTGACGGAAAGAGCGGCGCACCGAGCGAAGACCGCTCAGCGCGTGGCAGGTGCTGACGGCTGAGGAGGCGACGTCGGTTGGAGGGCTGCTGATGCTGCGCGGTACTCGGCGACCCACACCCACACGTACGGGTAGTCCACGCCGTTTCCGTGGCGCTCCCAACGGCCCGTCGGGAGCTTGATCTCTGGCGCCGGTTCAACCGACGGGGGCGGCACGTAGGCTAGGTCTGGCTCCGTCGGCACGGGAGTCACATAGACCACCGGCGGAGGCGGCGCTGCTGTGCCCAGCGCGGGCGAGTAGCCGATGAGCGGCGTGTACGACCCAAAGAACCAGCCGGGATCGGGAAAGAACTCCACACAGCAGCCGGTTGCCAGGCGCGTTCGGTTCATGGGGGGCATGGCCAGCAGATGGCTCGGCACCAGAGGGACGAGCACCTCCACACGCTGAGGCACGATGACGACGGCGCTTGGGCGCGCGACGATGGTGCTGGGACGCACGATGACGACAGGGCTCGGCTTGACGACGACCACCGAGCCCGGGGACGCCACCACGGCGCAACAGCTCCGATGACTCCCGGGGGACCACGCCCCCGCGGGGCGCGATAGCAGGGCCGAGCCCAAGAGGAGACAAAGCCCGAAGACAACGCCAAGCCGCGTCACGGATTCCCCTCCATTCGTGCGCGAGACACCTCGGCCAGTGCGGAGAGAGCGCTCACCGTCGAGGTGTTTGATCGCCGCTGTCCTCAAGCGGAACGCTGTCGTCAGCACCAGGTCCGGAGCCAGACCCATCGCCAGCCATCCCACCACCACCGTCCACAGTGAGGCGCCGGCCGCACAGCGACAAAGGCCACCGGTGCTGGAACGAACACCGCATGCGGTGCCGCCACGAACACCGTCCGGGGAAAAGGTCTTACCACCACGACCGACGAGCGCGCGACCACCACCACAGTACGCTGCGACGCCACGATGGCTGCACGGGGAACAGGGTTCACCACCACGACCGACGAGCGCGGGACTACTGCGACGGCACCTGAGGACGCGACCACGACGGCGCCGCCGTGCCCGTGACGACCCCAGGCATCAGCCACCGACGGCAGGATCATGAGGATGACTACTGTCCCGAGAGCGAAGGTGAGCAGCAAGCGTCTCATAGGCTCTCCCTCCTGGTGTGCGGGTGAGGGCACCGCCGAGTCTACTCCCGCCTCACAGTCAGCCCTCGCCCTTGTTGCGGTGATGCGTCAGCGCCGCGATAGTGGACGCTCGGGGACCACCTGGAGAGAATAGCCTCGGGAAACCTCGGTGTTCATGGCCCAGGATCCGCTCAGACGTCGAGCGACATGTGCCAGGGACGACCCAAGAGCTTTCTCCCGGTCTCGAGAACCAGCCCCACGGGCTCAGGCCACGTGCTTGCCCATCAGCGGGTCGACCACGATCCGGTCCTCGGCCCGCCCGCCTGGCTGACGATGGGACAACTCCCGCTCGACCAGCCGCATGACGGCATCCCGGAGCTCCGGCGTGGGCACGGGTCCCGTGACCGCGACCACCACTGGTGAGCGCCGCCAGAGGGATCGGCTCGCGAACGCCGCGATCGGCAAGCCCGCGAGCGAGCGGTCGAGAAGCAGCGCGTCGGAGATTCGCAACTGGAGAGACAATAGCTCTTGCTCGCGCTTACGCTTGAGATCGTAGAGCTTGACTCCGACTCCGATCGCCAGCAGCACCGCCACCACCACGACCACGACGGTGATGGCGCCTCCCGGAGTGGAGGATGCCGGGGCCGTGGGGGGCGAGGCGGCCCCTGTGGTTTGCGCCACGGCGCGGATCGGGAACGCGAGCAGCGGAAGCAGCCGGGAGATGAAGGCGGCGAGTCGAGTGGCTCTCATCCGGGATTTCCGATATGGACTCATTCCCACCCTCCTGTCGTGATGCTGAGCGAGCGCACCATGCGGTCGGTCAGCCCGCTCGCCCGTTCCGACACGTTGACGGCAGTATCTCACTCACACGGTGACAGTCTTCGCGAGGTCTCGCGCCTTCCTTTCAACGAGGTCATCCTCTACCGGAATGGGACGCATCGGGTACGGGACAAGCTGGAGCTTAAACCCCACGAGGTGCCAGAGGCCCACCTTGGTGCCGCTCGACAGCTCAAAGCGATCGCCGAACAAGAACGAACGCGTGTATCGAATGACCTGTCCGGGCAACAGAAGGTTGACCTTGCGATGCGACGTCGGGGCCGTCGCCACGACCTCGAGCCGACATCCTTTGTGCGGAATGCACGCAATCTCTCCCCTCCCGCCGAACACGACAGCCCCGTAGTAGTCAGACCAGAGGACCTGCATGATCTCGCCCGCCCGGGCGGGGTGCACAGGCATCAAGGCTCGAAGGCAATACGCTCCCATGGTATCCCTCCCGTCATTGGCTCGGCCCCGACGTGCCGTTGCTGCAGCTGCAGGCATTTGCCGGAGATCACGTTGGGGCGAGTGGGGGGCCACGCAGCAACTCGCGCCCTCGCCGCCCATCCACGTGCTTACCGAGGGCATCGAAAGGCGGTCCAGGGACCAGAGATCCAGGGGCATGAATGCCTCCCCAGGGGCCGGACGGTCAGCGCGGTGACAAGACTCTGCGCCGGCCCATCCAGGGATGTCAAGGTCAGTCCCTCGACCGCTACTTAGATGCGCGGGCTCGTCTCAGCACACTCTTTTGACCTTCATGGGCTCGGCGGTTTGGAGTCCTCCACGCGAACGACATGTCCCGGGGCCGGTCACGGGGCGAGCAGACGCTGCAAGGCCTCCTCGACGCCGGGCGCCATTTGCTCAGCACCAAGCGACCGCCTTACATGCCGGCGATCTTCGCAGTCCGGCGCACCACGTCGAAGAGGCTGTCATCGGCGATGACGTGGCCGGTCAGCTTCTTCTTACTCTGGGCAATCACCTGGCGACCGGCCTCGGACTTACCCAGATCGACCAGCGCTGCTTGGATCCTCACCGTCAGGGCCCCGTCCAGCCCGAGGCGTACGGCAATCGCGTCATGGGGGATCGGATCGGTGCTCGACAAGATGAAGAGGTTGTCCGTTACCATCCCCTTGGCCTTGGCAACCCCCAGGGCACCATCATAGATAGCGCCAGCATCCACGCGCCCCTCGAGGACGGCGGCAATCACCTTGTCGTGACCGCCCGCGAAGATCGTCTCTTTGAAGTAGCGCTCCGGCGTCACGCCCTTCTCAACGAGCATGGCGCGGGGATACACGTAACCTGAGGCCGACTTGGGGTCCACGAACGCGAAACGCTTCCCTTCCAGGTCCCCCACGGTCCTCAGGCCGCTATCCTTGCGCGCGATGACCAGCCCCCGGTAGGTCGCGGAATGATCCAGGATGGACTGGGCGATGATCTGGATCTTCCCACCGCGCTGTGCATCCACGTACGCGAAGGGCGAGAAACTCCCAACGTCCACCTGTCCGCTCTCCATCTGCGTCCGCAGGTCGCCGTAGTCCTTGGCGATGTACAGGCTGACCTTCCGCCCGATGGCCTCCGAGAGGTAGGCCATGAGGGGCTCGAACTCGGCCCGCATCTCGGCCTCGGCAAGGACCGGGGTGAACCCGAATTTGAGATCCTGGGCCCGCGCCGCGGGCGACCCTGCCAGGATGCCAGCCAGAAGGAGGGGACCGATCAGCAGAACGCTGCGGTTAGTCATGCTGCACCTCCTGCGGTCAGGACGCTAGCAGGGGCCGCCCGCCCGGTCAAGTCGACGGCGGGCCCGTCGGGGCCATGCTGTTGGTCTATGAACCTGGAAGGATTGTGCAGACTTTTCTCATTCCGCCCTCCGAGCAGCTATTGGTATACCCGCTGGCACCGGGACACTGCATGCCGCGACGTCCGACGCGGCGTCAGTGGACGCCAAGCCACCACTTGGAGAGAATAGCGACAGGATCTGACAGCGATGACGAGCTTGAAGCGGACTTCTTCACGGGCCGGAGCGTGACCAACTCCTTTCTCCCGAAAGGCTTACACACATGAAACGAGTGACGACATCACGTGGTCACAATCATCACGCTCGGATCGGCCGGCCTCCCAAGCCGCCGCAGACACTCCCACGGGTCAGGCGGAAGGACCTGCCCGTCGTGAAGCTCCCGGGTCAGAGCCGCAGCGGCGGTGGGAAGACTCGTCTCACGAATCATCGGGCCGCCGTCGTCCTCCACGCCCTTGGGTGCGGCTGCTATCGAGAGACGGCCGCGCAGTTGGCTGGGGTGACCCCGGAAACGCTCACCCACTGGATGAAATGGGACGGCGAACCCTACGCAACCTTCCAGTGGCTCGTGAGGAAGGCTGAAGCCGATCTCGAAGCCCGGATGGTTACGGCCCTCACGAGCCAAGCGAATGTGAGACCGGAGCTGGCGCTCGCGATCCTTGAGCGGAAGTTCCCGCAGCGCTGGGCCAAGGTGTCGGTCGTCGCGATGCCGGCACCTGCTGCCAGCATGGACCTTGGCCAGATGCTCAAGGAGATCGATGTGCAGCGGCAAGCAGAGCGAGCCGCACGGGGCCAGCTACCCCCAGCGTCAACGATCATCGACGCGAAGGCCATCCCCGCTGGTCGGCTGCAGGACCCGCGGGGACCGCGGCCAGTCCGACCGCCCGACGTTGCAGCGGCACAACCTGCCGGTTCAGCCGAGCCGCCAGGACGGACTGCCGAACATGTCACGCCCGGGGACGGCCGAAGCCTGGTGCCGGCAACCGTCACCCGGTTGGGCCGAGCCCGGCCCCCAGCCTAGGCAGAAAAGGTAGGCTCCCGGGCTGACCCGCAAGGCCTGCCAGGCCCTGGCAGTGCCTACCAGCTGAAGTTTTCTTACCCCAGGGGGAAAAGAGACCCCCTTCCCCGACCGCGACCTTCATGCAGGCTCCTGGGCACAGATTTGGGCACAAAGGCTGGTCTGAGGTGGCAGAAGTGTAACGCCGGCAATAAGTTAGGACACAGAGGGCCTAGGACTATTAATCCTGTGCTCTTTAGAAAGGGGGGTCCGGGGCGGCGACGGTGGTCAGAACCGACGACCCGATGGGTCGAGACGGTGTGGAAGCAAAATGGGAGCGCCCTTAAGATGCGCAGTCATTCATATCTCCACGTTCACTTGGCCGCGATCATAAACGACGCGGTCGTCGAACTCGATCACCGCATCTTTGAAGATGACATCGACATGCAGCGGGGCCTTGACTCGGCCGCCGATCGCGTAGCTCGAGCCGATATCGATGTGCCCGTTGCCGAGTCGCCCCTCATCCTCCAGGAAGCTCGCATAGAGACGCGCCGCCGGATTGAGCCCTATCGCGAATTCCGCCACATTGAACGCCGTCCGATCCTTCCAGTGCTTGAGAAGTTCCCAGAAGTCTTCCGCCTGCTGCCCTGCCTGGACATCGCGGACCTCGCCATCCTTGAGCTGCACGGTCACGGGCTGTTCGGGCACACCAATTGGGCCGAGGCGCACGTCCACGACGATCGTCCCCTCTGCGGTGCCCTCAATCGGCGAAATGTTGATCTCGCTGTCTGGAAGCGCGCCGTGCTGGCCCGCCTCACGAAACAGACCGGTCTCGTACACGACTCGGCGGCCTTTTACTTGGCCGCGCACATCGGTGCCCCGCGCCGTCCGGATCCGGACCGTCTCCGCCTTCTCCAGCAGCCGACCGATGGCGCGCCCCAGACGATCGCACGCCTCGTAGTCCGCCAGGATCCCACCAGTGATCAGCAGATCCTCCGTGACCTGCGGCATAGTGGTCCCTCGGGAGCCCGCCTCTAGCGCCTGGATCCTCGCCACCGTGTGCTGCAGATTGTAAGTCGTCGGCAGAATGTAGACGTTCGACTCCTTCAACGCGGCCACGAGTGGGCTGGGTGGTTGGGCCCCGTGGGCGCCGGTTGGAAGAATCATGTGACAACGATTCATTGGACTTACCCGAGTTGAGGCCCTAACTTCAGATGGGGACCATGGTGCGAGAGGAGTTCGACGTGCTTCTGGTCGGTGCCGGCTCGGCCGGCTGCACGCTGACCGCGCGGCTGGCGGGGTCCAGCGCGCTCCGAATCGGGCTGGTGGAGGCTGGGCCGGACTACGGAGCGGCCAGCAGCGGGCGATGGCCACCAGAGCTGCTGGATGCCCGACAGGCGCCGAAGACGCATGATTGGGGGTTCGCCCACTCGCGTGCAAAAGTTGTCGGCGGCTGCTCGGCCCATAATCAATGCGCGATCGTCCGTCCGGCCCGCGGTGACTTCGATCGCTGGGCTGCGGCGGGGGCGTCCGGGTGGACCGACCGCGCTCCAGCATTCGCCTTCTCTTCCCGTGGGATCATCTCCCAAAGGCACTACCCACCTAAAGGAGGAGCCCGTGGAGAACTTCTTCGCGAAGTGGCAGCCCGGCGAGATCAATGCCCTGGCGTCAATCTTGACCGCCCTCGCTGCCCTTATTGTATCTCCAATAATCAGCCAGATTGTCTCCAGGCGGCAGAACAAGACCTCCCTCCACGTCGCCGAACGCCAGATTTCTGCCTCAACAGATCTTGCTTCTAAGCAGATCGATTCGTCACTCAAAATTGCACAAGCGCAGATCGAAGCGTCCAATGTTTCGTCGAAGCGCCAGGAATGGATTAATGCTCTAAGAGGTGAACTCACCGCCATTCTTGCTCTTGTTGGTGAGATCAACGGATCCCACGCCCAGTTCCAAGGGATTCACTCGAAATTTCTCACCGCTTTCTCGAAGACAGAACTCCTACTCAATCCTCTTGAGGACGACCATGCTCGGCTCATCGACGCGATCGACCCGTACTACCGTGCTATTACGGCACCGGAATTTTCCCTAGAATGGAGAGCAAATGAAGTTAACTATCGGCAACTCTTGGTCCTGCGCTCCCAACTCGTTCTCAAGAAGGAATGGACAGTAATCCGCTTCGGCGCCCCGGACGAAGCTCGCCTGACTGGGATTAGGGAAAAGATTTCACAGGTAGAGGCCAAAATCGCCGAAACGCGCAGCTCATTCCGAAAAGCCTAGCCTTCTTACCGACTCCTTGTCCCCGAAGCACCGGCTCCTCGCACGGGAATCCACCAGGGCCCCAGCCTGGGCTGCTGGGGGAAGCCTAGGCCCTAGGGGCTAGGCGATGAGTGGATCGTGAGGTTCCGAGGTCGGTGATTGTTCAATCGTCACCTCCAGGACTCCCTCCCATGATCTTTCTCGCGTCAGCCCCAGCCTCTTCCAGTACCTCCGTGATCCATGAAGGAAGGCGGTTGCGAGCATACGGATTAGCGAGCACCTTGGTATGCGGCAGCCAAGTAAGTTTCAATTGTCCGTCCTCATGTGTCGGCATCGCTGATGTGGAGAAGAGGCACACTGCTCCAACTCGGGTGTGAATCATTGGCTGAAAGCGTCGTCTCAAAAGAGGCACCCATGACCTGAAGCCAATCCACACCTGAGCCATTTCCACCATTACCAAACCCGGACACTCCTTCGGTAGCTGCTTAGCCTCACTCTCGAGAAACTGTTCCGCTCGCTCGTCGGCAAATGGGATACTCACGACAATGCGCGCAGGAATGCCATCGAGCGTCTCAACCCTTATTGTGAAGGCTGACAGCCTCGGAAGGTCGACCTCTCCGCGCTGACGTTTGAAGACCTGCTCCCCAGGCAAAGAATGATTGAGGAAAACCAATCCAAAACCAGCAGCTAACTCTGATGTGAAGGCGGTCCTCGTCCGATCGAGTGACCTTATCTGTTTAGCGATCTGCTCCGTCTCGAGATCATTGGGCTCACGGCGAAGGAACACCTCCAGCACATATGACTCGTCGGTCATCCCGAGTAACCATGAGAGACGTTCCAACACCTTGGCTGCACGTCGATAAACCTCGGAGACGTCCGGTTTCGTGACTTCAACATATGTCCACGACTCACGAGGCTGCCGGATTCGAAGGTCAGGCTGACGTTCTCGCTTTCCCACGATAACGGGGGGACTAAGCTCTATCTCTACGTTGCCGCGGGAGCGTAAGAGGTAGATCGCAGTGAGTTCGGCCTCAGCTGAGTCATCCTTTTGGGAAAGTTTACGGGTAAGCACGTCTGCGCCTGCCACGCCGTCGATCGAGGCAAGTCTCCTGCCCATGGCGAAGACTTTGAGGACAGGGTCAGCGCCGTGAGTTGGGTTCCCGGCGACGAGGCGAGATTGCTCAATCCAATCTCGCCCCAATACCTGTTCAGTTCGTTCGAAGGCTTCCACGATCGCTTCGGCCGTAAGCGCTATTTGCCCACCGTTCAGCCACGATCCCTTGATCTCGTCAAAGGTCCAAGTCATCGTTGATGGTCTTTCGGCACTTGGAAGTCGCGGATAGGGTCAGCTCCCTCTGCTATAGGTAGTTCAGGCATTGGGTGGAGGCGTTCATGACATCCTTCGCCCCTTCGTGCGCTGGAATGAGCTGGAGTGTGCCCGAGTTGGGCACAAATCTGGGCACAGACTCAGTTCGGCGGAAATTCACTGACGGGCAAGTTGCTGAAAAAAATGGTGGGCAGGGACGGGATTGAACCGCCGACACCAGGATTTTCAGTCCTGTGCTCTACCAACTGAGCTACCTGCCCACCACGAGCAAAGGAGGATAGCAAACCGGCCGCGGGGTGTCTACCGAGCGCCCCCTCACCCTGCCCTCTCCGCCGCGGCGGGGGAGAGGAGAAGCGCGGGCGAGACGGCTACTTCTGGGTGTCGAGGTCCGAGCCGATGTCGGACTCGAAGACGATGTGGTCGTCGTCGTCCACCGTGAATGTCTCGTGGAGCACGAAGGGGACCTGGTGCTCGATGAGGAATCGCGTGAGCCGTGCCACCGCGACGGGATGGGCGTCGAGATGGAAGGACAGGGCCAGGTCGCCGATGTCGTCGATGGCGAAAAAGGCCCAGTTCCCGACGACGAGGGCCTCCATGTCCTCTTCGAAGGTCACCCCGCCCTCGAACTCGTCGGAGCCCTGCGCGAGGTCGTGGAGCTCCTGGAGCTTGGCCCGGCGCCGGGCTTCGTCCATGATCGCCCCTCACCCTGCCCTCTCCCCGGAGGGGAGAGGGAGTCGTGGCCTGAACCTCTCCCCGGAGGGGAGAGGGAATCTGAGAGGGATCAAAAGCCCTTGAAGACACCGTCGGCTGCCATGGCCGCCAGCGCCTTCTCGTAGGCCCGCACGGAGCGCTCGATGTCGGCGTCGGTATGCACAGCCGAGATCCAGCCGTGATAGGTCGAGCAGTCCACTCCGTTGTTGAGCAGGGCGGCGCGCAGGAGGTGGTAGAGATCGCCGCGGCGCGGCTGGTCGAAGCCCGCGAGGCCGGGCTTGCCCTCGAAGGAGACGTGAAAGATCGAGGCCTCGCCGAACGTGGTCCCCGGCGCGCCCACGCGCTTCATCACCTCCGTGAGGCCGGCGCGCAGCTCGTCGCCGAGCTTATTGGCCCGGGCGTGCAGCGAGCCGTCGGCGACGATCTCGAGCGTGGCGATGGCGGCGGCCGCGCAGACCGGGTTCGAGTTGAACGTGCCGTTCTGCGCCACTCGCTGGCTGCGGTCCCAGACGGGATCACCGCGGTGGGCCATCAGGGACATGATCGCCTTCTTGCCGCAGACGGCGGCGCCGGGCAGGCCGCCGGCCACGATCTTGGCCAGCGTCGTCAGATCCGGCGTGACGCCGAAATAGGCCTGCGCGCCGCCCGGGGCATAGCGGAAGCCGGTGATCACTTCATCGAAGATCAGCACGACGCCGTGCCGCTCAGTGATCTGGCGCAATTCCTGGAGGTAGCCGGGGATCGTGGGCGTGCTGCCGCTCTGCCCGCCCGCCGGCTCCAGGATCACCGCGGCCACGTCGCCGCGCTGGAGCAGGACCTCGACCGCCTTGATGTCATTGGGCGGGCAGAGCAGGAGCTGATCCAGCGTGGAGGCCGGCACGCCCGCGGACATCGGCACGTCGAAGGGCGGGTTCACCGCCGCCACGACGCCGTCGTGCCAGCCGTGGAAGTGACCGTGGAACTTCACGATGCGGGAGCGCCCGGTATAGGCGCGCGCGATGCGCATGGCCAGATGTGTGGCCTCGGTGCCGGACATGGTGAAGCGGACCATCTCGGCCGAGGGCACGAGACGGCAGACCAGCTCGGCCCAGCGCACCTCGAGCTCGTGGCAGGCGCCCAGATGCGTGCCGAGGGCCGCCTGCGCCTGAATGGCCTTGACCACGGCCGGATGGCAGTGGCCGAGGAACAGCGCGCCATGCCCCATCCAGTAATCCACGTACTCGTGGCCGTCCACGTCCCACTTCTTCGAGCCGAGGGCACGCTCCACGTACACCGGATACGGCACCATGTGGCGGCCGTCATGGGTCACGCCGCCCGGAATGACAGCGCGGGCCCGCTCGAACAGCACGGCGGACTTCGGATGAAGGCTCCGGTACGTGTCCCACACGCGGGACGGCTTCGTTGCCTGCGTCATCGGTCTCGGCCTCCGGTCTTTCGAGGTTGGGCGAAGAGCCTCAGCAGCTCCAGCATGCCGACATGGGCCTCCAAAGGCAAGCCGTCTACGGTGGCCTCGTGGCGCCGCGTGATGCCGTCCACGGCGCCCGCGGCCACGCAGGCCCGCACCATCGCGCGCTCTTCCTCGGCCGAATGCAGCAGCCCGCGCCCCGTGAGCGCCGAGAGCTCGGCCACCACGGCGTAGGCGCCCCAGTTGGACGTGCCCGCCACGACGAGATGCCTGACGCGGACGATCGACGCGATGGCCCGAGCGCGCGATCCGCCTCGCGCGATGCGCGGCCGCACATTGCCCATACCAATCTCATTGCCGCCATCGCCGATGCCGACGGTCACCGCGCGCTTGGGCGCCTGGAGGAAGAGCTCGTCGAGCGGGCCGTTCCACTCTTTCACTGATTCACCGCGGGCGCTCCGGTAGTCGCCGTCCGACGCGCGGCCCGGCCGCTCGACGCTCACCAAATGGCCGGGCGCGTACTCGGCGAGAATCCGGCGCGCGGCGCCGGCCGCATCGCTCATCGGATGGAAGGTGACGACCTCGACGGGCTCGCCGAGCGCGGTAAGCGCCGCCTGGAGCGGCGGCACCGTCACCGCGTCGGTGACATAGGTCACCGCGGCGCCGAGCCGGCGCAGCGCCCGGCCGAGGACGGCGGCACCGGGCGGCCCGTCGGTTTCGGGCAGTCCGGGCCCGACGGCGAATCCCGTGGTCAGCAGCGCGCGCCGACTGCGCCGGAGGGCAAGCGCCGCGGCCGCCGCGCCACCGCGGACGAAGAAGCGTTCGATACCGCGCCGACCGGGGTCGAGCGCCAGGAGCTGATCGATCATTCCGCGACGCCGGCTATCGCCGCGGCGCGGTCGGCGGCGGGGGGGTGTCTGGCTGGGATACGGTGAACTTCATTACCACGACATTGTCACTATCCTTGCCGAAAGTGACGAGCAGCCCGATCTTGTAGAAGAAGGTGGCCTGCCCGCCCTCGGTGCCGATTCCGTCGGGCACGCCCCAGCCATTGATGATGGCTTCGCGGGTGAAGATGTGCCGCTTGGGCTCGAGGCCGAGGACGCGCACCACATTGGGCTTGTAGCCCGCGGGCGTGAGCAGGCCGAAGTCCACGATCATCCGCGCGAGCCCCGCCGGCGCCCGCGGACCCTCATAGACCCACTGGACGGTGTCGTAGCCCTCGACCTTGGCGCGCGTCTCCCTGCTGGGCGCGCCATAGTGCTCCCGCACCTGCTCGATCGTGGTCACGCCGGCCTCGATGCCGCCCCAGTCCGCGGCGGAGGCCAACGGGGGAAGCGCGAGGAGGGTGAAGAGCGCCAGAGGCAGGATCCGCCGCGCCGTCAAAAGCCCACCGCCGCGCCGTCTCCTCGCGCGTCGGCGCCGCCGCGGAGGGTGCCGTCCTTGAGCGTGATCCCCTGGGCCTGGCCCATGCGGAGAAACCAGTCCGAGACGGCCACGACGCGGTGGCCGCGCGCCGCGAGCCCCTCGCGCACCGCCTCGGGCACGCGCGACTCGATCCGCACCTGGTCCGCGGCGTCGCCCGGGTCGATGGGGCCGGCGACGAAGCGCGGGCGCTCGATCGCCTCCTGGATCTCCATCTTGTAGTCCAGCAAGTTGGTGAGCGCCTGGACGTGGAACATGGCCTGCCCGTCGCCGCCCATGGTGGCATACCCCGCAACCGGCGCGCCGTCGCGCGTGACGATGCAGGCCAGCAGGGTGTGGAAGGGCCGCTTGCGCGGGCCGAAGCAATTCGGATGCCGGGGATCCGTGCTGAAATAGGCGCCGCGGTTCTGGAGGACCACGCCGGTTTCCATCGGCATTACACCGGAGCCGAATGACTTGTACAGGCTTTGAACGACGCTGAGAACATTGCCGCGCCCGTCGGCCGCGACAAAGCCCGTGGTGTCGCCGTCGAGGTCGCCCCACTTGTACGCCTGAGCCTTCTCCGGGTCGAATCCGCTGCGCCGGCGGGCCGCGTACGTCTTGTCCAGCAGGCGCGCGACGGGCACCTCGGCATGCTTGGGATCCGCCACCCAGCGGTCGCGGTCGGCGTAGGCCATCTTGGCGATCTCGATCAGCAGGTGCAGGTGCTCCACCGAGTGCACGGGATGGGCCGCGAGATCGAAGCCCTCGAGCAGATTGAAAGCCAGCAGCGTCGCCACGCCCTGGGTCGGCGGCGGCGGCTCGTACACCGTCCAGCCGCGGTAGTCCGTCGAGATCGGCTCGCCCCACTCTCCGCTGTGCTCCTGCAGGTCGCCGGCCGTGACGAAGCCGTCGGTTCCGAGCCGCAGCGTAATGGCCCGCGAGACCCACCCGGTGTAGAAGACGTCCGGGTCTGCCCCGAGGTCGGCGAGGGTGCGGCCGAGGTCCGCCTGGCGGAAACAATCGCCGGGCTCGGGAAAGCGCCCGCCGGGCACGAACACCCGGTGCCACTCGCGATCGTCATTGGTCTCTGCGCGCGCGCGTATCGCCTGGCAGACGATATCCGAGATCGGAAAACCATCTTTGGCGTAATGGATGGCCGGCTCCAGCAGCGTCGCGAGCGGCCGCGATCCGAAGCGCTCCAGCAGCATGCGCCACGCGCGCGTGGCGCCGGGCACGCTGACGGAGCCGGGCCCCGTGAGCGGCACCCGGCTGAGCCCGCGCATGCCGAGCTCCTCGAGCCGCGCGCGCGCGCCCGAACGCCCCGCGCCATTGAGAAAGTGGACACGCTTGCTCGCGGCCTCGTAGTAGAGGCAGAAGAAGTCGCCGCCGACCCCGCAGTAGTTGGGCTGGGTGACCGACAGGACGGCATTGATGGCGACGGCGGCGTCGGCCACCGTGCCGCCCGACTTGAGCACCTCGACACCCGCGAGCGAGGCCAGCGGATGGCAGGAGGCCACCATGCCGCCGCGCCCCATGGGCGCCTGGCGATGCGCGTATCCGATCTCGGCCATCTCAGCTCCTTGAGAATACTTTGGAGATCTCGTCCTGCGGGAAGCTCGGCATTGGCCGGGCATGCCCGCCGGAGGCGAGGCTCACGCCCTCGCTGCGCGGAGTGACGCGCCCGATCGTGGCGCAGTCGACGCCCGCGGCCCGGCAGGCCGATACGACGGCCGGCGCGTCGGCGGCGCCCACCGCGAGCAGCAGCGCGCCCGACGCGATGGTGCCGAGCGGGTCGAGCCCGAAGGCCTCGCAGAGCAGCCGCCCTTCGGCCAGCAGGGGGACCCGCTCGCGATCGACCCGCACGCCGACGTCGGCGACCTGAGCCAGCTCCCAGCAGGCCGTCGCAAGCCCGCCCTCCGTAGGATCGTGCATGGCGTGAACGCGCGCCGCCGCGCACGCCGCCCGCGCCTCGGGGACCACGCTGATGCCGGGTCGCCTGAGCAGTTCCGCCGCGCGTTGGATCACGGCGGCAGGAACGCCGCGCCGCTCGGCCTCCACCCCGTGCTCGCGCGCGAGGATCGCGGCGCCCTCGAGCGGAACACCCTTGGTCAGCAACAGAACGTCCCCGACCCGCGCGCCGCCGGTGGTGACGAGACGATCCTTCTCCACCTCGCCCAGCATGCAGCCGACCACGATCGGCCGCGGCAGCCCGGCCGTCACTTCGGTATGGCCGCCGACCAGCGCCACGCCGAGCTCCGCGCACGCGCCCGCGAGCTCTTCGAACAGCAGCTCCACGCGCGCCTCGCTCGTGCCCTCGTCCGGCAGGAGCAGCGTCGCGAGGAACCAGAGCGGCCGCGCTCCCCGCACCGCCACGTCATTGGCATTGACGTGGAGGGCGTACCAGCCGATCTCGTCTGTCGCGAAGGTGATGGGATCGGTCGTGGCGACGAGGTAGCGGTCGCCCATGTCGAGGACAGCCGCGTCCTCGCCTACCTTGGGCCCCACGATCACGCGCGCGTCGTCCACCGCGTGCTTGCCGAAGAGTCGCTCGAGCAGCTCGGCCCGCAGTTTGCCTACCGGCAGCGGTGGCATGGCTTCCGTAGTATAGGAGCCGCTCAGAGCGGAATCAAGGCGCCGCGCCGCGATCCGGTATGATGGGCCGCATGAGCATTCCGGCCGGCGCGCCCATTTTGGAATGCGTGCCCAACGTGAGCGAGGGGCGCGACGCGCGCGTGATCGACGCACTCGCGGGCGCCATTCGTCGTATCACGACGGTGAACCTGGCCAATGTGCACACCGACCCGGACCACCACCGCTCCGTGTTCACCATTCTGGGCCCACCACCCGCCGTCGAGGCCGCCGTGCTCGCTCTGGCCGAGGCCGTGGTGGCCGCCGTCGATATGCGCGCTCACAAAGGCGTGCACCCGCGAATGGGCGCGCTCGACGTGGTGCCGTTCGTCCCGCTCCGCGGCCTCGGGATGCCGGACGCGGTGGCCTCGGCGCGGCGCGTGGCCGATGCGCTCGCGCGGGCCTTCGATCTGCCCGTCTATCTCTACGGCGCGGCCGCCTCGATGCCCGCGCGAATCTCGCAGAGCGCGGTGCGCGCCGGACAGTACGAAGGCCTCGCGACTAAGCTCGCCGATCCGGCCTGGCGTCCCGACTGCGGCCCGGCGCGCTTCAACGCGCGCCTCGGCGCCGCCGCGGTGGGCGCGCGCGATGTGCTCGTGGCCTACAATGTCTGGCTCGCCTCGGACGACGTGGGCGCGGCACGCGCCATCGCCCGCACGGTGCGCGAGTCATCGGGCGGGCTGCCCGCCGTCCAGGCGATGGGAGTACCGCTCGAGCACCGGAGACTCGCCCAGGTCTCGATGAATCTCCTGGATTACCGCCGCACGGGTCTTGGCCGCGCGCACGATGCGGTCAGCGCCGAAGCCGCCCGTCACGGTGTCGCCGTCAAGCGCGGCGAATTGGTGGGACTGGTGCCGCGCGCCGCCTTCGAGGGTCGCGCACCGGCCAGCGTGGGACTGCCCGACATCAGCGACGCCGATTACCTGGAGACGTATCTGTAGCGCTTCGCGCCGGCGGCTCTGAGCGTCAGTCCAGAATCGCGCCGTTCGATTGGGAACAGACCGGCTGACAGGCCTTCAGGCGGAATCCCCAATACCTGCCCCATCCGGATGGGGCGCACCACAACCGGCGGGCCAGCCGGCCACCGCGGTCCTGGCACCGAGCTTGCTCCATAATGGGCGGGAAAGCCTGTCAATGCGTTCTCGCACCATTCAGATGGTGTCGGCGCTCGCGCTAATCGCGGCGCTCAGCCCACGCCCCGCGACGGCCGAGCCCGCCGCCGTCGGTGTCGTCACCACGCTTCAAGGCCCGGCGCTGGTCCAGCGCGCAGCCCTTCCCGCGCCGATGCGGCTCTCCTTCAAGGACGACGTCTTCTCGCACGACCGTATCAGCACCGGCGAAGGCGCTCTGGTCCGCGTCCTCCTCGGGGGGAAAGCCGTGGTCACCGTGCGCGAGCTCTCGGTGCTGGCCATCAGCGAGCAGGGCGGCCGCGCCGTGGTCGTGCTGGACTCGGGCGCGGTCACCGCGAGCGTGGCCCACGACAGGCTGCGGCCGGGCGAGAGCATCGAGATCCGAACCCGCAATGCGGTGGCCGCCGTACGGGGCACGGTGCTCACCGTCGAGGCGGGCGAAGCGGCGGCCGGGACTCCAGGGGGTCCCGCCGTCCCGCTCAGCCGCATTCAGGTCCTCCGTGGGACGGTTGAAGTAAGCGCCGGCGCCGACTCGGCTGCGGCCACGGTGGTCGTCGGCGCCAGGCAGCAGGTGAGCGTTTCAGGCAATACGATTGGCGCGGTCCAGCCGGTTCCGGCGCTTGCCACAGCCGTTCAGTCAGGACCGGCTGCGCTTCAGCACGACGCGCCGCCCGATCCCTTCGTTGACGCCCTCGCCGAGAAGGAAAATGCGAGAGCGCTGGGTCTTGCCCACTCGATTCTGCGGCCGGACCCAGGGGGAAGGGGGCAGGGCCGGAGTGATCACTCCGGCGGCGGTCCGCAGGGCGGGGAGCAAGGCGGAAGTGGAGGCGAGTCGCCGCTACAGGGGGACAAGGCGCTCGCCATCTTCGGCGGGCCGTATGCAGATGGGCGGGATGGCGGAGGGCGCGGGAACGGCGGCGGGGTGCCGCGCGTGCCGCTCATCGCCAACAGCCACGGCAATCGTGGCCACGGCCATCACTGAGACGCCCTCCCCGTCGCGCGAAGGCGACGACGGCTTCGAATCTGGCTAAAAGAGATTGGAGGCGGCCCGCAGCGCGGCCATGACGAGCGGCTTGGGATACAGACCCATGACGACGACACCGGCGGCGCAGAGCAGGATTGCCAGGTTCAGCAGCGGCGTCACGCGCACGGGCGTGGTCGTCTCGGGCGCGTCGATGTACATGCGTTTGGCCACCAGCAGGTAGTAGAAGAGCGCGACCACGGTGAGCACCGCGCCCACCAGCACCAGCCAGTAGAGCCCCTGCTCCGCCGCCGCCCAGAAGACGTACAGCTTCGCCCAGAACCCCGCCACGAACGGGATCCCGCCCAGCGAGAGCAGGAACAGGAGCATGGCCAGTGCGAGCACCGGCGAGCGCTGGGCCAGGCCGCGGTAGGCGGCGATGCTCTCCGAGCCCTCGGATTGCGCCACGGCCTCGACCACCAGGAAGGCGCCCATGTTCCCAAAGAGGTAGGCAACCAGATAGAAGAGCATCATCGCCGCCCCATTCGCCGACACCGCGGCGAAGCCCACCAGCATGTAGCCGATGTGGGCGATGCCGGAGTAGGCGAGGAGCCGCTTGAGATTCTGCTGCGGGATGGCCATGAGATTGCCCGCGACGATCGTGATGGCGGCAAGCCCCGCCGCCATCGGCACCCAGAGCGCGACGCGGTCGCCCATGCCCTCGAGGTAGAGACGGAAGATCACCAGAAAGCCGGCCGCCTTGGGCGCCACCGACAGCCAGGCGACAAAGGGCGTGCTGGCCGCCTCGTACGTATCGGGCACCCACATGTGGAAGGGGAAGGCGGCGATCTTGAAGCCGAGGCCGCTGAGGGCCAGGACCATGCCGAGGAGGAGGAGCGGATGGCCGCTCTCGAGCGTGCGGGCGACTCCTCGAATATCCGTGGTGCCCGTGATCCCGTAGACGAAGGAGAGCCCGTACACCAGCACCGCGGACGAGACCGTGCCGACGAGGAAGAATTTCAGCGCCGCCTCGACGGCCTCCGCTTCCCGCTTGAGAAAGCCCGCCAGGTAGTAGAGCGGGATGGACATGAGCTCGAAGGCGACGAAGAGCAGGATCAGATCCCGGGCCGACGCGAGCACGAGCATCCCGAGCAGCGAGGCGAGCATGGCCAGGTAGTACTCGGTGGCGCGCCGGGCAAAGGTGACCGCGCGCAGCGACAGCGAGCCCAGAATGCCGATGATCGTGGCCAGCAGGAAGAGCCGCTTGGCGAACAGCGCGAGGTCGTCCTGCACGAAGGTGCCCTGGAAGATCTCGCCGCCCGGCTCCGAGCGCCAGGCCACCCCGAAGAGCGCGACAAGGCCCACGACCGCAACCACACCCACCCGGCGCTTGTCCTCACGCCGGCTCAGCAGCCCGGTGAAGAAGATGACCGCGATGAGGAGGACGAGACCCACCTCGAGGACGAGCGGGCTCCCCAGCACGGGCAGACTACTCATGGGAAGACGCCCAGCCGATTCAGCAGGGGAACGGTGGCGCTGTCCACGGGGAGGAGCGCGATGCCGGGCACCACGCCGAAGAGCACGATCACGAACACCAGAATCCACAGCGCCGCCCATTCGGGCCCCTGCGCGTCGGGCAGGTCACGGAATCGGGGATCCGCGGCCGGCGGGCCCCAGAAGATCTGTTTGGCGACGCGCAGCACGTAAATCGATGTCAGAAAGGCCCCCAGCACTCCCGGGAACAGCCACCAGCCGTACCGGGACTGCCAGGCGCCCAGGAAGGTCAGGAACTCGGCGACGAACCCGGCCGTGGCCGGCAGTCCGAGCGACGAGAGGCCGCCGATGGTGAAGGCCGTCGCGATGCCCGGCATCATCCGGCCGAAGCCGCCCATCTTGAAAATCTCCCGCGAGTGCGCCTTTTCGTACACCAGTCCCACCAGCGCGAAGAAGAGGCCCGTCATG
>Ga0070707_100001866_pt1 | contig 20262 bp, 7 predicted proteins | sample KBSK5502metaG_FD_65468 | JGI IMG/M metagenome (GOLD analysis project Ga0070707, IMG submission 65468) | Corn, switchgrass and miscanthus rhizosphere microbial communities from Kellogg Biological Station, Michigan, USA - KBS K5-50-2 metaG | ecosystem: Host-associated > Plants > Roots >...
CTATCGACCAAAACCTGTTCTGTCCCGTCGGGGTGCAAGAGCATCAGGTCTGTTCCTGGCTCCACGCGGTAGGGGAGAATCACTTCCTGCCAGCGTATCTCGGTCGTATCCCCCTTGCGGGGCGACCGCACATAGACAATATCATACAGGACGACAGGAGCAGAGACAGGCAGCGGATCTATCGAGATGAGACACAAGAGGAGCAGTGCCAGAGCAAGGAGAAAACGTTTCATTGCTGCACCTCATGCGCGCACGGGTCTATAAGCCAGCAGAGCCACAACATCCACCGTTCTCGCCCATCCGTTATACTGTAAACCGCTTTTTGGACACGAGCGAACCACTCCTGACAGGATAAGGATTGATAGGCTTCGCCCCGTTGGTAGTGAAACGGTGGGCCGAAATCAGGTAAGGACTGCACTTCGCAATCAGCGCCTGCATTCCAGTCAATTCTATTGTCAAGCTGCACTACGAAGAGACTGGTGTGTACTGTTCCCCATATACTCTGCGTATTGACGGCACGATCCTGCCACCACGGGTCGGCTAGGGCGACGCCTGACGTAACCAATAGACCAAGTAACAGCACAACGAGCCATCGAAACACTCTTGCCCCCTTCATAAGACACGCCGCACGACAAAGTGTACTTTCTGATGCTCTCCCACTAGCGTGCTCCCGCCGTTCTGACAGTCCTCTCCAGCGCGTACGTCACAGGCAACGCTCAGCATACGCACCTCATACACAGGTTGCGGCGTACTTCCGAAGGCGCCTGCAATCACGAGTACACCGAGACTTACACGCCAAAACCATTGCATTGTGAAGCTCCTAGCGCAAAAAGATGATGTATCCTATGGCAACAGTTATACAAAACGCAAGGGCAGGTACCAACGCTAGTGCAATATCGCCTCCCCATGTATATCGGTGGTGCCGCATGCCGTGCTGCACGTTAATTGCCGTAGCTATACGACCACCTTCCTGCATCGATTTTGTCATCACTGCGGTGCTCCTACTGTAATTGCCGATACGCCAGGAGACAGCGTGCGACTTTCTTAAACGCTGCGGCCATCGTGGCCTTCATCGTCGTCATGGCGGTTTTCGCCGTGGCAATATTCGTGGTCGCATCAATATCCGTCTGGATAGCCGCCGCCGCGTTGTCGATGACCGTATCTATAGCCGCAAGCGATGCCTGGGTACACAGGTTATTACCGGCTATCTCCGTCCCGGCGTCCACCTTGAGTGTTGCCGCCGCCGCCGCTGCACTATCTTGCGTCGTTTGCGCACTAGCGAGGGTCGTGAGATTCGTCTGTAAGGCACTCAGCGTGATACTCGTGGTGTTCACAGCGCAGACGTTCACTCGTGTCGCTTGCGCTTGCAAGCCCACGGCGGCACCTTGTGCATCTTGCCAGGCCAGCGCAGCATCAGCCTGAATCATCGCCGCTGCTGCACCGAGTTTGCTGCGCTGCGTCACATTCAGTCCAGTCACATCAACTACGACACACGCAGCCTGCGCTTGTGTTACAAGGAAGAAAAATATGCTCAGAGATATTAAGTAGCGCCACATTCTATTGTCACCCCTTGACCACCTGTTCCTGTCACAGTCGTATTAGCATCAAAGAATACAGTCATAACTTGTCCAGCAGTAATAGCAACACTATTAACTGCATCCGTGCATGTGGTCGTGTTGCTCATCGTGCAGGTAAGCGCCGTATTGCTTAATGAGCCGGGACTTCCTGTACGGAGAGTCACAATCCACGAATTGCCGCTCCCTGGCGCCGTATTGATAAAGACGGTCAGATTGCGACACGTCATGTTATAGGGAGCACCCACAACATCTAAATTCGCTTCGGTTGCACTCTGCGTACCACCAAGTATGGGAAAATAATCATCAGTCGTTGGGCTTGCAGAGTTCATAAAACCCAACAGAAACCGTGCCCCACCATTCGCCGCAGGCAGCACACCAGTTCCGTTGGCGACATTCGGTTGCGCGCCATAGTGGCCAGGACCGAAAAGCTGGACGCTGACATTACTTCCTGCTGAGACCGCCGTGAGAGCACGCCCGATCACTTGCAGCGAGGAAGACACAGAGATAGAAGAGGTCTGTCCTAAATCTTTACAGCGGCCTGCCGTGGTCGTCCCAACCCCCAGGAGATTACCTACGGTAGTGGTGTTGTCAGCCACACAGTTTTGCTGGCCTCGCGTGGCTACCTCGACACTCTGGGTGCTCGTTTGTGTCGTTTTGGCGATGCCTAAAGCGCCTGTCGCACTTGTGGCACAGTCAATCACCTTGCCCGTGGTACCATCGAAGCACTGCAACAGATTGGCCGTGGAGCCTGCCGTACTGGAGGTCTGTGTCGTTGTGAGGGCTGTCGTGCCCAAGGTGGCATTGCTCAACGTTTTGTTCGTCAGTGTTTGCGCAGTCGAGGTGTCATCCAGTGACGACCAGACAACGGGTCCAATGCTTGTAGCAACTCTCAGCAGATTTGTCGCAGTGTCGTAGCAAATATCTCCGACGGCAACCCCGGAAGTCGGACACCCACTTTGATTAAAGAAGTTGACACCGAAGCGTGTCTGCGCTGTCAAGAGAAAGACGAAACAGAGACATAGTATAAATACAGCCACAGCACTAAGCCGTTTCATGGTAGCACCTCAGTCACAATGTACCAAGTAATACTACCTTGAGTGAGTGCGGATGTGTTTCCGACCGTCGTGGTAATCCGTGCCGACAGGATTGTTGTTCCACTCCACGAAGGCACATAGCAACCTTGAATAGAAGCGGCCCGCGTGACAGACGCGCCTAAATCCGCATCGAGTAAGCCCAGCGTCACTACGGCGGTTTTCACATCAGCCGCGAGGATAAGCCCAAGACCGCCCGCACTCGTACCCAGCGAGAGCGTTGCGGTAGCGACAGTCCCACCGCTAAACGTCTGCGTCACGTCTGCGTAAAGAGCGCAGAGGCGCGTCTTAGCAGGCAAAGTAGCAATCGTTTTATCAGCGGTGAGGGCAGCAGCGGAGAAGGCCGCAAAGGTCGTGGTGACTTTATGAACCTGACGTACCATCTCCCCGACATTATTGACAGTGAGGCCAGTGCCAGTGCCAGAAGTGATGTCATAAGCGGTGATGTTGACCGCAGGTGTAGGCGCAAGACAGAGCAATACCAGACAAAGAAGCAACAACTTTCTCATTAACATGATCCGCCCACGTTGTCGATAATCGTGACAGGGGTTGTACTTGTGCCTGCATAACTAATCAACTTACACGTTCCGCTATTGGTGCCTGCTACCCAGGACATCTTTGCATACCCTGCTCCTGGTGCAGAGCCGGATGCAGTAATCTTTGCTCCTGCAAGTTCTCCGCTATTCATCACTGCCGCCGTGCCACCAAGAACAACACCACCTGCTGTACTATCAACAGCTATAGCTGGGCCTGTTGCACCACTAAATCTACTAGCAATAAGTATACCATTTGTTACATAATCAGTAAGATGAAGACCTGTGCCTATCTTACTACTTGCGGGAGTCCAGATGGCATCCGTCCCACCAATACGAATCGCTGTTGTAAATCCTGCACCAGTACCAGTGGAAGCTCCCTGAATACTGAGTGCGTAATCATTAGCATAGGTCGTTGCTGCATTATGCGTGCTATCAAGGAAACCGCCATTCCCAGGGCCAGTGACTAAAGCAATAATGGACGATTTTGCTCCAGATGGTGAGCCATTGTAGTAATTGTTCTGTACGCCACTCCATAGAGTTAAGAGTCGTGGCTGTACCGCAATAGCACCGTGCAGGTTGTTGTCGTACATCCACAAGTTGCCGACATTGCCACCGGATTGTGTATACCCAGTACCGATGTCGGCCCTTAGCCCAGAAAAGACATTATAGTGGTCGTTGAGGTTATCTCCATTGGCCGTAATAATATTCTGCATGTTGAGCGTGCCACTGCTGCCCACTGCCGCAACACCGCTCTCCCCGTGGTGCATTTCTATTTGAAGTGCCTGGAGCATGCCTGTTGTGGGAGAGTTAGGATTCGTGCCGTTGTATGCTGCACGAATCTGTAAGCCATTTGTTCCTGCACTGCTGGCGCCTTGGTCTCCAGATTTGTCATGTTGAATATAGAGACCGCCAAGAGTATTAGAAGTTGAGCGGATACCCATATGGGCTATGGCACTGTCTGAAGGATCATTGACACCAAAGTAGCCAGTTACAAAACTAGTTCCACTCACTGACAGATTGACTGTTTGAGTATCTGTATTGTTAATATAGAGAAAATTCGCTTCGCCTGTGGGAAAGAAATACAGCGATTTTGTTGCGGGAAACTCCCACGACGCAGAGCCATCTCCACTAATAGAGAGCCGTGTCACCAGCGCATTAAGACTACTTCCAGTACTTCCCGCTGGCGCAGTCTGGAGAAGGATGCTACCACCCACACCAGTACCAGTACCTTGACCACCAGCAAAAATTGCATTACTTCCTACTTGATTACTTCCAGAGCCATTCTCTCCACGGATAACTTTTGTATCAGCAAGAATAGTATCATTACCTAAATAGGTCTTGCCGAGATTATACAACCCATATTTATCCCCTGCGCCATTTGTTTGATCTTGAATATAGACACCATAAATGTTATTCGGGCTGCTGCTCACTGCCCCAAGCGTATTGACAAATACTCCATAAATATCCCCCTCTGATTCTAAAGCATCGACATTATAACCAATAGCACTCGTTGAGGTGGGAGAAGCAGAAATAACGTCATACCCTGTAAATGTCCCAGACGTTCTTTGTGGAAAAACTTGTATGCCCCACAGATTTGTAATAGTAGGGCTTCCAGCTCCCCCACCATCATATATTTGTATTTGCTTCCCGTAGACAAAACTTCGTGTCCCTGTGCCATTAAGAAGCATGTCATGTTGTTCGCCATAGACATGATCTGAAGAAGAACCAGACAGTGTAAGAGTTTGCTGACGTTCTAGGGCTCTGTAATCATTTCCAGACGCAGGAGCAGCAGAGTAGAATTGTGTTACTTGAGAGGCAAGGTTAATCGTTGTGCCATCATCGGTAATATGACTATCCCCAAGCGCCGACGCCCCGGTAAATTTTGCCAGGGTGTTTGTAGTGCCCGTGCCGGTGATAGGATTAGTCAGTGAGGCCTGATAGCCTGGACAGACAGTAGCCGTCGTGCAGATGGTGCCCGATTCGGCAGGCAATAAAATGTTCTGTGTGCCGAGTGCCCCTGTCACGGTTTTGAGCGTCACAGAGCCACTGGTGGCGTTCTGGAAAAAGAGCAGCGTGCCGGTGCCGCCTGACTTAAAGCAGGCTCCAGTAGCACAATCCCCAACATCGGTCACGTCGCCCGAGCCGCCGCCCCCACCACTATTATCAATACTGACGCTGCCATTGCCATTATTGGTGACGGTACCGTTGTTAAAGATGAGCGTCCGTGCACACGTCACATCGGGCGAACCATCGGCCTCTTTGACTTCAACGCAGCGTATGCCGCCGGTAATCACCTGCGCGTCAAGTGTGACGCACGACCAGGCGACGCATGACAACATGAGTAGCAGCATTAACACGACGCGTACACGCTTCATCGCTTTCCACTTTCTCGTGGCAGACAACAAAAAACCCCCGTCGCGACACAGCATGTGCGACGGGGGTTCTACAGGAACCTGAGAGTCACCACTCGTCAGTATAGCAGATTGCCACGGACAGTCCAGCCGTCTTACCGGGTGCCGGTGCGCGGCAATTCCCGTTGTGCCCGGCCTCGCGAGGTTTGCATCGCCCGAATCGCGTTATCGATATCCCAGCGAATCCGCCCCCGCACGTTGGTGGGAAAACGCTGCATCATCTCTGTGATAAATGCTTCGCGGCGTTTCCCCTGCAATTTGAGCGCTTCGCGCGCCACGTCAAAGACGGCCTGCCGCACTTCGGCTTTGTCGCCGCGGAGGCCCTGCGTCACCAGGTCGCGCTCGGGGCCGCGAATCGCTGGACGACTGCCTAGCAGTTCCACGCCGTGCCAGATCGCGCTGGCCAGTGTACTGCCAAACCGCGAGCCCAGCGTGAGCGGATGCGTGCCAAAGATTGCGCCAACGATTTCCTCACCAATGTCCACCACTTCCGCCCCGGCCGGCGACGCCCCGCCGCGCAGACCACTCATGACGCGTTCCCAGCCCGAGGGATACGGCAGCGTCGTTTCAATCATGCGGCGGCCGCGCGGCCCCAGATACGGCATGGTGCCCAGGAGTCCCGTGGCGGTGCGGATTGGCGGTCCGGCCCGTCCGGCCAGCACGTTAAAGAGTTGCCGCAGCCAGGTATCGAGCATGAGCTCAGAGCCGCGCTTGCCGCGCGTGTAGTCTTGCATGAGGGCCCGCGCACCGGTCAGTGTCAACGCCCGCGTCTGCGAGGGGAAAAACATGCGCGCCGGGAGGTCGATCACTTTGTTGTCATCGCGGTAGATCCGCACATCGCCTGGACGCAACCCCGGAATCTGCGTTGCCCAGCGTTTCTCCGGGTCAAAGAGCCAGTTAAGCAGCAAAATCGTCAGCACGGGGACAATCCAGTTACTCCAGGCGGTTTCGGGATTCCAGCCGCCTGGCCCAAAGCCCAACCCCGCGCGGATTGCCGTTTTCCCAATGGCGACGCCGGCTGCGGCAAAGGGATCAAACAAGCCGCCTGCCCGCAGGTAACGCACCAGGTACGGCTGCAGCGCCGGCACATAGGTGCCCATCCAGTCGTTGACAACGGCCACAGCTTCCGCGTCGGCGATGCCGGGACGCATGTATTCCTGGAGGGCCAGCAGTAACACGGCCCGGCTGCGCGCCTCAAGGCCAAGAACGCCCAGGCCGGAGCCGGGATAGTCAAACACGGTACGCTTGAGATAGGAGACCGCCCGAGCCCCCCGTTCCCCGAGCACGGCACGGAGCCACGGCGCATGCTCCCCAGCCGTCCCAAAGTGCGAGGTGCGCAGGCCGCCATGATCCGCCAGCGTCCGCAGGGCCCGCTCCAGTCGTGGACCATTGAGCGTCATCAAATCCGCCATGACGGCGAGCAAGCGCAGTGGCGTCAGTCCAAGCAGTTGCCCTGCGACGCCGAGACTCCGCCCAGTGCCAGGCGTGTTATAGAGCACGCCGAGCACGTTCAAGGCATGCTGCACCGCTTCGGCAGGCGACAACAACGCCACGCTGGTAATGGCATTGCCCAAAAAGGCAAACTCGCGCACTTCCGGGCTATCGAGATGCCCCGTTTCGTAACTGGTCAATAAATCCCAGGTATCGTCGTACGGTTTGGGCACCCAGGAGCGCCAATCCTGCGTCTGGCCGGGACTTCGGACAAAGACGCTACTCTCCACCACCGGCACCTCACGGCCGGTCGGCCCAAACGGCACGGTGCGCGGCACACGGCCGGTCGCCGGATGGGGCGGAATGTTCTGCGCACGGACGGCCATCGCCAGGCGGTTACGGAACGCTGCGTTAAAGCGGTCGCGGTACATGCCGTCGAGCAGGCTCTCCAGGTCGCCGTTATACATCTGGCCGGCACCCGAGGCGCGGAGGGCGGCCCTTGCGCGTTGCCGCGAGAGCGAGCGCGGAATTTTACCGGTCGAGCTCCGGCCCCCAGGACCACTGCCAGGCCGCGGCGCTTTGTGGCCCACATGCACCACGCCGCCGACTTCATGGTAGCGTCGGGGGAGCGTATCCGTCGCCGGATCAAGGGCATCAAGTTTCAGGTATAAGCCTAGAGGTGTCAGCCGGCGGCCGGTAATCCGCGCATCCTGCGCCAGGTACTCAATTTCGGTCTGGACGTGGGTCCGGTAATAATCGAGGGCCTGCTGAAACCGTCCGTCAAAGACGTCCGGATGCGCAGGATTAAACCAGGCACGCGCCCGTTCAAGCGTGGTGAGGTTCGGGAGTGCCCCGGCCGCCACGCCGGCCGCCCGCGCGGGATCGTTGGCAATCCCGGCCCGCTGATCATCCAGTAAGATATCGGCGAAGAAGTCACGATCGTCCTGTGCGGGGAGGAGACGCGTGACACCCTGATACGCCTGGAGCGCGGCCACTTTGGCCGCTTCAAGCCGTGCTAAGGCCTGTGTGGCAATCGTATAAAACGCTGGGTCGTCGCGCTCCAGCCGTGTATTGCGGAGCTGCGGCGACGTCTGGCGGTGCACCCACTCAAACGCGCCCTGTGCGGCATCGGCAATGAGGCCTGCGCCAATGAAGCCGCCTTCGCCGCCGAGGAGGCGACTGAGCGACGGCATGAGCGGCGGCGGTGCGGGATCTTGCTCGGGGAACGGTTCATCGTCAGGAGGTATCTCGCCTGGCGGCTCTTCGGCCACACGGTAGCCCGGTGCCGGCGTCTGCACGACGTCTGCGCCGTACTCGTGACGCGGCAATGACGCGCCCCCAGCGGTCAGATAATCAAGAAATAGGCCGCGCCGCAACCACTGCCGTGCCGCCTCCTGGATGTGCGGGGTGGGGACATCGACATAACTGAAGACGTCGCGCGCCCCATTGGCGCGGAGCTGCCCGCGCAACCAGTGCGGAAACTCGGGCGAGGTAAAGAGGTTGGGTGGCACCAGTTGCACCGAGCGCACCCGTCCGGCACTATCGCGCAAGATGGTGACGATGTGCTCGCCTGCCGCCAGTTGCGTGCCCAGTTTGCGCACGTCTTCGGCGCTGCGTATTGCCCCGCGGGACGGCGGCAGCAACGGGTCTGCCTGGGTCGTAGGAACCGGGATCGTCTGTGGTGCTTCCGTCGGGTCAGTGATGACACTGTATTCGTCATGATTAATGATCACATGCCCGCGAAAGCCTGGGATGCCGCGCACCGTGCGTTTCGTATCGTCGACGGTCGCAATTTTTCTGGTCATCGCGATGTCTGCACGCGACGGCATGGTCCGGCCACTCGGATGGTTGTGCAGTAAGTAATACCCATCGGCGCCCAGGCGGTGCATGCGGCGCCGGACACGATAGAGGAGTGCACTCTGACTCTCTGTGCCGGCCCCGTGCGGCGTGACAAAGGCTTGCGAGCTACTCGGCAGCCGCGAGGAAATGGCATCCACCGCGATCACCGTATCGCCTTGGGTCAAGATCCAGAAGAAGCGTTCGATGCGCGGATCGCGCACTGCCTGAGCCAGCACCGCAATATCATGCACAGTTGGTGCCGCGCGGCCCACAAAGGCGGCACGACCGGACTGGCGGAGGTTGTCGAGGTACGCGTTGCTAGGGAGTCGGCGGTAGACGACGCGGGCCCCGGCGGCGCCAGGCTGACCCGCTCGTTGCCCAGCCACCATTCCTCCTCGGGCAGTGGATACGGGCTGCGCAAGCGTGCTGCTGAGGTTGTCGAGGACCTGGGCGGCCTGGGCGTAGCTTGCGGCGGCATCGCTGTCGGGTCGCAGGGCATAGGGCTGGCCTTTCTCAAAGAGGGGTTGGCCGTGCGTAAGGACGGTGTCGCGCATGGCATCCGTCACAGGAAGACTGTGCACCGCTTCGTTGTGTGGTTCGATGCTGTCGCCCACGTCTCCAGGCAGAGGGATTTCGATCGTCTCGACACGCGCCCCCCACTGCTTCGCATACTTATTCAAAAACTGGGGGATGGTGCGATCGTACAGATTAACGGCCCACTCGCCGCCGTACTGCAAATCGGCGCCGCGCAAGTCCTGCCCCACATCGCCGTTAGGAAACGTTTGCTCGGGTTGCGCGCGTAGCCGTTCACTGAGGGTTCGCCCAAGCATGTGCTGGAACTCATCCCCCGACAGATACTGCGTTGGAATCGTCCGCTCTCCGCCGTAAAAGCCCGTCAGCCAGCCACTTGTGCCGCGATCAGGAATCCACCGCAATGTATCCACCTGTTTGCGGAGATCGTAGCGCTCTTGTTGTTGTCGTCCTGTGGTCCAACTGACCGCGTCGTAGCCGTGCGCGGCGGCATAGCGCAGGGCCCACTTGAGCGGCAGTTGATACCAGTCGCCGGTCGTGACAAAGGGCGCACGAGGCAAACGATGTTGATTGCGTAAACTGCTTAACGTCTCCCAGGCTTTGGCGATTGCCGCGTCCCGTGTGCTCGCCGACGTCATTTCCCCCGCAGTCCCGTAGATGCGCCATAAGGGTTCGGTCGGTTGGATGTCCGCGTCGATATTGCGCTCAAACGCCTCGAGCACGCCACGCTCCGCCGCTTGTGCGGTCGTATAGAGGCCAAGCACCTTGCCATCCGACGCCACCACACGATACAACGGGGTATGCTCAACACTATAGCCCTCAGGTAACTCTCCGCCAGCAAACCCTTTTTCGCGGCCTTCGCGCTGCCAGTCGGATTGGACTTCTTCGAGAAAGAGGATGCGACGCCCCTGCGTATCGGTGCGGTCGTTGAGACGCACATGCGCGACAGGATTGTTGATCGCGGGCCAGTGCGATGACGTGTACACCGTCTCAGCGCTAGGCACGCCACCCTGGCCGGCGGGCGCATAATCGAGGTGCAGATTGCCGGGTTGCTGTAGCAACCTTTCAGCGGCCGCTTCCGTCCGCACCACGTGCACGACCTGGCCGGTGCGCGGATCGAATACTTCCCACTGCCCGGCATTGGGGACCGGCAACGTGAAGAGCACCTCACGGTAACTGCCGGGTTCTGCGCCGGGGAGCGTATAGGAGTCATAGCGTGTGCGCGGCCCTCCACGATCCCCCTGCGGTCGTGGTTCCCCCAACACCAGCGGCACCACTTCCACTTGCTGCCGCTCTAAAAAGTCCAGCACTTGTTGCTTCGTCACCGGGCCGCCCTGCGCATCGAGCCACGGGAACACGCCCAGCCACTGCAGTTCATCCTGCTTCACGCCCGGCGTTTTTTGGAGCAGCGCTTTGACGTCGGCGGCCGCCGCGCGGGTGGGCATGCGCGTCTCGACGGCCCGACGCACGGCACTGTAAAACGGCGGGGCATAGGGCGGTTGCGGTTCGGCAGCGTCCGGCGTCGAGGCGTACGCGGCGCCTTCCTCTTCGGCCTCGGCCTCCTCGCCTTCATCGCCTAACAGTTCATCAGCCGTGGGAGTTTGCGGTTTCGCAGGTTCCGTGGCGCGCAGAATCTCGGCACGCCGGGCTTCGAGCGCGGCCAGTTCGTCAGTGTAGGGGAGCGGCTTATCCACCTCTGCACTTAACGCCTGCTCTCGCGTCGTGAGGTCCGTAAGACGTTGCTGCGTGTCAGGGATTTCCTGCGTCCCAATCCGTTCAAAAATACGATTCAACCGATTGACGGTCTCCACAGGATCCGGATTCGCCGCAGTAATGTCGATCGTATGGCGCCAGCCGGGCAGTTGCAACCCCAACACCGACGGATAGAAATGCTCCGTACCACTCGCATCACGTAGCGGACCGTTGTTAAAACCGTACACCTCAACGCCCAGATAGGTACCCAGCGGTGTTGCTGCAGTTTCGTACGACAGCGCCGCCATCCGTGCTGCAGCGTCTAAGAGTTTCTGCCCCGCTTCTTTCGGATCCGTGTAGGGATACTTGCCCAGCGTCATGTGAAAGGTGCCAGACGCCTTGGCCTCGTTGTAGCGCGCCAGATGTTGCTCTTGTTCCGCCAGGGTACTTTCGAGCGCGCGGCGGTTCATGGGAATTCCCGCCAGTTCGCGTTGACTGCTAAAGCGTGCCCGCATCGCTTCACTGCGAGCCGCCTCCATCGAGGCCATTTGCATCTCAATTTGATGCTTTTCGAGGACAAGCGGATTGCCACTCGCGGCCGCCGTCGCCTCGGCGTAACTGTTGAGCCGCGCGTCACCCAGGTCTTCCATGCTGCGCGCCCCGCCACTGCCATCGAGAAACGCGCCAAACGCCCGTTGTTTGCGCTCCAGCGTTTGCCACATATAGGCGTCAAAGGACCCCTGCGTAATGTAGCGGTAGACATGCACGGGAATGTTGAGTGCAATGTGCATGTTCCCCTGGCGCAGAATGCGGCCTTCCCGCTGCTCAATTTCCGACGGCTTCCACGGGCTGTCCAGATGATGCAGCGCAATCAGCCGGTCTTGGACGTTCATGCCTTCGCCCATTTTGGCGGTCGACCCAATCAGCACCCGCACATCCCCGCGCCGCACTTTTTGAAAGAGCAAAATACGCTTGGCGTCCGTGTTGGCATCGTGAATGAAGGCAATCTCGTCGGCTGGCACGCCGGCCGCGCGCAGTTTTGTGCGTAAGTCTTCGTAGATACTGGTGCGCAGCCGCTGATCATCGGCAGTGCCTTCAGCCTCGTGCAGGGCGTCTTCGTGTTCGTCCGCCGACGTCTGCTCGTCTTTCTCGGCTTTGGTGGACGTGCCGCGCGGCATGCCCATATCGAGAAAGACGAGCTGCGTCGCTTTGCGGTCCGCCGTCTCGCGCCAGAACGCCACAATCCGCGTCACCGCTTCTTTCACTTTGGTCTGCGCGGGCTCCGGCGCCCCTGGCACCATCAGGCGAATGTCGAGCGCCGCCATGCGTCCCTCATGCGTAATTTTCAGCATGTTGTCTTCGCGACGATCGCGCGGTAAATGGGAGGCACGCCCCACGAGCGTCTGGACGAAGGCTTGTAACTCAGGCGACGGCGGCACCGTGACCGCTTCCGCCTGGCCGCCCGCCAGGGCAGGAATCGGCAGTTTCAACATGGACGCGGTTTGAATGTCCATGCGCTGCATCATCAATTTGCGCAGTTCGGGCATGTTACGAAACCGCGAAAACGACGTGCGCGGCGCAAACCCCGAGCCGGTGGGCGTCACTTCGACACGCGTGACCGTATCAGCAAAAGATGCCACCCACGCGTCAAAGTGTTGCACCCCTAAATCTTCCATGAGGTCCGGCTGGAAGTAGCGCATCACCGTGTAGGCTTCGGCCAGGGTGTTGCTAATGGGCGTGCCCGTGCCGCCAAAGATGCCGCGGCCATTGTTGAGTTGTTGGAGGTAGCGCACCTTGGTATACAGATCGAAAGCCCGCTTGGCGTCCCCGGATCCCAGCCCCGTCACTTGCGTCATCTTTGTGGAAAAATAGAGATTCTTGTAGTTGTGAAACTCGTCAATAAAGAGCGCATCCACGCCCAATTCTTCAAACGTGAGCAGTTTGGATTGCTTGTCGGTGTCGCGGCGGACCCGCAGTTGGGCTTCCAGGCGTTTCTTGGCGGCTTCCAGTTGTTTGACGCGCGGATCACGCCGGCCCTTACTCGGGGCATACTCACGCAGAAAATCATTTAAGATGTCCAGTTGCTCTTGAATAAGGCTGTTAAAAAAGCCATCACTCACCGGCAAAAAGGTAAAACTGGAAAACGGCAACACCACCGCATCCCAGTCGCCCGTCGCAATGCGGCCAAAGAATTGCTGCCGGCGGTCGGCTTGGAGGTCAAACGTCGTCGCTCCCAGGACGCGCGCGCCGGGGTAGTAGCGCAAGATTTCGCCGGGCCACTGGTTAATCAAATGATTCGGCACGACAAAAAGCGGTTTGGCGGCCAGACCTAAGCGGCGGAGCTCCATCGCAGTCGCGGCGAGGGCCAACGTTTTCCCGGCGCCGACGGCATGCGCAAAGAGCGCACTCCCATCTTGAATGCCGCGCCAGACGGCGTTCAGTTGATGCGGCCGGGGCGTAATCACGGGCGAGAGTCCGGGGAGGGTGAGATGCGAGCCATCATGCTGCTGCTCGACGTAGCGATTCATGGTACGGTTGTACTCGCCTTTAAGCTGCGTGGCGACGTCCGGATGCTGCAGCACCCATTCTTGAAAGGTCCGGCGCATCCGTTCCATCTTTTCGCGTACGGCCAGGGTCGCCTGGGCATCCACGACGCGTTGGTTGGTGGCCGGATCCCGATAAGTAATTTGGAGCTGGCGAAAGTTCATCACGCCCGTGGCCAGATCGGCACCGCTCAGATACTCCACCCCCCAGGTGGTATCGTTGCCGACGGTATGGCCGGCCGTCACGTCCCACTGCGCCATCGGGGCGTTATACGTGATTGTGACCCCGGTGGGACTTTCAAAAATCTCGCGAAAGAATTGCAGATAGGTCTCTTCGGGCACCCAGTTGGCGCCCAACCGAATATCGACGTCATGAATCGGAACTGGTGGTGGCTGCACAGTTTCGAGCGCTGATACGTTCACCTGAAACCGGGGATCACTCTGCGCGGCCCCCTGGGCGTCTGCGAGCTTTTGGCGCACATCCCCTGACAGATACTGGTCGGCGGTCTCCCACCCGCCGCCGTTGGGATTTTCAAACACTTTGCCGGCGAGGGCGGCCCGGAGCTGCTCAGGCGACTGCCCACTCAGGCGGCTCATCGTGTCCCAGTCGATGCGGCCTTCATACGCCAGCGACGTGAGCAGCGCATCGTCAGGCGTGTCCACATGGGTGGGACGCTCCACGCGGCGCACGGTCCTTTGTGTAAAGATGGCCGCCTTGGTCGCGGTTTTGGTTTCCGGGTTATAGTGTTCGAGGGACAACAACAGTGGCATGTCGGGATCCGCGCGGAAGGCCCGAATGTTCCCCACCTGCGGCCCACTAATGGCCCCATGCACGCGCGTAAAGGCGTCATAGACGCGATTGAGCTCCGCCATGGCCGCCTGGACGGCGGCCTCATCCGCGCCTTGATACTGGGCGGCCAGGAGCGCACGGGCGGCATTGCGAATGGCGACCATGCCGCGTATCCGTTCCGCCGTAGCGGCCGGCAGGTCGCGCGCCACAAACTTGGCACCGTCCCGCTGATAGACTTTCCCGTCGCGCACCGTATAGGCGTTATTCGGCAACGCCTCGTCCCCGGCGTCAAACGCGTCAAAGAGTTTGTCCTCGGGCGGTTTGTGCTGGGCGTCGCGTGCCGGCATCACCTTGCGCGGCAGTTTAGTTATGGCGGCATCAAGTAAGGCTTCCAGATCATCGCCGGGGCGTGCGATCAAGGCGGGCTCGCCACGCGGGTTATACATCGTAGACGCCCGCCGCATTTCCCCCAGCATCATCTCAGGATGGCGCACATAGTATTCGTTCACCGGAATATCGGTGCCCGGCAAGATGGTGGTCCCGGTAAACCCCTCGCCTGCAGGCATCCCTGGATACGGCTTCTGCAGAAAGAGGATGTCCGTATCTACCTCGGTCCCGGCCACTTTCTGAAAGGCGCCCTGCGGCAAACGAATCGCGCCGAGCAGGCGACCCTGTTTCGCTAAAAACTCGCGCTGGCTGCTGTCGGCCCGATCGAAGGTAAAGCGGGACGTGATAAACGCGAGGACGCCGCCCGGCCGCATTTTGTCGAGGGCTTTGGCAAAAAAGTAGGTATGAATGGGAAACCGGTAGCGGTTGTACTTGGGATCGTTCACCGTGTAGTCGCCAAACGGGACGTTGGAAACGGCCACGTCAAAAAAGTTGTCCGCGAGCAGCGCGTCTTCAAAACCAGACTGCCGCACATCCGCACTCTGGTACAGTTGCTGCGCGAGGCGGGCGCTCAGGCTATCCAGTTCGATCCCCGTCAGCGTACTGGGTTCACGCATCTTGGGCGGCATGACGCCAAAGAAGTTGCCGACGCCCAGCGACGGTTCAAGAATACGCCCGTGCTGAAAGCCCAGACGCGTCAACGCATCATAGATGGCCGTGATGATCCGTGCATCGGTGTAAAACGCGTTCGTGGTTGACGCCCGCGCGGCCCGGTACTCGGCATCCGTCAGCAGCGCTTTGAGTTCCTGATATTCCCGTTTCCAGTCGGGGCGAAACCATTCACGTTCATTCTGTTCATCAAAGACCTGACTGATGGCCCCCCAGCCGGAAAACTTGGCGAGGATGGCCTGTTGCTCGGGCGTCGCCAGCTTGCCCGCCGCTTCAAGGGCTTTCAGTAGCGTCACGGCCTCGACGTTGCGGCGGTAGCGGTCTTTCGCACCCAGCGGATACAACTCTTCGGGCGTGGTGATACGGTAGTCTACACCGGGCTTCCCTGCGCCACGAGTGGTGCCGGATCCACGCCGAGTTCCGGGGCGGCCTCCTCGTCCGGGGGAAACGCCTGGTCGCGCACCACCTCCCACGCCTGATCGTACGGCATCCCCTGGTGCAGCAGGCTCAGGAGTTTCTGGAGCACTTGCTCTTCCACCTGCATCGCGGTCTGATTCAGCAGACCCTGGCGCGCCAGATCCTCGTATAGGCGGGGGCGAAACGTCTGCCAGTGGCTCTTGATCTCCTCCGCCAGGCTCCCCGGCTGGCTCAGTTCTTCCGGCGTCAGTGCCGTCGGGTCGCTCGGGGGGCTCTCCGGGTTCGCGTCGAGGTTGGTCGCTTCCACGCTCTGTCTCCTTGCGCAACACATCACGGAATTGCAACAGATACGGCAGCACAGGCTTGCCAAGCACGCGGGCCACATTGGTAATAAAGTCTACATGCGTTTTGCCCTCGGCCACAACGTTCTGCATGCCTTCACGAAAGAACGGTTCAAGTTGCTGATATTTCTGCGGGTCGACGCCAGGCCGCCAATCACCGTACGGTGCGCCCTCTTCTTCGGCCTGGGTAGGGGTCTCCAGAATGGCCCGCATCGCGTCGAGTGCTGCGGCGGTAAGCCCCGTGCCTTCCACGCGGGCTTGTGGGGCAGGCGCTGCAGCAGGTGCTGTCCCGCCTGCCGCACGCGATACCACGGACGGCGCCAGGAGTTGCTGCACCAGCGCGTCACGCCCCTCGGTAAATGGTGCGCGCCAGCCTTTAATGGGACCGTGCCACTTGAAGCCGGCGGCTTTGAGCTGGTCACGTACGGCGACCGATGGCTTGTCAGGAAAGATCACATCGAGCCACTCGCCGCCGCCTTTGCGGCTGGCACGTGCAATCTGAGGTCCACGGACAGGCGGCGTCGCTGGAGGCGTCGCGGCCGGGGCAGGCGGAGGCGTCAGCGGCACGGAGGGGCGTCCAGACCATTCGGGCGTGCGGACATGCGCGGGCGCATACCGGTCTGGGAGCGACGTTTCCAGATTCTCGCGCAAATTCCGTACCTGTTGGAGCTTTTTGCGCTCAGCCTCATCCTCGCCAAACCCGACGCGTTGTATCTGCGCTTCGACCACATGCGCCGCGGCAATCAGATCTTGCGCAAGCGGCACCCGCGCCGCGGGAATCTGTCCACGGCCGAGCAGTCCCCGTATATCCTTGAGGAGCTGCGACACGTCCGGCTCGCGTCCGCGTGTCGCTTCCGCCTGGACTTGCGCCTGCAAGAGCCACCCCCCCGCCATGCGCAGTTCTTTCGCGAGCCCTGCAGGCAGGTCAGCCATCTCCTGTGCATACTGCCGCAGCCGCTCACGCAAGAGTTCGAAGTGTGGCACCAGGACATCCGGGTCCTGGGTCTGCCAGCGCTGATGTCGTCGCGCCGAGGTCACCGTTTGGCGTACCTGTGCGATAAGCGCACGCGCATTGGCCGCGGTCGGTCGCAGCAGGGGAATCTGGGCCCCTTCGGGGATACCTGTGGCGGAGGGCGGTGACGTGGTCGGCGGTGACGTGGTCGGCGGTGACGTGGTCGGCGGTGGCTGTTCTGTGGCGGCGTTCAGGATGTCTTCAATCTCGGCGTCTGAGCTCGCGGCGAACGATTGCGCGGCATCCACGGGTGGCGTGGATGGAGGAACTTTCTCTGCCTGGACAAGACGTCGCGCCAATTCCTCACGAAAGCGCGCTCGTGACGTGCGACCAGCCTGACTCATCATTTTATAGTCAAGATGTTCCAGCGTCGTAAAGTGCTGCTGTGCAGTCGCCATCTCTTCCGCAGTGAAGACCCGCCCACGGGTCTGCCGCAAAAACTCCCGCGCTGCCACCAGCGCCGCGTCAATCTCATCAGGAGATTGCGAGGCTGGCGAAGTCGGCGGTGTTACAGGAAGCTCCGATGGAGGCGTAGGCCCTGCCGTGCCAGGTCGTCGTAGCCGATCGACGCGGATGCTTTCAATGCGTCCAATGGGGATTCTCCCCCCTATGGTGCGTATCTGGTCGACATCGACGTGATAGACGAGATACCCCCCGACGTTCCAGTCGGGACCGCTGCGAATCCGCCCGGAGAGTTGCACGCCATCCCGGCCTTCAAACTCGACCGCGTCGCCGCGCGTAAACGTCTCACTTTCTGGTGGCGTTGCCGCCTGTCCCTCTCCTAGTGGCAGCGGCGTATTGACGCCCTGCCGGTCACGAAAATCCACGCCACTGAACGTGAGCGTCTGCCCCTGGAGGGGGTGCTGAAGCCCCTTATACTTGGCACCCGCGCCCTTCTGCACGTAGCCCAGCGTGATATGCGGCTGATACGTGGGATACGTCTCGGTGTTGGGCACTTCCGCTTTCAAGGTCTGGTGGAGTTGATGCAGCGCCGGGCTGTCCACGCGCAGAATCACTGCATCCGCATCCTTGCCTTCGAAGACATCGATATCGCCCACCGTGACACTGAGCGGTCCCTGGTCTCTTAGGTGCGTCGCGACGAGCGCGGGATCGTCGGTCTCCAGGCCGTACTTGAGCGTGATATGCGGCTCCCGTTCGAGGCCTTCCGTGGGGTCGATATCGTCTCGCGCAATGAGATCATGTAACGCGGTGACACGCGCGGCGTCCTCTGTAGGCAGCGTCAGTTGCGTCGTGCTGTAGCGATGCGGTTGCGCGGTTGCAGGGACACCCGGCGGGGTACTACCTGGCGGCGTCACGCTGGGCTCAGGTGGTGGAGTGAGCGGTGGTTCACCGGACACTGGCGACGCCGGAGGTGGTGTCACAGGTGCAGGCGGCGATGCTACAGGCGATGGCGCCGCTGGTGTCGGTGCTGGCTGCCACACGCCCAGGTCGCGCAGCGTCGCTTCAATCGCGTCACCCAGTTCGTCGGCACTGCCTGGCGGTGTCGTCGACGACGGAACCGGCAACGGCGTTTGTGCAACTGGCGACGGTGTCGCGACAGGCGGTATCGCGTCTGGTGATGGGGTCACCGGTGGCGTTGCTGCCTCTGCGCGTGGCGGTGCCCCGCCGGGCGACGGTGGCGACGTCCCCGGCGGGGCCTGGGGCCCAGGCGGAGGAGTGGTCGCCTGACGCCCTAATGTCTGTTGTTGTATCCATGCATATTGCTCGGCAGGAGTCCTCGCCCCTGCCGCTCGCGCAAGGCTGTTCGCATAAAAAAAGGCGATATCTGCATCGCTATACCCAAGAAGCCGGCCCATCTGCAGGTCGTACTCAAAATCTCGGGGGCTGTCTATCGGCAACGATGGAGGAGACAACGCACGAATACGCGCGACAGCCGCGGAGGCCTCCCCTGGCGTACGCGCGATAACGTAAGGAAAATCTAAGGTTGAAACATACCCATGCGCCTCTTCCTGTCGACGGTGTTGTTGCCATTCCTCAAAACTCAGCAACGGCGCCATCCCAAGTCCATCGGCAAGATAGGATTGCTGGAGAGCCGCTAGTTTGTCTGCGGTATATACCGCATCATTTCGCGTGACAAACGATACAGTTGCCACAGGTTTGCGACCAGCAATCACTGCTTCAGCCGCATCGCTTTCATGCCCAAAAGGAGCAAGACGCCCCTCGGCAAGACTCGCGACAAATTCAGAATAAGACATTGCCCAGGGAGCTTTCCGTGGTGCGTCGGAATCTGGTGCACGTTTCACTGCTGGGTCGGGGGATCGTACACCAGGCGGAGGAGGCTCCTGCCCCGGGGGTGCCTGGCCTGCGCCAGGCGGCATATCAGGACGGGGCGGCGGAGGCGTGTCTTGTCGCGGAGGAGGTGGTGCTCCTGGCGGTGGTTGTGTCCCCGGAGGCGCTTGCTGCCCTGGACGCTGCGGAAACGTTGCGGCATCCCGTTGAAAATTGTCCCAGACTTGCCGCATCGCGGCCATGTCGCCCCGTTGAAACGCTTCGTTCAGTAAGTTCGCGTACGCATTGCGAATTTGAAATTCCTGGTCGGTAATCCCTTGCATGAAACGATCAGGATGGATCGCACGCAACCAGTCGTGCCACTGTCGCTTATCGTCCCGCGAGAGTCCCTCACGGGCTTCCCGGTGTTCATCATACGCTTGCCGGCGTCGCTGGTTGCGCTGCCGGGTCCGGTCGCGTGCCTCTTGTTCCTGTCGAAAACGTTGCTGGGTTTCTTCCCACGCGGTACGACCGGGATCATTCGGTGGGGGTTCTGGACCAGGCGGAGGCGTCGGTGTCGGTGGCTCCGGCTCATCGACTGGCGGTCCCTCGCGTTCCATTTCTTCTAACGGAGGCACCCGCCGAAACATATTGCGCAGTCGCACCGGCCCATCAGGGCCCAACGCCGAGAGTGCCCCCATGGTGAGGCCCGACACGAGCGCCTCGCGGGTATCCCCCGTCTCCAGATACCGCTCGCCGCCAAAAA
>Ga0070707_100001868_pt1 | contig 20255 bp, 20 predicted proteins | sample KBSK5502metaG_FD_65468 | JGI IMG/M metagenome (GOLD analysis project Ga0070707, IMG submission 65468) | Corn, switchgrass and miscanthus rhizosphere microbial communities from Kellogg Biological Station, Michigan, USA - KBS K5-50-2 metaG | ecosystem: Host-associated > Plants > Roots >...
GTGGTGGCCGACATCCTGACCACCGCCGGACACACCACGGTGGTGGCGGGCAACGGTCAGGCGGCGGTGGACCGGCTTTCCGCCGAACGGTTCGACCTGGTCTTCACGGACCTGGCCATGCCGGGCATGACGGGCTGGCAGGTGGCGCGCGCGGTCAAGGACAAGACGCCGGAGGTGCCGGTGGTGATGATGAGCGGGTTCGGGGTCGAGGTGGCGCCGGACGAGCTGCGCAGCAACGGCGTGGACCTCGTCCTCGCGAAGCCCCTTCAGATCCGAGACGTGCTGAATGCGGTCGCATCGATGCTCGGCGGCCGCGGGCCGGACCCCGCGAAAGAGGGCCGGCCGTGACGAGCCCGATCATTACCGAGGCGCTCCGCACCCTCGTCGACCGGCGCGACCTCACCCGGCTCGAGGCGGCCGCGGCGATGGAAGCCATCATGTCGGGGGCGGCCACCAACGCCCAGATCGCCGCCTTCCTGACCGCGCTGCGCATGAAGGGCGAGACGGTCGAAGAGCTGATCGGCTTCGCTCAGGTCATGCGGCAGAAGGCGGTCAAAGTCCGCGCCAGCGGCGCGGACCTGGCCCAGACCGGGACGGACCGGGAGATGCTGATCGATACCTGTGGCACCGGTGGCGACGCCTCCGGGACGTTCAACGTCTCCACCGCGACCGCCTTCGTGGTCGCGGGGGCCGGGCTCAAGGTGGCCAAGCACGGCAATCGCTCCGTGTCGTCGCTGTGTGGCTCCGCCGACGTGGTGGAGACCCTCGGGATCAGCATCGAGCTGAGCCCTCAGAAGGTGGCGCGCTGCGTGGACGAGGTCGGGATCGGCTTTCTCTACGCTCCGCTGCTGCACACCGCGATGAAGCACGTGATGGCGGCCCGCCGCGAGATGGGCGTGCGCACCGTCTTCAACATGCTGGGGCCGCTCACGAATCCGGCGGGCGCCAACGCCCAGGTGATCGGGGTGTACTCGCCGGCGCTCACCGAGCCGCTCGCCCGGGTGCTGGCCGAGCTCGGCACGATCCGGGCCTTCGTCGTCCACGGCGCCGACGGCCTCGACGAGATCTCGAACACCGGGGAGAGTCACATCGCCGAGGTGCACGAGGGCGTGGTCCGGACCACGCGGGTGCGCCCCGAGGACTTCGGGCTGGCGCGGGCCGTCATCGGCGACCTGCAGGGGGGCGACCGGCAGGAGAACGCCGAGATCATTCGTCGCGTGCTCGGGGGCGAGCCGGGGCCCAAGCGGGACATCGTGCTGATGAACGCGGCGGCGGCTCTGGTGGCGGGCGGCAAGGCGCGCGACTTCAAGGAAGCGGTGGAGCTGGCCGCGCACTCGGTGGATTCGCGCGCCGCCGCGCGCAAGCTCGAGGCCCTGGTGGCGCTCTCGCAGCGCCTGGCCGGGGAGTCTGCCGCCTAGCTTCTGCCCATTGACCCGGCCCGCCCCGCGCGGGTACAATGGGCGCCGGTCGCGGTAACTGCCTGTCGTGCCTGCATGAATCCCGATCCGAAGCTCGACGAGGGTGTTGCGCGGGCCAGCAGAGTTCTAGAACACTGAAGGCGAGGGGTTCACTTGGCCAGTCGCGTACCGCGGTATCACCAGATCGCGCAGACCCTTCGCGAACGGATCATCGCGGCCGGCCACGGGCCGGGCAAGCGCCTCGATACCCAGCGCAGCCTCGCCCGCGAGTTCGGGGTCACGCTGATGACACTGCGCCAGGCCCTCGACCTGCTCGAGCGCGACGGTCTGATCTCACGCCGGCACGGCCTCGGCACCTTCGTGGCCCGCCCGTCCATCGACTACGACATCCTCCATCTGCGGGCGCTGGCCGGTGACCTCTCCGCGCTCGGCGAGGACGTGGCGACACGCTTCGTGCGCAGCTACGCGGCCGCCGCCGATCGCGGAGTGGCCGCGGCGCTGGGGCTCCGTGAGCGGGAGGGCGTCTTCGCGCTCGAGCGCCTGCGGCTGGTGGACGGCGAGCCGGTCAGCTTCCAGGCCTCGTACCTGCCCGCCGCCCTCGGCGACGAGGTCTCCAAGGCGGATCTGGCGGTGACGCCCCTCCGCCAGGTGCTGGCGTTCAAGCTCGGCCTCGAGATCACGGCGGCCCGGGAGACCGTCTCCGCGGTCCCCCTCGAGCGCCGCGCGGCTCGCGAGCTCGGCTGCCGACCCGGCATCGCCGCGTTCCGCTCCGATCGCGTCTCGGTGGGACCCGACGGCAGTCCCGTGGTCTACGACCGCGTCTTCATCCCCGGAGACCGCTTCCGCATCACGCGCGAGCTCCGCTACGATACCGTCAACGGCAGCACGATGGTGGACGGCGGCGAGCCAACCACCTCACGTGAGGCAGCTCGGATGAGCGCCGAAGGCGCGAAGGAGCGGCCGGCGTCCGATCTGGAAGCCGGGATCTCCCACGTTCACGCGAGGCAGGTCGGATGAGCGCTTGCGCGAAGGAGGCCAACCTCCAAACCGAAGCCCTCCACGTTCGACCGACCTGAAAGGACCGTTCGCATGAAAATCCTCGTGATGATCAAGCAGGTGCCCGACACGGCCACTCAGGTGAAGATCGGCGCCGACGGCCGCGTCATCGACACCGCCGGCATCACCTGGATCGTCTCTCCGTACGATGAGTTCGCGCTCGAGGAGGCGCTCCGGATCAAGGAGAAGCGCGGGCAGGGGGAAGTGGTCGCGGTCTCGCTCGGGCCCGAGCGCGGCAAGGAAGCGCTCCGCTCCTGCTTGGCCATGGGCGCCGATCGAGCCGTCCACCTGAAGGATCCCGTCTGGGACGCCGCCGACACCCTGGCCACCGCGCGTGCGCTCGCGGCGGTGATCAAGCAGGAAGCGCCCGCGCTCGCTCTCTTCGGGCGGCAGGCCATCGACGACGACATGGGCGCGGTGGCCGCGCAGGTCGCCGAGCTCCTCGGCTGGCCCTGCGCCTCCTGGATCATGGAGGAGGCGGTGGACGCGGACGCCAAGCACATCCGCGTCGGACGTCAGATGGAGGGCGGTCTCGAGATCTTCGATCTCCCGCTGCCCGCGGTGGCGTCGGCCCAGAAAGGTCTCAACGAGCCTCGGTATCCCACCCTGAAGGGGATCATGGGCGCCAAGAAGAAGGAGATCAAGGAGGTGAAGGCGGTCGACGTGGGCATCGCGCCCGAGCCGCCGGCGCTCTCGGTGGTGAAGCTCGAGAGCCTGCCGCCGCGGCCGCCGGGGCGCATCATCCAGGGCGAAGCCGCCGAAGCCGTCAAGGAGCTCGTCCGCGCGCTGCGCGAAGACGCCAAAGCAATCTAGCGGTCAACCGGGAGACATCACGAACATGCCGGGCGCGTACTGGTGCATGGTGGAGGACGACAGGCAGGGCCTGCCCAAGAAGGTCATGGCCGAGGTCCTGGGCGAGGCGTCGCGCCTGGGCGCGGGGGCGTCGGTCGAGGCGGTATGGGTGACCGACAGGGCCACCCCCGAAGGGCTCAAGCAGCTCGGCGAGTGGGGCGCCAAACGCGTGTGGCTACTCGAGAACGCGGCCTTCGCGCCCTACCGGGCCGAGGTCTGGACGCCGGCGGTGGCCGAGCTGGCCGCCAAGGAGTCCCCGCAGGCCATCTTCGCGCCGGTGACGACGCGGCAGCGCGAGTTCATGGCGCGCCTCGCCGCGCGGCTCGGCGCCGGCCTCTCCGCCGACTCAACCGCGTTCACGGCCGAGGGCGGCAAGCTCGTGGCGACGCGGCCAGTCTACGCGGGCAAGCTGCTCTCGAAGATGACGTGGGCGAAGACGCCGTGGATGGCCACGCTGCGGCCCAACGTGTTCCGCCCCGCCGATGCGCAGGCGGGCGCGACGGCAGCGGTGGAGAAGCCGGCGGTGACCATCTCCGGCGAGAGCATGAAGCTGGTGGAGCGCCGGCAGGATGCCGCCACCGGCCTGCCCGAGCTGGCTGAGGCGGAGATCGTCGTCTCGGGCGGCCGCGGGCTCAAGGGCCCCGAGAACTTCGTCATCCTGGAGGAGCTGGCCAAGGTGATCGGCGCCGCGGTCGGCGCCTCGCGTGCGGCGGTGGACGCGGGCTGGCGGCCTCACCGCTTCCAGATCGGCCAGACTGGCCGCACGATCTCACCCAAGCTCTACCTGGGCTTCGGCATCTCGGGCGCGATCCAGCATCTTGCCGGGATGCGGACGTCGAAGGTGATCTGCGCGATCAACAAGGATCCGGAGGCGCCGATCTTCAAGATCGCCGATTACGGCATCGTCGGCGACCTCTTCGAGGTCGCGCCTTTGCTCACGCAAGAGTTCAAGCACCTCCTGGAGAAATAGCAAAGGTACGCACGGGTCAATGGCGCCGGAACGAGTGTCCGCCGAATGGGGGAGTGCGGGGGCCATGTCGGGGCCCCCGCAGCTGAAGAGTCAAAAGAACTAAACGAGTGTCCGCCAGTTGGGGGAGTGCGGGGGCCGTGTCGGGGCCCCCGCAGCTGAAAGGGGCGAGGGTTGCAACTAGATCTGACGGAAGAGCAGACGATGATCCGGGACCTCGCGCGCGACTTCGCGGAGAAAGAGGTGCGCCCGATCGCGGAGGCCATCGACCGCGAGGCGCGCTTCCCTCGCGAGACCGTCACCCGCATGGGCGAGCTGGGCCTGCTCGGCATCGCGGTCCCAGAGGCCTATGGCGGCAGCGGCGGCGATACGGTGGCCTACGCCCTGGCCCTTGAGCAAGTCGCGCGCGCGTGCGCGTCCCACGCGGTCGTCATGTCCGTGAACAACTCGCTCTACTGCGACCCGGTGCTGAAGTACGGAACCGAGGAGCAGAGGGCGCGCTTCCTCACCCCGTTCGCGTCGGGGCAGAAGATCGGGTGCTTCGCGCTCACCGAGCCGGAGGCGGGGTCGGACGCGAGCAACCAGTCCACCCTCGCCGTCCGCGACGGTGACGCGTACGTGCTCGCCGGCCGAAAGGTCTTCGTGACGAACGGCCGTGAGTCGTCCGCCGCGCTCGTCTTCGCCCAGACCGATCGGGCGGCACGTCACCACGGGATCACCGCGTTCCTCATCGAGAAGGGGACCCCGGGCTTCACGGTGGTCAAGACCGAGGACAAGCTCGGCATCCGGGCCTCCGACACCGCCGAGTTCCTTTTCGAGCGCTGCCGGGTGGACGCGGCCAATCGGCTCGGCGAGGCCGGGCAGGGCTTCAAGATCGCGCTCGGCGCCCTCGACTGCGGCCGCATCGGCATCGCCGCGCAGGCGCTCGGGATCGCGACCGCCGCCTACGAGGCCGCGCTGGCGTACGCGCGCGAGCGCAAGAGCTTCGGCGTCCCGATCGGCCAGCATCAGATGGTGCAGTGGATGTTGGCGGACATGGCGACCGCGATCGAGGCGGCCCGTCTGCTGACCCTCCGAGCGGCGTGGCTCAAGGACTCGGGCGCGCGCTTCGGCGCGGAGGCGGCCATGGCCAAGCTCTTCGCCTCCGAGATGGCGATGCGCGTCACCACCGACGCGATCCAGGTGCACGGCGGCTACGGCTTCATCAAGGAGTACCAGGTGGAGCGGTACTTCCGGGACGCCAAGATCACCCAGCTCTACGAGGGTACCTCCCAGATCCAGAAGCTCGTCATCGCCCGTCACCTGCTCGGAGCGGCCGGGCCGGTGGCCTGAGGGAGACCGCCACATGGCCGACGGCAAGCGGCGATGGGAGGAGGAGGGCTACCGGGCTTTCATCCGGCGCGCCCCCGAGCGCGACGTGCCGTTCGAGACGCTGTCCGGCATCCCGGTGCAGCCGGTCTACACCCCGGAGGACCTCCCGGGCTGGCGGTACGAAGACAAGCTCGGCTATCCGGGCGAGTTCCCGTACACGCGCGGGCCCTATCCGTCGATGTACCGCGGACGGCTCTGGACGATGCGGATGTTCGCGGGCTTCGGCCGGCCCGAGGACACCAACGCCCGCTTCAAGTACCTCCTCGAGCAGGGGCAGACCGGGCTCTCCACCGCCTTCGACATGCCGGCGCTGATGGGCTACGACGCCGATCACCCGCGGGCGCGCGGCGAGGTCGGGCGGGAGGGTGTCTCGGTCTCCACGCTGGCCGACTTCGAGATCCTGTTCCGCGATATCCCGCTGGACCAGGTCACGACCTCGATGACCATCAACTGCACGGCGTCGATAGCCCTCGCGATGTATCTGGCGCTGGCCGACAAGCAGGGGGTGAGCTGGGAGAAGCTCGGCGGCACCATGCAGAATGACATGCTGAAGGAGTTCATCGCCCAGAAGGAGTGGATCTCGCCGCCCGAGTCCGCGGTGCGCGTGGTGGTGGACACGATCGAGTTCTGCGCGAAGCACGTGCCCCGCTTCAACCCGGTGTCCATCTCCGGCTACCACATCCGGGAGGCGGGCTCGACCGCGGTGCAGGAGCTGGCCTTCACGCTCGCGGACGGCTTCGGCTACGTGCGGGCGGGGGTCGAGCGCGGGCTCGACGTGGACGAGTTCGCCCCGCGCCTCTCGTTCTTCTTCGACATCCACAACGACTTCTTCGAGGAGATCGCCAAGCTGCGGGCGGCCCGCCGGATCTGGGCCACCCTGATGCGTGATCGCTTCCGCGCGAAGAAGCCGGAGTCCATGCGGCTGCGCACCCACACCCAGACCGCCGGGGTCTCCGCCACCGCCCAGCAGCCGCTCAACAACGTGGCACGCGTGGCCATGCAGGCGCTGGCCGCGGTGCTGGGCGGGGCCCAGTCGCTCCACACCAACTCCTACGACGAGGTGCTGGCCCTGCCCACCGAGGAAGCGGTGACGGTGGCCCTGCGCACCCAGCAGATCATCGCGGAGGAGACCGGGGTGGTCCTGACCGCGGATCCGCTGGGCGGCTCCTATTTCCTCGAGCGGCTCACCGACCAGATGGAAGCGCAGGCGATGGACTACATCCGGAAGATCGACGAGCTGGGCGGCATCGTCCGCGCCATCGATCTCGGCTATCCGCAGCAGGAGATCGCGGACGCGGCCTACCGCTACCAGCTCATGGACGACCGCGGTCAGAAGACGGTGGTGGGTGTCAACAAGTACGTGATGCCCGACGAGAAGCCGGTCGAGTACCTGCGCATCGATCCCGCCATCGAGCGGGAGCAGATCGAGCGGGTGGAGCTGGTGAAGGCCTCCCGCGACGCCGCGCGGGTCGAGAAGCGGCTCGAGCAGCTCGCGGCCGCCTGCCGCGACAACGAGAACGTCATGCCGGTGCTGGTGGACGCGGTGAAGGACTACGTATCCGTGGGCGAGATCGCCGACGTGTATCGCCGGGTGTTCGGCCTCTACCGAGAGCCGATCATCTTCTGAGTGAGGAGAGTCAACCATGACTGAGCCGATCCGGATCACCCGCTCCACGACCCGCAAGCCCAAGCCGAAGGACGCCGACCTGGGATTCGGGCAGATCTTCACCGACCACATGTTCGTGGCCGACTTCCAGGAAGAGAAGGGGTGGTACGACCCCCGCGTCGAGCCCTACGGGCCGCTCTCGCTCGACCCGGCCACCGCGGTGCTGCACTATGCCCAGGCCATCTTCGACGGCCTCAAGGCCTTCCGCGGCGTGGACGGCAAGATTCGGCTCTTCCGGCCGCAGAAGCACGTGGAGCGGATGAACAACTCGGCGCGGCGCCTCTGCATCCCGCCGCTCGATCCGGACCTCGCGCTCCAGTCGCTCGTATCAGTGGTCGACATCGATCGCGACTGGGTGCCGAGCACGGTCGGCACGTCGCTCTACATCCGCCCGACGATCATCGCGAGCGAGGCCTTCCTGGGGGTACGCCCGGCCAAGTCGTACATCTACTTCGTCATCCTCTCCCCGGTGGGCGCCTACTATCCGGAGGGCATGGCGCCGGTGAAGATCCTGGTGGTCGACAAGTACGTCCGCGCGGTGGACGGCGGGGTGGGCGGGGCCAAGACCTCCGGCAATTACGCGGCCAGCCTCTTCGCGAGCGACGAGGCCAAGCACGAGGGCTTCACCCAGGTGCTGTGGCTCGACGGCGTCCACCGCAAATACCTCGACGAGGTCGGCACCATGAACATCATGGTGAGGATCGGGGACGAGATCATCACCCCGCCGCTCACCGGGACGATCCTGCCTGGCGTGACGCGGGACTCGGCGCTGGCCCTGATGCGCAAGTGGGGCCTCACGGTGAGCGAGCGCCAGGTCTCGATCGACGAGGTGGTGGAGGCCCACGAGCGCGGCGAGCTCGAGGAAGTGTGGGGCACCGGGACGGCGGCCGTCATCTCGCCGGTGGGCGAGCTGGCCTACAAGGGCCGGAAGATGATGATCAACGGGGGTCAGATCGGCCCGCTCACCCAGCGGCTCTACGACGCCATCGTGGCGATTCAGTACGGCAAGGCGCCGGACCCGGATGGCTGGACGCTCGCCATCTGAGGCGGCCCTCCGAGCGGAGGAGGAGCGATGACCGACTGCGTCTTCTGCAAGCTCCGGGACGGGCAGATTCCCTCGATGAAGATCTTCGAGGACGACAAGACGCTCGCCTTCATGGACATCAACCCCCTCAACTCGGGTCACTGCCTGGTGATCACCAAGAACCACGCGGCGACCCTCTTCGAGGCGGAGATGGACGACCTCCAGGCCGCGATCGCGAGCGCCCAGCGGGTCGCCCTGGCCATCCGTGACGGGCTCAAGCCCGACGGCCTCAACCTGCTCCAGGCCAACGGGGCGGCCGCCTTCCAGTCGGTGCCGCACTTCCACCTGCACCTCATCCCGCGCTGGAACAACGACGGCAAGGGCTTCGACTGGAAGCTGGTCCCGGGCAATCGCGAGCAGATCATGAAGGTGGGTGAGCGCCTGCGGGCGCTCCTGCACTGACCCGGGGGTGGACGATGGCCGAGCGTAAGATCCGCGTGCTGGTGGCCAAGCCCGGTCTCGATGGGCATGACCGCGGCGCGAAGATCGTGGCCCGGGCCCTGCGGGACGCGGGCTTCGAGGTGATCTACACGGGGCTGCACCAGACGCCGGAGCAGATCGTGGCCACCGCGGTGCAGGAGGACGTGGACGCGGTGGGACTGTCGGTGCTCTCGGGCGCCCACAACTATCTCTTTGGCCGCGTCCTCGATCTCCTGAAGGAGAAGGGCGCCGACGACATCGCGGTCTTCGGGGGCGGGATCATTCCCCAGGAGGACATCCAGGCCCTCAAGGCCCTGGGCGTCAAGGAGCTGTTCACGCCGGGGACCTCCACCCAGGACATCATCCGCTTCGTGCGCGAGAACATCCGCGCAATTGCTTAGCGAGGTGCAGCCGAAGGAGAGCCGGCAGTTCCGCCGGTAACGCGAACCCATGAACTTTTCCCTCACCCCCGAGCAGCAGGAGGTGCGCGCCCTCGCGCGCGACTTCGCGGAGCGCGAGGTGGCGCCGGTGATCCGCCACTTCGACGAGGCCCAGGAGTTCCCCCACGAGATCTTCACGAAGCTCGCCGCCACCGGTCTCATGGGCGCGCTCGTGCCCGAGGAATACGGCGGCGCCGCCCTGGACTACGTCTCCTACGCGCTGGCCGTCGAGGAGCTGAACCGGGTGGACGGCTCCGTGGGCATCACGATGTGGGCCCACAACTCCCTCTGCACCAATCACATCGCGCTGTTCGGCTCCAAGGAGCAGAGAGCGAAGTACCTGCCGCGGCTCGCCCGCGGCGAGGCGCTCGGCGCGTGGGGGCTCACCGAGCCCGGCTCCGGGTCCGACGCGGCCGCCATGCGCTCCCGGGCGGTCGAGGAGGGGGACCACTTCGTCCTCAATGGCGGCAAGGCCTTCATCACCAACGCGGGGGTGGCGCAGGTGGCGGTGGTCATGGCGGTGACCGAGCCCGGGCGCGGCAACAAGGGCATCTCCGCCTTCATCCTCGAGAAGGGCACGCCCGGCTTCACGGCGGGGAAGCCGTACCGGAAGCTCGGGCTCCACGCCTCCAACACCGCCGAGCTGCACTTCGACAGCGTGCGGGTGCCCGCCACCGCCCTCTGCGGCGCGCGCGACATGGGCTTCATCAACACCATGCAGGTCCTCGAGGGCGGCCGCATCGCGATGGCCGCCATGGCGGTGGGGCTGGCCCAGGGCGCGCTCGACGAAGCGCTGAAGTACATGAAGCAGCGGACCGCGTTCGGGAAGACCCTGGCCGAATTCAATGGCCTGCAGGGCATGATCGCCGACATGGGCACCGAGGTGGAGGCGGCCCGGCTGCTGATGCTGCGCGCGGCGGCTCTCAAGGACCGCGGGCGGCCCGCCAAGGTCGCCGCCTCCATGGCCAAGGTCTTCGCCTCGGAGGTGGCCATGAAGACGGCGACCCGGGCGCTGCAGATCCACGGCGGGGCCGGCTACATCACCGAGTTCCCCATCGAGCGGATCTTTCGCGACGCCAAGCTCACCGAGATCGGCGAAGGCACCTCGGAGATCCAGCGCATGGTCATCGCCCGGGACATCCTGGGCATGCGGGCGGGCTAGCGATGGGCGCGACGAGCGTGCTCTACGAAGCGCGGGGCGGGGTCGCCACCATCACCCTCAACCGGCCGGGCGTGCTCAACGCGCTGGACCTCGCGCTCTCCGCCGAGCTGGCCGAGGCGACGGACGTGGCCGCCCGCGACCCGGATGTGTGGGTGGTGGTCCTGCGCGGGGCGGGCCGGGCCTTCTGCTCGGGGATGGACCGGACGGTGCTCTCGGCGGGCGGGATCGACGAGGCCTTCTACCGGAACTGGATCCGCGCGCTCAACTGCCTCGAGGACATGGACAAGCTGGCGGTCAGCGTCCTGCACGGCTACTCCATCGGCGGCGGCCTGCAGCTGGCGGTGGCCTGCGACCTGCGGTTGGCCACCACCGATGCGGTGCTTGGACTGGGGGCCACCCGTCACGGCCTCATTCCGGACGGCTCGATCCTGAGGCTCGCCCGCATCGTGGGGCTCGGTCGCGCCAAGGAGCTGACTTTGCTCAACGACCACGTGACCCCGGAGGCGGCCCTCGCCATGGGCCTCGTCAACTGGGTGGTGGCGCCGGCCGAGGTCGACGGGGCGCTCGCGGGCGTCGTCGAGAAGGCCTTCCATGCCTCGCGCACCGCGACCGGACACGCCAAGAGGCTGCTCCACGCCTCCTTTCACCGTGACCCCCGGGAGATGATCGAGGACGTGGTGCGCGCGCAAGCTGACTGCATGACCTCCTGGGAGATGGACGAGGCGAACCGGGCCTGGGACGCGCGGAGGGAGGCGCGCTTCTACCCGCCGCCGTCTCGAAGCCAGTAGGTCGATGGTATCATCGGCAGCCTGATGGCCAGCGACGTCATCCTGGAGACGCAGGGACTCACCAAGGAGTTCCGCGGCTTCATGGCGGTCAAGGACGTGAATCTCCGGGTCCGGCGCGGGACGATCCACGCGCTGATCGGTCCGAACGGCGCGGGTAAGACCACCTGCTTCAACCTGCTCACCCACTTCCTCGCTCCCACCCGTGGCCGCATCACGTTCAACGGACGCGACATCACCGGCCGGCGTCCCGCCGAGATCGCGCGCCTCGGACTGGTGCGCTCGTTCCAGATTTCGGCGGTCTTCCCCCACCTCACGGTGCTGGAGAACGTGCGCATCGCACTGCAGCGACGGCGCGGTCGCTCCTTCGACTTCTGGCGCTCCGAGCGGGTGCTGGAGGGGCTCCGGGCGCGGGCGGTCGAGCTGCTCGAGGCGGTGGGGCTAGGCGGCTTCGCGGCCACCCCGGCGGTGGAGCTCCCGTATGGGCGCAAGCGCGCCCTGGAGATCGCGACCACGCTCGCGCTCGAGCCCGAGATGATGCTGCTGGACGAGCCCACCGCGGGCATGGCCCACGAGGACGTGGACCGCATCTCGGCCCTGATCAAGCAGGTCGCCCGCAACCGGACCGTCCTCATGGTGGAGCACAATCTCGGCGTGGTGGAGCATCTCTCGGACACCATCACGGTCCTCGCCCGGGGGGAGGTGCTGGCGGAGGGGGGATACGCCCGCGTTTCCGCGAACCCGGACGTGATCCAGGCCTACATGGGGTCCGGCCATTCCTGACGTCGAGATCGAGACGCTCCTGGCGGTGCGCGACCTGCACGCCTGGTACGACGAATCCCACATCCTGCACGGCGTGGACTTCGACGTGCGGCCGGGCGAGGTCGTGACCCTGCTCGGCCGCAACGGCGCCGGCAAGACGACCACGCTCAAGTCCGTGATGGGGATCGTCACCCGGCGCCGGGGCTCGGTGCGCTTCGCCGGGCAAGAGCTGATCCACCGGCCCTCGAACGCCATCGCCCGCCTCGGCATCGCCTTCTGCCCCGAGGAGCGCGGCATCTTCGCGAGCCTCAACGTGGGCGAGAACCTCACGCTCCCGCCGGTGGTGCGGCCGGGGGGGCTTTCGATCGACACGATCTTCGGGCTGTTTCCGAACCTCCGGGAGCGGCTGCGAAGCCAGGGCACCAAGCTGTCCGGGGGCGAGCAGCAGATGCTCGCCATCGGCCGAATTCTCCGGACGGGGGCGCGGCTCCTGCTGCTCGACGAGCCCACCGAGGGGCTGGCGCCCGTCATCGTGCAGCAGATCGGCGCGACCATCAAGCGCCTGAAGAGCGAGGGCTTCACGATCCTCCTGGTCGAGCAGAACTTCCGGTTCGCCTCCACGGTGGCCGACCGGCACTATGTCATGGAGCGCGGACGGGTCGTGGACATGATCCCCAACGCTCAGCTCGACGCGAGCATGGACCGGCTGCACGAGTATCTCGGCGTGTGATCGGCCGGACCGTTCACCCCAAGCAAAGGAGCTCATGATCATGAGGAAGCATGCGCTGATCGCGTTGATGGCGCTGGCCCTGCTGGCCGGCCCGGTCCACGCCCAGATCTCGGACGGTATCGTGAAGATCGGGGTCCTGAACGACCAGTCGAGCCTCTACGCCGACCTCGCCGGCCAGGGCTCGGTGGTGGCCGCCCGCATGGCCGTCGAGGATTTCGGCGCGGCGGCCAAGGGGCTGAAGGTCGAGATCATCTTCGCGGATCACCAGAACAAGGCGGACGTGGGGTCGCAGATCGCCCGCCAGTGGTACGACGCCGAGAAGGTGGACCTGATCCTCGACGTGCCCAACTCGGGGGTGGCCCTCGCGGTCAATCAAATCACCCGCGACAAGGGCAAGGCCTTCATCGTGTCCTCGGCCGCGTCCTCGGACCTGACCGGGAAAGCCTGCTCCCCGAACACCGTGCACTGGACCTACGACACCTGGGCCCTCGCCAACTCCACCGGTAACGCGATCGTGAAGACCGGGGGCGACAGCTGGTTCTTCATCACCGCCGACTACGCCTTCGGCCACGCCCTCGAGCGGGACACGGAGGCGGTGGTCATCAAGAGCGGCGGCAAGGTGCTCGGGAAGGTCCGGCATCCGCTGAACAATCAGGACTTCTCGTCGTTCCTGCTCCAGGCCCAGGCCTCGAAGGCCAAGATCATCGGCCTCGCCAACGCGGGCGGCGACACCACCAACGCGATCAAGCAAGGCGCCGAGTTCGGCATCGTCAAGGGCGGGCAGAACTTCGCGGGGCTTCTCGTGTTCCTGACCGACGTGCACGCCCTCGGACTCGAGAAGGCGCAGGGGCTCATCTTCACGGAGACCTTCTACTGGGACCTCAACGAGCGCACCCGCGCGTTCGCCAAGCGCTTCGCGGAGCGGAACCGCCAGATCCACCCGACGATGATCCACGCGGGCGTCTACGCGGGCACGCTGCACTACCTGAAGGCGGTCGAGGCGCTCAAGAGCGACGACGGAGCCAAGGTCATCGCCAAGATGAAGGAGATGCCCACCGACGACCCGCTCTTCGGCAAGGGCACGATCCGCGCCGACGGGCGAAAGATCCACCCGGCCTATCTGGTCGAGGTCAAGAAGCCGGCGGAGTCCAAGTACCCCTGGGACTACTACAAGATTCGCGCGACGATCCCGGCCGATCAGGCCTTCCGGCCCATCGACCAGGGCGACTGCCCACTCGTGAAGAAGTAACCGGAGCCCCCTCACCCGGCCCTCTCCCCGCCGACGGGGGAGGGGTTCTCGATATCTCCCTCTCCCCTCAGGGGAGAGGGCGGGGTGAGGGGGACACCCATCGTGTCCAAGCTCCTCGGCATCCCACCCCAGGCTCTGTTCGGTCAGCTCCTCATCGGGCTGATCAACGGCTCGTTCTACGCTCTGCTGAGCCTCGGACTCTCGGTCATCTTCGGGCTGCTCAACATCATCAACTTCGCCCACGGGGCGCAGTACATGATGGGCGCCTTCGTGGCCTACTTCCTGCTGCAGTACGCGGGCCTCGGTTACTGGTGGGCGCTCCTGATCGCGCCGCTCCTGATGGCCGCGATCGGAATGGCGCTCGAGCGGACGACCCTCAACCGCCTGTACCACCTCGACCATCTCTACGGTCTGCTTCTCACCTTCGGGTTCGCCCTCGTCATCCAGGGCGTCTTCCGGCACGAGTTCGGCTCATCGGGACTCCCGTATCCGATTCCGCCACAGCTCAGCGGCGGCCAGAACCTGGGCTTCATGTTCCTGCCGAACTATCGCGCCTGGGTGATCGTGTTCTCCGTGGGCGTTTGCCTCGGCACCTGGTTCGTGATCGAGCGGACCAAGCTCGGCGCCTACCTGCGCGCCGCCACCGAGAATCCGGCCCTGGTGCGCGCGTTCGGCATCAACGTGCCCCGCATGATCACACTGACCTACGGCTTCGGCGCCGGGCTCGCGGCCCTCGCGGGCGTGCTGGCCGCCCCGATCTACCAGGTCAACCCGCTGATGGGAGCGGACCTGATCATCGTGGTCTTCGCGGTGGTGGTGATCGGGGGCATGGGCTCGATCATGGGCTCGGTCATCACCGGCTTCGCCCTCGGTGTGATCGAGGGGCTGACCAAGGTGTTCTACCCGGAGGCCTCCAACACCGTCATCTTCGTCATCATGGCGATCGTGCTGCTGATCCGGCCGACCGGCCTCTTCGGCCGCTCCCCATGACGAGCTCGGTCCGGGCGGAGCTCGAGGACGAGACGACGGCGGCGGCGCCGAGGATGACGCTGCGGCACCAGGCGGTGGCCTTCGTGGTGATGGTGGCGGTGCTCGCGGTGCTCCCGTTCTTCGTCTACCCGATCTTCCTCATGAAGGCCCTCTGCTTTGCGCTGTTTGCCTGCGCCTTCAACCTGCTGATCGGGTACGTGGGCCTGCTGTCGTTCGGTCACGCGGTCTTTCTGGGCTCGGCCGGGTACGTGACCGCCCACGCCGCCAAGGTCTGGGGCTGGCCGCCGGAGCTGGCCATCCTGGCCGGGACGGCGGCCGCGGGCGCCCTGGGGATCGCGGTCGGGGCGCTCGCCATCCGCAGCCGGGGCATCTATTTCGCCAACATCACGCTGGCGCTGGCTCAGATGATCTACTTCTTCTGCCTGCAGGCCAAGTTCACGGGCGGGGAGGACGGCATCCAGTCCGTTCCCCGCGGGATGATGTTCGGCTTCCTGGACCTCCGCGACACCACCGTCATGTATTTCGTGGTCCTCGCGATCTTCCTGGCCGGCTTCCTCCTCCTCTACCGGACGATCCATTCCCCGTTCGGCCAGGTCATCAAGGCCATCCGGGAGAACGAGGCCCGCGCGATCTCGCTCGGTTACCGGCCGGAGCACTACAAGCTGATCGCTTTTGCCCTGTCGGCCACCCTCTCGGGTCTCGCGGGCGGCACCAAGGCCATCGTCTTCCAGCTGGCCTCGCTGACCGACGTTCACTGGACCATGTCCGGTGAGGTCGTCCTGATGACGCTCCTGGGCGGGCTCGGTACGGTCTTCGGGCCGGTGATGGGTGCCTTCCTGCTGAGCACGATCGAGCACTACCTGGCCCAGCTCGGAGCCTGGGTGACCATCGTCCAGGGCGTCATCTTCGTGGTCTGCGTGCTCGCCTTCCGGCGTGGGGTGGTCGGGGAGATCGCCCGGCTGATCAGGAAACCCCTCTGATCCGCAGCGAGATCAGGCTGACGGAGCTGCGGCAGCGCTCCTCGAAATCCGAGAGCATCCTCCGATACTTGGCCTCGATCTGCCCCTTCTGTTGATCCCACTGCTCGTCGAACCGCCGGCGCTCTCCCTCCCGACAGGGCTCGCCGGCCCTCCCGGCCGCGCATCGGCCGAACGCCTCCCACATCACTGCGCGGTGAATGTCCTCGGCTCCCTCGATCTCCGCGAGCATTAGCCGGCCGAGGACGCTCCGCCCCTGCCCGGGTTGTGAGCAGTCCAGCTCGAGGTCCCAGGCGAGCAGGGCCAGCAAGAATACACCGCTGAACCACCTCGTCATGAGGGGTCGCTCCGACTCGTAAACCCCTGTCCTGGTGGGCAAAGTCCTTGACACCCGGTGGGCCCTGGGCTAGACTCGCGCAACCTGTCATCACCCCCGGCGCAAGGTGTCCCGCAACGTGAAGACTCTCTCCAATGGCGGAGGCGAGCCCGGCAGCATGGGTCGCGACGTGATCCGCGCTTGCGCGCGAGTTCGCCGGCGCCGCGGTCCGTCACCCGGCGCCCAGTGTACGACCTGATGCTCGATCCGGCTCTCGACACCTTTCCGAAGCTCGCCCTCCGCAACGCCCAGCGCCTTCCTGGCAAGGTCGCCATCCGGGAAAAGGATCTCGGCATCTGGCAGTCGTACCGCTGGAGCGAGTACGTCGAGCAAGCCCGCCTGATCGCCCTCGGCCTGGCGGCTCTCGGCTTCGCCCGGGGGGACAAGACGGCCATCGTGGGCGACAACCGGCCCCGGCTCTACTGGGCGATGCTGGCGACCCAGGCTCTCGGCGGCGTGCCGGTGCCGCTCTACCAGGACTCCATCGAGAAGGAGATGCAATACATCGTCGACCACGCGGAAGCCCGCTTCGCGGTGGTCGAGGATCAGGAGCAGGTGGACAAGCTGCTCCACGTGCGCGGGCAGTGCCCCGGGCTCGAGTACATCATCTACGACGACCCCCGCGGCATGCGCCACTATCGCGACACGTGCTTGCTCAGCCTGGACGACCTGCAAGAGCGAGGGCGGAAGTTCGCGCGCGAGAACCCGGACTACGTCGACCAGGAGGTCGGGAAGGGGGTCGCCGACGATCTCGCCGTCATTCTCTACACCTCCGGTACCACCGGCCAGCCCAAGGGCGCGATGCTCTCGCACCGCAACTTGATCGTGACGGCCCAGAACGCGATCGTTCACGAGGGATTGACCTCCTCCGAGGAGGTGCTGGCCTACCTGCCGATGGCCTGGGCGGGAGACCACATGTTCTCCTACGCGCAGTCCCTCGTCGGCGGCTTCACCACCAACTGCCCGGAGAGCGCGGCCACGGTGCTCCACGATCTCCGCGAGATCGGCCCCACCTACTTCTTCGCCCCACCGCGCATCTGGGAGAACATTCTTACCACCGTGATGATCCGCATCGAGGACGCCTCCTGGATCAAGCGCCGCATGGTCCACGCCTTCCTCGCGGTGGCCCGGCGGGCGGAGGCGCGGCGGCTCGCGCACCAGCGGGTGGGCGTGGTGGACCGGCTGCTCTACGCGCTGGGGCGGATCTTGGTCTACGGCCCCCTGCGCGACAACCTGGGCATGGGGCGGATCCGCATCGCCTACACCGCGGGCGAGGCGATCAGCCCCGAGCTGCTGGGCTTCTACCGCTCGCTCGGGGTCAACGTGAAGCAGGTGTACGGCATGACGGAGTCGAGCGCGCTGATCTCCATCCAGAAGGACGGCGACGTCAAGCTCGACACGGTCGGTACGCCCTTGCCCGGGGTGGAGGTGCGGATCGCCGAGTCCGGCGAGGTGATGTACCGGGGTCCCGGGGTCTTCCTGGGCTACCACAAGAACCAGGAGGCCACCGCGGAGACGCTCGAGGGCGGCTGGGTGCACTCCGGGGACGCCGGTCTCCTCGACCGGGACGGTCACCTCAAGATCATCGACCGCGCCAAGGACCTGGGCCGGCTCGCCGACGGGACCATCTTTCCGCCCAAGTATCTCGAGAACAAGCTGAAGTTCTCGCCCTACCTCCGTGAGGCGGTGTGCGTGGGGGGTGGGCGTCCCTTCGTGGCCGCCCTCATCAACATCGACCTCGGCTCGGTCGGGAACTGGGCCGAGCGCCGGGGGATTGCGTATACGAGCTACACGGACCTGGCCCAGAAGCCAGAGGTGTACGAGCTGATCCGCCAGGAGGTGGCGCGGGTGAATCGCAGCCTGCGGGACGAAGGGCCGCTCGCGGGGGCCCAGATCCGCCGGTTCCTGCTCTTGCACAAGGAGCTGGACCCGGACGACCAGGAGATCACGCGGACCCGGAAGGTCCGCCGGGGCTTCATCGGCCAGAAGTACGCCGCGCTCATCGACGCGCTCTACTCCGGCGCGGACCACGTGAAGGTGGAGGCGCAGGTGACCTACGAGGACGGGCGCACCGGCACCGTGCGCGCGGAGGTGCGGATCCGGGAGGCGGAGGCGTTCGCGGCGGAGATGGCCCGGTGAGACCGGCGACCACGAACGCGCTCCTCGAGGTGGACGGAGTCGGCGTCCGGTTCGGGGCCGTACAGGCTCTGGATCAGGTGAGCCTCTCGGTCCGCCGCGGCGAGATCATCGCGATCATCGGCCCCAACGGAGCGGGCAAGACCACCCTGCTCAATGTGATCAGCGGCTTCTACCATCCCTCGGAGGGCCACATCCGCTTCGAGGGACGGGATCGGACCGACCTGGCGCCCTACGATGTGGCCGCGCTCGGCATCGCCCGCACCTTCCAGAACGTGGCCCTCTTCAAGGGCATGAGCGTGCTGGACAACATCATGACCGGTCGGCTCCTGAAGATGAAGGGGAGCTTCCTGCTCGACGCGCTCTACTGGGGGCCGGCCAAGGCGCAGGAGCTCGAGCACCGGGCCTTCGTGGAGCGCATCATCGATTTCCTCGAGATCCAGGCGATCCGCAAGACCCCGGCCGGCCGGCTGCCCTACGGGCTGCAGAAGCGGGTGGAGCTGGCCCGGGCCCTCGCCGCCGAGCCCACCCTGCTCCTGCTGGACGAGCCGATGGCGGGCATGAACGTCGAGGAGAAGGAAGACATGTGCCGCTTCATCCTCGACGTCAACCGGGAGTTCGGGACGACCATCGCGCTCATCGAGCACGACATGAGCGTGGTCATGGACATCTCCGATCACGTGGCCGCGCTCGACTACGGCCGGAAGATCGCGGATGGGACCCCGGATGAGGTGCGCGGCGACCAGGCGGTCATCGACGCCTACCTGGGCGTGAGCCATGTGTGAGGCGAACCGGTGATCGATCTCCTCTACGGCGCGTTCGTGGGCCCCTTCCGGGACATGCTCACCGCGCCGACCTTCCTGGCCGAGGTGCTGATCGGCGGTGTGGCGGCCGGCCTCATGTACTCGCTGGTCGCCCTGGGCTTCGTGCTGATCTTCAAGGCCTCGGGCGTCTTCAACTTCGCCCAGGGGGTCATGGTGCTCTTCTCGGCGCTGACCCTGGTGGGGCTGATGGAGCGCGGGGTCCCGGTGGTCCTGGCCCTTGGGCTCACGATCGCGGTTATGGTGGCGCTCGCGTTCGCCATCGAGCGGGTGGTGCTGCGGCCGCTCGTCAACCAGGAGCACATCATCCTGTTCATGGCGACGATCGGGCTCAGTTTCTTCCTTGAGGGCCTGGGGGAGATGATGTGGGGCGCCAACGTCAAGAAGCTCGACGTGGGCATCCCCGACGAGTCCTTCAAGATGGCAGGGATCCTCATCAACAAGCTCGAGATGACGGCGGCGGCCACCGCCGCGATCCTCGTCGGGGTCCTGGCCGTGTTCTTCCAGCGGACGAAGATCGGGCGTGCGCTCCGGGCGGTGGCCGATGATCACGAGGCTGCCCTCAGCATCGGCATCCCGCTCCGCACGATCTGGGTGGTGGTCTGGTCGGTGGCCGGGATCGTGGCCATCGCGGCCGGCGTCATGTGGGGAGCCAAGAGCGGGGTGCAGTTCAGCCTCTCCCTGATCGCGCTCAAGGCGCTCCCGGTCCTGATCCTGGGGGGATTCACCTCCGTACCGGGCGCCATCGTGGGCGGCCTGATCATCGGCACCGGCGAGAAGATCGGCGAGGTCTACTGGGGACCGCTGGTCGGAGGTGCGATCGAGAACTGGTTCGCCTACGTGGTCGCCCTCGCGTTCCTTCTCGTCCGCCCGCAGGGCCTGTTCGGCGAAAAGATCATCGAGAGAGTGTAGGGCGAGGTGCAGCCGAAGGCGAGCCGAGCGGATACAAGTGTAGGGCGAGGTGCAGCCGAAGGCGAGCCGAGCGGATACAAG
>Ga0070707_100001874_pt1 | contig 20210 bp, 17 predicted proteins | sample KBSK5502metaG_FD_65468 | JGI IMG/M metagenome (GOLD analysis project Ga0070707, IMG submission 65468) | Corn, switchgrass and miscanthus rhizosphere microbial communities from Kellogg Biological Station, Michigan, USA - KBS K5-50-2 metaG | ecosystem: Host-associated > Plants > Roots >...
TCGCCGGCTCGGCCGACACGGATTCGCCCGCCCGCGGCCTTCGATGCAAGCTCCCTACCAGCGCTCACGCACCGAATCGGCGTGGCGGTGAGGCGGTGTTGAAGAACCGCGGAAGAGCTACGATCCCGAACGTTTGTCCGTTGCTCCCACCGTTTCCGCCCACCGGCCACGGCCCGCCCGCAGAACGGGATGGCCCTGTTGGCCCGGTGACACTGCGTGTCAGGGTATTGCCCCTGGACGTCCACACGAGCGCGCCGCGCGGCCGCTCTCGGTTCCGCTCCCTGTTCCCCGCCCTGTGCGTCGTGCTGCAGCATTCCCTTCTCCTCGCGCGAGTGGTCTTGACGCACGTTTTCTGTCACGGGCTGCCAATCGCCGTCAATGCGGCAACGGTCATCGAGCAGAGGACGCTCACGTTCCCGAGTCTTTTTCACGGCTTGCTGAGGGCCCGACATGGCATGAGGGTTGCTCCACACTGGCCGGAAGCGACCGCCGGTCGACTCGGCGTGCACTGAACTGCGGGCGGCCGTCGCCGGGCGGACTCCGAGCCGGCGCCCCCCCGGTGGGCTTGCCCGCCGAGGTCGGCACGCTGACCGCCGCGGTGAGCAAAGGAGGTCGGCCATCAACTCGACAGCGCCTGCCGAACCGTGGGATCGCCGGCGTAGCCCCACGTCGCCGAACCTCGCTCAGCGCCCGATGAAGTTCGACTACCTCATCGCTCAACGCTTCGTGAGCCGGGACCAACTTGCCTCCGCCCTCGCGGAGGCGAAGGAGCAGCAAGCGAGCGTGGAATTACTGCTCATCGACAAATATGGTGTCCGCAAGACGGACGTCGGACAGTCACTCAGCCTCTTCTACCGCTGCCCGTTCGTCCCCTACGACCGGCGGACGCTCGTCTCGCCCGAGCTGCTCGCGAACCTCAATCTGCAGCACTTGAAGAAATCCGGGTGGGTTCCGCTGAGGCAAGAAGACGACACGGTGACGGTGCTCGTCAAGGACCCGCACGATCTTCCCCTCGCCGACAGCATCGAGCGCCTGTTCCCGGGCACCAAGATCCAGCTGGCCGTCTCGCTACTGGAAGACATTCAGCAGTTCATCAACGCCGCTCCCACCGTGAACGGGCAAGCCGGCGGCAGCGAGCCGGGCGCGGACAGCGATCCCGTGGACAGTACCGAACCTGACCCCGACGACCTGCCCTACGCCGAGGTGAGTGAGAGCGATCACACCGTCGTCCGTCTGGCCCACCAGATCATCCAGGACGCCTACCAGGAGCGTGCATCGGATATTCATATCGAGCCGGGGGGGCGCCGCCGGCAAACGCTCGTACGGTTCCGGGTCGATGGCGCCTGTTACCAGTTCCAGGAGGTTCCCAGCCTCTTGAGCAACCCGCTGATCGCGCGGCTGAAGATCATGGCCAATCTCGACATCACGGAGCGCCGCAAGCCGCAAGACGGCAAGCTGCGCGTGCGGGTGCCCGACCGTGAGATCGAGCTGCGCATCGCGACAATCCCCACGGTCGGCGGCAACGAAGACGTGGTCCTCCGCCTCCTCGCGGCGCAGGACTTGATCCCGCTGGACGCCCAAGAACTCTCCGAGCGAAACCTGCGCGAGCTCAAGGCGCTCGTGCAGAAGCCGTACGGACTGATCCTGTGCGTCGGACCGACGGGCTCGGGCAAGACGACGACGCTCCACGCCGTCCTGAATCACATCAACACGGCAGAGCGGAAGATCTGGACGGTGGAGGATCCGGTGGAGATCACCCAGCCCGGTCTCCGTCAGGTGCAAATGAACCCCAAGATCGGCCTCACGTTCGCCACCGCAATGCGGTCGTTTCTCCGCGGCGATCCCGACGTGCTCATGGTGGGAGAGATGCGGGACCGTGAGACCACCGCGATCGCCGTCGAGGCCTCCCTCACCGGCCATCTGGTGCTCAGCACGCTCCATACCAACAGCGCGGTGGAAACGATCGCGAGGCTGCTCGATCTCGGCCTCGATCCGTTCAACTTCGCGGACGCTCTGCTCGGCATCGTCGCCCAGCGACTCGTCAAGCGCCTCTGTCCCGACTGCAAGCAGGTCTACCGCGCCTCGGCCAAGGAGGTCGAAGAGCTGGCGACCGCATACGGGGAGGAGTTCGATCAACTCTACAGTAGCGCCAAACCGCTAGAGCTCTACCACTGCAAGGGGTGTGCGAGCTGCAAGTTCTTCAAGTACCGGGGGCGGTTGGCCATCCACGAGCTCCTGATCGCCTCCGACGACGTCAAGCGCATGATCAACCGCCGGAGCACTGGGAACGAGCTCTTCCACCAGGTCAAGGCGGAGCGCATGACCACGCTCATGCAGGACGGGGTCATGAAGGTCCTGACGGGCCTTACGGACTTCAAGCAGGTCAAGTTCGCCGCGATCCGTTGACCGAAGGGGCGAAGATCCGACGCGAGAGACGGTACGCCCAATGCAGACGATCCTAGTGGTCGACGACGAGCCGGGTGTGCTCTCGATGACGCACGACGCCCTCGAGCTCTCCGGCTATCACGTCATCGATGCGGGTGACGCGGAGGAGGCGCTCCGTGTCGAGGAACAGTTCAGCGAGCCCATTCATCTCCTCCTGACCGACATCGTGATGCCGGGACTCTCCGGTCCTGAGCTCGCCGTGAAGTTCCGCGTGCGACGACCGCAAGCGAAGGTGTTGTTCATGTCGGCCTTCGTCCTCGTCAACATCGCCCATCACAACATCCAGATCGATCCCGGCGTCCCCATCCTCGCCAAGCCCTTTTCTCTGGACGCGCTCACCCTGCGGGTGAGACAGCTCCTGACCCCGTCTCCCTTCGCCCGGCCTCCCGGCCCGCGCCGCGTCGGCGCCTAGTGAAGTCGGAGGGTGGCTTCGCCCCCCTTCCGAAGCCTCCCCCCAGGAATCGTTGCGCCGGCAAAGCCGGCGCTCGACCCTCGATGCGATCGCATGAGCCGTTTGTCCGACAGGGCGCCTAGTAGCTAGTCCAGCCGGCCGCGGAACAAGGGCCCATCTGCGTCCGGCTCTGCTCGCCCTCGGGAGTACGCCTCGCGTGCGGCGCTCGGGCGCCGCCTCACATCTGGAGTTTTTTGAGCGGCCTACGAGTACTTCAGGATTCGGCTACACCGACCGCTCCGCGTGCCGCGTGACGGCCGGCGCGCGGAGGGCCGGAAGAAGGAACCTACTCGGGGCTACCCTGCTCGAGCCAGGCCCGACGGAGCACCGTGATCCTGTAGATCTGGCCGTCGCGGTGCTCAGTCTTCACGATATCGCCAATGCCGAGGAAGGCGAGGTCGGTCCGCCGAACGCCATCGGCCATCACGAGGGCGCCCTGCTCGACGCGATCCACGCGTTTCTGACCGGCGCTGTTGATGGAAACGATCTCGCTCGCTGTATGGTTCACCGCGACAACCTTAGCCCGGCCCGCGCTCATCGCGTCGCTCAGGCCCTCAGCGCTGGCCAGCCCCGTCTGCGCGAGGAGCGCGCCCCCCATGAGCAGTAGACATCCGATTACAAGTCGCTCCATGATCTGCCTCCTGTTGACACCGAATAGTAAAATTCCGGATTCCGAGCCCAACTGACTCGGTATTCACCTGAGGTAGCAAAGTTGGTGCCGCCGCTCGAAGCGTCCGGTAAATCGAGCATGTTTCCAGCGTGACGCCCGGGGACGGCCTCCGCATCAACGAATCGCGGCGTGCGACGACAAATCGCGGCGTAGGGTGGCGGCGAGCGTGGCGGCGATGTCAGGAGCAGAAGCGGGGTTCAGCGATCAGATGTCAGGACCAGAAGCAACGGGGTCCAGCGATCAGTGGATCACCCGCGCCACCGCATCGAGGAACTGCTCGCGAGTGAACGGTTTCAGGAGGAAGCTCGCGCCGGCTCCCTCGAGACCTCGTTGGGCGTCCTCCGGTACGGGCCCGGAGACAAGGAGCAGAAGGCGTCGGCCCACCTCCGCTTCCCGCGCGGGCGGCGTTTGGAGCAGCGACACCCAGTCCTCGCCCGCCATGTCGTAGTCCGCCACGACCAGATCGGTGTGTCGGTCGCACATCGCCGCGAGGTCGGCGGACATGGCGGTGGCAGAGAAGCAGCCGCTCTGCTCGAGATACCCGAGCATGATCTCGCGCACCGATTCGTCGTCCTCCACGATGAGGACGCGCCGACCCTTGAGCGGCGGCCGGGTGGCCGCCGCCGGCCCCGGACTGGGGGGCTCACCGACGGGAAGGTCGATCGTGAATACCGCGCCGCGCCCCGGCTGGCTCTCCACCGTGATCAGTCCTTCGTGTTCGCGGACGATCCCGTAGGAGATGCTGAGTCCGAGCCCGGTCCCGCTCGGCCCCTTGGTCGTGACGAACGGGTCGAAGATCGTTGGCAGGACGTCGGCCGCGATTCCTGCCCCGCTATCTTCCACGCGGATCTCGACCCGTTCGGGGCTGCGGGGGCGCATCGTGATCCGGAGCCGCCGCTCTCCGCTCGCTTCGGCCATGGCCTGCTTGGCGTTCGTGATCAGGTTCAGCAGGACCTGTTGGAGCCGGCCTCGGTCCGCCCAGATCTCGGGCAAGTCCGCGGCAATGTCCTGCTCAACCGTCACGCCAGCCAGGCGCAGGTCCGCCACGGACAGGACCAACACGCTGTCGAAGAGCTCCCGGAGGTCGACGCGGCGGCGCTCGATGGGCATTCTCCGGCCGAAGGCCAGCAGCCCGTCCACCACGCGCCGGGCCATGTCGGTCGCCTCGCGGATCATCCTGACGTAGGTCTGCACCGACGGGGGCGCCCGCCCCTCGAGCATCTCAGAGGCGCCCATGAGGACCTGCAAGGGGTTGTTGAGCTCATGGGCGACCCCGGCCACCAGCTGGCCCAGGGCCGACAGCTTGGCGGCTTGGAGCATCTGCTGCTGGGCGAGCGTGAGGCGGAGCTTCTGGTCCTCCACGACGTCGCGGAGACGCCGCGCCGCCTGCTGCGCTTCCTCAAAGAGCCGCGCGTTGTCGACAGCGTAGGCCGTGTAGGTGACCAGCGCATTCAGGAACTGGAGATCTGTCGTGTTGAAGCCTGCCGGTACGCCGGGGCCGATCTCCTTCTTGGCCAGGTTCACGACTCCGACGATCCGATCGCCCACACGGAGCGGGATGCAGATGAAAGAGCCGCTCCCGTATTTCGGCTCATTCGTTTTGCCGAAGCGCGGATCGGTCTCGATGTCCTCCACCAGCACCGGCTCCCCGAACTTGGCGACGCGCCCGGCGATCCCCTCTCCGACGCGCACCTCCACACCCGCCCGCACATAGTCATCGAGCCCGCGGCCAACGGCGACACGCAGGGTCTGCCGCTCTCGGTCGAGCAGCATGATGGAGCCGATGGTGGCGCTGACAGCCCGCATGGTCCGCTCGAGCACGTGCGAGAGGAGATCTTCGACCTTCGGGATCTTGGCGGCCATCTCGACCATGTCGTTGAGGGTCCCGAGCATGAAGACGAGGTTCTCGAGCCGGCTCGTGGACTCTCGGAGCTGGGCCAGCATCCCGCTGAAGGCTTGCGCGATCTCGGTGATCTCGCTCACGGGCCCGAGCCCGGGAACGGCGACGGCGGCCGGCGGGACCACCCCCGCCATGCCCGGCTGGCGCAGCGTGTTGCCGAGGGTGGCGATGCGACCGGTCAGACGGCGAAACAGGACGAAGCCGAGGATTGCGAGCAGGAGCGCCAGCAACAGTCCGATCTGGAGCTCGACGCTGCGCACCAGGTTGAGGCGCCACATGAAGTAGCCGAACAGGAGAAGGGGCAGGATCGAGCCGAGGGCAAAGATCACGCTCGCGGCTTGACGCAGCGTCATCACCATCGGATTATCACATGGGTGCCGTTCCGGCAGCAAAACTCGCGCCGCCCCCACACGTCACTCCTTGACAGCGCCGCGCGGACCGGCGCAGTATCGCGCCATTGTCGCGCCGATGGCGGCGGGGTTGCTGGCGCTCGGGAGATTCTGTCTGGTCGCTCGCCGGCGAAGGCGGGCACGGGCCGGGGGCGCCGGGGGGCGGCGACCGAAAAGACTCACGCGCTGGAGGAGGAGGGCGGGACGATGGGTAAAGCGCTTCACGGTATCCGGGTCCTCGATCTGACGCAATACGAGGCGGGCCCGAGCTGCACCGAGACGCTCGCGTGGCTGGGCGCCGAGGTCATCAAGATCGAGCCGCCCGGCGGGGAGGCCGCGCGTCGCGGGCTCAGCGAGCGGCCCGACATGGACTCGGTGTTCTTCTGCCTCCTGAACGCCAACAAGAAGGGCGTGACGCTCAACCTCAAGTCCGAGCGCGGCCGGCGGATGTTCGAGGACATGGCGAAGACCGCCGACGTCGTCGTCGAGAACCTCGGCCCCGGCTCGATGGACCGCCTCGGCCTCGGCTACGAGGCCCTCTCACGGATCAACCCGCGCATCATCGCCGCCTCGGTCAAGGGTTTCGGCAGTGACGGCCCCTACGCCGCCTACAACAGCTTCGAGATGATCGCCCAGGCGATGGGGGGCGTCATGAGCCTCACCGGCGCCCCGGACGGCCCACCAACTCGCATCGAGGCCGGTCTCGGCGACACCGGTGCTGGCCTCCACATGGCGATCGGCATTCTCGCCGCCATCGTTCACCGCCAGGTGACGGGCGTGGGGCAGCGCGTGGAGGTCGCCCAGCAGGACGTCGTCGTGAATCTCACCCGCATCCACTTCCGTGAACACCATCTCGGGGTGCGCCCCATCCCGCGCCGCGGGAACCGCTCGCCCGCGGCGGTGCCGTCCAATCTCTATCGCTGCCGCCCGTTCGGCCCGAACGACTACGTCTTCATCCACGTGGCCAACACCGACATGTGGAGAGCGCTGGCGCGGGCGATCGGCCAACCGGAGCTCGCCGACGATCCCCGCTTCGCCGACCGCGGCGGCCGGATGGCGCAGGTCGACGAGGTGGAGGGGCTCGTCGAGGGCTGGACGGAGAAGCGCACAAAGCACGAGGTGATGGAAACGCTCGCCGGCGCCGGTGTCCCCTGCGGCGCTGTCCTCGACTCCGCCGAGGTCCTGTCGAACGAACACCTTCGCGGACGCGGCATGGTCGTCGACGTCGAGCATCCCACACGGGGACGGATGGCGATGCCGGGCAGCCCGATCCGCCTCTCGGCGTCGCCCACCGAGGTGATCCGCGCGCCCCTCCTCGGCGAGCACAACGCGGAGGTGTACGGAACGCTCCTCGGCTGCGGCGAGGCGGAGCTCGAGGCTCTCAGCCGGGACGGCGTCATCTGACCGGCCGGCCGCGCGCCGGGCGCGCCGAGGGCGGCGCCCGTTCGAGCGGCGGAGCGTGTCATGACCGGAGCCGACTAGGATGGCGACCGTCGCGGGGGTAGGCAGGGTCCGGCTCTTCAGCCAGCCGAGGATTGCGGCGTGGGTGGCGCTGCCCACCGTGCTGCTGATCGCGGTCGCCGTGCTCACCATCACGCCGGTGGCGACGGCATTGCTGGCCGGGTTCAGGGATGCGCCTCCCGGACGCGCGGGCGCCATTTCCTGGGCGTCGATCCGGGCCTCGTTCGGGGTCATGGCACAGCCGGATGTCTGGCAAATACTCTGGACCACCGTCTGGCTCTCGACTGTCCGCGCGATGCTGGCGCTGGCCCTGGCGGTGGTGCTGGCGTGGATCATCGCGCGCACCGATTGCCCGTTCCGCCACCAGCTCGAGTTCCTGCTGATCCTCTCGTTCTTCTTCCCGCTGCTGGGCAAGGTGCTCGGGTGGGCCTTGCTGTTGAGCCCCCAGAAGGGGTACCTCAACCAGCTTCTGCGCCAGCTTCCGTTCTTCGCCGGCGATAGCGGGCCCCTCGATATCTTCTCCTACGGCGGCTTGATCTTCGTGAGCGTCACGGGGTGGGCCACCCTCCTCTCCATCTTCCTCGTCCCCGCCTTCCGCAACATGGATGCCGCGCTCGAGGAGTCGGCCCGGATGTGTGGCGCCTCACCGCGGCGGACCGTCGTGCGGATCCTGGTGCCCCTCTTGCGCCCCGCGATCCTGGCCGCCTTCATCTTGTCCCTCACCCGCTTACTGTCCTCGTTCGAGACGGAGGTGTTCCTCGGCACCAGTTCGGGGATCTACGTCCTGACGAACAAGATCTATGAGCGCATGGTGCAGATCTTCCCGCCCGACTACCGGACCGGCATGACGATGGCGGTCCTGTTGCTGGTGATCACCTTCGCGCTCGTGCTCGTGAACTGGCGCTTCCTGGGGACGCGGGACTATACGACGGTCAGCGGGCGGGGCTATTCCGCGCGCCCGATGGCGCTCGGGAAGCTCCGCTGGGTCGCCTTCGGCTTCGTGGTCCTCTTCTTCGTGATCTCGGTCGTGCTGCCGGCGGCTATGCTCATCCAGGTGAGCTTCATTCGATTCATCGGCCTGAGCATCCTCGACCCGTCGAGCTATACGCTCGACAACTGGCGCCGAATGCTGACCTTGCGGGTGAACCGTCTCGCCCTGACCAACAGCCTGGTGATGAGCGTCGTCGCGACGACGCTCGGCATGATCCTCTACTCGCTCGTGTCCTACGTGGTCACCCGGAGCCGGTACACGGGGAGGCGGCTCCTGGACCTCGCGGCGTGGGTGCCGTGGGCGGTGCCGTCCCTGATCCTCGGCCTCGGCATCCTCTGGGCCGTCCTCCTCTCGCCGCTCGCGGTCCTCTACGGGACCCTCGCCGTCATGATCCTCGCCCACATCGTGCGCGGCTTCCCCTTCGGGACCCAGATCATGGGCGCGAGCATGATCCAGATCAGTCGAGAACTCGAGGAAGCGGCCCGCATCCATCGCGCCTCGTGGACCTCGACCTTTCGACGGATCTGGCTGCCGCTGGTGAAGAACGGCTTCGTCGCGGGATGGGTGATCCAGTTCACCGTGTCGTTCAGCGACCTCGCGACCGTCGCGTTCCTCTATGGCGCCAAGTCCATGGTGCTGCCCACCCTCTTCCTGAGCCAGTGGTCCAACGGGCGCCTGGAAGAGGCGGCGGTGGGGGCGCTGATGATGACCGCCGTCGTGTTCTTCGTGGTCGTGCTGGTTCGCCGTCTCGTCCAGGGCACCGTGCGCACGCCGACGGTGGCGTAGGCGGAATATTCAAACGGGAGGACCGACATGCTTTCCACACAGGACAACGACCTGCTCTGTCGCGTCGGATCCGGTACGCCGGTGGGAACCTTGATGCGGCAGTACTGGATCCCTGCCCTCATGACGAGCGAGCTGCCGGGACGGGACGGCCCGCCCGTGCGCGTCCGGCTCCTCGGCGAGAACCTGATCGCGTTCCGCGTCACGTCCGGCAAGGTCGGATTGATCCAGAACCACTGCCCGCACCGGGGCGCGTCCCTGTTCTTCGGCCGCAACGAGGAGGACGGCCTCCGCTGCGCGTACCACGGCTGGAAGTTCGACTGCGCAGGCTCCTGCGTCGACATGCCCAACGAACCGCCCGAGAGCAGCTTCAAGTCGAAGATCCGGGCGACGGCGTACCCGTGCGTCGAGCGGAACGACATCATCTGGACGTACATGGGGCCGCGGGAGACGCCGCCGCCCCTACCCGACATCGAGCCCAACATGCTGCCTCGCGGCGAGTACGCGATCCAGAAGGTCCTGCGCGAGTGCAACTGGTTCCAGGGGCTCGAGGGCGACATCGACACGGGCCATCTGGGCTTCCTCCACCTCGGCGCCGTCAAGCCCGAGGACACAAAGCCGGGCACGTTCGATTACTACACCGTCGCCGACCGCGCGCCCCGGTACGAGGTCGTCGACACCGAGTTCGGCACCTCCTACGGCGCCTACCGTCCCGCCGAAGCGGACACGTACTACTGGCGCATCGCCCACTTCCTGTTCCCGTTCTTCACGATGATCCCGACCGGCATCCTCGGTGTCCAGATCCTCGTCCGCGCCTGGGTGCCGATCGACGACGAGCACATCATGTTCTGGAGCATCGCGGCGCCACGCTCGCGTGAGGGTGGCGCCGCCACAGGCGGCGCCACCGGCCTCATGAGCGGCGGCCGGTCGGTCGCCGCCGCCGGGGGGAGACCGGGCGGCTTCGAGTTCCTGCCGGACTCCACCGACTGGACGGGCAAGTTTCGCCTCGCGCAGAACAAGGACAACGACTACCTCATCGACCGCGAGGCACAGCGCACCCAGAGCTTCACCGGCATCGCCGGCATCCATCAGCAAGACCAGGCGATCACGGAGAGCATGGGGCCGATCATCGACCGGACGCAGGAGCATCTCGGGTCCTCGGACGCCATGATCATCCGGACACGACGGCGGGTGCTCGGCGCCGCCCGGGCGCTCCGCGACGACGGCGTGGCGCCGCCCGGAGTCGACCATCCCGAAGCGTATCGCTACCGCTCCGGCGGCGTGGTCCTGCCGCGGCGCGCCGACTGGCTCGAGGCGACGAAGACGCTGCGCCGCGCCTTCGTCCGGCACGCGCCGGCGGCGATCGTCGCGCCGGCGCTCAACCCCCGCGGATGAGCGGCCCCGACGACGGAGAGAGCCTGCCATGACGACGGCGACCGGAACCACCGTGCTCAAGACGGCGATCGCGACCTACGCGCACACTGAGGGCCTGAAAGACGGACGCGTGATCACGCCCGGAATCCACCTCGATCATGTCGCCGTCACCCCCATCACGGCGGCGTTTCGCCGGATGTGCCGCGCGCTGGAGTTCGACGTCTCCGAGATGGCGATCACCACCTATCTGACGGCGAGGGCCTACGGCAAGGCCTTCACCGCGCTGCCCGTGTTCGTCATGCGCCAGTTCCACCACGCTCCCATCGTCTACAACGTGAACGCCGGCGTGGAGTCTCCCAAGAGCCTCGAGGGGAAGGCCGTCGGTGTGCGCGCCTACACCGTCACGACCGGCGTCTGGGCGCGGGGCATCTTGGCGACAGAGTACGGCGTCGATCTTGGCAAGATCACCTGGGTCGTCGTCGACGAGGAGCACGTACAGGAGTACCAGAAGGCATACCCGCCCAACGTGCAGTACCGGGCGGGGGCGAACCTCGGGGAGATGGTGGCGACGGGCGAGCTCGCGGCGGCCATCGGCGTCGGCCGGGTGGACTCCCCGGCCGTCAAGCCCCTGATCCCGAATGCGCGCGAGGCGGAGGCGGCCTGGTACCGGAAGACGGGAATCTATCCCATCAACCACACGGTCGTGGTCAAGGACGCCCGGCTGCGCGCCGACCCGACCCTGGCGCCGCGGCTCTTTGACGCCTTCACGGAGGCGAAGGCGCTGTTCCTGAGGCAGCTCACCTCAGGGGCCGAGCTGACCGCCGATGCCCAGGCGCTGGCAGAGCGCCGCAGCGTGGTGGGGGACGACCCGCTCCCCAACGGCCTCGCGCGCAATCGCAAGGCGCTGGAGACCGTGATCCAGTTCGCGCTCGACCAGAAGATCCTGCCGCGTCGGGTCAGCCCGGAGGAGATCTTCGCCGCCAACACGCTCGACCTCTCGTAGCCCGCAATCCAGCGGTGCCCGCAAGAATCGCGGGGCGGCTTCGTGTAGAATCGCATCGCGCTTCCCTCCTGTCTCCGTCCTTGGGTGCGCCGAGCGTACCTCCGGGGTGTGTCGCGGAGAAGAAGGTCGCGCAACGGGGAGGGTCTCATGAACTACGGGGTCGTGCTTCCGATCTGGCAGCTCACGGTCGGCCAGGCGGAGTCGTTGACGGCGCGCGCGGAGGAGCTGGGCCTCGAGGGCGTCTTCGTTCCTGATCACATCCTCGCCAAGCCCGCCACCACCCAGCACTACGGCGGCCACTGGCCGGACCCGTTTTCGCTCCTCGCCTATCTCGCCGGGCGCACGCACCGCATCCGCCTCGGGGCCAGCGTCATCGTGCTTCCCTACCGGAACGCCCTCGTGGCGGCCAAGGCGGCGGCCACCGTCGACCAGGTGTCGGGCGGGCGCTTCATCTTCGGCGTCGGCGTGGGCTGGGACGAGGCCGAATTCGCGGACCTACGCTTGCCGTTCCGGGAGCGCGGGCGTCTGAGCGACGACTATATCCGGGCGATCAAGGCCGCCTGGGCCAGCGAAGTCCCCGAGTACCACGGCGGGTACGTGAGCTTCGCCGGCGCCACGTTTTCCCCCCGTCCCGTGCAGCAGCCGCATCCGCCGATCTGGGTCGGAGGCTCGCCCGGCGCCGTGTCCGCACCGGCGGTGCGCCGCTGCGCCGCGCTGGGCGACGCCTGGCATCCGCTCGCGCTCAGCCTCGATGACATCGAGAAAGGCTTCGCCACGCTGGGCGACCTCGCCGCCCGCAGCGGCCGGCGCGACGCACTCGGCCTCGCGCCGCGCAACCTCCTCGACCTGACGGACGCGCCGAAGGGCGCCGGCCGCGCGGCGTTTTCTGGCTCCGTGGCCGAGGTGGTGTCCGACATCCGCCGAGTCCGGGCCCTCGGCGCCGGGTGGATGACGTTCGACCTGCCGCGGACCGGCGTGCCGGCGATGGTGCGCGCCATGGAGCGTCTCGCCGGCGAGGTGAAGCAGGCCGCCGCGTAACGCGAAGAACAACAGGGAGCCGCACCGGAGGACACCATGATCATCGATTGCCATGGGCACTACACCACGGCGCCGAAGGAGCTGGAGGCGTACCGGCAGGCGCAGATCGCCGGTCTGAAAGAGCCTGGCCGCGCTCGCGCGAAGGGGACGCTCTCCATCACCGACGACCAGATCCGCGAGTCCCTGGAGACGGCGCAGCTCAAGCTCCAGCGGGAGCGCGGTACCGACGTCACGATCTTCTCGCCTCGGGCGGCCGGCATGGCGCATCACGTGGGCGACGCGACCACCAGCCTGCACTGGTCCCAGGTCTGTAACGACCTGATCCACCGCGCCTGCACGCTCTATCCCGAGAACTTCGTCGGCGTCTGCCAGTTGCCGCAATCGCCGGGCGTGGCGCCCGCCACCTGCATCGCGGAGCTCGAGCGCTGCGTCAAGGAGTTCGGCTTCATCGGCTGCAACCTGAACCCGGACCCGTCGGGCGGCTACTGGCGTGACCCGCCGCTGACCGACAAGTGGTGGTACCCCCTGTACGAGAAGATGGTGGAGCTGGACGTGCCGGCGATGATCCACGTCAGCGCCTCCTGCAACCCGAACTTCCATACCACCGGGGGCCACTACATCAACGGCGACACCACCGCCTTCATGCAGCTCATCACGGCCGACCTCTTCAAGGACTTTCCGACCTTGAAGTTCATCATCCCGCACGGCGGCGGCGCGGTGCCGTACCACTGGGGCCGCTATCGCGGGCTCGCCCAGGACATGGGGCGGCCGCCGCTCACGGAGCATCTGCTCCACAACGTCTACTTCGACACCTGCGTCTATCACCTGCCCGGCATCGAGGTGTTGCTGAAGGTCATCCCCGTCGACAACATCCTGTTCGCGTCGGAGATGGTCGGCGCCGTCAAGGGCATCGACCCGGAGACCGGCTACTCCTTCGACGACACCAAGCGCTACGTCGACGCGATTCCGTGGCTCACGAAGGAGGACCGTCAGAAGATCTTCGAAGGCAACGCGCGGAAAGTATTCAGCCACCTGAAGCCCCGGCTTTCCTGAGGAGGCGACCATGCCCGAGATCGCTCGCCTCAACGGCGTCATCAAGGCCCTGGAAGAAGGCAAGACCGCCTTCGTCGGATTCGCCCCCGTGGATCTGTCAGGACCACAATGTCCCGTGCGGCCACCCCCACCCGGACGCGAAGAACGTCGAGCGCCTGATCACGAGCGGTTATCGCGTCCTCATGCCGGGCGCGCCGCGGTCCTTCGCGATGCTCGAGCAGGGACGTAAGCTGGCGGGACGGAGCTCGGCTAGTTCGGGTTCTTCCGGAGCCACTCGATGTAGGCGGCGACGCCCGTCTCGAGGGTGTGCTCGGGGGCGTAGCCGAGCTCCTTGATGCGGGAGAGGTCGGTGGCCGGGTTGGTCGAGCCGCCCGGCGTGCGGCCGGGCTTGAGGGCAGCGCAACGGGCGCCGGGCACGGCCTTCCGCACCGCCTCGAAGACGTCGCGGTTCGAGGTCGCCCGGCCGGAGGCGATGTTGTAGGTGCGATGGGGGAGCGTGTCCGCGGTGTGCACTAGCTGGATGCCCCGCGCCACGTCCTTGACGTAGGTCCAGTCGCCCTGGTCGTCCTCGAAGATCTTCCCGCCCGGCCGATCGCCGAAATCGGGCTCGGTCTCGTGGACCGCGGCATGGCACATGCGGCCGATCGGATTGTGCATGCTGTAGTAGAGCGGCCCGTAGATGCTCCCGATGCGGAGCGCGACCACGTCGAGCTTGGCCTGGGCGGCGTAGTAGTGCGCGTGCATCTCCATGCCCTTCTTGAACGCCGAGACCTGCGTCGGCGAGGGCACGGGGAGCGGCATGTCCTCGCGATAGGGACCGGCCGGGATACCGCCGTACACGCCGACCGAGCTGCCGAGCGAGACGCGCCGGAGCCCGAAGGTGCGCGCCGCCTCCAGCACGTTCTGGAGCCCGGCCGTGTAGAGCTGATAGTCGGCCTGGGTGGAGACGCTCCGTGCCGGCGGCGCCATCAGGTTGATGATGCTCTCGACCTGGTGGCGGCGGACGACCTCGAAGACCTCGTAGGGGTTCCCCACGTCCATGCGCGCGATCACGACGCGGGCGCCGATCTCGCCCTTGAGCACGTCGGGCACCCGGTGCGTGGTGTGCTGCGTGATGACGACCGTCCGGCCGACCTCCAGGAAGCGCAGCGCCGTGTTCAGCCCGATGAACCCCATGCCGCCGACGATCAGGATCACGAAGTCCCTCCGGGCTCGACGTCCAGGCCCATCGCGCACCGGTAGGCAGCGCGCACCTCGTCCGGCTGACCCGCCTGGAAGATGAACCCCGGAGGCAGGACGGGGCCGGGGGTCGCGACGCGCAGACCGAGTTCCGCGCGCGGGAACCCCTTGACGAATCGGTCACGGTCGATGATGGGCAGGCCGATGCAGCGGTTCGTCTCGGCGTCGCGGACCAGCGCCTTCGGCTCGCCGCCGCGGAGGACGACGTCCGCCTGCTCGAGCAGCTTCCGCCGCATCATGATGACGCCACGGTCGCTCTCGCCGAGGTGCTCGCGCGTCCGGTCGGCGACCGCGCCCTGTCCGACCCACGCGACGAAGTCCTGGTTCATCACGTGCGTGGTGATCCAGCGGCCGGTCTGCGGATCCCGGATCGGGCTCCCCCAGCACGGGATGCGCTCCTGCTCGAACGGCTCCATCTCGTTCGGCACGCGGTCGAAGAACCAGCCCACGCTCAGCGTGTGCTCGTCGTCGATGGGGACCCGCCACTCGAAGTGGCCGCCCGTGAACAGACAGTTCGGCCAGAGGCAGGTGCGGCCGACGGTCCACAGCTCGTCCGTCTCCGACTGGCCCTCGAGCACCCGGCGGTAGACGAAGCCGTACTCGAACTCGTCGAAGCCGATCTTGAGGTGGGTCGGCGGCTTCGGCCCGTCGACGCCGCGCAGGACTCGCGACCAGTTACCGTGCAGCCACTCGAAGTGCACGGGGTCGATCGAGTTCTCCTGGCACTGCACCCAGTTGCACGGGATCTCCGACAGGACGATCTGGACGAAGCCGTTCTTCCACGTGAACGGCTCCCAGGTCGGCACCAGCGGCGCCGGCGCCGGCCCGAGATACGCCCACAAGAGCCCCGCCTTGACCTCGACCGGATAGGCCTTGATCGTGACGCGGTCCTTGAAGCGCCCCTCCGGACGCGCGGTCTCCTCGAACGGCTGCGCCAGGCACTGGCCCGCCTCGCCGTACAGCCAGCCGTGATAGTTGCACCGGAGCCCGCGATCCTCGACGTAGCCATACGACAGATCCGCCCGGCGGTGGGCACAGTGCCGGTCCAGGAGTCCGTAGGTACCGCTCGTGTCCCGGTACAGGACGAGGTCCTCGCCCATGAGGCGCACGGGTCTGATCGGGGTGTCGTCGAGCTCGGCGACGCCGGCGATGGGCATCCAGTACCGCCGCAACAGCTCGCCCATGCGCGTGCCGGCGCCGACTTCCGTCAGCATTCTATTCTGTTCCTCGCTCAGCACGGACCCCGCTCCTCCTGGACCTCCGCGGATGCGAACCCGATCGTGCCGATCATTGGCACGACCCGACCTCTACCACCGGCAGCTCGCGAGGGCAAGGGTAATTCTGTATAGTGATCACCGGCCGAAGAGCGAGAACACGAGCAGGCAATCCGGGAGGACCCCATGGCCCGCAAGAACGCCGCGCCCACGTCGAGACCCGTCACGCCCGACGATCTGGATCCGCGCCATCGTTGGGACCGGCCGCTCCAGGCGCCCGGCCACACCCAGGTCGATTTCGAGGAGCGCGTCGACTTCCGCCGGCTGCACGCCTATCGCCTCGCGCGCGCGCGCCAGGCGCTCGCCCACTCTGGCCTCGGCGCGCTGCTCGTCTTCGACCAGTACAACATCCGCTATATCTCCGGCACCGTCATCGGCGAGTGGGCGCGCGACAAGCTGACGCGCTGGTCGCTCCTCACCGGCACCGGCGAGCCCTGGGTGTGGGACTTCGGCTCCGCCGCCCGCCACCACAAGCTCTACGCGCCCTGGATCCCCGAGCGCCAGTCGCTGGCGGGCATGGTCGGCATGCGCGGCGCCGTCTCGCCGAAGGCCGGCCTGTTCACGCAGGCCGCGCGGGAGATCAAGGGCATCCTCGAGGCCGAGGGCGTCGCCGGGATGCCGCTCGGCATCGACCTCGTGGAGCCGCCGTTTCTGTTCGCGCTCCAGGAGGCGGGCGTCGAGGTGCGCGATGGGCAGCAGACGATGCTCGAGGCGCGCATGATCAAGAGCCAGGACGAGCTGACCCTGCTCAACATGGCGGCGGCCATGGTCGACGGCGTCTACCAGGACATCTACGAGGCGCTCAAACCCGGCGTGCGCGAGAACGAGGTGGTGGCCCTCGCCACCAAGCGGCTCTACGAGATGGGCTCGGACTGCGTCGAGGCGATCAACTCCATCTCGGGCGAGCGCTGCAGCCCGCATCCGCACAACTTCACCGACCGCATCATCCGCCCCGGCGACCAGGCCTTCTTCGACATCATCATGTCGTTCACGGGCTACCGCACCTGCTACTACCGCACCTTCAGCGTCGGGCGCGCGACCCCGGCGCAGCAGGACGCCTACAAGAAGGCGCGCGAGTGGATGGACGCCGCCATCGCCCTCATCAAGCCGGGCGTCACCACCGACGGGATCGCGCGCGCCTTTCCCGAGGCGCAGCAGATCGGCTTCGACAGCGAGATGGCGGCCTTCGGCCTCAACTTCTGCCACGGCATCGGCCTCGGCCTGCACGAGCGGCCGATCATCAGCCGGCTCAACTCGTTCGACGACCCGATGGAGCTCGAGGCGGGCATGATGTTCGCCGTGGAGACGTACTGCCCGGCCACCGACGGCGTCTCCGCCGCGCGGATCGAAGAGGAGATCATCGTGACGCCGGGCGGGGGCCAGATCATCACGCTCTTCCCCGCCCAGGAGCTGCCCATCGCGAACAAGTACTGAGGGCCCGCCGCGAGATCGTCCGCGTGGTCAGGGGCGCGCGGCGGACGGCGGCCGCATGTGGCCGAGCCGTATTGCTCAAGCGACCAGTTGACGACCGCTATGAGGACCCGCCGCTCATCTCGGCGCGCGGCCTGTCGAGGCCGATGCGCTCCTGACCGCGAGCCCGCACGATCGCCACTCCATCTGGCTCGGACGCTGTCGGCCAGGGCACTGGGTCAGAGATGCGTTGACGCGCAGCGCTGATCCGCCGACCTTCCCCGCGCTCCGGCGCCCGTCAGAGGTAAGCGAGGAAGCGGCCGCAGGTGATAGCGCCTGTCCAGCACAGGAGCGAGAGCACCGCGGCGAGCTTCGCCCAGGGCGGCGCCGGAGCGTGCACATCCCACTGCGGGACGGACTTGAACGGCCAGCGGTGGAAAGCTGCCGCGTTGAGCACGGCGGCCAGGATCAGCACGAGCTTGAGCCGGAACGCCGGGTTCTCCGCCATCTCCGTGGCGTGGGCCGTGAACATCATGAAGCCCGAGACCAGGATGACGGGAAACACCCGGCGGGCCCAGGTGAGGAGGTGGTCCGCGAGTCCCGACACCGGCAGCTCGCGCGCGAAGCCGAGCAGCCGCAGGTCGAAGAAGAAACCCGCCCCCACCACGAGGACGAAGCCCAGGATGTGGACGACCTCCACCGCGGGGTAGAGCCACAACCACTGGCGCATGGCCACGGCGAGCCCCGAGGTCTCCAGCCATATGAGCCACGCCGGCCCGCTCGGCGGGTGCATCGGGCGGCCGGCTAGCGGAGCTCGGTGGTCTTGCCGGCGATGGTGATGCGCTCGGCACGCATCTCCCCGGGGTCGCTGCGATTCGGATAGCCCACCACCGTCGCCGGCATCCCGACCTTGAGCGTCTCGCGCGGCAGCCCCCGGTTCTCCATGCGGGAGGGAGGAGCCAGCACCACGACCCAGGTCTTGTCGTTGGTCTCGAGCGTGACGAACCCGTGCGGGTGCTCGTAGCCGGCCGCGCGGATGGTCCCGGTGAGGGTCAGCGCCTGGCTCGAGTCGTAGCCGCTCCAGCCATGATGGGCGGCGGCCGGCCCCGGGATGAGGGTAAGCGCGAGCGCGGCCAGCGCCGCGACGGACCAGAGAGAGCGCCGCATTGTCGTCCTCCTCCTGGATGCCACGAGCCTCATCACCGAGACCGACGGCGCGGTCATGGGCGCGTGGCGGACGGCGGTAGCATGTAGCCCAGCAGCAAGACGTTGAGGTGCACGAGCAAGAGCTTGTTCCAGGCGGTGACGGCCTGAAGGGCTTCGCGTGGATCGGGAAGCTCCGCCGCGAACAGACCCGCCAGCGCCGTCTGGGTCAGGCTCATGGCGCCGACCATGAACTGCGGCGGGATCTTCCCGCCGGGTCCGTACTCGCGGTGGCTGTGGGAGAGGGCCACGCCGAGCAGGTAGTACACGAAGCCCTCGCTGATCGCGACCTCGGCCGTCTCCTTGAGCCAACGCGCGAGGCTGTGCTTGCGGCGCTCGATGCGCTCGCGGTCGGGCGAGCCGTCGGGGCGCAAGAAGAACTGCGCCGTGGCCGGGAACTTGAGGAAGTGGTCATAGAGCGCGGTGGTCAGCTCGGCCTCGTGCGCGAGCACGAGGGGCGCGGTGCGCCGGATGACGGCGACGTCGGCCTCGTCGAGCCCGACGAAAGCCATCTGCTCGGTGACGAAGCGCTCCATGTGGGCACCAGGATGGACGCGCTCCACATCGCTCATGGCTCCCGAGCATAGCGCGGGCAGCGCCATCAGTCGAGGATGGCCATGGCGCGGACGGGAGAGCCGTGTCTGGTACCTCGGGATCAACAACCAGAAGAAACCCTTCGACGACAAGCGCGTCCGTCAGGCGCTCAACTACGCGGTGAACAAGGACGCCATCGTCAAGGACGTGCTCAAGGGCACGGGCTCGCCATCCAGCGGCCCCGTGCTACCCGGAACCTGGGGCGCGGAGCCGGCTCTCAAGGCGTATCCCTACGATCCGCCGCGCGCCAAGAAGCTCCTCGCCGAGGCCGGGTACCCGAACGGCTTCTCCACCACGCTGTGGGTGCCGGAGTCGGGATCGGGCATGCAGTCCCCGGTGGCGATGACCACCGTGATGCAGTCGAACCTCAAGGCCATCGGCGTCACCATGACGCTGCAGACCATGGAGTGGGGCGCCTTCCTCGCCAAGCTCCGGTCGAGGGAACAGGAGCTGTTCGCGCTGTCGTGGATGGCGGGCTCGGAGGATCCCGACATGGTGATGTACCCGCTGCTCCACAGCACCCAGTGGACGCCCAACGGCCCCAACCGCGCCCTCTACCGGAACGAGCGTTTCGACGAGATCCTCGCCCAGGCGCGCCAGAGCACCGACCAGGCCAAGCGCGCCGCGCTCTACCGGGAGGCCCAGCGGATCCTCGTCGACGACGCGCCGTGGGTCTTCGTGGACCACGAGATCCAGATCGCCGCGACCGGCAAGCGCGTGCAGGGCTTCAAGCTCCACCCGAGCTTTGACCTGCGCGTGGAGACGATCTCGCTCAAGTAGCGGGGCCCGCGCTCCCCGTGGGCCGCTATCTCCTGCGCCGGCTCTTGCACCTGGGGCCCGTTCTCCTCGGCGTGTCGCTCATCGTCTTCTTCGTGCTGCATCTCACGCCCGGCGATCCCGCCGAGGTGATGCTCGGCTCTCAGGCCACCCGG
>Ga0070707_100001875_pt1 | contig 20208 bp, 15 predicted proteins | sample KBSK5502metaG_FD_65468 | JGI IMG/M metagenome (GOLD analysis project Ga0070707, IMG submission 65468) | Corn, switchgrass and miscanthus rhizosphere microbial communities from Kellogg Biological Station, Michigan, USA - KBS K5-50-2 metaG | ecosystem: Host-associated > Plants > Roots >...
GCGATGAGCAAGGCCACGTCCGAGAGCGAGCACCTCAAGGAAATGCTGGTCGGCAACATCCTGGCCGTGTCGTGGGAGGAGGTCTTCCACACCGCGTGGCTGTACGGCATCATCGGCGTGTTCCACTACGTCTTCCGCAAGAAGTTCCTGGCCATCTCCATGGACCACGCCGCGGCGGAGGCGTCGGGCCTGTCGGTGCGGTTCTGGGACTTCCTCTTCTACGCGTCCTTCGGGTTCGTGGTGACCTCGTCGGTGTCGATCGCGGGCGTGCTCCTCGTCTTCTGCTACCTGATCGTCCCCTCGGTGGCGGCGATGCTCTACGCCGACCGCATCGGGCCGCGGCTGGCGATCGGCTGGAGCATGGGCACGATCGTGTCCGCCCTTGGCATCTACCTGTCCGTCAAGCTGGACCTGCCGACGGGGGCCACCATGGTCTGCACGTTCGGCCTCGTCCTCATCGTCATGGCCTCGCTGCGCCCGTTGCTGTTCCGCCGGGCCCGGGTGGAAGCAGCCGTGCCCACGCCGGTCGCCGTGGGCGAGCGCCGGTAAGGCCTAGCCCAACCGCGTCACCGCGAACACGAAAACGGCGCCGAGGCAGGTCAGCGCGATCGTGAGGGCCGAAGACCGGTGCGAGTGGGCCTCGGGCAGGATGTCGGCCGCCCCGATGTAGAGCAGGAACCCCGCGAAGAAGCCGAGGTACAGCGGCAGGAGCGGCGGCGGGAGGTGCACGGCCAGCGTGGACGCGGCGCCCGCGAGCGGGGCCAGTGCGTCGAGGGCGAGCATGGCCAGGGCGCGCCGCTGCGTGTTCTGGTGGGCGAGCATCAGGCCCACCGTGTTGAGGCCGTCCGCGAAGTCGTGGGCGATCACCGCGGTCGCCACCAACAGGCCGACCCGGGCCGAGACCTGGAAGCCGAGGCCGATGCCCACCCCGTCCACGAAGCTGTGGCCGACGAGGGCGAGGGCGGAGAGAAGGCCGACGTCGGGATGGTGGTGGTCGGCGTAGCTCGTCTCCTGGCCGCGATGGATGAGCAGCAGCTTCTCCACGGCGTGGAAGAGCAAAAAGCCCCCCACGAGCGCGACCATCGGACGCGACGGCTCCACGCCGTACTCCGCCGTGAGCCGGAAGATCTCCGGCAGCAGATCGAATCCCACCACCCCCACCACCACTCCCGCCGTGAAGCCGAGGATCAGGTGGAGGTACTGGCGGTAGCGGATCGCGAAGAGACCTCCGGCCGCGGTGGACGCGAACGCGGCGGTGGCCAGGAGCAGGGGGTGCACTACGAGCCCTCGAGCAGTCGCGCGACGTGATCCGCGATCGCGGGGGACGAGGTGAGGCCGGGGGAGTCGATGCCGATCAGGTTCACGAGCCCGGGATGGCCCCGCGCGGACTCGTCGGCGATCACGAAGTCGCGGAAGCCTTCTCCCGGCCCTTGCAGCTTGGCCCGGATGCCGCTGATGTCGGGGGTGAGGTCGTCGTCCTGGATGGCGGGGACGAGCTGCCGCACCGCCGCCCCGAACGCGGGGCGCTTGGCATCATCCACCGCATAGTCCTGCCGGCGGTCGGGCAGGTACTCGACGTCGGGGCCGAATCGGAGCCGGCCTTCGAGCCCGATCACGGCATGCACGCCCAGGCTGACGTGCCCGGGCACCGGATAGACCAGGCGCGAGACCAGGCGCGAACGGGCGGCAGAGACCGCGAAATAGCTTCCTTTGCAGTAGTGCTGCCGGTAGCCCGCCTTCTCCACGTCCACCCCGGCAAGGGTCGCCACCGTGTCCGCGTCGAGGCCGGCCGCATTCACCACCCGCTCGGCGGTGACGCTATCGGCCTCCCCGCCCGAGCGCAGGGTGAGCTGCCACTCGCCATTGTTGCGTGCGATTTCCACCAGCTCGGCCCGCGGCTGGATCACCACCCCCGCCTGGCGGGCGGCGTGAGCGAAATGGTCCATGAGCCCATGGGCGCTGACGATGCCGGTGTTGGGGGAGAAGAGCGCGCCCGCCGAGGGCACGTTGGGCTCCAGGGCGCGGACCTCGGCCGCCGTGAGCATGCGCAGCTCGACGCCGTTGGCCGAGCCGCGGGCCTGGAGCTGCTCGAGCGGGGGCAGCTCCTCGGGGGTGCGGGCGGTGATGATCTTGGTCACGCGCGCGTGGGGCACGCCCTTGCGGGCGCAGATCTCGTAGAGCTGCCGGTTGCCCTCCACGCACAGGCGGGCCTTCAGCGAGCCGGTGGGATAGTACATACCCGCGTGGATCACCTCGCTGTTGCGGCTCGAGGTCTCCATGCCCGGGCGGGCGTGACGCTCGACGACCACCACCGAGTGGCGCGGAGCGAGGCGGGCGGCGATGGCGAGGCCGACGACTCCGGCCCCGACGATCGCCACCTCGGTGTCCGCCACGGCGTTCCATCGTATCCTGATCTCTCGACCCCGGAAGGAGAACCCCCGCTCATGGTCCTGCGTCTGCCCGCGCTCTTGACCCTCGCCGTCCTCGCATCCGCGACCGCTTCCGCCCAGGAGCCGTACAAGCGGCCGCCGGCGCCCATCCCCCGCATCCTCGACGCGGATCCGGCGCCGATCGTGCAGCTCAGTCCCGACCGCGCCTGGCTGCTCCTCATGGACCGGCCGGCGCTGCCGCACATCGAGGAGGTGGCCGCCCCCGAGCTGCGCCTGGCCGGCGACCGCATCGACCCGCGCAACGACAACCGGTCGCGGGAGGCGAGCTTCAAGGGCCTTCGGCTGCGCAGCGTCGCCGGCGCCGTCGAGCTACGGATCGAGACGCCGGAGAAGGCCCGCATCGGCGCCGCGTGGTGGTCGCCCGATGCCCGCCAGATCGCCTTCACGGTGGTGGGCGACGACGCGGTCAACCTGTGGCTCGCGGAGGTGAAGACCGGGGCGGCGCATCAGCTCACGGACGCGCGGCTGAACGGCGCGTCGGGGCCTCCCTGCTCGTGGGCGTCGCCGCTGGCGGGCCTCGTCTGCAAGCTCGTCCCCGCCGGACGCGGCCCGGCGCCCACGGCGCCGGAGACGCCCCGCGGACCGCTCGTCCAGGAGTCCACGGGCAAGCCCGCTCCCAACCGCACCTACGAGGACCTCCTGCAGAGCCCCGCCGACGAGGCGCTCTTCGAGCACCACTTCACGAGCCAGCTCGCCCTCGTGGGGCCCGACGGTACGGTGCGGCCGATCGGCGTCCCCGGCCTCCACGTGACGGCCCGCCCTTCACCCGACGGGGTCTTCCTCCTCGTGGAGACGCTGCACCGGCCCTTCTCGTACGTCGTGCCGCGCGAGCGCTTCCCGCGAGCGATCTCCGTGTGGAACGTCGACGGCCTGTTCGTGCGGCAGCTCGCCGACGTGCCGCTCCAGGAGAACGTCTCCGTGGCCTTCGACGCCGTGCCCGTCGGCCCCCGGGACGTGTCCTGGCGGGACGATACGCCGGCCACGTTGGTCTGGGCGGAGGCCCTCGACGGCGGCGACCCCGCCCGGGCGGCGCCGAAGCGCGATCGGATCGCCGTTCTCGAAGCTCCGTTTGCCGGGGAGCCGGCGGGCCTGCTCGACGTGGAGTACCGGGTCTCCGACGCCGTGTGGGGCCGCGGCGACCTGGCCCTCGTGGAGGAGAGCTGGTGGAAGACGCGGCGGAAGCGCACGTGGGTCGTCGCCCCCGCCGGCCGCCTCGCGCCCCGGGTGCTCCTCGACCGCTCCTCGGAAGACCGCTACGCCGACCCCGGCGACTTCCTCACCGCGCCGAACCCCCGCGGCCGCCCGGTGCTGCTGACGAGCAGGGACGGCAAGTCCGCGTACCTCGCGGGCCGCGGCGCGTCTCCCGAGGGCGACCGGCCGTTCCTGGACCGCATCGACCTCACGTCGGCCCGCACCTATCGGCTCTGGCGCGCGGAGGCGCCCGCCTACGAGGAGATCGTCGCCCTGCTCGACGGCGAGGGGCGGCGCGCGATCACGCGCAGGGAATCCGTCGACGAGCCGCCCAACTACTTCGTGCGCGAGATCAAGGAGAACCTGCTCGCGCGCCTCACCGATTTCCCGGATCCCGTCCCCGAGCTGGCCGGGGTGAAGCCGGAGCTCATCCGATACGCGCGCGCGGACGGCGTCGAGCTGTCGGCCACGATGTACCTCCCCCCGGGCTACGACCGCTCGAAGGGCCCGCTGCCCTTCCTCTTCTGGGCGTACCCGCGGGAGTTCAAGAGCGCCGCGGCGGCGGCGCAGGTCGTGGGCTCGCCCTACCGGTTCGCGCGCCCCGGCGGGGCGTCGCACCTCTTCGTGCTCACCCAGGGTTACGGTGTCCTCGACGGGCCCACCATGCCGATCGTGGGGGAGGGCGACAAGGAGCCCAACGACACCTACGTGGAGCAGCTCGTGGCCAGCGCGCAGGCGGCGGTGGAGAAGGTGGCCGCGATGGGGGTGGCCGACCGCAACCGTATCGCCATCGGCGGCCACTCGTACGGCGCCTTCATGGCCGCCAACCTCCTCGCCCACTCGGACCTGTTCCGGGCGGGCATCGCGCGCAGCGGCGCCTACAACCGGACGCTCACCCCGTTCGGCTTCCAGGCGGAGGAGCGGCCGTTCTGGAAGGCCCGCGACACCTACGTCCGCATGTCCCCCTTCACGTACGCGGACAAGATCGACGAGCCCATCCTTCTCATCCACGGGATGGCGGACGACAACTCCGGCACCTTCCCCATCCAATCGGAGCGCTTCTTCGCCGCCCTCAAGGGCAACGGCGCGACCGCGCGCCTCGTGATGCTCCCGGCCGAGGCTCACGCCTATCGGGCGCGGGAGTCGGTGGGGCACACGCTGTGGGAGATGGTGCGGTGGCTGGACACGTACGTGAAGAACGCTCCCCCGCGCGCGGGGAAGAAATAGGCGGCGGGACGCTCCCGCCCCGCCGCCTTCGTGCCCGTTTCAGGGCTTGGGCGCCTCCTTGGCCTTCTCGGCTTCCTTGGCCTTGGGCGCTTCCTTCTTGGCGGCGAGCGCCTTGGTGGCCGCGGCCGGCTTGGGATTCCAGAAATCGGGATCGGCGGCGGCGATGAGCGCGGTGGGGCGGCTGAGGGAAGGATCCATGGCGTAGACGGTGTTGTAGCCCTCGGCCACGATCTCCGAGATGAGCGTCCGCCGCTGCTTGACGGCCTCGGGCCCGCCGAGCGCCTCGTCGAGCGCCTTCTGCGACTGCTCCACCCTTTGCCGGGCGTCGTCGATGTCGGACAGCGAGCGCATCGACGTGAAGGACAGGAAGGTGCCGTTGGCGGCGCCGGTCGCCACCTGGTAGACGGCGGTGTGGGCGTCGACGCCCGCCTTCTCGCGCGCGACGTTGAGCGCCTTGATGTAGTCGACGTAGTCCGGCGCCCGTCCCGGCTTGATCCGCGTGGTGCTGACGCTCATGAAGCGGGCGCGGCCCGTCTGCTCGGCGCTGCGCGGGTGGTAGCTGAGGTCCTCGCGCAGCGTGTAGTAGGCGGTTCTCTGGCTGGCATGCTGGTCGGCCTGCTCGCGGTCGAGGCGGTCCAGATCGGCCTTGAGCGCGGCATTGGCCGCGATCGCCTCGTCGAACTGCTTGCGATTGGCCTCCACGTCGGCGAAGGAGCCGAAGGCCTGCAGGTAGACCACGGCGTTCTCGTCGCCCGAAACCGGGGTCAGCGCGATCCGGTAGATGGGCGCGTTCGCCTTGACGACGGCGGCGACGAAGCTGGCGGCCGACTTGGCGTGAGGCGCGCCCTTGCCCGGCTTGAGCTCCTCCCGCGAGACGGCGATGACCTTGGGTGGCCCCGCGTCCTGCGCGAGGACGGCCGAGGCCGACAGCACGACACTTCCCAGGATACAGAGACGACGATCCATGGGGGTCCTCCTTTTTTTGGAGATGGGGAACCACGCTACGCCCCGGGGGGGAGGGTGTCAACCGGCGCGCCCGCGGCGTGCCCGCGTGGCTCGCGACTCGCTGACGACGCGCAGGCCGGTGAAGAGCCCCCACACCCAGCTCAGCGCGAAGAGGAGCACGCCGAAGGCCCCCCAAGGCAGGTAGGGGCCGCCGTCGAGCGGCAGGCTGCCGGTGCGGGACCAGGCCACGACGAACCAGACCAGCCAGACGGCGGTGAGGGCGAAGCCGACCAGGGCCAGCGCGGTCTGGGGCCAGCCGGCCCGGCGGCCGGCCAGCAGCGAGCCCAGCCCCGGGAGCACCAGGAGGTTCGTCATCAGGCAGGCCCAGGCCCGCGCCTCGTCCACTACATTTTCCCTCGAGCCCCTCTGCGGGCCCGCCGCATTGTAGACTCGGCCCGGCGGCGGAGGCACCGGGATCTTGGCGACGTACACCGAGAAGACCATCGTGGTGACCGGAGCCTCGTCCGGCATCGGGCGCGCGCTGAGCCTCGCTCTCGCCGCCCAACGCCCGCGCCTGGTCCTCTCCGGCCGCGACGAAGCGCGGCTCGAGCAGGCGGCCGAGGCATGCCGAGCGGTGGGAGCGGAGGCCCTCGCGGTGCGCGCGGACGTGACCGTGCCCGCCCAGTGCCAGCTCCTCGTCTCCCGCGCGGTGGAGCGCTTCGGCGGCGTGGACGTCCTCGTCAACAACGCCGGCGTCGGCATGATCGCGCTCTTCGAGGAGGTGCAGGACCTGTCGGTCTTCGAATCGTTGATGCGGGTGAACTACCTCGGTGCGGTCTACGCGACCTGGTACGCCTTGCCGGAGCTGAAGCGGAGCCGGGGCCAGATCGTCGCCGTGGCCAGCCTGGCCGGCCTCAACGGCGTGCCCTATCGCACCGGGTACGCGGCGAGCAAGCACGCGATGATCGGCTTCTTCGACTCGCTTCGCATCGAGCTGCGAGGCACCGGCGTGTCCGTGACGGTGGTGGCCCCCGACTTCGTCCTCTCCGAGATACAGAAGCGTGCCTTCGGCGCCGATGGCCGGCCCCTCGGCCGGAGCCCGCTGCAGGAGGACAAGATCATGACCGCCGAGCGGTGCGCGGCGGAGATCATCGAGGCCATGGAGAAGCGGCAGCGGTTGATGCTCGGCTCGCTCCGTGGCCGCGTCGGCCGCTGGGTGCGCCTCGTCGCGCCGGGCCTCATCGACCGCATCGCGCTCAAGGCCGTGCGGGAAGGGAAATAGGCGCCCCTTTTCGCGCGTGGCCGTGTTTAGATGAGGAAAACCGTGGAGGTGACGGTTGAGACTGACTCCCCCTTCGACCGCGTCCTGGCTCATCGCGCTGATCGTCGGCGGCCTCGGGATCCTCATCCACGTCGGCGCCGTTCACGTTCGCCTCGGCGTCGAGCCCTTCTGGCTCGTGGGCGCGGCCTTCGTCCTGCTCGTCGTGGCCTCCCTCGTGCGCGGGCTGTAGCCTAGAAATCGAGCCGAAGCCCCAGGCGGAGGGCTCGGGGTGGCTGCTGCACGGTCGGCGTGCGGAAGGCGGGACCGCTGAGCACGTCTTCCTCGACCTCGTGCGCGGTTGCGAGAAGGTTGAAGCCCTCGACGACCGCGCTCAGGCGCACCCGGCCGACGTCGATACCCTGCTCGGCCCGTGCGTCGAGGCTCAGCGTGTAGGCGAAGCGCGAGCGGCCGTTCGGGATCGCCCGCACCGCCTCCGGCCCCTGGGCGAGGTCCGGGGCAACGACCAGGCGAGCGAACGGCTGCCCGTCCTGATACCGGACGACCGTTCCCAGCCGCGGGCCATGCCGCCCGCGGCCGTACCACGCGGCGATCTTGATCGTGTAGGCCCGGTCGAAGAAGAGCCGCCCGCGGGCGAACGTGTCGGCGTTGGGGTCGTCGAGCAGCTCGCCGGGGACGCTGGGATCGTTCTCGTCGGAGCGGAAGCCGCGATCGGCGGCCGAGCCCTCGGAGCGGTGGGCGGTCGCCCCCAGGAGCAGGCGGAGGCCGTCCACCGGGCGCAGGTCGAAGACCAGCTCCACTCCCTGGTAGCGCGACGCGAGGCCAGGCGCGTTCATGACCCGGTACTGGTCGGCGCCGAAGCTCGCGGGATCACGGTCGAAGATCGGGAGCTGCTGGTCGTCGGCCGTGGTCGCGAAATCGCCCCCGGGGTCGAACACGGTGAACGTGCGGTACCGGTCCCGCGGGACCCCGACGTTCACCGACTCGATGAGCCGGCGCCCGCGCCGGTCGATCCCGATGAAGCGAACCACCGCGCGGCGTCCGAGGCGGGCCTCCACGCCCGCGACGAGCTCGTCGGTGCGGGGCGCCGCGAGATCGGGGTCGAGGGCGGAGCGGCTCCCTCCGGGTCCCGCGAAGGCCACCAGGCGCCCGACTTCGCCCGGCGTGAAACGGCCGTCCCCGTCGTCCCGCCATCGCGAGACGGTGGCGGCGGGTGCGGTGGGATCGCCGAACGCGAGCAGGCGGAGGGGGAGCCGGTCGCGCCGGCGCGACCATCCGCCGAAGAGCGCCAGCCGGCCGGCATGGTCCAGCCTCGCCCGCGCCCGCAGACGCGGCGAGACCTCGAGCCACGAGATGCGCGACGGGCCGGCCGAGTCGGCCCGCGTGGACTCCGCCCGCGCCCCCGCCTCGATGACGAGGCGGTCCCCGAATCGGACGCGGTCGGACAGATGCGCGGCCAGCTCGTTGGCCGACCAGCGCGAGGAAGCCGGGCGCCGCGGGAACTCCCACACGCGGGCGGGCATCCCGCCCACGATCTCCCCGACCGTCACGGGGCCGGAGGCGAACAACTCGGCCTTCTCGCGGCTCGCCTCGACGCCCAGGGAGAGCGCATGGAACGAGCGGCGCCATTCCTCGGGCGCCGCCCGGAAGACGAGCGCCGCGGCGGCGCGCTCACGCGACCCCGGGCCATCGAGGAGCATGCCCGGGATCGGCCCGTCCGCGATCGGGTCCACCTCTCCGACCGTGGCGTCGCTCCGTCCGTCAGCAACCGAACGGGCGCGCGCATAGGAGGCGGTGGCCCGCAAGGCCGCGCCCGTTTCGCCCCGCCGCGTCCAGCCCGCCTGCAGATGGGCGAAGGCGTCGCGCCTCTGCGCGGCCTGTCCGAAGAGGACCGCGCCGGGATCGGGATGCCGCGCGTCCTGGACGAGGACCAGCAGCCGGCCCTCCGTGCCGGCGTCCGTCCACACCAGGTGGGCGAGAAGCGAGCGGGCTCGCGCGTCGCGGGCCTCGCGCTCGTCCCGCTCGAAGCGCGAGACGCCGGTCGCGCTTCCGGAGAGGGCGAGGCCGAGACGCTCGCGGACGAGCGGCCCGACCAGGGAAAAGGCGCCGCGCCGCCACGAATCGTACCGGGCGATGGCCGCGGGGCCGGGAGGTGTATCCGCCTCCAGTCCGGACGTCGTCGCCGCTCCCTCGAGCGAACCGCGCCAGACGGTGCGCGGACGCGGCGGCAGCATCACCAGCAGCGGTCCCGATCCCGCCTCCTCCAGGGGAACGAGAGCCGTCATCGCGTCGAGCGCGCCGAGGCTGCCGAGGTCGGGGAGCAGCAAGGGGGCGCCGGACCCGAAGGGGTCGGTCACGTCGGCCGCGCCGAAGCGGAAGGAGGCCTGGGCGAAGGGGGCGCCGTGCGCGCTGAAGCGTGGCGCCTGGCCCACCCGGAGGCCGCCGTTGTCCAGCCGGTCCACGACCGAAGAGGTCTCGGCCGTCTCCAGGAGCGACCACGCGTCGCGGCTCGAGGGCAAGTCGCGCAGCGCGTCGGCGTCGAACGTGGTGCCGTACCGGCCCGGCTCCGGCAGCAGGTCATCGATCCGCGAAGCGCCCTCCCCGCCGGCGAGGACCGCGGTGAGCCAGCCCGTTTCGCCGGGGCCGAGGCGCAGATCACTCGAGGCGGGCGCCAGACCCGCGTGCTCGACGCGCAGGCGGTAGGCGCCCGGGCCGACGTCATAGAAGGCCAGCACGCCGCCGGCGTCGGCCCGCGCCGTGTAGGCGGCGCCCGCTTCGTCGATCGAGACGAGCGTGGCCGACACCTCCGGCAGCGCCCGGTGCGACGGGTCCACGACCCGCACCTGGAGGCTGGCTTCGGCGGCGGCCGTCATCGGCGCCGCGGCCGGCAGGATGAGCAGCAGCGCGAGCCCGAGAGCGCGGCCGGCCACCGCGCTACTGGGAGATCTTCTTGCGGGGGGGGGCGCTGGCCGCAGGAGGCGGCACCTCCCGCAGGCGCGGGATGGGGGACCCCTCGGCCGCGCGCGAGGGAGCCTGCCGTCCCGCTTCCAGCTCGGCCTCGATGTCCTCGCCGGCCGGGAGCAGCGCGTCCTTCTCGATGGCCATCAGCTCCTCGAGGTCGCGCACCCCGCGCTCGGTGTCCTCGGCGGAGGAGACGAGGCCGTCCAGCTGCTCGGTGATCGTCCGCGGGTCGCGCATGGAGTAGCTCTGGTCGCGCAGGAGCTGCAGCACCTCCTCCACCGTCTCCGTCTGCGCCTCCACGAGCTGCCGGTTCTCGAGCGCCTTCTGGTAGCGCTCCAGCCGTTTCTCGAGAACGCTCCGCGTGCGCGCCTTGATCTGCTGGATCCGCTCCGAGCCCGCCGCCATCTCGTGCTCGAGCATCGCGATGCGCTCCTGGATGCGCTCGGGATCGGTCGTGGAGAAGTAGGCGTGGTAGCGCATGAGGCTGTAACGCATCCGGAGGTAGAAGGAGAGGAGGAAATCGAGCTTCCGCACCAGCTCCTCGACCAGCATCTGGGACGACGAGTCGAGGGCCTTGTAGTTCTGCCGGATCTCCGAGGCCAGCCCCTGCAGGGCGCGGTAGCGCTGCTGCTCGGGGTTGGGGAGGTCTTTGAGCATCTCCCAGGCTTCCTTCTGCGTCCGCTGGGCGGCCGCCTGGTCCTCCTCCTGGGAGACGCGCGCCCGCACCAGGCGCTGGAAGCGCTGGTTGCCGGACACGAGCGGCAGGACGATCAGCTCCACGCCCGCCGCGACCACCAGGGGAAAGAGGGTGCCCGAGAGCGCCGCGAAGCCCAGGGCGGTGACGAGGCCGATCAGGTTGTACTGGCTCTTGAAGGCGTGGGCAAGGAAGTTCGGTTCCTCAGTGGGCAACGACGCCTCCGCCGGCGGCGCGCCGGAAGCTCCAGTTCGCCCTTAAGCTACCATACCTACGGCGGCAGTCCCGTCGTCACCCAGACCCGCACCCGCTCGTAGGGTTGCGATGGCCGGTGGGCGTCGAGCGGCACCGACTCTCCCGGTGCTCCGTACCTTCCGAGGGCTGCCGCGACGTGGAGTGTCCAGTTCGCGCAGTACAGTCCCTGGAGGGCACCGTTGACAGCCCCCCGGAGCGGGGGCAGTCGAGCGGGAGGCCGCCCGAACGATGGGGGAGGAAGACCCACCCAGTACACCCGGTGACCGCCCTGGAGCGTGCTCTCCACCCTTGCGACCAGGGGGCCGATCGGATCCTCGGCCTGGAGCTGGCGCGCCAGCAGATCCGTGCGGTGCACGCTCGTGTCCGCCAGAGGCGGGATCGTGGACCAGGGCGCGGCGCCCTTGTAGTAGCGGTTGAAGGACACGGCCAGGAACCAGGGGCTCACGACCACGAAGTCGTCGCGCGGCGCGCCCGCAAGCGCGGCCGTGGCCAGATCCATGTTCGTCTGCCGCAGCCCCAGGTACGCGAAGGCCCTCGGGGACACCGACGCGAGTAACGCCCCCGCCAGGACGAGACGGCTGATGCGGAAGGCCGGCGACCCGCTCTGGAGCATTGCTTCGAGGCAGACGGCCATGAGGGCCACGAGCGAAAGCCAGTACCAGGGCACGGTCGGGAAGCCGAGGTACAGCAGGAAGGCGAACTGCGCGGGGATGGCGATCAGGAGCACCAGCAGACCGTAGATCGCCAACGCCCGCGGCCACCCGGAGGGGGGTCGGCGTGCCGCGACGGCCACGAGCGCGCACGCCAGGGCACCGACCCAGGCGACGGCCAGCACCTGGCCCGGCCCGCCCAGGCCCATCTCGGCGCCCAGGGCGTGCCAGAAGACGGATGCCAGGTGTCCCGGGGTCGCTCCCTCGACGCTGACGAGCCGGTACTCGCGGGCGCGTCCCATCACGGCGAGGTAAGGAAGAAGGGAAAGCGCGGCCACGGCGCCGATGCCGAGGGCCAGGACCGCGCGCCGCCGGTGCCCCCGCCCCAGCGAGACCAGGGCTCCGGCCGCTCCGATCGCAAACACGAGGACGCTGTTCTGGTAGACGCTCTGGACGGCGGCGGTGGCGGCGATCGCCGCGAGCCCGACGGCGGCGAGCCGGGGACGCTGGAGGGCCTCGAAGACCGCGGTGAAGGTCAGCAGGATGGCCAGCTCCCCGAGGCCGTAGCCGCGTATGGAATCGCCCCAGCGGACAACCACCGGGTTGACGGCGAAGAGGGCGAGCGCCAGCAGCGGCGGCGGAAGGCCCTCGCGGCGCCGGCTCAGCCAGAGCGCGGCGACGGCCGCGAGCCCCACGAGGAGCCCGAAGCCGCGCAAGCCGGCGTCCGTTCCCCCGAGTCCCAGCGCGTACCAGAGGCGCAGGAGGGCGAAGGGCAACAGCGGGAACGACTCGCTCTCCAGGCGATCCCACACGCCGGCGAGCGTCGGCTGCGTCGCCACGACGACCGTGTTGATCTCGTCACGCCAGAGCGGCCCGGCACTGAGGAAGAGCCGGACGTGCAAGACCAGCGCCACGACGGTGGCCGCCAGGGCCAGCGCCCCCTCGGTCCGCGCGAGCCACACCGGCGACGGGGCCTGAGGCGCGGAGGGGGCGAGCACGCCCCGTATGTTAGCGTTGCGCGCCATGGACGTACGTCACGCGCTCCGGAAAGAGCTCGGGCTGCTGGGGGCCGTCGTCGTCGGCGCCGCGATCCGGCTCGACCAGATCCGCGAGCAGATCGTGCTGGACGACGAGTGGCACGCCCTCCACGCGATCCTGCGATTCGGCTACGGGCGCATCCTCACCCACTTCGGATGGACCGACGTCTGCATCCCGCTCGCCGTCTTCGACAAGCTGGTCGCGGACACCGTGGGGCTGTCCGAGACGTGGATGCGCCTGCCCGTGCTGCTGGCGGGGATCGGCTCGCTCTTCGTGATCCCGCTCATGCTGCGGACGTGGGTGGGACGCTCGGCAAGCACGTCGTTCGCATGGCTGCTCGCCGTCTCGCCGCTGCACGTGTTCTTCAGCCGGTTCGCCCGGCCGTACGCGATCAGCCTGTTGCTGGTGATGGTGGGTGGGCTGGCGTTCGCGCGCTGGGTGGAGGACGGTCGCCCGAGGTGGAAGGCCCTCAGCGTGGGCGGCTTCGTCCTGGGGCCCTATTTCCATCTGGCCGTGCTGCCGGTCGTCGTGGCCACGATCGGTCTCGGCCTGGTGGACGCCGTCGGGTGGCGCCGCACAAAGGCGCGCCGCCCGGGGGAAATGGTGCGCCTGGCCGCCGCGGTGGCCGTGGGCCTCGCGGTCCTCGTCGGGCTGCCGCTGGCCGTGGACCATGCCGCGCTCGCGTACAAGGCCGGCCGCGCGCGGCTCGGCGCGGCGATGGCGGCGGGCGCGCTGGAGCTGATGGCGGGAACGGCGCGGACGCCGCTGCTGGTGGGGCTCGTCGCCCTGGTCCTGGCCGGCGGGCTCCTGCTCGCCCGCGAGCGGCCACGCCTGTTTCTCGTGCTGGGGACGATGGCGCTCGCGGGGCCCGCCGCGATCGTGATCGTGCGCCCCGTGTCCGTCGACCAGCCCATCGTGGCCGCCCGCTACTGCCTGGTGGCCCTGCCGGTGATGCTGCTGCTCGCCGGGCTGACGTTGGCGCGCGGGGAGGAGTGGCTGCGCGCAAGAGGCGTGCCCTGGCCGTCGGGGGCGCTGACCGCCCTCGGCGTCGTCGGCCTGCTCCTGGGCGGACCGCTCCCGCGCATCCACGCGCGGCCCAACAACTGGACCAATCACGGGTGGTTCCAGTACGCGTACGACCCCGCGCGCCTCGACTGGCGCTGCCCGCAGGAGGTGCCGCGGTTCTACCGGGAGCTGGGCGCGCGTCCGCCCCGCAGCGTGCGGATCGTGGAGGCGCCCTGGTGGCACGCCTGGGAGAACGTGTACTTTCCCTGCTACCAGCGGGTGCACCGGCAGTACATGGCGATCGGCTTCGTGGCCGGGCTGGACCGGGCCGCATCCCCGACCGGCCTGCCGCGCGCGGCGGAGCTGCCCCTGCTGGCCCCCGGCGGTCGCTTCCGGTTCCGCAACTTCATCCACGTCTTCGACGACGCCGGCCTGCGCGGACATGCGATCCGATACGTCGTCTTCCACCGGTCCCTCGAAACGGAGATGGGCGTGGACTCGTCCGACTACCGCGTCGACATCGCACCCTGGATCGATTACTACCGGTCGCGTTACGGGCCGCCCGTCTACGAGGACGGCACCCTTCTCGCTTTCGACGTGACCCGGTCCCGGGCGCCCGAGGGCGCCCGATGAACGCGCGCGCCGCGGCCGCCGGCATCGCCTACCTCGTGATCGCCGTCCTGTGGGCGCTGCCCATGACCGCGCGCCCCACCGAGCGCGTGCCCGACCTCGGTGACCCGCTGCACCTGGCGTGGACGATGGCTTGGGATGCCCACGCGCTCGTGCACCAGCCGCTGCGGCTCTACGACGCCAACGCGTTCCATCCCTACCCGCGTAGCCTCACCTTCGCCGACCACCTGTTGCCGGAGGCGGTGATGGTCGCGCCCATCTTCTGGGCCACCGGCAACGCGCTGCTCGCGTCGAACGCGGCGGTCGTGCTTGCGCTCGCGCTGTCGGCCACCGCGATGTTCCTGCTCGTGCGTCACATCACGGCCTCCCCGGCGGCCTCCTTCGTGGCGGGCCTGGTCTACGCCTTCAACAGCCTCACCCTGCACGAGCTGCCCCGCGTGCACGTGCTCAACGTGCAGTGGTGGCCCCTGGCCCTCCTGTGCCTCGCTCGCTTCCGCGTGGAGGGGCGCCGCCGCGACGCGCTCCTCGCCGCGGGCGCGCTGGCTCTCGAGGGTCTGTCCGGCACGTATTACCTCGTCTACACCGCCATGCTCACGCCGCTCTGGCTCCTCGCGATCGGCCTGGGCCGGCCGCGGCCCGCAGCGTCGGCGATGCGCCGGCTCCTCCTGGCCCTCGCGGTCGCCGCCGTCGTCGGGGCCGCCCTTCTGTGGCCCTATGGGGCGCAATTCCGCGCCATGGGGTTCGAGAAGGGCTGGACGGGCGGCGCGGACCTGCTCGCCTACCTGGAGCCGGCACCACGCAACCTGCTCTGGCCGGCCCTGGACGCGGATCCCGGCCGGGCGGAGCTTCCGCACTTCGTGGGAATGCTCACGCTCGTGCTCGCGACGCTCGGTCTCGCCCGCTTCCTGAGCGGGCATGCCGGGCGCGGAGCCCGCCCGGTCCTGGCGTGCGCGCTGGTGGCCGCCGCGATCGGCCTGGCCTTCTCTCTGGGCCCGATCGTCCACGTGGGCGGCCGCCGCATCGGCCCCGGACCCTACGATCTTCTCTACCGCCTGGCGCCGCCGCTGCGCGGCATGGCGGGGCCGGAGCGGTTCGGGGTCCTGGTGCCGCTGGGATTGGCGGTGCTCGTCGGGATCGCGGTGGCCGCGCTCCTCGCGCGGTTGCCGCGGAGGGCACGCGTGGGCGTGACGGCGGCGCTGTCCATTCTCGTCCCCCTCGAGCACTGGAGCGTGCCCAGGGCGGCGGCCGAGGTGCCGGCCGGCGCCGACGTTCCGCCCGTGTACCGCTGGCTGGCCCGCGACCAGCGCACGCCGATGGTCGAGCTTCCCCTCTATCCGCAGCGCGCGCGCAAGGAGTGGGCGGCCTATCTCTATTTCTCGACCTATCACTGGCGTCCGATCCCGGTGGGCCGAACGTCTTTCTACCCCCCCGCGCATGAGTTCCTCGTGCGCATGCTCGAAGGCTTTCCGGACGATGGCTCGATGGCCGCGATGGACCGTCTGGGCATCGACACCGTGGTGGTCCATCCGCGGGTCTGGGCCGACCCGCAGCGCGCGGCGCGAGTACAGGCCGTGGACGCGCACCCGCGACTGCGCCTCGTGGAGGCCTTCGCCGGCGCGCCCGACCCGCGGTTCGCGGCCCTCGGCCTGGGCGAGGAGCGTGTCTACCGGTTGACCGGGGCCCCGCCCGCGCTGCCCCCGCCCTGCGCGCCCGCCGACCCCATTCCCCGGGAAGGGTGGATGCTGAGCTCGAGCGGCGTCAACAAGGAGGACCGCGTGCGCGACGGCGATCGCCGCACGGCGTGGCATACCGCCCAGCCGCAGCGTCCCGGTGACTACCTGGAGGTGCGGCTTCCCCACGTCGAGACCGTAGCCGCGGTGGGCCTGGGCCTCTACTACCCCTACGACGAGCTGCCGCGGAACCCGGTGGTGGTGGAGGAGGGCGAGGATGGCCGCCGCCGGCGCGTGGACGTCGCCGACGGCCCGGCCGAGCGGCGCGCCGTCCTCGATGCGCTCCTGGAGCGGCCGCGAGAGGCCGAGTGGGCGCTCCGCCTGCCGCCGGGCCCCGCCCGCGCGGTGCGCATCCAGGTGGGCTGGCGCGAGGGCGATCCTTCCTGGCCCGCCTGGTCCGTGCCCGAGCTGCAGCTCTACCGCTCGTGTCGCTGAGCTACCATACCGCCCGTGGATTTCTCGATCCCGGCGGAGAGCGAGGCGAGGCTTCGTGCGATCGAGGAGTTCGTCCGTCGGCGCCTCCTTCCCCGCGAGACGGCGCAGCTCGCCGCCGGCTTCGGCGCCTCCGAGCCGGAGCTGGAGGACCTGCGCGGGCAGGTTCGCGCGCGTGGATGGTGGGCACCCGCGGTCCCGGCGGAACTGGGCGGGCTCGGGCTCTCCCTCCTCGAGTACGCGCTCGTGGGCGAGGTGCTCGGCCGGAGCATCTTCGGTCACTACGTCTTCGGTTCCCAGGCCCCCGACGCCGGCAACATCGAGCTGCTGCATCGCCTGGGCACCGAGGAGCAGAAGGAGCGGTTCCTCATCCCGCTCGTCCGGGGCGAGGTCCGGAGCTGCTTCGCGATGACGGAGCCGGAAAGCCCGGGCTCCAACCCCACCGAGTTGCTCAGCCGCGCGCGCCGGGACGGGCATGAATACGTCCTCGACGGCCACAAGTGGTTCGTCACCGGCGCCGACGGCGCCCGCTTCGCGATCGTGATGGCGGTGACGGATCCGGGAGCGCCGCCGCGGCAGCGGGCGACGATGTTCCTCGTCCCCACCGACACGCCGGGCTTCCAACGGGTGCGCAACGTCCCCGTGATGGGGAGGGCCGGAGAAGGCTGGCTGAGCCACGGCGAGATCCGGCTCGATGCGTGCCGGATCCCCGAGAGCCAGCGGTTGGGAGCGGAGGGTGGCGGCTTCGCGGCGGCCCAGGAGCGCCTGGGGCCGGGACGCGTGCACCACTGCATGCGGTGGATCGGCATCTGCGAGAGGGCCTTCGAGCTGATGTGCGCCCGGGCGTCGTCGCGCACGATAGAAGGGAAGTCGCGCCTCGCCGACCAGCCCCTCTTCCAGGCGACGCTGGCGGAATGCCGCGCCCGCATCGACGCCGCGCGGATGCTCGTTCTGAGGTCGGCGTGGACGATCGACCGGGCGGGCTTCGCCGCGGCGGCCGAGGAGATCTCCCTCGCCAAGTTCTTCGTGGCGGAGGTGATGGCGGACGTGGTCGACGCCGCCCTCCAGGCCCACGGCGCCCTGGGGATGAGCGACGACACGCCGCTGGCGTTCTACTACGCCCACGAGCGCGCGGCGCGGATCTACGACGGCCCCGACGAAGTGCACAAGCTGTCCGCGGGCCGCCGGATCCTGAAACGGCATGGCGGTTGACGCCGATGCCCCCGGCCCGCCCCGTCCGGGGGAGGAGCTGAACCGGGACCGGCTGGCCGAGTACCTGCGTGGCACGCTCGGTCTCGGGAGGCCGTTGGAGGTGCGGCAGTTTCCGGGCGGCCACTCGAACTTGACCTATCTCGTCAGCGCGGGCGGGCGGGAGCTGGTGCTGCGCCGCCCGCCCTTCGGCTCGACCGTGAAGACCGCCCACGACATGGGCCGAGAGTTCCGGGTGCTGTCCGCGCTCGGGACCGTCTTCCCGAAGGTGCCACCCGTCGTGGCCTTCTGCGAGGACGCGTCCGTCCTGGGCGCACCGTTCTATCTGATGGAGCGCGTGCGCGGAGTGATCCTGCGGAGCCGGGTGCCGGAGGGCCTGGCCCTGCCCCCGCCGACCGTCGCGCGGCTCTGCGCGGCCCTCGTCGAGACGCTGGTGGAGCTGCACGGGCTCCCCTACGCGGCGGTCGGCCTGGCCGACTTCGGGCGGGCCGAGGGATACGCGCAGCGTCAGGTCACGGGCTGGACGAAGCGCTACCAGGATGCGCACACCGACGACGTGCGCGACATGGCCGACGTGGCGCGCTGGCTCGCGGGCCACGTTCCGCCCTCCGCGGGGGCGAGCCTTCTCCACAACGACTACAAGCACGACAACCTGGTGCTCGATCCCCACGATCCGGCCCGCATCGTCGCCGTCCTCGACTGGGAGATGTCGACCGTCGGCGACCCGCTCATGGACCTCGGGACGACGCTCGCCTACTGGGTGGAGGAAGGCGACGGCGAGGATCTCAAGGCCATCGCGTTCGGGCCGACGCGGCTTCCCGGAAGCGACACGCGGCGGCAGCTCGTGGACCGCTACGCGGAGCGGAGCGGTCTCGCCCTGCACGACATGGACTTCTACTATTGCTTCGGGCTCTTCAAGATCGCCGTCGTCGTGCAGCAGATCTACTACCGTTTTCGTCGGGGCCTCACGCGCGATCCGCGCTTCGCGGGGCTCGGCGGCGCCGTGAACGTGCTGGCCCGGCAGGCCGCCCGTTACCTCGGGCGGCCGGAGCTTTGAAAGAAGACCGGCCGCCGGCCTCGGCCGGAGGTTTCCGCGGCGTGGGCCCGTCGCTGGCCCTGCTGTGCGCCATCAACACGCTGAACTTCTTCGACCGCCAGGTGATGTTGGCGGTGGCGGAGCCCATCCGGCGGGAGTGGGCCCTCAACGACGCCGCCGTGGGCGCCCTCGGCACCGCCTTCACGCTGCTCTACGCGGTGGTGGGCCTCCCCTTCGGACGCCTGGCCGACCGCGCGCGCCGGACGCGCATGCTCGCGGCCGGGGTGCTCGCGTGGAGCCTGCTGACCGCGCTGCAGGGCCTGGCCCGGAGCTTCGCGCAGCTCTTCGTGCTGCGCCTGCTCGTCGGGGTGGGCGAGGCGACGTGCGCTCCCGCCGCGACTTCCCTCATCGGCGACCTGGTGCCGCCCGAGAAGCGCTCGCGGGCGCTCGCGGTCTTCATGCTCGGCCTGCCTCTCGGCCTGGGCCTGAGCTACGCCGCCAGCGGGTGGGTGGCCCAGGCCTGGGGCTGGCGGGCGGCGTTCTTCGTCGCGGGGCCCCCGGGCGTCCTGTGCGCGGCGCTGGCGCTGGTCTTGCGCGATCCCGGCCGCGACGCGGTGACGGACGCGCGCCGCGTCGCCCCGATCTCCCCCTACCGACGGCTCCTGGCCATCCCGACGCTGTGGTGGATCATCGCCTCCGGCGCCGTGCACAACTTCAACATGTACGCGCTCGGCACGTTCCTCTCTCCTTATCTCATTCGCCTCCACGGGCTGGACGTGCGGGAGGCCGGGCTCGCCTCCATGCTCGCCTACGGGCTGTCGGGCATTCCGGGGATGCTCCTCGGCGGCATCGCCGGTGACGCGCTCCGGCGCCGGGGCCCCGCCCCCCGCCTGCTCCTCGGCGCCGGCCTGTTCCTCATCGCGGCGCCTCTGGTGTTCTTCGCCCTGCGGCAGCCGGCGGGCCACGCCCTCGCCTTCACGCTCCTGCTCGGCCTGGCCTGCGCGGCGATGGCGGCCTACTACTCGATCGTGTACGCCGCGGTCCAGGACGTCGTGCCCGCCTCGCTCAGGGGCACCGCCATGGCCGTGTACTTCCTCGCCATGTACGTCCTCGGCGCCTCGTTCGGTCCCGTAGCCACGGGAATGCTGAGCGATTGGCTGACGGTGCGCGCGGCCCGGGTTGCGGGCGCCGTCGCCGGCGGGACCGCGTCCCTGGAGCCTTTCCGCGCCGCCGGCCTGCACGCCGCCTTGCTCGTGGTGCCCGCCCTCGCCCTCGTCATGGTCGCGATCCTGGGGGCCGCCGCCCGCACGGTGGACCGCGACACGAGGCGTGCCGAAGAGGTCTAGTGCCGTTCCAACTAGGTCTGCCTCGGCAGCCCCGAGGGTGCCAAGGGCAGAGAACGGAGGCGCGTGCCGGTCGCATCGAAGATCGCGTTGCCGATGGCGGGGGCGACGCAGACGAGCGGCGTCTCTCCCG
>Ga0070707_100001879_pt1 | contig 20170 bp, 14 predicted proteins | sample KBSK5502metaG_FD_65468 | JGI IMG/M metagenome (GOLD analysis project Ga0070707, IMG submission 65468) | Corn, switchgrass and miscanthus rhizosphere microbial communities from Kellogg Biological Station, Michigan, USA - KBS K5-50-2 metaG | ecosystem: Host-associated > Plants > Roots >...
CCCTGCAAAATAACGGCGTAGGGGCCGATTTATCGCGCCCACAGCCGATTTATCGGCCTTTGCCGGATGTTCCGAGCACCTCCACATACATTCAACTCACCGGCATGACCGGTGAACAACTCCTTGAATTGAGCAGGGCTGGTCTCCTCGCCTTAAACCTCGACGAGATGCGCGCCATTCAACAACACTACCGCGAACAGGGCCGCGAACCGACCGATGTCGAACTCGAGACATTGGCGCAAACCTGGTCAGAGCACTGTTCACACAAGACATTTAAAGCCACCATTCACTATAGAGAGCTGGATAGCGACGGCAGCCTGCTTGAAGAGCAGACCATTGACAGCCTGCTCAAGCAGTACATCATGCGGGCAACGCAGCAAATCGCATGTCCCTGGATCGTATCAGCTTTCGGCGATAACGCTGGCATGATACGCTTTACACAATCGCAGGATATCGCCTTTAAAGTCGAGACGCATAATCATCCCTCTGCTATTGAACCATTCGGAGGAGCAAATACAGGTGTGGGCGGTGTAATCCGTGATGTGCTGGGCGTTTCGGCGCAGCCTATCGCCTGCACCGATATTCTCTGCTTTGGACCTCCTGCTACACCCGGCGGAGCATTACCCCCTGGCGTGCTTGCGCCGCGCCGCATTGCCGGTGGAGTCGTGAATGGCGTGCGCGACTACGGCAATAAGATGGGGATACCCACCGTCAACGGCGCTGTGCTCTACCACGAAGGGTATATTCATAATCCGCTAGTCTTCTGTGGCTGCCTGGGCATCTTACCGCATGGCAGCCATCCTCGCCATATAAAGCCAGGTGACCGCATCGTTGTGCTTGGCGGTCGTACCGGCCGCGATGGCATCCACGGCGCAACCTTCTCCTCCGGCGAGATGAGCAGCGAGATCAACACAAGGGCCGGAAGCGCTGTGCAAATTGGCGCGCCTATCACTGAAAAAAAGGTGACCGACGTGATTATCCAGGCGCGTGACCGCCAGCTCTACTCGGCCATCACCGACTGCGGCGCTGGCGGTTTCTCCTCGGCGATTGGCGAGATGGCGGCGGAGACCGGCGCTCGCGTCGAACTTGAATGTGCCCCACTCAAATATCAAGGACTAACCCCCTGGGAAATCTGGCTCTCTGAAGCGCAGGAGCGTATGGTGCTGGCCGTTTCACCTGCACACCTTGACACGCTGCTGGATATCTGCGCCATCGAGGAGGTCGAAGCCAGCGTCATCGGCACATTCACCAGTGATCATCGCCTGGTCATCAGCTATCATGGACAAATCGTCGCCGATATGGACATGGCATTCTTGCACCATGGAAGACCCGGTAGAACATTAGAAGCGGTCTGGGTAGGGGCGCAATTCACTGCGCCCTCGTTGAATACCGATCCCAACCGCGGTACAATGAACTATACCCAGACTCTTCTCACCCTCCTCGGCCATCCTACTATAGCCTCCAAAGAATCGATCGTACGTCGTTACGACCACGAAGTGCAGGGAGCTACCATCCTTAAGCCACTGGTGGGTAGATCGGGTAATGGGCCGGGTGATGCCGCCGTCCTCCAGCCCATCCTTGAAGAGCAAACCGGCGCGGGCATCGTCTTATCCAACGGCATCAACCCGCTTTACGGCAAGATCGACCCCTATCACATGGCAATCAATGCCGTTGACGAGGCGCTGCGAAACCTGGCAGCCGTTGGCGGCGACATCGAGCGCACCGCCATTCTCGATAATTTCTGCTGGGGCAATCCCACCGATCCAACACAGTTGGGCATGCTTGTACGAGCCGTCAAAGGATGCCACGATGCCGCCACCGGCTTTGGCACGCCTTTCATCTCCGGTAAAGATAGCCTCAACAATGAATATCGCTCCAATGGAGAACGCCTGCCCGTTATTCCGACCTTGCTCATTTCTGCCGCCGGTGTAATCGATGATGCCTCGCAGACAGTCGATATGTCGCTAAAACACCCGGGTAATCTGCTCTATCAAATTGGCATTACCCGCAATGAACTGGCAGGCTCGCACTACCTGGAAATAGCTCAAAACCTGCCATCCGCAAACGATACCACCACCAATGTAGTGGAGCACCCTCCGGAGGAGGATCAGTGCCCCCTTGCGGGTGCCAGGTCGTCTACGAACATGCCCTATGTAGATATCCAATCTACGGACGTGCCACGTGTAGATATCCAGGCCGCGCGCACCACCATGAAAGCCCTGGGTTCAGCCATACGTAAGGGCCTGGTACATGCCTGCCATGATCTCTCTGAAGGTGGTTTGGCAGTAGCTGCCGCCGAAATGTCGCTTGCTGGACTGCTCGGAATGACAATTGACATAGGATTGATACCCCTGGAAGATGCCGCTCCGGGAGGATTGGGCTATGGAGCCGTGCCAGAAGATGCGTACTCCTACGATGAACTCAACACCATGCTACTTTTCAGCGAATCGGCTTCGCGCTTCCTCGTAGAGATCGCGCCCGGTAATCAAGACGCATTTGAGTCTTTCATGCGCGCTAATGGCGTGCAACATTTTTACCGGATCGGCTCAGTCACCGAAACGGAACGCTTCGTAGTGCGAAACCGCCGCCAGGTGCTCATTGATACCCCCGTGAGCGAACTGCAAGAGGCATGGAGAGGAAAGGTGAGCAAGTATGCATAACCCGCGCGCCCTTGTGCTGCGTGCCCCTGGCATCAACTGCGATCGTGAAACTGCTCACGCATGCCGCCTTGCCGGTTTTGAGACCGACCTGCTGCACATAAACCAGCTGCTCAAGGCGCCAGAACGCCTGCTCGACTATCATTTTCTGGTTATTCCGGGTGGATTTTCTTATGGTGACGACCTCGGCGCTGGAACGCTGCTGGCAAAGAATCTGGCGATCCACCTGGGAAGGCAATTAGAGCAGTTTATTGACGAGGGCCGCCTCGTGCTGGGTATTTGCAATGGCTTTCAGGCGCTTGTGCGTGCCGGGCTTTTACCGGGTATGAGAAGCTGGTCGCTTGATGCCTCTCAAACTCCGGCCTCAAGCCTCACTAATAACGCCTCCGCACAGTTCGAATGCCGTTGGGTCACCTTGTCCGCGCAGCCGGGCCCGTGTATCTTCACACGAGGCATCGATCATCATATAGAACTGCCTGTTGCACATGGTGAAGGGCAGCTCGTATTAGCCGAGCCTGCGCTGCTGTCCGCATTACAAGATCATGGGCAGGTAGCGCTAGTGTATACTATCAATGCGGGGCAGATATCACCCTCATCTGCCACGCCCCAATTTTCAATTTTCGCCCAGGACTCTTCCCAGCCCGTACCCTATCCCGATAATCCTAACGGCTCCGTTGGCGATGTCGCGGGTATATGCAACGCGCAGGGTAACGTATTTGGCCTGATGCCTCATCCCGAACGCTACGTCCATGCGCTTCAACATCCACAACGCCAGGACGTACAAGGAGAAGGACAGGGCGACGGGCTGCTACTCTTCAAGAACGCCTTTGAGTATGCGAGGAACATGGCCGCAATAAAACGACCCATCACCTACACCTCCAGCGGTGTTGACATCGCCGCCGCCGATGCTGCCAGGGAGCTAATGAAAGAGGCGGTTCGAGCGACTCATGGGCCAGAGGTTCTGGCCGGAATGGGGGCCTTCGCGGGCGTCTTTAACCTTGGCAGCTTCCGGCAGATGCGCCAACCCGCGCTGGTAGCCTCGACAGATGGTGTCGGCACAAAGACATTGCTTGCAGCGCAAGCCGGGTGCTTCGCTACCATCGGCTATGATCTTGTCAACCACTCGGTCAATGACCTGCTGACCCAGAGGGCCAGGCCGCTTTTCTTTATGGACTACCTGGCAATGGGGAAACTCGATCCTGTGATAGCTGCCACGATTGTCCAAAGTGTCGCGGCAGCCTGCCAGGAAGCAGGCTGTGCGCTGCTGGGAGGCGAAACAGCAGAAATGCCCGATGTCTATTTGCCCGGAGCCTTTGACCTGGCAGGCACCATCGTCGGCATCATCGAGCGAGACGAAGTCATTGGCAGCGGGCAAGATATAGCCACAGGCGATATTTTGCTAGGGCTGCCTTCAAGTGGCCTGCACACTAATGGCTACTCGCTTGCCCGGCGCGTCCTTGCTCCCTATGCACTCGCTACCATATTTCCTGAACTCGGTGAGCCATTAGTCGATGCATTGTTGCGTCCCCATCGCTGCTACCTGCGAGAGATACAGGCATTGCGTGAGCATTGGGACATCACCATCAAGGGCCTCGCTCATATCACCGGCGGGGGTTTTGAGGGCAATATATCACGTATTTTGCCGGCGGGCTTACAAGCAGTCATTGAGACAGGCGCGTGGAACGTTCCGCCCATCTTCGAACTGCTTGGCCGCCTGGGACAGGTGCCCCGACAAGAGATGTATCGCACGTTGAATATGGGTGTGGGCATGGTGCTGGTCGTTTCACCAGAAGTGGCTGTGCATGCGCGGCGCGTACTCCCCGAATTGCTCACCGTGGGACATATCACAGAGGGCGAAGGGGTTGTATTAGAAGGAGAAGCTTTATGATCGATCATCCAGCACTCGGCCCTCTAGTAGCCGAGGGCAAAACCAAGCTGATATATGCCTATCCGGGCGATGACAACCTGGCCTACATGGTCAGCAAAGATCAAATTACAGCAGGTGACGGCGTCCGCCGCAATGAACTTGTTGGCAAATCGCGTTGGAGCACCATCACGACAGCCAATGTCTTTCGCCTGTTGAACGGAGAACAGATTGCAACACATTTTGTCGAGCAGATCAACGACGTGACCCTCCTTGTACGGCGCTGCTCGATGTTGCCCATCGAGCAGGTAATGAGGCGCATTGCCACCGGTTCCTATCTCAAACGCCATCCCGGAGTGAGCGAGGGCACGCGCTTCGAGCCGGCCCTGGTCGAGACCTTTCTCAAAGACGATGCTCGCCACGACCCACAAATCTGGGAAGGCGATATCATTGAGATGGGCCTGGTAGGCCCACAGGAGATCGCATGGATGGCTGCCCAGGGACGCCGCGTCTTCGAAACGTTGGAAAGAGCCTGGGCCACCATAGATGTAACGCTCGTTGATCTTAAGATCGAATTTGGCCGTGACACTCAAGGAAACCTGCTGGTAGCCGATGTCATCGATAACGATAGCTGGCGCCTCTGGCCCGGTGGTGACAAAAACCGCATGCTGGACAAGCAAGTCTATCGCAACCTGAAAGAAGTGACCTCCCAGGACCTCCAGGACGTTGCCGACCGCTACGCCGTGGTAGCAGATCTTACGGGGAAATTGAAATAAGCCGCGTAGGGGCGGGGGTGGTGCGGATGGGTGGTGGGGATGCTTGCATCGCCCCTCGCTGATGAAACGTTGTAGCTTTGATTGCATAGTCGTATCCTTCATTGGAGCAAACATATGGAGCGCCTGCACGATGCCTGTGGAATAGTCGGGATATATGCCAGGCAAAACGGTGAGAACATCGATGTGCGCCGCTATCTGACCCTTGCGCTGACTGCCCTGCAGCATCGCGGACAGGAAAGCGCCGGCATGGCAGTCTATGATAGCGAGGGCAAGATAGTCAGCCGTGTCAGTATGGGTAAAGTGCGCGAAGTCTTCTCCGATACCGGTACAGGTTTACCCGAAACGCTCTGTGGCATCGGCCATGTGCGTTACTCCACGACCGGCTCAAGTTGCGTTGAGAATGCCGGTCCATTTGTCGTGGGTGCCTGGCGCGGCCAGTATGACGCCATCGCCGTAGCCCATAATGGCAATCTGGTAAACGGACCAGCCCTGCGCGAGCAACTGCCACGAGAGTTCTTGCACTCTACTACCGATAGCGAAGCCATCGCCCTACTCTTGTTGCACGCAGAAGGCCCCACACTACGCGAGCGCATGATTGAGACATTCCCGCTGCTGCGCGGAGCATACAGCCTTGTAATCCTGGCGGAGGGCAAACTCTATGCAATGCGTGATCCCTGGGGCATGCGCCCACTGTGCCTGGGCCGTATCGCTGAAAACTGGATCGTAGCCTCAGAATCGTGCGCCCTGGATCGCGTTGGCGCGACCTTCGTGCGCAAAGTTGAGCCAGGGGAGTTAATCACCATCGATGAACGTGGTATGCGTTCTGAGATACTCGTGCACATGCCGCGCAATGCGCTCTGTGTATTCGAATACATTTACTTCTCAGACGCTACCAGCCAGTTAAACGGCAGGTATGTCTACACCGTGCGCGAGGCATTAGGGCGCGAGCTGGCCAGGGAACACCCCGTAGACGCGGACCTTGTGATACCTGTGCCGGACTCATCCATCCCGGCAGCGCTGGGCTATGCTGAAGCATCCGGTATACCCTATGGACAGGCGATCATCAAAAATCGCTACAGCGACCGCACCTTTATCAAACCCGACCAGCGTTTGCGCCAGTTAGAGATAGACCTGAAATTCAATATCGTCAAGCCGAAGATTGACGGCAAACGTTTAGTGGTGGTTGATGACTCAATCGTGCGAGGCAATACCATGAAGCGCCTGGTAGCAGCCCTGCGGCATCAAGGCGCGCGGGAAATCCACCTGCGTTCCAGTTCACCACCGCTGCGCCATCCCTGCTATTTCGGCATCGATATCCCGCAGGAGGAAGAATTGATCGCCGCCGGTCGTACTGTCGCAGAGGTTGCGGCATATATCGGTGTGGATAGCCTTGGCTATCTTAGCACTACAGGGCTGGGCAGAGCTATAACTTCTACGCAGGGCGGAGACCTGCTCGAAGATGCCGCTGCTGATGCACGCCTGAACAGCGAATTTTGCTATGGCTGTATGCAGAAGCAGGGCTGGCCGTTCGATCCACAGACGACAGGAACTACTCAATTCATTATGCCCTTAAAACGCGGTACACTGACGAGAACGCCATGATACACCAGGAGGTGCAGTAATGCGGGTGCTGGTCATCGGTTCGGGAGCGCGTGAACATGCCCTGGTCTGGAAACTTGCACAGAGCCGGCATGTGACACGTGTATATGCCGCGCCGGGGAATCCCGGCATGCTCACATATGCCGAGTGCGTCCCACTGGGTGACACCCAGTTTGCGCAACTTGCAGATTTTGCCGAACGCAACCAGATTGATCTCACAGTCGTGGGGCCAGAAGTGCCCCTGGTAGCCGGCATCGCAGACATATTCCGTGAACGTGATCTGCATATCTTCGGTCCGGGAGCAGCAGGTGCGGCGTTGGAGGGCAGCAAAGCCTTCGCGAAGCAGCTTATGACCAGAGCGGGCATCCCCACTGCCCGGCACCGCACCTTTACTCAAGCCAGGGAAGCCTTCGCCTACCTGGAAGAGCATGGCACACCGGTCGTCGTCAAAGCTGACGGTAACGCGGCGGGTAAAGGGGCGATTGTAGCCTTAGAAATGGCAACGGCTCGTGATGCTGTTCACCAGATGATGGTCGAGCGTGTCTTTGGTGACGCGGGCGATGTCGTAGTGATCGAGGACTACCTGCAAGGTGACGAAATCGGCTCGACCGTTGTCTGCAAGGGAACGCACTACCTGCCCTTGACACTGACCCAGGACCACAAACGCGCGCTCGATGGAGACCAGGGCCTCAATACAGGCGGCATGGGAGTATTCACCCCCCTGCCTTTCGTTGAAAAATCCACCGAAAAGGAAATATTCAGGAGTATTGTTGCCGCCACACTCCAGGCTCTCAAGGCACGCGACATAGCCTTCTCCGGCGTACTCTACTCGAACATTATGCTCACCGAGCGCGGCCCCATGGTACTGGAGCACAACACTCGCTTTGGCGACCCTGAAACCCAGGCCCTGGTGATGCTCATGCGAGAAGACCTGGTGAATGTATTGGAATTCGCAGACACCCTCCCCGTGAAACTTGATACCCTCTGGCATCCCGGCTATGCTGTAAGCATCACCCTGGCCTCAGGAGGCTACCCTGGTAAATACTGCACCGGCATACCTATTAAGGGTATCGATGACGCCAGCCGCTTAGAGGGGGTACGGGTCTTCCACGCAGGCACAGCCCTGCAAGATGGACAACTGGTCACCGCGGGCGGCCGTGTGCTCAGCGTAGCAGCCCACGGAGCAACGCTTCAAGAAGCAGTAGCGCGCGCCTACGCCGCCGCCGCTCGTATCTCATTCGAAGGAATGCACTACCGGCGAGATATCGCCCACCGCGGCTTGTCAACATCGTAGGGGCGGGAGAGGTGTGGAGCGGTGCGGGGACGCTTGCGTCGCCCTTATGGAGGAGGTAATGTTCTATGTCATCGCAAATAATCATCATCATGGGTAGCAAGTCCGACCTTGCCCACGCGCAAGCCGCAGCCAAAACACTCAAAGCGCTCGAAATCAGCTACCAGATGCGCGTCTGCTCGGCGCACAAGGCAACCCAGCGTCTACTACAGATATTGCAGGAATACGAACAAACCGGCCCATTGGTCTACATCACCATCGCAGGCCGCTCAAACGCCCTTTCCGCGGTCGTTGACGCCAACACACGCTATCCCGTCATCGCCTGCCCGCCATACAGCGACCGTTTCGGCGGCATGGATATCCTCTCATCGCTCAGGCTGCCCTCGGGTATCGCCTCGCCCACCATCCTGGAACCGGAGGGAGCCGCTCTACTCGCGGCAAAAATACTCGCACTCGCAGACCCACAACTGGCGCAGCGCTTGTACGACTACAAGCAGCGCCTCACAGCAGAACTGCTACAGGCAGATCAAGAGGTACAGCAACTGTGAGCCATAACGAGCACGAAATTCAAAAACCTCCTCTACGCCTCGGCGTCCTCATCTCAGGTTCAGGCACCAACCTGCAGGCCCTCATCGACGCCATCGAAAACCAACAACTCCCAGGTGTCGAAATCGCCCTGGTCGTCAGCAACAACCCCGACGCCCACGGCTTGCAACGCGCCCTCAAACACAAGATACCAGCAATATATCTACCCTGGAGGAAAGAAATCGTAGGGTATCGTGAACCGGGGCAGCACACCAGTAGGGCCCGATTTATCGTGGCCAGCGCCGATTTATCGGCCCCTGGTGGCTGTTCCGCTATCGAGATGCCAGAAAGCGAAGCCCGGCTTACTGCCCTCCTGCAACTATTTCAAGCCGACCTGATTGTGCTTGCCGGCTGGATGCGCATCTTCAGCGCTGCCTTCCTCGAGCACTTCCCCCAGCGTATCATTAACATCCATCCCGCGCTCTTGCCGGATGCTGGTATAGGAAGCACCTATACAACCAGTAACGGCACACAAATACCGGTCTTCCGAGGGTTGCATGCAGTCAAACAGGCCCTGGATGCCGGTGTGAAGGTCACCGGGAGCTGCGTCCACTATGTGACACCGGAGGTGGATGCCGGGCCTGGCATCTGTCGTGAGGAGGTGGCGATTGAAGAGGGAGATACTGAGGAAACACTGCATGAGCGGCTGAAGCTGGTTGAGCACAGGTTGATTGTAGAAGCGGTGAGGAAATTACGTTAAGCTCCCCCATCTCCCCCATCATCTCGTTCCGCCCCCTTACTGCTCTGCAGGGCAGATATGTACTTCTGAGAACGCTGCTCCAGGCTCCCTACAATCAAGTTTGGTGCCAGTCCAAAGGCAGCAGCGGCAATGATGTTGTCTAGCCGGCTGAGATCAAAGATGGTTTGTACCGTAGATGCTGTGTTACCCACGTTCAGTACCGTGTTGATTAGAAGTACCCCGCCCACACCTGCCAGACCCGAGAGCAGCGGCGTAGCGACCAGGCGGGCTAGCGAGAGACCATAATCATCTACCGCCGTACTTGTCTGTGACTCCCGGTAAATTCGTCCGAAAAGACCTGCTATAGCCCCAACTATATAGAAAACCGCTGCAGCTATGATTTGCTCTCGATCAGGTGTGGGGTTAGTACTTGTAGAGGTCCCCGCCAGGATAGCAATACAGAGCAGAATGTGCGTCACAAATCCCGTGACGAATATAGTCGACAGCAGGTGGTTGCGAGCGCGTATCAGGCCCTCCCAGAGACGATCGCGAAATTCGTTGAGTATGCGCCTGACTTCACGAGCAGTAAACCTTGCCCTGGCTTCTACCTTGGCGCTTGTAGCCTGATTTACATTACCCCCTTGAGAGGGTTGAGCATCTACATCAACCCCGGCTTTGAGAGCGAGATTCTTGACATAATAAAACAGTTTGTTGATTTCCTCGTAGCCTTCCCCGGGCCGGTATGTTTTGAAGTTGCTCTCCATTGCCGGATAAAGTTCCCCGGCCACCCAGCGTAGTTTCTCGAGCAGTTCATCACGGCTCCTGATCTTAGAGTCCTGGATGGACAGTTTATCATGCAGAGCGCCACGAATCACCATCTCGACCGGTTCCACTTCGATCAGCGCTTCCTCAGCCCGATGGAGCTTACTCCACGCATTGACATATCCGAGGCCCAACACCCATTGCAGCCCGGCGGGATACCTGTGCAGTTGGCTGTTGAGCTCTGCAACTTGATCCCGAGCTTCCTTCAACGCTACCAGTTGGTAATCAGCCCAATGCTTTGGCTTCCCATTCTGGTCGGGTGTGTTTATTTCATGTAGGCGCGCTTCCAGCTGGCTTAAACGGCAGGTCAGCAGGCCGTAACTGCCCGTATTCACTAACCTGGCAGTCGTAAGGACGCTGCAGGGCACTGCAATTACCCACCAGGCAATGTAGGTGTAGAGAATACCATAGGCAACTGCGTACCAGCTTGGAGTGGTTTGAGTGAACCCAGAGAAGTAGAGCGCCAGGGTCACTGCTGAGGCAATAATTGGTACAATCGGCAGGCCCGCCATGAGCGCAGCACCATAGGCTCTCAAGCATATAATGATCCAATCGCGCAAGTTTCTTTTAGGCTTGCTCTCAGCAAAGTCTTCTGGAGTTATCTGCCTGGCCCCTGCGGCCTGCACAACGTCTGTAAACACTCCATTAGTAGAAGTATCCACAATCTTGGCATTTATAGATGTGCTTTCTTCCATATCCGGCTGCCCCCATTTCGCTGCCGCCTTGGGATAGAGGTGACATAGTTCGCAATTCGCGTAAACTCGTCATTTACACAAATTACATTCCACAATACTATTGCACTGCTATCTATAGACGATAGAGCGGGGGATTTTTACCGGACTAAATTAAGCCTCCACTACTCCTCTTGCTCTTCACCAGGCAAAAGCAAGGGCTGTAGCACCTGCTCAATCCTCGATCTTTCTGGCTCGAGCCAGGGCGGGAGTTTCAAGTGCGTTCCCAGTTGCTCAAACGGCTCGTCTATAGCAAAGCCAGGAGGATCGGTAGCGATCTCAAAGAGCGCACCACCAGGCTCATTGAAATAGATCGAGTGGAAGTATTGACGATCCATGACCCTGGTAACATTGATACCGGAGCTTAGCAGCTTCTCGCGCCATACCAGTTGCTGCTCATCACTGGGTGTGCGCCACGCGACATGATGAACGGAACCCACTGCTATCGTGCCACGGGTAAGGGCAGGCAGGTGCAGCACATCAACCAGTGTCGCGAGACCATCATTGTCTATCTTGTAGCGAGAGCGATCGCCCTCCGTCCCTATAAGCTCAAAGCCCAGCATCTCAGTCAGCATGCGGGATGTTCGTTCAAGGTCTGCCTCCATCAAAGTAACACTGCGAAACCCACGGATAGCGTGCTCGGGAGGAATCGGCCCGTCTTGCCACCCACGATATGTAGCAGCTTCTCGATGAGCCACTAACTCGAGTGTTAATCCTTCAGGCGCAAAGACGGTAAGAACCTGATCCTCGAAATGCGTCCTGGGTCCAACGACGAGCACGTTGCGGCTGCTCAAGCGTTCCAACCAGTAATCCAGGGAGTTCTCAGGTATGGAGAATGCGACCGTGCCTACCTCTCCCGTCCCTTTGCGTCCCCTGGGCGCATCTGGCCAGGAGAAAAAAGTCAGGAGGGTTCCAGGTCGTCCCAGCTCATCTCCATAATACAGGTGGTAGGTATCCGGCATATCGAAATTAACCGTTTGTTTGACCAGGCGCAAACCTAAAAGGCCAACATAAAAATCGACGTTTTGCTGCGCGTTATCGCTGATGGCCGTAACATGATGGATACCAGGAATGTTCTTACTCATAAACTTCTCCATTTCCGTAACTTCTGAAAGTAAGTATATCATGATTTCTTGTAAAAACTGATTTTGCAGAAGCGATGTAAACTCTTCACTGACCGTCAACAACGTATGATAAAATATCGGCATTATGTTGAACTTATGGGCCGAATTTGACAACGAACCATCACCAGTGGACTCAGCCGGGCATGCGCAACATCCCATGTCACCGCGCCGCCGTCTTACTGAACAGACCATTTTGTCTTCTCTGCGCGATTGGTTCCTGCACGATTACATCATCCCCTACTCTCGCTCTCTGGCCGCTACGCGCATCTTCCGCCGCTGCTACTGGATTGATGGCCTGGGCGGTAATCCTGATCTACAACCGGTAGTTTCAATCGCCCAATCTCTTGCAAAAGAAAGCAAACCAATTACCCTTCGCACCCTTGCACTTGAAGCCAGGAGTAGCAAACGCAAAGAGCCGGCCACGGGGAACAATATCGCCATACCAAAAGATAGTGGCACTCTGCATACGAGCTGGCCCGAGGCTGCACCCGTGTTACTCCAGGCCATCGACCAATCCGCGGCTATCCTCCTGCTCAACCCTTTTGCCAGTTCAACACCGTTTTCATACGAAGACCTCTCCCCTCTCTATCAGCGGACTGCGCCAACAGAACTCTGCCTGCTTATCTCACACAAACAGGTTGAGACTCGCCTGCTCCCATTCCTGCGTACCTCTGATGGAGCCTCAGCCTTCACAGCGCTGCTGCATACTGATCGCTGGAAAGCGCTGCTCACCAATGACGCGGGCGCAGATCACACAGTTGATGGCCTTATCGATGCATTTCTCGCTTCGATGCAGCGGCATTTTCTTTCAGTGCAGCGTATTGCTCTATCCATGCAGGCAGGCCGTGCCCTGGTCACACCGATCCCCTATACATTGCTATTTGCCACGCGTCGCCAGGACAGCCTGGCATGCATGAATGATGCAGTCTGCCTGCATCGTCGTCGCTTGTACGAACAGAGTCACCGGGGAGTATTGACGGAAGAATGGTTCATGACCCAGCAGCGCGAACAGCATGCGGAGGAAATGCAGCAATTATACCAGCGCATCCTCGGCCAGGGCCGGGCCCAGCGCTCCCGCCGCTGGCCTGAGCTGCGCCAGCAATTGCTCATTGCCAACTTCGGGCAATTTACAGTGCAAGATTACGATGAGGTTATCTGCAAATTATTACAAAACGGAGAGGTGCGCTTCGAGTGGAGGAGACAACCCCTCGCGAGCCCTGGAAGTGAGGAACAGCCCATACCCGGCAATGACGATATATTGTTGTGGAAGTAGGCCGCCGCGCCTTTGGCTCGCGAAAAAAGAGGCACTACTAGGGGGAAACGCCAGGTATGGGGATGCCTGACGTTTTAGTAATGCCTCTTAGAGTTAGGAACGTTCCGCCTGGTAGATTGGTGGCATATTTTGGTGCAAAAATAGACACTTTGAAACAAATTGCAAAACAAAAAGGAACCAACCAGGCTAAAAGCTCTCCATACAAACTCAAAATCACCCCTACCATAACGTTTAACCAACGAGTATAATTACCGAAATACATAGATGAATATCAAAGAAAAGAACCAGGTATTCCACTTGGGGAAGAGAGGAATAAACAATGCCACGAAAACATAACACATCTCGACAATATAGCCATACGCCTGACCCTTTTGATGGTCAGCCGCAGGACTACACGATTTTGAATGATGATACCCGGCTCGAAGAGCCGCTTGAAGTACACCCGATGACACATACGGCAGTCGATACCACCTTTGAACAGGAAGAGCATCGCAAAGCAGGAAAACGCGATGTTGAGATGTACATTCGCACCTATAATACCTTGCTGCGCAGCTCGGGCGAAGTCAGTTTGAAGGCGGTCGTGCAAGCGCACTACAACATCGATTCCAGCCTGCATCCCGAAGCGCGTTCGCCCTATCCCGACATGTCTGCTTTCATTTATAGCGTACTGCGGCTCCCGGCTGCGATCATAAACTGTAACCTTGTGCTGCTTGGCCAGGCGGAAGAAGTGTTTGTGCAGCAGGGTTTTCATGTGGATAATTGGGAGGGCGTCACAGCTTCTGCCCGCAGGCGCAAGTGGTTCTACGATGGTAAAGAGACCCTGGCCGTCTACGTTGCCAGTGTCAGCGATACAGACGATATTGTACCCATCCTGGTCGCCTTTCAGATCGAATGGAACAAAATGTATTACCTGCTCAACGCCGATCCCACCACCATGCAGTTGTTGGAAACGCGCATGGATCCCACCTCGCCGGTCTTTACCGAGATTTCAAAGGTGCTGCGCGAACGCCTGCACATTCGCTCGGATGACTGGCGGCGCCTGGAGGTAATCTGGGGTGATCGCCTTTGGGAAATCCTTCACACCATCGGGCAGCAGAGCAAGAGCTTTGCGCTGCGCTTCCTGGGCGGCTCGCACGTGGGATATGTGCGAGCCACGCGCAAATGGTGGGTTCCCGTTGAGAACCTGCTGAACACGCTTGATTTACAAAACCGCCCCGTCTACTTTGTTTCCAGCAACACACACAGCCTTGTTAATCTGATGTCAGGTTCCCTGCTGAGTCGTGACGCGGAGCTGACGAAGTTTGCCCTCAGTGGCGAAGATCCCTACCTGGCCGACGAGTGTCGCAAGTTGCAGCAAGGTGTAGTTCCTGGCAACTGGCAGAACTTCCTCTACTTTGTGGCTCGTGAATGGGTGCGAACTCCCGCCGGGAAAGAGTTTATGCGCAATCGCCCGCGTGAGGAGCAGGAGCGCGGCATCTGGTATGTGGGAGCGCGGCATGGCCTGGAGATCGATGCCCAGGTGTTTGAACTGGCAAAACTCCACCCCACGGAGATAGATCCACGCTGCCGCATGCCGCACATGGACAAGCTCGTTAAGAGCGAAGCCATCATTCTCAACATAGATTACCCGTTGGGGATGGCAGCGTATCGCATGATGCGCGAGATCATGGAGAACCTGACAAATATGCGCGGCATCTACATTCTTGGTAAAGCGGCAACCCTTAATGGCAGCATTGGTGATGTCATGATCTCCAATGTAGTGTTGGATGAACATACCCAGAATACTTACTGGTTGGATAACTGCTTTACCGCCCAGGATGTGGTGCCGTACCTGATTTATGGTTCGGTGCTGGATAATCAGAAAGCAGTCTCGGCGAAAGGTACCTACCTGCAAAATCGCCAGTACCTGGATGTCTACTACCGCGACAATTATACAGTCGTAGAGATGGAGAGCGGCCCATACCTCAATGCTGTCTACGAAGATCAATACCTGACGCGCTACCCGGAGGGAGACAACATCAACTTTGCCCGCCTGCCGTACGAACTGGGCGTCCTGCACTACGCTTCGGACACCCCGTACACACGAGCGAAAAACCTGGGTGCGGGCAGCCTCTCATACTTCGGCATGGACTCAACCTATGCCTGTGCCGTAGCGATCGTGCGCCGCATTTTTGAAAACGAGATTCGCCTCATCATCCAACAAACAACCCGCCAGCTTGAGGAGATCGAGGAACAGCAGGCCGAGACAAAGGTGTCATAAAGGATTCACAGGAGCCAAAGATCATAAGGAATCGGGGTATCTCCCGATTCCTTATGACAAGATGACAAGCTTTTGTCACAAATTCGTAATACTTTCCGTACACCTTTCAGGCATACTGTTGTGTAACGCGGCATGGTAGAATACTAATAGCTGCGCTGTATTGGACCAATTAGGAACCTGGAGCCTGTGATGGACGACCTTACCGGTAATCAAGACTGGCAGCCACCGCTAGAACCAATGCCTCGCGTTAGCACAACAAAACGTACTGTGCTGCATATCCTCTACCTCCTGTTGTCCTTTCCTCTAGGTCTGTTTTACTTTGTCTTTCTAGTGACAGGTATAACTGTCGGCATCGCTACCCTGATTATCTGGATAGGAGTGCCCATCCTGATGCTGACGATGATAGCGTGGTGGTACCTGGCGGCTTTCGAGCGCGTACTGGCGATACGGTGGCTGCACGTTGATATTCGACCCATGTCACTGCCATCCAGAACGGCGAGGCCCTGGTTGAGGCGCTTTCGCGAGAATCTGAGTAATGCGATGACGTGGAAGAGCCTGACCTACCTGTTAGTCAAATTCCCCCTGGGTATGCTCTCGCTTGTGGTATCCATCTGTATACTAACGCTAACTTTTGGTATCTCTTTGGTGCTTTTCACGTTGGCATTGATCATAGCGCCATTCTTTTATCTCGGGCTTTTACTCACGCGCAGTCCCAATGCACTGGCGGGACTTGGGAAACTGTTACGACTTGGTTTGAAAGGCTTCGGGTTGTGCACAATTTCGCTGCATGTGCTCAATGGCTTTGCCTATGTCTCGGGAGAATTTGCGCGTCTCATGCTTGGTATGAGCGACGCGGCTATACGACTTGTACAAGCAAGAGAACTGGCGGAGCTGGAGCGGAAAAAAGCCGAGAGGGCCGAGCAGAGCCGCCGCGAGCTGATCGTCAATGTCTCTCACGAATTGCGGACACCTATTGCGAGCATTCGTGGACACGTCGAATCGCTGTTGATGGCGGTCGAGGAGGAGGGAACAGATTTGCTCTCCAGCGCAAAACTACAAGACTATCTCTACATTGTGCAGCGAGAAGCAGAGCGCCTGGGCGCACTTGTAGATGACCTGCTCTCTTTGGCACGCACGGAAGCTGGCGAGTTACACTTAGACATCGAGCCGGTTGTTGCTGCCGATGTCGTCGAGGAGATCTATGAGACGATGGCTCCGCTGGCCCAGCGTGAACGCGAAGTTGCCCTTGTGCGCAAAGTAGATGCGCATCTTCCTCTTGTCCTGGCTGATCGGCAGCGACTGGCCCAGGTGTTGCTCAACCTGGTGCGCAACGCGATTACCTACACACCCAATGGCGGAATTGTGTCAATCACAGTAGAAAGACCTGATACCGCCTACCTGGCGCTGGTAGTCGCAGATACGGGTATCGGCATTCCACCAGAGGACCTGGAGCGCGTATTTGAGCGTTTTTTTCGCACCGACGCCTCACGAGCGCGCACAACCGGCGGTTTTGGATTGGGTCTTGCCATTGTACGCGACCTGGTCAATGCAATGGGAGGGTCGGTCACTGTATCAAGCAAAGTGGATGAGGGCAGTTGTTTTCGCGTGTTGCTGCGGGTTGCCACGCCCACTTACCGCGCGCTTGCAAGCACTGTCAAAGATGCTCCATTTGTGTGATGCTAAGGAGTCTTAAGCAATGGCGGCGATTCTTGTTGTCGAGGACGAAGTAGATCTTTGCAATTTAATCCGCTCGAAGCTAGAAGCAGAGGGACATACTATCTTTCAAGCATTTGATGGTCTTACAGCGCTTACGCTGGTCGAGGAGCACCGCCCCCAGCTCGTTATCCTGGACTGGATGTTGCCAGGCATGGATGGTTTAGCGGTCTGCCGCCAGTTGCGCCAGAACTACCTCATGCCCATCATTATGCTCACGGCTCGCACAGAGGAGATTGACCGCGTGCTGGGATTGGAGGTTGGCGCCGACGATTACATCTCAAAGCCGTTCAGCATACGCGAAGTGCTGGCGCGGGTGCGAGCAATACTGCGGCGAGTTGATTTAGATAGCCGTTCGCAACTGGCGACGCCAACAGCAAACAGAACCGATCAACAAGCATCCATCAATGAGCAACCTGCAGGGGCATCCCAACAACTTCCCCAATCGCCTCCCATAGTGCGCGGCCCGCTGAGCATCTTCGAGCTTGAGCGCATTGTCACGCTCGATACAATAGAAATCGACCTGACGCCAAAAGAATACGAACTGCTATTACTTCTCGCATCACACCCTGGGCGGGCCTTTAGTCGCGAGTTTTTGCTGCAACACCTCTGGGGGTACGATTACGACGGCTTTGATCGCACGGTCGATACGCATATCACGCGGCTGCGCAAGAAGCTCGGCTCGCTTGGTGAGAAGATTGTGACCGTGTGGGGCGTGGGATACCGTTTTGTCACCTGATTTGTGACGAATTCATGATCCCGTATTCACATGCTCTCCTGGCTGTAGCGGTCGAAACTGCGTACCATCATTGATGAATATAAGGGTTTGATCCTGAATGTGGACGATCATGTCTAGTTTACCGTCGCCATTTACATCTCGAAATTCCGCGGTAACCGGCGTTAAATCCTGACCATCACCAAAGAGGGTGGGACCGTTGTAGATACGGGAGCGCGTTGCGTCTCCACCCGGTAATTCGATGATTATGACGTGTCGATTGAGGTTGAGAAAGATAAAATGCGACGGGTTAGCAGTGCTGTCTCCATGCCCCACGACGGCATCCATTTGAAATGTGCGGGGCCGGCCGTACGTCACATCGTCCTGGTGGATCTGCCACCACGAACCAAAGGCGCTGACGGCATAGACAAGCAATGACATCAGCAGCATCCCTACAATAATCGCCACTAAGACGTTACGCTTGTTACGAAGCCATGCTGGGCGCCAGGGCCAGGAAGGAGCAACGGCATGTGATACCATCCCATTGCCTGTGTTCGGGGTGGCAGCAGAGCGGCGTCTCTGAATAGACGGACCTTTAGGTATGTCGACGTCGTCGAGCGTGTCACGCTGTGGCGGGCGAGTATAGCGTATTGCACTCCGGGGAGGACGGATTACATAGTCCTCAGCATCTTCTTCAATGTCATAGTCACTGTTTTGTGACAACTTCTTTACGTTGGTGGCCCCCATTGCAAATGCCTCCTTCTCTAGATATTTTGTTCTAAATCCATTCTAATTATACCAGAACAGGCGTTCTTGTCAATAGATTCGACGAGCAATATCTTGAGTCTGCGTCCTTGCGGGGGAAGATATCTGTAGAGTGCGGATTTATCCAGCACGTGGGCGATGGCGGTTGAGTGGAGGTAGGGAGCACCTTTATGGTCACCCGCCCGTTCCCCCTAATGGACGCAGACCCAATACCCTCAGCCACTTTCTAGTAGAAGTCGAACATGGTACAATAGTCCCACACTCAAACTTTACAGCAGCACAGCCTCACAAATCCCCACCAGACCTGGACACAAGACCCCTGCACACACAATGAACAATCCCAATACAGCAAACAAGCAAGAGATCAAACTATTCTACTGCTATGCTCACGAAGATAGACCCATTCGCGATGAGTTGGAGAAACATCTCAGTTGGTTGAAACGCCGCTACCAGTTGACCAATTGGCACGACCGCGAAATCATGCCAGGCGAAGAATGGGAGCAGGCGATCGATATGCACCTCAATACTGCCAAGCTCATTCTCTTACTCATCAGTCCCGACTTTATGAATTCCGACTACTGCTATGGCAAAGAGATGCGACGCGCTTTAGAGCGGCACAGAGCGGGAACCTGCCGCGTTATTCCCATCTTGCTACGTCCCACTTACTGGGAAGATGCACCATTCAGCAGCTTACAACTCCTACCCACTGACGCCAGGCCCATCACTCGCTGGCCTGATCGGGACGAGGCTTTTCAGGATGTCGTGACAGAGATCAGCCGCACTATTAAAGACTTGCTCATCTCCCTCAAAACCAAAGAGGAATGGGTAAGAGAAGGCAATGCCCGCACCGAACTCAAGCGCTACGAGGAGGCCTTAGCCACCTTTGAGCAGGCCATTCGCCTTGACCCCAACTACTCCTACGCCTACTACTACAAAGGCAATGCCCTCAATGATCTCAATCGTTACGAGGAAGCAGTCCAGGCTTTTGAGCAAGCTATCCACCTTGACCCCAACTACTTCTACGCCCACCTCTTCAAAGGCATTGCCCTCGCCGAACTCAAGCACCGCCAGGAAGCAGAACAAGCTTTTGAAAAAGCTCGCAAACTAGTGGGTCAGTTGCCAACTCCTACGGTATTAGGCCACCCTCTTGTAGTAGCGAACCGAGCGGATACGCCGAGGAATAGCGTAGGTGGTCATCGCCCCTGATCCCCCCACACGATGCCGCCGGGCATAGGCGCGATCGCGGCGCGCATGGCGTTTGCCGCCCCAAATGAACGGGGTCCGATGCCGATTCCAGCCTACAACTGCATCGGTGA